>Ga0306907_1000027_pt1 | contig 147491 bp, 145 predicted proteins | sample AntRauTorcE11898_FD_190415 | JGI IMG/M metagenome (GOLD analysis project Ga0306907, IMG submission 190415) | Saline lake microbial communities from Rauer Islands, Antarctica - Metagenome Torckler E11 #898 (v2) (version 2) | ecosystem: Environmental > Aquatic > Non-marine Saline and Alkaline >... | reverse complement strand
GACGTCGAGCACCCGAACCGGAACACGATCCGGCGCGTGATGGAGTTCGTCGGCCAGTTCGGGAAGGACCTCTTCGAGTTCGCACCCGCGAACCGCGGCGCACGGAACAACAAGACGAACCTCATCATCGTCGACCGCGAGACGTGGGTCGACTACGCCGACCGCCTCAGCGACCCAGGAGATGATTCTGACGGCGACGCAGCAGCGACCACCGGCGCGGGAACGGCACCGCAGGCACGGACGGACGGAGGTGATGTTACATCGTCGTAACGGGCGGTAGGAGAACATCCGTAACACGCACCACAGGGCGATAGCCCCAACGTATCAGGAACCCACGAGCTTCCACGACCCACGCGGTTGCACACAACACTCCACCACTGGTTGGTGTAACGCCTCGTCCTTTCCTCGTCCAATATAGAGCGAGAAATCAAACCGCGAACGCCGTTACTCTCGGCTTCTCCAACGTGTTACGACAGCGTAACAGACATTAGTAATCGAGAGTGGAGCATGGTTCGAGCCGATAGAGTCCATCTTGTGCTACTCTGGGACCCAAGAATCCACGTCACTTGAACCGGGCCAACAAGAACAATCAACCAATAGGGTGGGATGAGTTCCGGTCACGTGTGCACAATCCAAATAGTTGAGCGAGAATTGTTGGTCCTCTTCTTCCAGATAGCCACCCGAAACCTCAAATGGAATCTTGGAGATCTTGGGTAGAATTCTTTTACACCACTCTGGTAGAGATTCGTCTAATTGCGAGTGGACTACTTCAGGCCAGTCATAGAACGGGTTATCCACCAGAACATGATTCGGCCCCTCGTCAAAGGAGCGAATATTTACGGGAGTTGGATTCTGTAACGGACCACACTTTCGACCGTTTAGATGGACAAAGTGGATTCCTCGTCGTTGGGCGTAGTATTTGCTTGTAGACTCAGTCTCATCAACAAAATGTTCTATATCACTACTATCGAACGGGATATCTGGCAAGAGCAGTTCTGATGTCCAACGATTAAATGTCTCAGATTCTTTCTGAAGTTCAAACCACAAAATCCCATACTCGGTTTTTGTATAGCCAGAAAGTACCGGACCGTATCTCCAAGAATGGTTGGATAGCTCGTCTATAAATTGATAGAGTTCTGGTAGACGTTCTATGTCCTGACGTAGATTCTCGATTCCCTTCCCCATGAGCTGAGCGTCACCTACTCTTATAGAATATCCCAACCGCCTCTCCAGATTCGCGTTGATATGTTCTGAAGCACTCTCTAGGAACCAAGGAACATCTTCATAGCTACATTCCCTTCCTGGCGTTGTATTCAAATTAAAATGGAGAGACTTCCCCAGCCTATCGTCAACCACACCGGATCCAAAAACCACAGAATGCTCTAAAGGGACTCTCGTTATTGCTCTCTCAAATGCGGCGCTCGGTATATCATTGTTGACCTGTTCTGGAGTGAATTCCAAATGTTCTGTTCGCTGGATTTCTGACTCCCATCTACCTTCAGCATTGGTCTTCGTTTTCTCATAGAACTCAGAAATTTCGCCTGAAGACATCTCTCGTAACCCATCTTCCTCACGAACATATACCCGATATTCACCATCGTAGTCAAACTTCACGAGTTCCGAATCAGCTGCCTGTATATCGATTCTCAGAAGGCGGTCCCCGAAACACTCCTCCATATCAATACTCCACAGTCTAGGGAGAGGAGAATTTGAGTATTCTTGAGCAATATGCGTAAGTTCTTGACGGGGTTCCTCATCGGGGGAAAAATTTTGAAGCAGTAAACCGCCGTCCTGAATTCTTGTCCCCACGATGACCGTGCCTCCTCCTGAGTTAGCCATGCCAGATATGGTTCTGACAAGTTTCTTTTTTTGTCCTCTCGAATTCAGGATCCCTTTAGACTTAAATTCCAGATCCACTCTTTCAGCCGCAGGGTTTGCTCGAAACTCTTTAACTAGAGACTCCAAGTCCTCATCTACAGCCATAGAAATAGGATATCTACCTGGGTACAAATAGGATATGTTGATGAGAGTGGTTGTCCGTGAGTCAGAATCCGGTCATCTCGTGTGAGAGGTATTTAGGGCGATTCTGGGAACGTCGGCCCGGACTATGTCCACGTTAGACGCTCCGGATTTCATCCACAACAACTCGGGAGTCGACATCACCGACTCCCTGGGCGCACCGTTCTTCGCAATCGCATCGTTCGTCACGCTCCTGGAGGCGACGATCTCGGTGACGTACTTCGGCGTCTACCTCTCCGTAAGTTGTGTAGAGGCCCAGTGCGTGATGGCCGCGCGAAGCGCTTAGTCGTCGGTGAGGTCATCGATCCACGTCTTCCCGGCGACTGCTTTCGGGAAGCCGATGGTGGGGACTGCCAACATCGCGACGCGTTCGAGTGCGTCGGGGTCGATGCCTTCTTCGAGCGCGCGTCGGGTGTGCGAGTGCGTGGCGCCTTCGCTCCCGGCGCCGATGGCGAGTGCGAGTTTGACGAGGCGTTTCGTGTGGTCGTCGATGGGGCCGGCGTCGGCGCAGGCTTCGTCGAGGTCGCTGTAGGCGTCCCAGACGTCGGGGTGGGCGGTGGCGATGGCGCTGTCGGTCGCGGGAAGGTCGTCCGGCTTGGGACCGTCGGATGGCATGTGGATAGGCACCGTTGGTGTTCGGTTAGTCGTTTCCTCGGGCGGTGGATTGCTGACCCGTACTTTTTCGAGTGGTGCGCGTGTACGCGCTGGCATGCTTGCACAGGAGGAGGCGACGTCCGTCGATCTGGAGGCGGTCGTCGCCGAGTTCGTGAACGGCATCCTCGTTGCGATCCCGAAGGTCGCGCTCGGAATCCTCTTCCTCGGCATCGCGTACGTCCTCATCAAGATAGTGCTGGTCGTCGTCCGGAACGTCCTCGAACGCATCTATCCGGCCGACCAGGCACTCATCGTGGACCTGTGGGCGGCGGTCGTCGGCGTGTTCCTCTGGTTCGGTGCGGCGCTCGCGCTCCTGAACATCGTCGGCCTCGGCGACGTCGCGGCGAGTCTGGGTACCGCGAGCGGGTTCATCGGCCTCGGGATCGCGTTCGCGCTGAAGGAGATGATCGCGGACACGGTCGCGGGCGTCTACCTCCTCCGGGACCCGGACTTCAACGAGGGCGACGTCGTGGAGACGGCGAGCGTCACCGGCGAGATCGTCGGCATCGGGTTGCGGAAGACGCGCCTGCGCGGCGACGACGACGACCTCGTCGTGCTCGCGAACCGCGACGTCGAGGAGAAGTGGCGCCAGGAGTCCGTCGGCCCGGCGAGCGCGAAGAGCCCGCTCGCGAACGGGTCGACCGACGACGCCGCCGAGTCCTGACCGACGCATCGACGCCGGCGGCGACAGGGGAAGGTTCACGTCCGTTCGCGTCGAAGCAATGGCAATCGATGGGTGTCGACCAGACCGTTCTGTCGCTGGACTTGCACGTGCATTCGTCGCTGTCGTACGACGGCCACGAGCCGGTCGAGCTCCTGCTGGAGCACGCGAGCGACATCGGCCTCGACGGCGTCGTCGTCACGGACCACGACCGCATCGCGGCGAGCCTGGAGGCGGCGGACCTGGCGTCGGAGTACGGGCTCGTGGGCATCCCGGGCGTCGAGGTGTCGACGCGCGAAGGGCACCTGCTCGCGATCGGCGTGGACGTCCGGCCATCTCGTGGGATGTCCTACGCGAAGACCGTCCAGCGGATCCGGGAGCTCGGCGGTGCGGCGGTCGTCCCGCACCCCTTCCAGCGCACTCGGCACGGCGTCCGGCGGCACGTCCTCGACGAGACGAACGTCGACGCCGTCGAGGTGTACAACTCGATGCTGTTCACGGGCTACCGGAACCGGCGAGCGCGCCGGTACGCGGAATCCTACGGGTACGGCACGGTCGCGGGGAGCGACGCTCACAACCTCCCGAACGTCGGCCGGGCGTACACGGAGGTCGCAGTTGACGCCGAAACGCCCACGGACGCGTCCGTCCAGCAGGTCGTGGAGGCGCTGTCGAACGGCGATACGAGCGTCGTCGGCCGACGCACGCCCGTCACGAAGTCGTTCGTCCAGTACGGGAAGGGCGCTCTGCGGAAGACCCTCTACGAGTTCACGTCCCGTGCACCGCTCGTTCCCGCCATCCCGCGCTCGATCGCGAAGTACCGAACCGACCAGTAGCGACCGAACCCTCAACCGTCCCCGGCCGGTACTCTCACGTAATGACCGACTGCACGTACTGCGGGTGCGAGGTCGAAGCACACGACCCACTCGCGGTGTACGAGACCGGCGACGGCGATAGCGACGGTGACGGCCCCGAGAGCGGGACGCTCGCCGGCGAATTCTGTAACTGGGGCTGCCTGGCGGCGTACGTCGCGGAGAGCGACGTCGCGACCGGAACCAGCTGTAACTGGACGCCGGACGCCTAGCCGTCCACGAGCGAGCGCCGGACAGCTGACGACCGCGGTCTCCGTTGCGGCGCCGCACGTGGTGCGAACCGCGGACGGCGACGGATGCACCAGCCCCTGCCTGTCGTACTGAGGGCCCGTCATCCGAACACGTCCCTGACGGCAACGACCGAAAGGAGCCGCTTCGGAGTCACCGAGGTCCGCCACGAAACCGAACCGGCGTCGCGGCCGTCAGTACGGGCGTTCGTAGTCGGCGTCGAACATCTGCGCGCTCGTCGGTGCCGGGTCGCCCTCGGTGAGGTTGTACTCGCTGAAGTCGTCGACGCCGGCGTCGACGAGGAGTTCCTCGTCGTAGAACGCGTTGCCCGTGCACTCGCTCGGGTCGCGCGTGAGTATCTCGAGGACGGCGTCGCTCACGATATCTGGCGTCCGCCAGTCGTCCTCGGTGCCCAGACCGAAGTATCGCGTCGCGCGGGTGTCGATGGCGGTCGCCGGCCAGAAGCTGTTGCAGCCGACGTCGTCCGCGGCGAGTTCCCCTGCGAGGGAGAGCGTCACGAAACTCATCCCGAGTTTCGACCACGAGTACGGCGCCTTCCCCGGCGCTCGGTCGGTCGTCACCGGCGGGGCGTTCGTCAGCAACCAACTCGACTCCTGCTCCTTGAGGTGGGGGATGAACGCGCGGGAGACGAGGTACGTCCCGCGGACGTTCACGTCCGTCATCAGGTCGAAGCGGTTCGCGGGCAAGTCCTCGACGTTCGCGATCTGGATCGCGCTCGCGTTGTTGATGACGATGTCGACCTCGCCGAACTCCTCTATGGCCTCCTCGACGGCGGCGTCGACGGCGTCCTCGTCGCGGACGTTCAACTGGATCGCGTGCGCGTTCACGCCTTTCGCCTCGCACTCCTCGACGGTCTTGTGGATGGTACCCTCTAGGTCGCTGTCGGAGTCGTCGACGGTCTTCCCCGTCGAGACGATGTTCGCGCCGGCGTCGGCGAGCGCGAGCGCGATCTGTTTCCCGATGCCGCGGGTCGTCCCGGTGATGAACGCGGTGGAGCCGCTGAGGTCTGGTTTGGCTGGCATACCCCTCTCAACGAGCGGGGGGCTTGTCGATGTTCGGGAACTCGCGATGACGGGCGAACCGTTGTCGAACTCGAGCGGTCCACGAGTGCGGGTCGGCGGCGACCGTATCTCGTCAGTACCCGGTGACGTCCGGGTTCTCGTCGTCCTCGTCGTCGACGACTTCGAGCCCACGGTTGTTGACGGCGTTCGCGTCGAGGCCGACCTCGGAGAGGAACTTCTTGTACTCGCGCTCGCACGTCTCGGCGTCCTTCTGTTTGTCACTCGCGCGTTTGCAGAGTGCCTGGAGGTCTTCGGGGACGTCGTTCGTGTACACGATCCAGTGATTGATGAGGTCCGATAGCCGGCGGATGGGGCTCGTGAAGTGCCCGTAGATGTCGAAGTTCAACGCGTGGTGGCCGCCGAAGGGGTCGCTCATGTACTTCGCGCGCGGCATCACCTTCATCACCGCCCACTGGATGTTGTCCAGGTGTCGCTGTGGAGCGTCTTCGAGCGTCGCATTCACGGCCTTCCGGGGGTCGTCCCAGCTCCCGCCGGGGATGGAGACGCCGTCGAGGTCCTGGATCTCGACTAAGGCTTTGTCCCATTCGTCGGGCGTCGGTTGCGGGTGGACGCGGTACATCGCTTCGACGCCGCGATTCCACATGAGTTCGTGCGTGACGGCTTTGTTCGCTTTCAGCATGCACTCCTCGATGATGGTGTGTGCGCGGTCGCGGCGCGGGTTCAGGACGAGCGACCCGTCCTCCTTGCGCTGTTCGTGCATCCGGTCGGCGACCTCGAACACCATCGTATTCTCTTCGTGGAGGGGCGCGTCGGGGTCGTCCATGCGCTTCTCGGCCTCGCCGTACGTGAGGCGTTCGTCGCTCTCGATGACGGACTTGTAGATGTCGATGTTCTCGTACCCGAGGTTCTCCTTGTCGAGTTCCATCTCGACGGTGTGCGCGAGGCGGTCCTCGTTGGGGACGAGAGAGCAGACGGTCTCTGCGAGTACCGGCGGGAGCATGTGCATCGTGTACGCCGGCAGGTAGACGGTGTTCGCTCGCTCGACGGCCTCGCTCCACATCTTCGTCTCCGGGTGGACGTAGTGCGTGACGTCAGCGATGTGCACCCAGAGCGTGTACGTGTCCTCGTTCTCGCGGATGGAGATGGCGTCGTCGAAGTCCTGTGCGTCGATGGGGTCGGTCGTCCACGTCGTCAGGTCCCGGAGGTCCTTGCGGTCGTCGAGTTCGTCCTGGATCTCCTGCTGGACGCCCTCGGTCCGCGCTGTGGCTTCCTCGATGACTTCGGGCGGGAACTCGTCGCGGATCTCGAACTTCTCGAAGAGTTCCTCCCGCTTGTTCTCCAGGTGTCGCGCGAGTTCCTCGTCTATCTTCACCGGGCCCTGGCCTTCGGCGGTCCCGGCGTCGGCCTGCGCGTTGTCGCTCATGACGCGGCTTACGAGGGTCGGACAGGAAAGCGTATCGACAAGCGTGCCGGGGCGTCGCGACGCCGCGAAGCGGCGAGGGACGTTGCCTGTGGTCGTCGGGGGACTCGGCGGTGGTGGTGTGGAGCGGTCGCGAAGCGTGCCGAAGCCGCGAAGCGGCGAGGCACGTTGCCTGCGGTCGTCGGGGGACTCGGTGGTGGTGGTGTGGAGCGCTCGCGGAGCGTGCCGAAGCCGCGAAGCGGCGAGGCACGTTGCCTGCGGTCGTCGGGGGACTCGGTGGTGGTGGTGTGGAGCGCTCGCGGAGCGTGCCGAAGCCGCGAAGCGGCGAGGCACGTTGCCTGCGGTCGTCGGGGGACTCGGTGGTGGTGGTGTGGAGCGCTCGCGAAGCGTGCCGAAGCCGCGAAGCGGCGAGGGACGTTGCCTGTGGTCGTCGGGGGACTCGGTGGTGGTGGTGTGGAGCGGTCGCGAAGCGTGCCGAAGCCGCGAAGCGGCGAGGCACGTTGCCTGCGGTCGTCGGGGGGCTCGGTGGTGGTGGTGTGGAGCGCTCGCGGAGCGTGCCGAAGCCGCGAAGCGCGGGGGGCGCGAGCGACGTTGGCCGCGGTCGTCGTGGTATTCTGTGGCGGTGGTGGGGAGCGTCGTCTTTTTGTGCTGGGCTCATGTTGGGGAATCTATGAGTGAGGGGTTGGTCGACGTCGGTCACGTTCGCGTGCATTTCGAGACGGCGGATCTGGCTGGACAGGAGGCGTTCGTCGAGGGGTACGTGCTCGATGCAGTGGGGCGGTTGCCGGAGACGGACGTGTGTGAGGAGTTCGTCTTCGTTCAGGCGGATGGTGGTCCGGATGCGGACGGTGGGCAGATCGTCGTGGATGCGTACGGGGACGTGGACGCGATCCTCGATAGCGAGCGCGAGACGTGGGACGAACTGGTGGCGGATGGGCCGTTGACGGACTGGTCTCGCCCGGGGTACGAGGTGGTACCGAAGCTCGCTGAGGCGTTCGGTGAGGAAGGCTGGTGGCGCGGGGAGCGCTTGCGGTCGCTCGCAAGTCGGATGACGGCGGCGACGTGGGACGAGTTCGACGACCGCCCGGTCCCCGTCGACGCGTATCCCGACGAGGACGGCGAGCCCGTCGGCTGGCATCGGACGCTCCACCTGCTGTCGAACCAGTGGGGGTACGAGATCGACGAGGAGATGGACGCCTACGTCCAGAACCTCCGGATGGGCGCGAAGATCGTCGGGAAGACCGAGGGCATGGACGCTGCCGAGGCGTTCGTCGCGGACGCCAAAGCGGAACTCGAGGACGCGCTCGACGAACTCGAAGCCTCGGACGAGGCCGGCGAGGGCGTTCCGGACATGGACGACGAATCGGAGGAGTAACCGATTCGGCGCGGTTCGGGCCTCTCAGGTGACGCCGTCGGACTGGGGGTCGTACGCCTCGTACGTTCGGTCGTCGAGAACGTCTTCGAGGATGGCGACGACGTCGTGGACGTCCTCGTAGCTCGTGTACAGTGGCGCGGGGCAGACGCGGACGACGTCGGGCTGGCGGTAGTCGACGACGACGCCGCGGTCGCGGAGTGCTTCGCTGACGCGGTACGCCTCCGGGTGTTCGATGGCGACGTGGCCGCCGCGGCGCTCCGGGTCGCGGGGCGTACCCACCTCGGCGCCATACGGCGCGAGGCGGTCGTCGACGAGGTCGACGAGGTAGTCGGTGAGTCGAACGCTCTTCTCGCGGACCCGGTCGATGCCGGCGTCGTGAACGACGTCGAGCGCGCCGTCGAGTGGTGCCGCGGAGAGCACGGGGACGGTCCCGGTCTGGAACCGGCCGGCGTCGGGCGCGGGGTCGAACTCGAGCGCCATGTCGAACTGCGTTTCCTTGTCGTTCCCCCACCAGCCGGGGAGCGAGGGCGCGACGTCGTCGTGGTCTTCGTGTACGTAGAGGCCGGCGATGGCGCCCGGGCCGGCGTTCAGGTACTTGTAACTACACCAGACCGCGAAGTCGACGCCGACCGCGTGCAGGTCGTGGGGGACGACGCCGACGGAGTGCGCGAGGTCGAAGCCCGCGTACGCGCCGTGGTCGTGCGCGAGTTCGGTGATCGCGTCGACGTCGAGTAACTGGCCGCTCCGGTAGAGGACGCTCGGCATGAACACGATGCCGACGTCGTGGGCTTCGAGTGCGTCCGCGACCGCGTCGACGGTGATAGTCCGGCCGTCGGCGGAGGGGACGCGATGCAGGTGCTCGTCGGGGTCGAGGCCGCGCTGACGGAGCTGTGCGGCGATGGCGTAGTGGTCGGTCGGGAAGTCCAGTTCGTTCACGAGCACGCTCGGTGGCTGGTCGTCGTCGCGTGCGTCGAGGAACGACCCGACGAGCTTGTGGATGTTCATGGTCGTCGAGTCCGCGACGACGACCTCGCCGTCGCGCGCCCCGACGAGGGGCGCGAGCTTGTCGCCGAGGCGTTCGCCGTAGTGGAACCAGTCGTTCTCTGCGTCGGTCCACCCGCGGACGCCGAGGTCGCGCCACTCCTCGACGGCGCGCTCCAGGCTGGATTCGGCGCTCTCGCTGATAGGTCCCAGGGAGTTCCCGTCCATGTAGTACTCCTCGGGGACGTCGAAGCGCTCGCGGAACCCCGCGAGCGGGTCGCTCGCGTCGCGTTCTCGCGCTCGCGCTCGCGTCTCGTCCTCGCCGGCGGTCATGCCCGAGAGGACGGAACCCCCCCACGTACCGATTACGATGCGCGGATGGGGTCGCCGCTTGCGGACTGGCACGGTCGCTGCGTTCGCCGCTTGCAGGCTGGTGCGGTCGCTGCGTTCGCCGCTTGCAGGCTGGTGCGGTCGCTGCGTTCGCCGCTTGCAGGCTGGTGCGGTCGCTGCGTTCGCCGCTTGCAGGCTGGTGCGGTCGCTGCGTTCGCCGCTTGCGGGCGACTCTGGACGACCGGCGGTAGGTTTAGGACGCCCTCGGTCGACGACGGTGACATGACCGACGACGACGGAGCGGACGGTGGCGGCGACGCGGGAACTGGTGGGGGCGAGACGTCCGTCGGGAGCGAGCCGCTGGACGCCGAGTTCGCGGCGCTCGTCGAGGAGTTCGCGGACCGTGGCCTCCCGTCGTGGAGCGCGCTCGCCGTCGACTCGGCGCGCACGCTCGAGGACGACGTCTTCGCCGGAGCGGACGGTCGCGAGATGGCGCTGGTGCGGGACGTCGCCATCGACGGCCCCGGCGGCGACCTCCCGGTTCGCGGGTACCGACCGGAGATCGAGCGGGGCGCGGCGCCACCGGGGACGCTCGTCTTCTACCACGGCGGCCTGTTCGCCCTCGGGACGCTCGCCTCCGCCGACGACGTCTGTCGCGAACTCGCCGCACGAACCGGCTGTCTCGTGCTCTCCGTCGACTACCGGCTCGCGCCCGAACACCCGTTCCCGGCGGCCGTCGACGACGCGTACGCCGCCCTCGAGTGGGCGCGCGAGCACGCCGACGCGTTCGGCGGCGACCCGACCCGTCTCGGCGTCGCCGGCACCAGCGCCGGCGGGGGCCTCGCCGCCGCAACCGCGCTCCGCGCCGCCGAGAACGACCTCGACCTCGACGTCCAGGCGCTTTGCTACCCGATGCTGTCAGCGACGAGCGTGGTCGACACCTCGCCCGCGGACGCGACCGTCAGGTACGACTCGTACCGCGAGCACGCGGACGCCGCCCTGCTCACGACCGCGGACGTCGCGTGGGGCTGGGAGCACTACCTCCGTAGTCCCGTCGACGCCCACAACCCCTTCGCCGCCCCGATGCGCGCCGACCGCGACTTACTCGCGGACGCCGCACCCGCGGTCGTCGCCACCGCCGGCGTCGACGTCCTCCGGGACGAAGCCGCCGCGTACGCCGACCGACTCGCGGACGCCGGCGTCGTCACCACCCACGCACACTACCCGACGCTCGCACACGGATTCTGCTCGGTTACCGATCGCGTCGCCGTCGCCGACGACGCCATGGACGACGTGGCCACTACGGTCGCGTCGTGCCTGGACTGAGCACTGGCGTGGCCACTACGGTCGCGTCGTGCCTGGACTGAGCACTGGCGCGGCCACTACGGTCGCGTCGTGCCTGGACTGAGAACCTCCGACCGCACCGTTCGCTGCCGCTACTCCTCTATCGGCCCGTAGCGCTCCTCGACGGTCTCCGTGTACGCATCCAGGAACGCCTCCTGGCTCTGGCCGTCGCCCGCGTCCAACTCGACCAGTAACGACTCCAGTTCGTCCCGGGGCTGATGGCACTCCCGGCGGAAGCACGGCTTGCAGAGGTACTCGAACTCCTTCCCCGAGCGCTCCCATCGGTCGCCGTGCTTGTCGTACTCGCGCGCATCGTCGCGGTCGACGGATTCGCCGCAGGCGACGCACGACACCGGTTCGTTCGCCGAACCGCTCCCAGACCGCCACATACGCGAACACTCGACGCGGTGTAACTTGTACCTTCTCCCGCCACGTGACCACTCGAATCCAACTGGTCTCCGCCCGGAGAGCACGTCCTTTAAGCCGGTCGCTGCCGACGCTCGCGTATATGGAAGTGAAGTCACGTCACCACCTGCGGAGCGACGACGTGCGCGAGGTCGAGACCGCCATCTCGAACGCGCTCGGCGTCGACCTGGACGGCGACACGTACGAACTCGTCGAGATCGAGGACAGCGAGTTCGAGGTCGTCCTCGTCGACGGCAACCCGGACGTCCTCTACGTCGAGGACGAACCGTTCCTGACGGTCTCGGGCGCGAACGCGCACGAACCCCGGACGCGCGTCGTCACCGTCGACGCTGGCGCGATCTCGTTCGTCTCGAACGGCGCGGACGTCATGCGCCCTGGCATCGTCGACGCCGACGACGCCATCGCCGACGGCGACCTCGTCGCGATCGCTGAGGAATCACACGGGAAGGTACTCGCCATCGGCCGTGCGCTCACCGACGGCACGGACATGGTCGGGCCGGAAGGGAAGGTCGTGGAGAGCGTCCATCACGTCGGCGACGACCTGTACGAGTTCGACGTCTGAGGCCCATCATCGATCTCGGCTGTCGTCCCGTTATTCTTCGACGCTTCCCATGTCGTCGTCCTCGTACGCGTCGCCGTACTTCTCGAGGGCGGCCTCGTAGCCCTGTCTGGCGAGGTCGTACGTCTCGCGGAGGTCGGCGAGTGGCGTCTCGGTCGCGTCGACGCGGAGGTCGTCGTAGTACGGCTCCGGGTCGCGTTCCTCGGTCGTCTCGACCCTGACGGCGGCGGACTGCACGAGTAGCTCCTCGCGTTTGTCGCCGCCTTCGTCGTGTCCGGCTTCGAGCGCGTCGATGAGTCGGAGCGCGAGCGGGCGGTCGTCGTCGCGCGTCCCCTCGTAGACGTCGCTCGCCGCGTCGAGGACGGCGTGCCCGGTGAGGAGGTTGCCGGCGACGGTGTGGTTCTCGCCGACGACGTCGTCGTAGTAGTCCATGCAGTCGTCGCCGGAGTACGCGAACTCGCCGTCGCGGCCGACGCCGTGGAGCTGGCGTGCGTCCGCGCCGTCGTCCGCGTTCAACAGCGACTGGAGGGCGTCCTCGACGCGCAGCCCGTCGTCGAGGTACTCGATTCCTTTCCGACCGAGGCGTTCGTTCACGAGGCTCTGCGTGGCGACCGCGCCGTTCTCGGAGACGAACGGACACATCGTGCCGACGCCGGGGAGTCGCGTCGTCACCGCCACCCCGAACCGCGTCTGGTCGTCGCCCTCGTCCTCGTACGTCTCGCGAACGCAGATGCTGAACGTCACGCACTCGACTTGCGAGCGCGTCGACAAAAGTCCGCACGGTAGTTCGGGCTACAGGCCGACGACGCGGTCGACGTCCGGCGTGATGTCGAAGTGCCGCCCGTTGCGTGCGATGTCGATACCGACGAACGCGAGGAGACACGACATCACGACGAACCATCCGGCCATCAGCAACTCGTAGCTCGATGCGGTCCCTGCGAGCACCCGGGGTACTTCTCGCGTGACGTTCGCGAGTGCGACGACGAGGAACGACGCGCCGACGAGGTGCCGCCAGGAGACGCGGACGGTGCCGACTTCGACGGCGGCGACGCGTGCGCCCAGCACGGCGAGGCCGCCAGCGAGCAGGAACAACCCCATCGCCGACTGCTCGAGGACGGCCCGCCAGCCGAACAGCGCGGCGAACGCGGCGGGGACGAGGACGAGGACGACACCGAACGCGACGAACCGGGACTGACGCATACCCGAAACTATCAGATATCAGCACAAAATCGTTGTGGACGGATCGCGCCGCCAGCGGCCGCCCCCGATGCCGTCCGTCGGTCGCGGACTCCCGCTCGTAAGAACTATACGGTTGCCGTCGGACCGTCTTCGGTATGGGCTTCATGAGCAAGATTCTCGGCGGCCGAGGTTCCCGTAGTACCGACGACTACGTGGAACTCGACGTCGACGACTTCGACGCCGCCGCGACGAGCGACGCGGCGATGCAGGTGCACATCGCCGAAGTCGACGGGCAGGCCGACGCTATCGACATCAAGGACGCCGTCTACGACGGCGACCTCGTCATCGCCGACATCACGCGACTCCGGACCGAGGACCGTACGGTCGAACACATCGTCGACGAACTCCGCCAGGTCGCCGACGAGGTCGACGGCGACATCGTCCAGAAGGGCGACGACCAACTCATCGTCACGCCGACGGGCGTGAAGATCAGCCGCGAGAAACTCGGTCGCGACTAGTCGCTCTCCTCACTGGCGATCGAGAGGGGCCGTCGGTCCATCTCGTCCTCGGTCGGTCGGACGTACACGGTCCCGCCCGAGTGAACGAGGACGTGCAGTCCGGCGGAGGTGAACGTCACGTCCGCTGAGGTGTCGTCGGAGACGAGTTCGTTCAGCGCGTCGAGAGAGATCGACTCGGAGATCGGTGGGAGCGCTTCGACTGGCGTCCCCAGGACGGTCGACGCCGCGTTGGCGATCGGGATCGTTATCTCGCTGGGTGATTCCTCCATCGAGTTCACGATGAACCGCCTCGGGCCCCTTATAATAGGACTATAAGTTGCTTGAAATATTCGGGCGAGATGTCGAACGTGGCGTGGCGTATCGTCGGATTCATCTCCGCCCTGAAGCACGGGGCTTTCTCCTCGAACCTCGATAAGACCTGGCTAGAACCAGGTTCGTAACTCGTTTTATCACACAATGACTTTACGGATAGGGGATTGAGAGCAAGGTGACACGCATCAGGCCCCTGTGTCCCAACCACAACCCGTTGCGTGTCTCCCGGTCACATCCGTGATCGGGTTCTCTATCGACGCCACGCACGGAGAGCCACGCGAGCGCGAACACCCCACCACCGTCTCGCAACCGCGACCGCCTCTCGAGCCCCGTACTCGCCGCCAGCGACCGCTTCAGGGCATGCCACGCGCGAACACGGTTCCGATACGATTTTCCGCGGGCGAGTCGAACGCGGTAGCAAGAATGCTCAGCCGGCAGTACGTACGCGAGAATCCGGAGGTAGTCCGCGACGCCGTCGAACGGAAGGGCGTCGCTGGCGTCGACGTGGACGAGATCGTCGAGATCGACGAGGAGTGGCGCGAACTCAAGGCCAGGGGCGACGAGCTCCGGCACGAACGCAACGAGGTCAGTCGCTCCATCGGCGAACTCAAACAGGAGGGCAAGGAGGAGGAGGCCCAGGAAGCCATCGAGCGCTCGGGAGCGCTCAAGGACGAACTCGAGGACGTCGAGGCGCGCGCGGACGAACTCGAGACCGAACTCGAGGAGCGCCTGCTCGAGGTACCGAACGTCCCCCACGAGAGCGTGCACACGGGCGAGGACGAGTCCGATAACGTCACACGCTACCGCTGGGGGTTCGACGACCTCCGGGACCTGCCCGAGACGGTCGTCCCGCACTACGACCTCGGCGAGGACCTGGACGTCCTCGACTTCGAGCGCGGCGCGAAGGTGACCGGCGGCGGTTTCCAGTTCGTGAAGGGCGACGGCGCCCGCCTGGAGCTGGCGCTCGTCCAGTTCATGCTCGACCTCCACCGCGAGCAGGACTACCAGGACGTCCTCCCACCGGTTCCGGTGAACTCGGCGTCGATGCGGGGCACCGGCCAGCTCCCGAAGTTCGCCGAGGACGCGTACCGCGTCGGCGCACGCCAGGACGACGAGTACGACGACGACGACCTCTGGTTGCTCCCGACCGCGGAGGTGCCGGTGACGAACATGCACCGCGACGAGATCCTGCTCGACGACGATCTCCCGCTGAAGTACCAGGCGTACTCGCCGAACTTCCGCCGCGAAGCCGGCGAACACGGCACCGAGACCCGTGGATACGTGCGCGTCCACCAGTTCAACAAGGTCGAACTCGTGAACTTCGTCCGCCCGGAGGAGTCCTACGACCGCCTCGAAGGGCTCCTGGACGAGGCGACGGCGGTGCTCGAACGCCTCGGCCTCCCCTACCGCGTCCTCGACATGTGCACGGGCGACATGGGGTTCACGCAGGCGAAGAAGTACGACGTCGAGGTGTGGGCGCCCGGCGACGACATGGACGACGGCCCCGAGGAAGGTGGGCGGTGGCTCGAGGTGTCGTCGGTGTCGAACTTCGAGGACTTCCAGGCGCGACGCGCCGGCATCCAGTACCGACCCGAGCGACACGAGTCGGCGGAGTACCTCCACACGCTGAACGGGTCGGGCGTCGCACTCCCGCGCGTCATGGTCGCGATCATGGAGTACTACCAGAACGACGACGGCACCGTGACCGTCCCGGAACCACTCCGGGACTACATGGGCGGGATGGAAGTCATCGAGGGGCACTCGCCGGTCGGCGAGAGCGCACTCGGTGCCGGCGATAGAGAGTAGGGTCGCGCGGGGTCGCGCCGCAGGCGCGACCGCACTCGACTGTTTCTCTCGAGGACGGGTACGCTGTCAGTGTGGTGCGGTCATCGCGTGTACGTTTCGAGGGCGACGATTCGCTCGGCGAGGACGTCGAAGCAGTCGACGAACCGGACGATCGTGGTGCCGTCGTCGGTCCTGACGGTGCCGCGGGCGAGGACGGTCTCGCGTTCGCCGCTCGCGAGTGCGTGGCTGTCGCTGTCGCTCGGGCGGGCGGTGGTACGGTCGGTCGCGTCGCTGCCGGGACCGGTCGCACCGTTCGTGTGGGTGTACACGCCGTCGATGTCGTGCGTGGTGTCGCTGTGCGGGCGGTCCTCGCGGACGAACGCGACGAACGCGGCTCGGTCCTCGAACGTGCGGTCGGGGCGATGCTGGGTGAAGCCGGGTGCGAGTATCCCGCGGAGGTCGTCGTATCGGTGGTCGTCGAGTGCTGCGTAGTACTCGCGGACCGTCCCCTCGGGGTCCATACGGGGCGGGTTTTCGCGGCGGCATTATAAGTCCGCCGAGCGGGGGCGGTCGTGGGGCGGCCGTGGCGGGTAGTTCAGTCGACGACGATGGCGTCCGGGTCGGGGAGTTCGCCGACAGCACGCGCGTTCTCGTGTGGTTCTTGGGCGTCGTCGTGGTACTCGCGAGCGAGGTCGTCGTTCCCCGCGTCGTGGTGGTCGGCGGCGCTCGCGAACCACTTCGCGGCGTTCCGGAAGTGCGTGCTCGCCTGGCGTGCGGTGCTGGCGATCGCCCGGACGTCGTCGGTTTCCGCGAAGCGATGCGCTGACGCGAACGCGTCGGTCGCGGTGTCGAAGTACGCGACGGCTTCCTCGAACGCGTCCGCGGCGTCCGTCCACTGGTCGCGGTCGTACGCGCCGAGTGCGTTCTCGAACTCCGAGCGCCCGTACGTCCAGTTGTCGTACCCGCGACCGTAGCGTTCGGCGGCGGTGCGGTCGTCCTGGATGCTCGAGATGGCGTCCTGGACGGTCTGGAGGTCGGGTTGTTCGTGGGGGTCGTCGGTCGACCACGCGTACTGGATGCGGCCGCGGTCGTCGACGACGAACAGCGAGCGCTTCGGGACGCGGAGGTGGCCGTCGAGTTCGTCGTGGAGGACGTCGTACTCCTCGGCGACCTCGCCGAGGGAGTCCGTCAGTAGCGGGAACTCGAGGGCGTTCTCCTCGGCGAACTCGCGGTGCGTGTACACGGAGTCCGCGGAGATCCCGAGGATGGTGACGTCGTCCATGAGCGTGAGGAGGTCGATGTCGCGGAGACTGCAGAGTTCCTCGGTGCAGTGCGGGCTGAAGTCCATCGGGTAGAACGCGAGCACGACGACGTCCTCGCCGACGTGGTCCGCGAGCGAGAACTCGTCGATGGCGCCGTCGTGATAGCCTGGGAGCGCGAACTCGGGCGCCTCTCGTCCCTCGGGGAGCATGGGCGGGCGTATGGGGAGCCAGTACTTAGGCGGTGTGCCCGACGTGGGCGCGGAGAGTCGTTCGCGCGGGCCGCGTCCGCTTAATTCGATTTCAGGGAACGTTCTTTGAGAACGCTCCCGTACCGCGTGGTATGGCAACGGAGGACACGGACCGGTTCGTGCGAGCGACGAGTCTCCACGCACTCGCCGACGCCGGCCGCGAGCTGTTCACGACGCACGGTCGCTCCATCGCGCTGTTCCACCACGAGGACGAGGTGCGAGCGGTCGACAACCGCTGCCCGCACATGGGGTTCCCGCTCAGCGACGGCACGGTCGAGGAGGGCGTACTGACGTGCCACTGGCATCACGCACGCTTCGAGCTGTCGTGTGGGGACACGTTCGACCCGTGGGCGGACGACGTCCGGACCTACCCCGTGGAGGTCCGGGACGGCGACGTCTACGTCGACCCGGACCCGCCCCTGGAGCGCGACCCCGCCGAGCACTGGCGCGACCGACTGGAGACCGGGCTCGAGGAGAACCTGCGGCTCGTGGTCGCGAAGAGCGTCGTCGGACTCCTGGACGCGGACGTGCCAGCGGACGCGGTGGTGTCGCGTGGCGTCCGGTTCGGGACGCGGTACCGCGCGGACGGCTGGAGTTCGGGCCTGACGATCCTCGCCGCGATGCGGAACTCGCTCCCGGTGCTCGACCCCGACGACCGCAAGCGCGCGCTCTACACGGGCCTGCGCCACGTCGCGAGCGACTGCGCGGGCGAGCCGCCACGACACGACCAGCCCGCGTTCGACGTCGACGACGTCGGTGCCGAACGGCTCGCGTCGTGGTTCCGGGAGAACGTCGAAGTGCGGGACGCGGACGGTGCCGAGCGCGTGCTCCGCACCGCCGTCAGGGAGTGCGACCGCGACGACGTCGAACGCATGCTGTACGCGGCGGCGACCGACCACGCGTTCCTCGACGCCGGCCACACGTTCGACATGACGAACAAGGCGATCGAGACGCTCGACGAGGTCGGGTGGCGCGTCGACCCGTCCGCGGAGAGAAGCGACGACGGGGACGCGGTCGCGGCCGGGGACCTCCTCGCGAGCCTCGTCACGCGGTTCACGGACGCCGACCGCGCGGAGGAGAACGCGGAGTGGCGGCAGCCCGAGGACCTCGCGGCGATGCGCGAGCGGTTCGTCGACGACCTGCCGGCGCTCGCCGCCGGGGAACGCGACCCGGAGTGGAAGCCACCCGAGGGGTTTCAGGACGCACTGCTCGGTGACGACCCGCACGCGGTCGTCGACGCCGTGCGCGAGGCCGTGCGCGACGGTGCGACCGTCGACGCACTCGCACACGAGGTCGCGAGCGCGGCCGCGACCCGCGTCGCGCGCTTCGGGACGACGAACGAGTTCGGCGACTGGAACACCGTCCACCACACGTTCACGTACGCGAACGCCGTCCAGGGGGCCGCCAGCCGCGTCCAGCCGACCGAACTCTACCGGGGCGTGCTCGACGGCGCCTTCTCGGTGTACCTCGACCGGTTCCTGAACAGTCCACCCGCCACGATTCCAGACCCGGACCGCGCAGAGGGGGACACGTCCGGTGACGACGTCGAGGACGTACGCGGGGACCTCCTGGAGACGTTCGAGCGCGAGGGAAGCGTGGACGCCGCCGGCCGGCACGCCGCGGCGCTCCTCGCGGTCGCCGACGACCCCGACGTGCTCTGGCGCACGCTCGGGCACGCACTCCTCCGCGAAGACGCGGGGTTCCACACGCTCCAATCCTACGAGGCCGCACGCGCGCAGTTCCGCGCAGCCGCGGGATCGGACTCGCGCGCTGACGACCGCCAGCGCGTCGCCGCCGTCGCCGCCGCCCGCTACCTCGCCGCACACACCCCCACGCGGCGCGAAGCCGAGCAGACGTTCACCATCGCCAGCCGACTGCTTCGGGGCGAGAGCATCCACGAGGACTGAGCGCGGCCGTCGTCGCGATGCGGGCCGTCCGTGGGGGAATCTACTTTGTGCGGGCCGGCGAACTTCTCCGTATGCCCATGGAACGCGTGAATCCGGCGACGGGAGAGACCATCGAGACCGTCGACACGCACACGGAGGCGGAAGTCGACGCGATGCTCGAGGACGCACACGAGGCGTATCTGTCCTGGCGCGAGGTACCGATGCACGAGCGTCGCGAACTGATGGCGAACGCCGCCGAGGTGCTCCGCGACCGCGTCGAGGAGTACGCGGAGTTGATGACGACGGAGATGGGGAAACCGATCGACGAGGCCCGCAGCGAGGTCGAGAAGTGCGCGTGGGTGTGCGAGCACTACGCCGAGCACGCCGGCGAGTACCTCCAGGACGAGACCCTGAAGAGTCCGCCCGAGGCGGACGCGAAGGTCGTCCACCAGCCCCTGGGTGTGGTGCTGGCGGTGATGCCGTGGAACTTCCCGTTCTGGCAGGTGTTCCGGTTCGCCGCGCCGAACCTGTGTGCGGGGAACGTCGGCGTCCTCAAGCACGCATCGAACGTCCCGGGGTGTGCCAAAGCCATCGCGGAGGTGTTCGAGGAAGCCGGGTTCCCGGAAGCGGTCTTCCAGACGCTCCTCGTCTCGGGGTCGAAAGCGAACGACGTCATCGAGGACGAGCGCGTTCGCGCGGTGACGCTCACGGGGAGCGAGCCCGCGGGGCGTGCGGTCGCCGAAACCGCCGGGAAGGAGTTGAAGAAGACGGTGCTGGAACTCGGCGGGTCGGATCCCTTCGTCGTGCTCGACGACGCCGACGTCCAGGCGGCCGTGGAGACGGGTGTCACCGCGCGCCTCCTGAACTCCGGGCAGTCCTGTATCGCCGCGAAGCGATTCATCGTCCACGACGCCGTGTACGACGAGTTCCTCGACGCGTTCGTCGACGAGATGCAGGCCCAGACCGTCGGCGACCCGACCGACCCCGACACCGACGTCGGCCCACAGGCGCGCCGGGACCTGCTGCGGGACCTCCACGACCAGGTCGAGCGCTCGGTGCGGGACGGCGCCACCGTCGAGTGCGGTGGCGAACCACTTGACGGCGACGGCTACTTCTACCCGCCGACGGTCCTCACGGACGTCACGCCGGACATGGCCGCCGCGTGCGAGGAGACGTTCGGCCCCGTCGCCGCCGTGTTCCGCGTCGACAGCGAGCAGGACGCGATCGACCTCGCGAACGACTCGACGCTCGGCCTCGGCGCGTCAGTGTGGACGCAGGACCTGGAACGCGGCGAACGCATCGCCCGCGACATCGAAGCGGGCTGTGCGTTCGTGAACGAACTCACGAAGTCCGACCCGCGCGTGCCCTTCGGCGGCATCAAGGACTCCGGGTACGGCCGCGAACTCTCCGAGCACGGCATCAAGGAGTTCGTGAACCGGAAGACGGTCTGGGTGCAGGACGCCCAGGACTGACCGCTCTTTCACTTCCGACGACAGCGACGATGCCGCGGTTCCAGATCGGTCGGACGCCAACGTGGACGAAGGGGACGCCGCGAACGCGGCCGCGAACGGAAAGTGATTTTGCCACGCCAGTCGGAGTGCTGGCAATGACAGAGTCCGGTTCGTCGCTCTCGCCGATGAAGATGCGGTTCGTGCTCGCGGTCGTCTTCGGGATCGCGATCCTCGTCGTGGAGTTCACGAGCGTCACGGTGCCCGCGCTCGGGTTGGCGACCGAGTTCGAACTGCAGGCGGCGCTCATCGGGACGTTCATCGTCTTGCTCGGTGGCGTGCACGTGACGCACGCGGAGGCGGCCGCGAGCAGCGTCGGGAACGACGACGTCGACGTCTCGCCGACCGACATCCAGCGAGCGGGCGTGATCACGGCACTCGGGGGGTTCATCCTCCTCAGCGTCGCCTTCCTCTAGCTCTGATCGAGGCGTCGTTCGCGGGCGGCATCGAGACGTCGTTGGCGGGCGCTGACTGGCGTGCACGCCCGGCGAGTCGCTTATGGCCCCCGGTCGCGTAACCCGCCCAACGTGTTCGTCGGACATTCGCTTCTCGCGTTCGCCGTCGTCGCCGCCGTCGCTCGAGCGACCGGTGTCGGCCCGCGGCGCGCACTCGCGCTCGGCGTGATCTCGGGCGCGTTCGCGGCGGTGCCCGACGCGGACATGGCGTACGCGGTCTCCGGCCTCGTCGGCGTGAACGCCGACGGCGTGCTCGCGGTGACGGGCGCGTTCTGGTCGGCGAGCACCGTCGTCCATCGGTCGATGACGCACTCGCTCGTCGTCGCACCCGTCGCCGCCGCCGCGTTCGCGTGCTTCGCGTGGCGTGGCCGCGCCGCGAGGCCCGTCGCCGCACTCGGGTTCGCGGTGCTCGTCGCCACCACCTGGTATGCGACCTCGCTCCACGGCGCCCTCGGACTCGTCGTATTCGGTGCGTTCGCGATCTCCGGTGTCGCCGTCGCCGTCGCCGCCCGAGAGTTCACGACCGTGGACGCCCGCTCGACGTTCGCGCTCGCGCTCTTCGGGCTCGCGTCCCACCCCTGGGGCGACCTGTTCACGGGCGAAGCACCCGCGATGCTCTGGCCGCTCGACGCCAGCCTCCTCGGCACTCGCGTCGTGCTCTCCGGCGACGCGACGATGCACTTGCTCGGCGCGTTCGCCATCGAACTCGCCGTCATCGCGCTCGCCGTCGTCGTCTACGCGACCCTCACCGACCGACCACTGGACGTCGACCGGCGGAGCGTCGTCGGCGTCGCGTACGGCGCCGTCGTCCTCGCCATCCCCGCCCCGACCCTCGAACTCTCCTATCCGTTCGTGTTCTCCATCCTCGCCGTCGGCATCCTCTCCACTACCCCGCACCTCTACCGCGCACGCGTCGCCGACGGCGGCACGAACCCTGCGGCGACGATCGAAATCGACGTCGACCAGGTGCTCGAAGGCGTCGCAACCGGTCTCACCGCGGTCGCGTTCGCACTCCTCGCGTACGCCGTCAGCTACGCGATCGCCGTCTGATCGGACGACGCGGCACGCATCCGCCAGACAGTGTACGAGATCCACGCCTCGGCCACCTCCAGGCCCACGCCGGGCAGCGTCAAGAGCAGGTTCGGCGAACACTCCCCCGTCCCGATACAGAGCGCGTGCCCGAAGGAGTAGTAGGCGAGGACAGCGCCCGGAGAGCCATCGCTCCCGCGACGACGGTTCGCGCCCGATACTCCGCCATCTCCCTAAACCAGCACCTCGACCTCGTACCCGGCGTCGCGGATGGCGTCGATGAGTTCCTCGACGTGATCGTGTCCTCGCGTCTCGAGGTCGATCTCGACTTCGGTGTCGGCCATCCCGATCTGGCGACTGGTGCGGTCGTGCTGGATGGCGTAGATGTTCGCCTTCTTCGCGCTGATGACGTCCAGCAAGTCCTGGAGGCTCCCGGGACGATCCCGGAGCACGGTGCGGATCTTCACGTACCGGCCGGTCGCGACGAGACCGCGCATGATGACGGTCGTGAGCGTGTTCAGGTCGATGTTCCCGCCGCACATCGCGGGGACGATGACCTCCTCGGGGTCGAACTCGAACTTCTCGAAGAGGAGTGCCGCGAGCGGCGCCGCACCCGCGCCCTCGACGAGGGTCTTTCCGCGTTCGAGGACGTACGTGAGCGCCATCGCGATCTCGGGGTCGCTCACGGTGACGACCTCGTCGACGCGCTCGCGGATGACCTCGAACGGTCTGTCGCCGACGCGACGCGTCGCGATGCCGTCCGCGATCGTCTCGACGCTATCGCGCTCGTGGATCTCGCCCTTCTGGAGGCTCTGCGCGACGCTACTCGCACCCTCGGCCTGTACGCCGACGACGCGCACGTCCGGCTTCCGGCCCTTGATCGCGGTGGCGACGCCCGAGATGAGGCCGCCGCCGCCGATGGGGACGAGGATGGTCTCGAGACTCGGCAAGTCGTCCACGATCTCCAGCCCGATGGTGCCCTGGCCCGCCATCACCTTCTCGTCGTCGAACGCGTGCACGTACGTGCGATCCTCTTCGCGCTCGATCTCGTGGGCCTTCTCCGCCGCCTCGTTGTAGTCCTGGCCGTGGAGGACGACCTCCGCGCCGTAGCTCTGCGTCGCCTTGATCTTCGAGATCGGTGCGTACTCCGGCATCACGATCTTCGAGTCGACGCCGCTCCGACTCGCCGCGAGCGCAACGCCCTGCGCGTGATTCCCCGCGCTCGCCGTCACAACGCCCTTCTCCCTGTCCGCCTCGCTGAGCGTCATGATGCGATTCGTCGCTCCCCGGATCTTGAACGACCCGGTGCGCTGGAAGTTCTCCATCTTCAGGTGGACCTCCGCACCCGTCATGTCCGAGAACGTATGCGAGTAATCGATGGGTGTGTGCCGCGACGTCTCACGCACCCGCTCGACCGCCTCCTCCACGTCCGCGAGTTCGATCATACCCGAGCGTTCCCGCGCCGTCCGGTAATCGTTTTCGCCACGGATACCGCGAGAACCGATATGCCGTCGGCCGCGACGACGCCGTCACTCGTCGGGTTTCACGGGGAACGCGACCTCGACGGTACTCTTGTAGTTCGTTATCTCGCCGTCCTCGACGTTCGCCGTCCAGTCCTCCACCTCGATGCCCCGGATGTCTTCGATGGATTCGCTCGCGCGGTCCACCGCTTCCTGTGCTGCCGCCTCCCAGGATTCCTCGGACGTGCCGAGGACCTTGATGATCTTGACTGCCGTCATGCCCGCGAACGTACGACGCACCGGGGTTTTGGTATGTGTCCGTTAGGACGGTAAGCCCTGGCTGACCGCCGCCCGTAGCCACGTGTTGGTTCGTCGCGCGGACCATAGCTGTGACCGCGGGCAGCACTAGCCTTTTACCCCCACACCGGGAATTTGGGCGCAATGGGTCTCAGGTGTTCGCTCATCGGCCACGACTGGGGCGAGAGCGAGATAGAGCGCGATCGCGAGGAGAACGGGAGCGAGGTGGTGTTGACCGTCCGCGAGTACGAGGTCTGCGGGCGATGCGACGAACGGAACCTCATCAGCGAGAATACCGAGGTGACGACGCTATCGACGGGCGAGGACGCGCCCGAGCGCGCGCCGGAGCCGACGCGCGACGGCGCGGATGACGCGAGCGCGTCGACGCCCGCGGACGAGGGCGCTGACGCACCGACGGGCGACGCGTCCGGCGACGGGGAGCCGGCCGATGCCGACGCGGCGAGCGACGACGCGACGAGCGACGACGCGGTGTCGCCGTCGACGCGGTCGGACGTCGCGACGAACGCGTCGGGTTCGGACGACGCGGAGATAATCGGCGACGACGCGGACGGGGAGGCGTCGGTACCGGACGAGCCGGTGGCCCCCGAGGACGCCGCCGACGACGGCGAGGCGGAGCCGACGGGCGACGACGACGCGGTGTTCATCGACGACGCCGAGGACGAACCCGACGTCGCGACCGCCGAGGACGTCATCGGGACCGCGGAGGAGACGGTCGACGACGGCGCGCCCGACGCGCACGGCGAGGCCGCACCCGAGTCGGAGGACGCGGACGCTGGCGCGGCGACGCCAGCGAGCGACGACGACGGCGTCATCATGGACGACGACGGCGATGCGGACGTGGACGAGGACCGCGACCACGGCGAATGGCCCGAGCACGAGGACGACGGCGAACGGGCCGCGTCCGCCGGACCCGGCAGTGCCGCCGCCACCGAACGCGCGCCGTCCGACGACGCCGCCGCGAGCGCCGACGCCGCCGCAGTCGAGGAGGACGGCGACGGCGCCTACGACGCCGAGTTCATCGACGACGACGCCGAAGCCGACGCCGACGCCACCGACGGAACGGAGAGCGTCCTCTCGGAATCCCCCAGCGGCATCAAGTCCGCCGGGAGCACCGCACCACCCGGAGAACGACACTCGCGCGACGGCGAACTCGTCTGTCCGAACTGTCAGAACGCCGAAAGTTCGGACCGGACGAGCCTGCGCGCCGGCGACATCTGCCCCGAGTGCCGGAAAGGGTACTTGAGCAACCCCGGCGAGTGACGAAACAGGTAAACACCCGCCCGCCAATGTGCCACGCATGAAGGAGTACAAGATGCGTCGTGGCGAGTACCTCGAGGAACGAATCCCGGACCTCGAAGGGACCGTCGAAGAAACGTTCGGAGAGATCACGGGGACGGAGGAGTTCAAAGGGAGCGACCTGTTCGTCGTCGACGAACCCGCCAATCCCGTGTTCGAGCGAATCGTCGTCGGCGCCGTCGAGTACGGCTCGAAGAAGGACAAGCTCGCCGTGTCCTTCAAGGAACGCGACCCGACAGAGCTCTCCCCCGACGAACTCGAAGCCGCCGAAGAAGCCGTCTCCGCCAAGAACGAGTTCCTCCTCGATGCAACCGGCCGGGACGCGAAAGCCCGCCGCGACTCGCTCAAGCGCTCCGTCGAAGACGACCCGGACCACGACGTCGACGCCTGAGATAGCCACACGACGTTCTCGCAAACCCACGCCGAGAGCGACGCGCTCGTCGGCCCAGCCCCCCACCCGAACCACCAGCCGAATCCGTCACCAGTACCGCCAGCCTGACGGCCGGCGGATGCTGGATGAGTCAGTTACACCCGAACCGCCCGCCTGACGGCCGGCGGATGCTGGATGAGTCAGTTACACCAGAACCGCCGGCCTAGCGGCCGGCGGATGCTGGATGAGTCAGTTACACCCGAACCGCCGGCCTAGCGGCCGGCGGATGCTGGATGAGTCACTTCAACGCTCGTTCGACTGATTTCGCGACGGTGCGGGCGCGGTCGGCGAGCGGTTCGGGGACGTGGCCGGCGTCGACGGCGGCGTCGAGTTCGTCGTCGTCGACGCGTTCGACGGTACCGTCGGCGTGCTCGACGACGTCCACGTGGAGGTCGACGTAGCGCGCGCCGTCAGGGAACAGTTCGACGGGCGTGCAGACGTTGACGTACGTGCCCTTCGTCTCGCCGGATTCGCTCCGGTAGCGCGTCGGGTACCACCACTTTCCTTCGGTGAGTTTCGTGACGGCGACGTCGCCGTCCTCGCGTCGCGTGCCGAGCGCGTCGTACGTGCCGCCGCCGGTCATGTCGCGTTCGACGGTGAGCGTCTTCGCTTCCGGATCGAGGGTCGTGACGCGACCGCGGCCGAGCGTGATGCGTCGTCCCTCGGGTTTCCCGTGCTCGATCGCGAACCGGTCGCCTTCGCGCGGGCCGAACGCGTCCGCGACCGCGGCGAAGGGCAAGTCGTCGCCCCAGTCGCCGCCGGCCTCGGCGTGTACGCCCTCCGCGAAGTCGACGGCGTCGCTCGCGCTCGCACTCCCCGCCTTGACGCGGTGATGGCCGGGCATCGTCGTCTCGACGCGGCGTCGGTCGTCGTCGAGCGCGAACCGGGATTCCCGACCGAACCACACCCACGCCGTGCTGGCGCGCCAGTCGGTCGCGTCCGCGGTGTCGAGTCGCGTCGGGGCGTCGTCGACGTCGCCCGCGGGGACGTCCTCGAGCACTCGCGCACTCGCGATGGCGTCCTCCAGGGCGGTGCCGAGCGTGGCGATGTCCGCGTCGACGGCGGCGCGCTCCCAGCGGACGCCCCAGCCGTCGGGCGCGGTCGCGTCGAGCAGTTCCGTCGTGCGAACGAGTTTGGTCGCGCGCTCCCCGCGAGCGTCCGCGCTGACGCCGGAGCGCGCCCGGTCGAGCGTGAGGAGTCCACCGGTGACGCGGAGCGCGCCCGCGACCACCGGTCGGTCGTCGCCCCACGGCGGTTCCGGGTCGACGATCTGCACGCGCAGGACGTCCCCTTCCTCGACGCGGTCGTCGACGTTCCCGTACGGCAGGAACCCCTCGCGTTCGCCGAGGTCGACGACCGCGCCGCTCCCGAGCGCGTCCCTGACGCGAGCGAGGAAGACACCACCCTCGGGCGCCGGGTCCGCCCATGCGAGCGCGTCCACGGCCACGCCGGCGAGGTCCTCGCGCACCGCCGCGACCGCGTCCGGGTCGCCGGACGCACCGACGCCCTGTCGGTCGTCCGTCGTCGTCACCGAGACGTCCGCGAGTGCGACCGGGAACTCGACGTCGAAGCGCTCGCGGATCGATGGCGACGCCTGCACGACGTCGTGGTCCGCGTCCAGCAGCCGCCGCGTGACCGCGGTCGTGTAGATACCGCGAACGCGCGCCCTCATTCCAGGGCCTCCCGCGTCGGCGCGAACCGCACGCGCTCGTGCACCGACGGCCCCAGCGACAGCTCGACGACGCGCGGGGTGTCAGCGTCGGCGTCGTCCTCGGACTCGGCGCGTTCGAGCACCCGTCCGTCCTCGACGAACGCGCCCCACGTCTCGAAGCGAAGCCACCCGCGCATCTCCGCGGCGTGCGTCGTCAGGTCGCAGTACTCGACGGTATGCTCGGGGTACTCGCTCGCGGCGTGAGCCATGTCCATATCTGAATAACAGACGTCGTGCGCGTCGAAGAACGCCGAGAGTTCCTCGGCGGCGTCGTCGACGGCCGCGGCGACGAGGTCGCTCGCCGTCTGTAGGTCGTCGGTGTCCAGTCCGACGTCGCGGAGCGCGACCTGCGTGCGCTGGTCGAAGTGCATGCGCGACCCTTCGAGACTCGTCCCTAAGAAGTCAGTCGTCTGCGACGGCGTCGGAGAGTCCGGAAGAACGAAGCGAGTGAGAACAGTCGACGGCTGGTTCGTCGTCGGCTGGTGGGTTCGATAGTGTCGGTACTCGTTTTCGGTCCGTCTCGTCCTCGGGTGTTGGTAGTCCCGGGAAGAGGAGATTGGCGTTGTCCTCGTTGCTCATTAGCATGGCGTTCTTGTTGATTCCTAAAGAAACCCACCCTTAAACAACTTATGGTAACTAATGACATACAAGGGGTTGGTGCGGGGCAACGCTTAGGGACTGCCTCTCGTAAATCCGAAGCATGACGCGTGGACGGGACCCCGTCGAGCGAGCGAGCGACGGCGAGGACCTCCAGGAGATCGCGACCTGGGAACCACGCACTCGGCTCGACCGGTTCGCGCACGGCCTCTCCGAACGACTCCTGCCCGCCGTCCGCGGCATCGTCCTCGTCGCCGCACTCCTGTTCACCGCGATCATCCTCATCTTCTCCGCGGTCGACACCCCACGACTCCCCTTCGTCGGCATGTTCGCGCTCCTCTCCGTCGTCCCCGCACTCGTCCTCGCCGGCTACGTGTACCGGATCGACGTCACCACCCGCGAACCCCCGAAACTCCTGCTTGCGACGTTCGCACTCGCGTTCGTGTTCGCGAGCTTCGCCGCCATCGTCAACACCGCCGCACAGGGCATCTTCTTCGCGTTCGGCGCTATCGGTATCGTCGCGTACTACCTCCTCGTCGTCGGCCTCGGCGAGGAACTCGTGAAGGTATTCGCCGTCCAGTTCTACGCGTACAACGACGCCCGGTTCGACGCCGTCATCGACGGTGCCGTCTACGGCGCGGTCGCCGGCCTCGGGTTCGCGACCATCGAGAACGCCATCTACGTCACCGGGTTCGTCCAGGCGGCGACGACCGGCACCCTCGTCGACCAGACCGTCACCATCGCGCAACGTCGTGCGCTCGCCGGCCCCGGGCACGTCATCTACTCCGCGATCGCCGGCTACTACCTCGGACTTGCGAAGTTCAACGACGCGTACCGGGGCGCGGTCGCCCTCAAAGGCGTCCTCGTCGCCGCCGCTATCCACGCGATATACAACCTCAGCGTGGGCTTCGCCCCACAGGTCGTCGGCGCGGCACTGGGCGTCAGCTCGCTCATCGGATTCGTCCTGTTCGTCGTCGCGTTCGACGGCGTCGCCGGCGGCTTCCTGTTCCTGAAACTCCACCGCTACCGGCGTACGTACGACGCCGTCGACGCCGGCGCGACGTACGACCCGTCGGCGCCCGTCGACCGCGTCGAGTTCGACGCCCCGACGACCGACCACGTCGCCCGAACCGACCGTACGTCCTCGTTCGACAGCCACGAATCGGCAAGCGACGAGGCCGAACCACGACAGTCCCGAGAGCCAGCGAGCGACGAAACGACCTCCTTCGATAGCCAGGACTCAGCGAGCGACGACGATCAGTTCTGGTAGCCGTCGAGCATCGACGCGACGTACTTCCCGACGACGTCCACTTCGAGGTGGACGGGATCGCCGACGGACTTCTCTGAGAGCGTCGTCACCTCGTACGTCGTCGGAACGATCGCGACCGTGACGCGCGGCCCGCGGCCGGACCCGTCGTCGCCGGCGGCGAGGTCCGCGACGGTGAGACTGATGCCGTCGAGCGTGATCGAGCCCTTCTCGACGACGTAATCCGCGTACTTCGGTGGGAGTTCGAACTCGAAGAACCAGTCCTCGCCACCCGTCGAGTCGACGTTCGTCACCGTCGCGACCGCGTCGACGTGCCCCTGGACGACGTGCCCGTCGAACCGGCCGTCTGCCGGCATCGCTCGTTCCAGGTTGACGACGTCACCCGCTCGTAGTTCGTCGAGGTACGTCTTCGCGAGCGTCTCCTCCGCGAGGAACACCTCGAACGTCTCGTCGTCGAACGATTCGACCGTGAGGCAGACGCCCGACACCGAGATGCTCGTACCGTGCGCGACGTCGTCGAGGACGACGTCTCCACGGATAGTGAGTCGTCGTCCATCGTCGGTATCCGTCACCGCAGCGACCTCGCCAGCCTCCTCGACGATGCCCGTGAACATGCCCGCGAGTAGTGGCGAGTCCCGGATAGCGGTGTCGATACGGGACGTCCCGACAGAAACGACGGAACCACCGCGATCGTGGGAGCGAGAATCCCGGCGGGCTTTTGTTCGCGCAGGCGATACTGAGAGTCAATGGCTCGTTCCATCGCCGAGCAACTGTCGTTCGCGACGGCCGTCGTCGTCGCCGCACCCATCGCGCTCGCCGGGCTCGACATGACCCTACGTGGCGAACTCACGTGGGGGCCGGTCCTGCTCGGGGTGAGCGTGATGATCTTGCTCGTCGAGAAGTACGTCTCCACGCCCCAGGACCTCCCGGGGATGGCGGCGGCGAAACTCGTCGGCGTCGTCGCGAAGGAGCCCGAGGACGAACCCGTCGAGGAGTCCTGAAGCGCCGCGGTCAGTCGCCCGTCGCAGTCGAGGGCAGTCGCCCGTCGCAGTCGAGGGCAGTCGCCCGTCGCAGTCGGGGTCAGTCGCTCGTCGCCTGCCAATCGCGGGCGTATCCCACGAGTTCGTCGGCGAACTCGGCGCGGGCGGCGGTCCACGCGTCGCCGTCCTCGACGCACGCGCGCCGCCACCGCGCTATCTTGTCCGCGTCCGCAGCGCTCGCGAGTTGCATCATCGCGAAGACGACGGACTCCCCGGGGTCGCCGTCGCCGCGTGCCGCCGGGTCGGGGTCGCGGACGGCGTCGCGAACGACTGCGGGGTCGTCGGCGAGCGTGAACCGCGACTCCGGGATGCGTCTGGAGAGCTTCGGGTACCCGCCGAGGCCGGGGACGAGGCGCGTGTAGAGCGCGTGGAGCGTGCCGTCGGTCGGCGCACGTTCGCGGACGCCTTCGACCATCGGTCGGAGGCCGCGTTCGTCCGCGCCCATGACGATGCAGTTCGCGTCGTAGTCGTCGGCGACGAGCGGATGGAGCATGTCCGCGACGACCAGGAGCCCGTCCATCTTCCGCGTGAACTCGCTGGGTTCCCACTCGGCGGGGACGTCGCTCTCGCCGAGTTCGGCGGCGTTCGTGCCGGCGTCGTCGTACGCGTCGCTGTTGGCGACCTCCCACGCGGTGTCCTCGAGCTCGAACGTTGCCATGTCCGCCTCGGGGTCGGCGTACCGCGAGAGCACGTACGCGGTGTGCATGACGTCCGTTCCGTCGTACTGCGTGCGGAGCCGGCCGGCGTCGTGGTCGAACCCGAGCGCGTCGACGAACGCGACGAACCGCCGCGCGCGTTCGGTGACGACGTCGAGCGCGTAGCCGTCGGTGGTGTACGGCTCCATGTCCGCGACGACGAACTGGACGTCGAACCCGGCTCGCTGGAGCGCGAGCGCGGTCTGCATCTGTCCGAGCGTCCCGACGTGGGGCGGGCCGGTGACGCTCACGCCGAACGTGCTGACGCCGTCGGTCCCGACGGTTTCGGCGAACGCGCGGGCGTCCTCGCCGGCGACGAACCGCCGCTGGACTTCGGCGGGCGCCATTCCGCCGAGTTCGAGGTCGCCGACTGGCTCGTAACGGTCGCGCTCGCGGAGTTCGTCGTAGTGGCCCTGGAGGGAGACCATACCCGGAATCGTTTCACCTGTCAGTAAAGTGTTACTCTGTGACTAGGTACCAAGTAGCGAACACCCCGCGCCCGTGACGGGACTCGGTCCCCACCACACCCCGGGAGCCCCCAGTCGACGCCTACAGCGACCGCACCATGCACGTCGCAGACGCCGGACACAGCTCCGAGAACTCGGTGGTATCACGGATGGCGTCGGGCGCACGCTCGCGTTCGACGCGCTCGTACCCACGATCCTCGAAGAACGCCGCCGCAGTGGTCGTGAGCAAGTAGAGTTCCTCGACGCCGTCCGCACGCGCTTCGCGCTCGAAGCCGTCACAGATCGCGGTCCCGTACCCGTGCCCGCGCTCGGACTCGCGGACGACCACCGACCGCAGGAGCCCCGCCGACCCGTGGACCTCCACGCCACCGATGCCGACCGCGTCGCCGTCGTCGAACGCGACGTAGAAACACTCCGGTTTCGCTTCGACGTCGCCCGCCGGCAGGTCGTTCGCCGACAGCAACGCCTCGACCTCGGACACCGACTCCGCACCCGCGGGTTCGAGCACGACGCTCGCATCGCTCATGCGGATGACTTCTCGACGGACCGCAATAACGACCCCCCATGAATCCGGGGGACGGGCCGCCAGTTACGGCGAGATCGACCGGTCGGCGGCACCGAGTCGCTCCGCCCCGTCGTCGGCGACCACGGCGAGGTCGGCGACGCGGACGACGCCGTCGGGGCCGTGCACGGTCGCATCGAGTGCAACGACCGCGCCCGCGGGAATCTCGGCGTCGTCCTCGACCGGACGTTCGCGGCCTTCGAGGCCGACGCCGTGCGCGTCGAAGGTGCCGTCAGCGCCGTCGAAGCCGTACGCGGTGAGTTCCGCCACACCCTCGCGTTCGACGGTCGCGACCGTCACGCCCGCTTCGAGTTCCGCGAGCGCCGCGTCCACGCCGCCGTCGGCGGCGAGCTGGGCGCGACGCGTCCACCCACCGTCGCCGTCGGGGACGAGCGTCCGCACGATCCGGCCGTGGTATCCTTCGCGCCCCCGCGGTGCGAGCGCGAGCACAACCGGCTCGCCCGGTCGAATCGCGGCGTCCGATCGCGGCGTCGCGTCCGCGCCCGCCCCGACCGCGACCACGCCCGGACCCACGCCACCCACGGCGAGTTCCGCGGCGACCTCGCGCCGCAACCGCTCCGTCGTCAACGCACGCCCCTCGAACGCGACGTGGTCGTCCGCGTCGGCGTGCAGAGCGTCGTCGCCACCGCCCGCACCGTGGCCACCGTCGCCCGCGTGCCGCTCGCTCTCGCGCAGGACCGTACGAGCGCGCGCGACGCCGGCGTCGGCCGCGGCCTGCACCGTCCGGTGCCGCAACCGCTCCCCGTCCGTCTTCGCCACGCGCGATTGCTCGACGACCGCCGTCGACGCCACGTCGAACCCCTCGCCCTCCAGGTACAGTGCCGCGTCGTGCGGAAGGATCCGTGGTGCGAGCACCGTCCCCGACCGGCCGAGGTCGTCCAGCGCCACCGCGACGCGCTCCCCCGTCGGCACGCCCGCACCCGCCGGCAGAACGCGGTCGCCCGGGAACGCCTCCCGGGCCGCATCCGGCGCGTCCGACGCGAACAACATCGACTGCTCGGGCGTCACGCAGACCGCGAGCTCACCGGCGACACCACTCGTCCGCGCCAGATACCGCAGGATCGGGTCGTCGCTCGAACCGACGTGCACGAACGCCGTCCCGTCACGCGCCGCCAGCGCCTCGCGGACGGGCGCGTAGTCGACGTCGAGCTGGGTCGTCGAATCGCTCGCCGGCATCCCCACTCAGTCCGCGGCCTCGACCGGCTCTTTGGCCTGGTCGATGAGTTCCTCGATGTCCGCACCCGTCGGCTCGTTGTTCAGGAGCACGTCGATCGGGAGCGTCGGTGCCCCGTCGACGAGGTTCTCCATCAGCACGAGGCGTTCGCGAGCCCGCGACATCCCGACGTAGAACACGCGTCGTTCGTTGTCCGTCAACATCGGCACCGGACTCGTCGTCTTCGTGAACTCGCGCCCACCCGGCACGTCCTCCGGGTCCGCGGTCGCCGCCATCTGCTCGACGACCTTCTCAGTGAGGTCCGTCCCGACGAACACGTGGTCGGCCTCGCGACCCTTCGCCGAGTGGATCGTCCCCAGCCGCACCGTATCCCGCGGGAATCCGCGGTAGTCCGACGTTGCGAAGTACGCCTTCATCGTCTTCTTCTGGAACGACGTCACCTTCCGCACCATGTCCGACGCCGACGCCGGCCCCGGCATGAACGGCACGTGATCGCCGACGACGTCCGCGTCGATCTCGAGGTTCGTCAGGTCCTCGACGCCCGCCTCCTCCTCCATCTCGTCGACGGTGTCGAAGAGGTCGTCGCGGTCGCTCGTCCCGAACGCCGAATCGGCGAGCATGTCCGCGAGCCGACGCGCCTGCAGGCCGTTCACTGGGTCGCCCGCGTCCACGTTCTCGACGGCCGTGACGTAGTCGTCCAGTCGGTCGGTCCACATCCGCTGGTCGGTGAGGCACTTGAACGGGATGCCCTCGGTGATGAACTCGTCGATGAACTGGAACATCTGGTAGCGCGCCCGGAACAACAGCATCACCGTCTCCGGGTCCTCGTCGGGCTTGTCCGGGTCCGGTCGCCCCTCTTCGACGGTCCGGCGGACGTTCCGGACGAGGTCGAGCATCGACGGTCGTTGCACCGCCTCGACCACCCCACCCTCCTTGCGGGGTTTCAGGTCCTTGTCCTGACGCTTGTCGATGTGGCGGATCTCCCGGTTCACGACGTTCAGGACGTTCGACGGGAGCCGATACGAGTTCGGGAGAACGACGTCCTCGTCCGGCTCCGCCGAGAGCAGGAGGTCCGGGTCCGCGCCCTGCCACGCGTACACGACCTGGTCGTCGTCGCCCGCGATGAGGACGCCCGTCATGTGGGGCTTCCACTCCTCGTACACCTCGTGCTGGAGCTTCGTGATGTCCTGGAACTCGTCGATGACGAGGTACTCGACGTTCGGCAGGAGCGACCGTTGCTTGACGCGTTCGAGCATGTCCGCGAACCCGATGACGTCGTGCTCGCCCTTGTACGTCCGCCAGCCACGGATGGCGTCGGGGACGTCGATGCGGTCGTCGTCGCTCGGCCACGTCGGCGTGTACTTGTTCCCTTCCTGCGCGTGCTCGTCGACCTCCGGCGGGAGCCGGACCTCTTCGTCGTCCCACTGGAAGGGGACGTCGTACCAGTCAGCGACCTCGCGGTTCGTCCGCTGGAGCCACTGGGAGGTGGCGATGATCTTGTTCCCGATGGTCGTCGAGCGAGCGGTCCGGCGGCCCGCGCCACCGTACTCGTCCTCGAACTCGAGGCCGAAGTCCTCGCAGAACTCCTCCTTGTCGTCTTCGCCGACGACGTCACCGCGGGAGAGGTTGAGGAGGTCGTACGCCTTCGCGTGCATCGTGCAGACGTTCCCCTGGAGGGCCTTGGGGTTCAAATCGAGGCGTTCGGCGAGCCGTTCGCGGATCTCTGCGGCCGCGGCTCGCGTGTAGGAGACGACGAGGATGTCGCGCATCTCGACGTCGTCGTCTTCGAGGATCTCTTCGACTTTGTCGAGGAGGGCTGTGGTCTTCCCGCTGCCGGGACCACCGAACAGACGGGTCAGCGTCACGTCCGAGTCGGTCATTACACGCATACTGGGCCCGAACGTTCTTAAGGACCGTGGGTTCGGGCGGCGACCGGAATCCCGAGACTACTCGCTCGTGGCGTCGAGCGAAGGAAGGACGGAGAGCGGTCGACGAGCGATTCGCAGAGTTCCCTGGACGATGCTAGTTGTTGCGCGGAGAGCGGGCCTCTCGCACGTCGCTACCGTCGCGGATCTTGTCTTTGCAGTCGGGGCATACGCGAGGGTGTTCTACACCCCGCGGTGTGAACACTCGTGCGTATGCATCCGTGACGAAGGACCCGCAGTTCTGGCATTCCGGCATTTGAGACTCCATCTTCCTGTAGGGGAATTATGTGTATTAATGGTACCGCCGGCCGTGGTAGTCTGCCGCAATGTCCAGTCGCTAGTTCCAGTGGAATCGAAAGACTGAGTACGGATAGTGGCGTTATTTACTGGGTCGTTCGGCCCGAGACGAGTCGCCAGGAACCGCCTTCGAGCCTGCTATGTCAGGGCATCCAGCCGCAGACGCCACATTCCGTCGCCGACTCCTCGTGGAGCGCCATGCACTCCGGACACTGGAGCTTGTTATAGTTCTCTTCCCATCCCACCCGTTCCGTTTCGTGACCGCGCTTCTCCAGAAATTCGTCGAACACGTCGTCACCGGTATCGGGTGCGGACGCCATATGATACGGTAACGCGTGGCAGACATATAAATCGTTCTCCCGTGACACTCTTCGATACTGATCCGTCCCAACGCAGCACCCACCAGCACCCACGAGGAGGCACGCGATTACGAGTCGACGACCACCTCGTCACCACCACGGAACCACTCGATTACGACCACCTCGAAACGAGTCGATTCGAAGCTATAGTAGCGTTTGCGACTCTTTTCAAGCGTGGTCTCCGTTCTCCAAGTGTAGCGCCCTTGGAAGTACGTCCCGGCGAATCGAGTGGGCAGATAATTGCAAACGCTACTATACCCGTCGAACGCGCCTGCTCCAATCCACCCGTCGAACGCGCCTGCTCCAATCCACCCGTCGAACGCGCCTGCTCCAACTCGGCCGAGAACGACCCGGCGGACTTTTCGCCCAGCGTCACGAACGTTCTGACGTGAGCGACCTGAACCTCGACGCGACACAGCTCGACCGGTACTCCCGGCACGTCGTCATGGACGAGGTCGGCCCCGACGGCCAGGCCGCACTCCTCGACGCGAGCACGCTCGTCGTCGGCGCCGGCGGCCTCGGCGCGCCCGCGATCCAGTACCTCGCCGCCGCCGGCGTCGGCCGCCTCGGCATCGCCGACGACGACGTCGTGGAGCGCTCGAACCTCCAGCGGCAGGTCATCCACGCCGACGACGACGTCGGCCGCTCGAAGGCGACGAGCGCCCGCGAGTTCGTCGAAGCTCTCAACCCGGACGTCGACGTCGAAACGTACGAGACACGGGTCGACCGCGACACCGTTTCCGACCTCGTCAACGACTACGACGTCGTCGTGGACGCGACCGACAACTTCCCGACGCGCTACCTCCTGAACGACGCGTGCGTCCTCGCAGAGACCCCGCTCTGTCACGGCGCCATCTACCGCTTCGAGGGACAGGCGACGACCATCGCCCCCGGCGGCGGGCCGTGCTATCGGTGCCTGTTCGCCGAACCACCCGAGCCCGGGACCGTCCCGGACTGCGCGACCACGGGCGTCCTCGGCGTCCTCCCCGGAACCATCGGGTGCGTGCAGGCGACCGAAGCGATCAAGACCATCATCGGCATCGGCACCCCCCTCCACGGTCGCGTGTTCACGTACGACGCCGCCGACCTCACCACCGACGAGGTCCCCTATCGCGCCACCCCCGACTGTCCGATCTGCGGCGACGACTCCGTCGACTCCCTCGCCAGCCAGACGTACCAGGAGACCTGCGCCGTCCCCGAGTAACGGCACCGAACTCGCGTCCTCACGCGTCCACGCGCAGTTCAGCGAGCGGCCGCGCCACCTCGCGCGGCGGCCCGTCGAACGCGTCGGGATGTATCATCGCGGCGACGTGCTCGACGGTGTCGACGATCCTGGGCCCTGGCCGGTTCGCGTAGTGGTGGCCGTCGAGCGCCCACGTCCGCCCTACTTCGACGGCGGCGAGGTCGTCCCACCCATCGCGCTCGACGAGTGCGTCCAGGTCGCCAGCAGTCTGGTCGAGCCCGAACCCACACGGCGCCGCGATGGCGACCTCGGGGTCGTACGCGGCGACCTCCGCGAACTCGCGCGGGCGAGCGCTCGCACCCGGTTCGACCATCCCGTACGCGCCCCCGGCGGCGTCGACGACGTCGGGCATCCAGTGACCCGCGACCATCACGGGGTCGAGCCAGTCGAAGACGGCGACGCGCGGACGTTCGCGGCCCGTTCGGTCGAGGTGCGTCGCGACTCGCTCGCGGACGGCGTCGACGCGCTCGCGGAGCGAGTCGGCAAGATCCACCGCTCTCTCCTCGCGTCCGACCGCCTCCCCGACGCGTTCGACGTCCCCGACGACGTCGTCGAGCCGATGCGGGTCCGTCGTCAGTATCTCCGGATTCGCGTCGATGCGCGCGACCGCGTCCTCTACGAGGACGGTGTCGACCGCGCAGACGTCACAGATGCCCTGCGTGACGATCAGGTCCGGGTCGAGGTCGTCCAGGACGTCCACGCGGATGCCATACACGCCTTCGCCCGACGATTCCGCCTCTGCGACTTGCTCGTTGATGTCCGAGCTGTCCGCCTCCGGGTCCACGTTCGCGTAGTTCACTGCCGGCACGTCCGCGGCCTCGGGCGGGTAATCGCATTCGTGGGACACCCCGACCGGGTCCACCCCGACGGCGTACAGGATCTCGGTCGCCGACGGCAGCAACGAAACGACGTTCATGCACGCTCGTTGGGGTCGCGGTCACAAAACGCCACGGCGTTCGAACCGACTCCATAGAACGCCACGCAGTTCGTGCCGGCTACGGCGTCGCCGCGGTCGGGACCGCTACGTACCGGATCGTGAGGAACTGACGGCCCCAGAGCCACATCTCGTGCGTTGCGACGACGACGTCGTCCGTGCTCGCACCGTCGGCAGCGACCGTCGTGCGTGCTTCCTGAGCGGCGTCGCCAGTACTGGCTGCGTGCACGGCGTCGAGCATCCGGGTGACGTCGACGGTCGGGCCGTCGTCGGTTGGCGTCGCGTCCGCGGGCCACACGCGGAAGCGCTGGTGCATCGGGAGTCGGACGTCGACGCTGGGCACGGAGAGGTAGAGGCCGGGGTGGCCGGGGGCGCGCGTCGTTAGCGTCACGCCGACGTCGTCGCGGTCGGCGAGCGCGAGTGCGTCCATCCGGAGCACCGTCGACAGCGTCGACGCCGGGAGCGGCACCGCGATGTTCACGTCCCGGTCGCCGTCGTCCACGCCGGACGAGCTGTCCACGCCCTGCGAGCCGTAGACGGCGACGAACACGGCCTCGTCGGTGTCGACGTCAGTCCGGAGCCAGAAGCGTGCGTCCTCGATTCGGTCCTCGGACCACGCCGCGCCTTCGCCACCAGCAGAGTCGTCAGCGACCGCGAACAGTTCGTTCTCGAGGACGCGAACGGTGCCGTGCTCGCGCGGCCCGGGGAGGTTCAGTTGTTCGACGGCGCTCGTGACCACCGCGGCGACGGCCGCGCCCGTCCGGAACGGCCGATGCCAGTCGGCGGTGACGCCCATCCGATACTCGCTCGTGCGCTCGTAGAACGCACGAACCGCCGGCGCGACCCGGGTGGTGTCGAAGTCATCGCGAGCGAACGCGTCGAAGTCGTCCATCTCGCCAGCGACGCACTCGCCCGCGACGCCGGTGCGTCCGGGGTAATCCGCGCCGACGCGCCAGCGCGAGCGCAACCGCGAGAACGGTGCGTCGACGCGACGAGCGCGCGAGTCGGGCGCGAGCAGGAACCACGCGCCGAGGCCGGCGGCCGCGAACCCGACGGCGTTTACGGTGCCGTGCCACGCGATCATCGTGGCGAGCGAGACGACCGTCTCGCCGGTGTACGCCGACCAGCCGTAGCCGACCGCGAACGCCATCGTCGCGACGACGCTCGCGCTCGCGACGGCGAGGAGCGAACTGGTCAGGACCACGCGTGCAGTCCCCTCGCCGCCGACGCCGCCGTCGTCGCGCAAGATGCGTGGGACGAGCGAGAGCGAGAGGACGGCGAAGACGGCGACCGCGACCGTGAAGAACGCGACGGAGACGACCTCGACGAGCGGCGACGCAGTGATGCCGATCGCGATGACGACCATGCCCGCGAGCACGATGGCGCCGGTCGCGCGGAACGTCCCCCGGCGAAGTGAGTCGTCCGGATACGTGTCTTCGACGAAGCGACCGGTGAGGCCGGCGACGACGGGGAGGACGAACCCGGCGTAGTGGTAGTGGATGGCGGTGAGGTGGATGATCGCAGCCGAGAAGTGGAACGTGATACCGAGCCGGGAGAGCACGAGTGCGACCGCGCCGACGACGGCGTACGCGAACGCGGCGTCGACGAGGAGCGCGGAGAGCGGCGTCACGCCGTGGGCGCGCAACCGGAGGAGCGCGAACGTCGCGAGGACACCCGTGACGACGACCCACGCCGCCGCGAGCGCGCCACTCGCCGGCACAGACGATACGAACGCGGACGCGACGACGCACGCCGCGCCGACCGGCTGGAGCCAGACGCCGACGCGGTACGTCCGCCCGATCCAGCCGTCGGAAGCGTCCGCGGCGGTGACATCTGCACCGCCGGCATCCGCGCCTGTGGCGTCCGCGTCGGCTGTATCCTCGCCCGAGACGTCTCCGCCGACGAACCACAGGACTGCGGGGACGTACACGAGGACGGCGAGTTGCACCCAGCGTTCGACGTTCCAGCGCGTGACCGCGTCGTGCGGCGCGGTCCAGAGGAGTGCGAGCCACGCGGCCGCACCGAGGAGCGCGCTCGCCTTCGCAACGCGCCGTACACGGTCCGTCGAGGACCCGCCGGTTGCGACCATACCCGTTCTCGTCAGCGCAACGTCAAGTCAGTTGTCATGGATAGCGATGGCGACGAGCGGGTTCGAACAGGCCACCGGCGCCGACCCGCCAGGGTTTATACCACCTCCACGAGTGGAATCGCGCATGAAGCGCATCATCAGCACCGACGACGCACCGGAAGCGGTTGGCGCGTACAGTCAGGCGACGTCGAACGGCGACCTCGTGTTCACCGCCGGCCAGATCCCGATGACGCCCGACGGCGAACTCCTCGACGACGAGGACATCGCGACACAGACCCGGCAGAGCCTCGAGAACGTCCAGGGCATCCTCGAAGAGGAAGGCCTGACGATGGAGGACGTCCTGAAGGCGACGGTGTTCCTCGACGACATCGACGACTTCGACGAGATGAACGCGGCGTACAAGGAGTACTTCGTCGACAACCCGCCCGCGCGCTCCGCAGTCGAAGCCGGGAGCCTCCCGAAAGGCGTCGGCGTCGAGATCGAGGTCATCGCGTCCGCGGAGTGATGAACGACGCGGTCAAGTCGGCGCTCCTCTGGGGACTCGTCGGCGCGATGGCCTTCCTCGCACTCTACCAGGGGTACGTGCTCGCCACCAGCGGCGGAATCGGGTTCCCGGCCGCACTCGCCGCCGCAATCGTCGTCGGCGCGATCACGACCGGATCCGCGTACGTCCTCGAACGCCGGCTCGCCGCCCGCTCGCGGTAACACCGAAACAAAGCCCTTAAATTACCGAACGCGGTATCGACGAACGGAGCCAGGATGGCCGAACGGTAAGGCGCACGCCTGGAAAGCGTGTTCCCGTATGGGATTCAGGGTTCAAATCCCTGTCCTGGCGTTTCTGCCGACTGCAACGACGACGAGCGGAGCGAGGAGTCCGCAGTCGGCAGAAACCGAACGACGGATTTGAACCCTACCAGTCGCGCGCAGCGACCGAAGGGAGCGAGCACGTCTGGTTTCGGTTCAAATCCCTGTCCTGGCGTTTTCCGCGACGCAATACGAGCGAGGAGCGACAGCGACGAGCGAGTTCGCGTCGTGGAAAACCCATAGAAGCAGGATTTGAATCAGGGAGGTCGCGCGCAGTGAGCGGAGCGAACGAGCACGTCCGACCGTGGTTCGAATCCCTGTCCTGGCGTTTTCCGCGACGCAATACGAGCGAGGAGCGACAGCGACGAGCGAGTTCGCGTCGCGGAAATCGTACGATACGGGATTTGGGCCCTTCGAGTCGCAGCGCCCGAGCGTAGCGAGGGCGACCGTCTCGTATTGGTTCGAATCCCTGTCCTGGCGTTTCTGCCGACTGCAACGACGACGAGCGTGGCGAGGAGTTTCGTGGTCGTGTTTCGAGAGTTGTGTCGCCGAAAGCGTTTTTGAGGGCGTGGGTCGAGGGTTTGGTCGTGTTCCGCGAGTTCGCGACCCCTGCGGAAGCGGCGGCTGGCGTGAGCGTCTGCGCCGTCGGTGTGGACGTGAGTGGGTTGCTTCCGGAGTTCGACGTGAACGAGGTTGCGGACGTGGATGCGGTGGTGACGGCGGCGGCAGTTGGAGTGGTGGATTGCGTTGTGGTGGGGTCGGATCCGCCGACGGCGTCGTTGTCGGAGTTCGTGGGTGCGGTGGAGGAGGTGGCCGAGCGTGTGCCGGTGGTGGTGGTGACGCATGGTGGTGATGGGCGGGTTGCGGCGGCGCTGTCGGCGGGTGCTGACGAGGTGGTTGACGTGACGCGGAAGGGTGCTGGTGACGTGCTCGCGCATCGCGTTGGGCGGGCGGTGGAGTACGCGGGGTCGCGGCGTGCGCTCGGGGAGGCGGAGGAGTTCTTCGAGCAGGCGCTGGATTCGATGATGGACGTGTTCTACGTGTTCGACGAGACGGGGCGGTGTCGGTACTGGAACGTTGCGTTGTCGGACGTCCTGGGGTTCGGGGATGCGGAGTTGGAGGGGCGGCCGGCGCCGGAGTTCGTGATCCGCGAGGATCGGGAGCGGATGGCGCGCGCGATCGCGATGGTGCTGGAGACGGGGACGGCGACGATGGAGGTGGATCTGGAGACCGCGGACGGGGAGGCGGTGCCGTACGAGTTGACGGGGACGCTCCTGACGGATGCGGACGGCGAGCCGGCGGGGATCTGTGGGGTGGGTCGGGACGTGTCCGGGCGGGAGCGGCGGGAGCGCGAGTTGCGTCGGCAGGCCGAGCAGTTGTCGGTACTGAATCGGGTGCTCCGGCACGACATCCGGACGACGGCGAACATCGTCGCGGGGTACGCGGAGAACCTCCCCGAGGGCGTTTCGGAGGCGACGGAGATCGCGGAGGCGGCGCACGACCTGGTGGCGCTCGGTGAGCGGGCGCGCGAGCTGGAGCGGGCGTTCGAGACGGACGTGACGAAGAAGCCGTTCGACCTGGCGGGGCATCTGGAGCGGACGGTCGATTCGCTGGCGGAGACGTACGACGCGGCGTTCTCGGTGTTCGCGCCCGAGGAGTTGGTGGTGTCGGTGAGTGACCGGATTCCGTTCGTGTTCGAGAACGTCGTGGAGAACGCGGCCGAGCACAACGAGGGTGACACGCAGCGCGTGGACGTGGTCGCGCGCGAGGAGCACGACGACGAGGTGGGGTTCGCGCTCGTGGAGGTGCACGACGACGGGCCGGGGATTCCCGAGCACGAGCGCGCGGTGTTCGATGCGACCGCGGAGACGCCGCTGAGTCACAGCGACGGGCTCGGGTTGTGGCTCGTGAACTGGCTCGTCGACGACGAGGGCGGTGACGTGACGGTGGAGACGGACGTGGATGGGACGACGGTCACGATCCGGTTGCCGCTCGCGGACGAGACGCCCTGATTCGGGCGGTCAGGTCCTCGGGGTAGGTGCCGGTGACGGTGTACCTTTGTCGGTTCGTCACGTACCGCGAGCCATGTGTGGCCGGTATACGCTGACGGTCGAGGCGGGCGACCTCGCGGAGCGCTTCGGCGTGCACGTACCCGAGGGGTACGAGAAGCGGTACAATGCGGCGCCACGCGAGTCCTTGCCAGTGATCCGGACTGGCGTCGACGTGGACGACGAGCACGACGACGAGAGTGCCAGTGGGGCCGGTGGCGGCGGTGGCGGCACTGGTGGTCGTGGCGACGCTGGCGCTGACGGCGATAGAGATCGGTCGCTTGCGTTCCACGAGTGGGGGTTGGTGCCGTCGTGGGTGGACGAGCCCGACGACGCGAACCGACCGATAAACGCGCGCTCGGAGACGGTGCGGGAGAAACGCTCGTTCCGGGAGTCCTTCGAGCGCCGGCGGTGTCTCGTTCCCGCCGACGGCTTCTACGAGTGGGTCGAACGCGGCGGCAGGAAGCAACCGTATCGCGTGACGCTCGCCGACGAGTCGGTGTTCGCGATGGCTGGCGTGTACGACGTCTGGGAGGGCGAGGTCGCACAGGCGAGTCTCGATGCGTTCGGTGCGGGCGGGGATGGCGACGGCCGGCGGCGGCGCGTCGAGTCCTTCACTGTCCTCACCACGGAACCGAACGACGTCGTCGGCGAACTCCACCATCGGATGGCGGTCGTCCTCGATCGCGAAGATGAGCGAACGTGGCTCCGGGGTGACTCCGAGGCGGCCGCGTCGTTGCTGGAACCGTACGACGGCGCCATGCGTTCCTATCCGGTCTCGACCGCCGTGAACGACCCCGGGAACGAGTCGCTGGGACTGCTCGACCCCGTCGACGTTTGAGCGGGTTGACGCGAGGACGATGCTCCAGCGCTCGGGTCAGTTCTCGTGGCGTTCGTACGGTTCGACCTCGTCGTCGGGCGTCGGGTACTCGCCGAGTTCGTGCCGGTCGGCGTCGACGGTGCTCCTGGATGTCGACGCCGCACGCGGTGTATCGTGCTTCTCCATTCGACGACGTCAGCGGCGGGCTGTGGATTCTCGGCGTGGTTGTAGTCGTTTCGTCGTCGAAACGGATAACGATCGGTGCGTTTCCGATCGTGGGACGTGGCAGTACAGCGTTTTCGTTCGTAGAGGCGATAGAAAGAGTTCGTGTCTTGGTGTGAACGGAGCCGTCTTTTGACGTGGCGTGGACGGACGACGACAGTATATAAATGTCCGAGAGCACTCCGGACCGAGGCCGATAGAAGCGTGATAACACGCCACAAAATACGCAGTCATACCCGCCCCAGTACTGCGTTTATCTCGATTATCGAAGGAAGTGACAACATTCCGACTCGAACAGAATGACCAACCTTTATTACGAATCACATTCATAGATTGGGTTGTATATGAGTCAGCGAATGGCCCAAGGCCAGCCCATGATCGTAATGTCGGACGAGTCCCAGCGCGTCAAGGACAAGGACGCGCAGGAGTACAACATCTCGGCCGCGCGCGCCGTCGCGGAAGCCGTTCGGTCCACACTCGGACCGAAAGGCATGGACAAGATGCTCGTCGACTCGATGGGCGACGTCACCATCACGAACGACGGCGTCACCATCCTCAAAGAGATGGACATCGACAACCCGACGGCGGAAATGATCGTCGAGGTCGCCGAAACCCAGGAGGACGAAGCGGGTGACGGCACCACGACCGCCGTCGCGGTCGCGGGCGAACTCCTCAAGAACGCCCAGGACCTCCTCGAGCAGGACATCCACCCGACGGCCATCATCAAGGGCTTCCACCTCGCCAGCCAGCAGGCTCGCGAAGAAGTGGACGACATCGCCGAAGACGTCGAGCCCGACGACGAGGCACTCCTCCGCAAGGTCGCGGAGACCTCGATGACCGGGAAGGGCGCGGAACTCGACAAGGAGCACCTCGGTCAGCTCATCGTCGACGCCGTCTCCCAGGTCGCCGTCACCGCCGAGGACGAGACGCTCGTCGACATGGACTTCCTCAAGATCGAGACCCAGACGGGTCGGTCCGCGAGCGAGTCCGACCTCCTGAACGGCGCGGTCATCGACAAGGACCCCGTCAGCGACGAGATGCCGAAGTCCGTCGAGGACGCGGACGTGCTCCTCCTCAACGAGGCCATCGAGGTCGAGGAAGCGTCCGTCGACACCGAGGTCAACGTCACGGACCCGAGCCAGCTCCAGCAGTTCATCGAGCAGGAAGAACAACAGCTCAAGGAGAAGGTCGACCAGATCGTCGACTCGGGCGCGGACGTCGTCTTCTGCCAGAAGGGGATCGACGACATGGCCCAGCACTACCTCGCGAAGGAGGGCATCCTCGCCGTCCGTCGCGTGAAGAAGTCCGACGTCGAGTTCCTCAGTGAGGTCCTCGGCGCGGCCGTCGTCTCCGACCTGAGCGACGTCTCCGACGCCGACCTCGGCTTCGGTGACGTCACGCGCGACGACGACGACGAGCTGTTCTACGTCACGGGCGACGAGGACGCACACGGCGTGACGCTCCTCCTCCGTGGCTCCACCCAGCACGTCGTCGACGAGCTCGAGCGCGGTCTCACCGACGCGCTGGACGTCGTCGCCGCGACGGTTCGCGACGGTCGCGTCGTCGCTGGCGGTGGCGCAATCGAGGTCGAGGTCGCGAACCGCTTGCGTGACTACGCGGACAGCGTCGAGGGTCGCGAGCAGCTCGCCGTCGAGGCGTACGCTGACGCGCTGGAACTCGTCCCGCGCGTTCTCGCGGAGAACGCGGGCCTGGACAGCATCGACACGCTCGTCGAGCTCCGTGCGGCACACGAGAACGGCGAGAAGCGCGCCGGCCTGAACGTCTTCAGCGGCGACGTCGTCGACACGTTCGACGCTGGCGTCGTCGAGCCCGCGCACGCCAAGGAGCAGGCGCTGACGTCTGCCACCGAGGCGGCGAACCTCGTGCTCAAGATCGACGACATCATCGCGGCCGGCGACCTCTCCACCGACAAGGGCGACGACGAGGGTGGCGCCGGCGGCATGGGCGGCATGGGCGGCATGGGTGGTATGGGCGGCGCTATGTAAAATCGGGTAACGTCCGATTTTCGGAGGCCGTCCGAGCTCGCTCGGACGCAGCCGATGTAAGCGAGGGAGGAAAACGCGAGCCGCAGGCGAGCGGCACACTCCCTCGATGTCGAGCGGACGTGGCCCGCGAGACGAAGTTCGGGCAGGTGCCTCATCACCCCACCGCTCGGCCGGCGTACTGACTCATAGTGATTATTGCGAGTCTTTACCGCGATCGAATCGGATGTCGAGAGGTATGAACCAGCGCCTGAAGGGCGGCGTCGCGTTCCTCGTTCTCGGACTGCTGTTCTTCGGTGGTGGTGCGTACTCGATGTACCCGCAGTTGTACGACGTGAACAACGCGGAGCCGGTGAACGCCGAGGTCGTGTCCTCGGCGGTCGACTCTGACCGGCCGCCCGGGGAGAACGACCGCAGGCACTACGTCCGGATCACGTACGCGTTCGAGTACGAGGGCGATGTGTACACGAGCACGCGGGTGTTCCCCGGGGACCGCGGGAACGAGACGTCCCAGAGCACGGCCGAGAGCCTCCAGGAGGAGTACTCGGCGGGTGAGTCGGTGACGGCGTACGTCGTCGACGGCGACCCCGAGCGGGCGTTCCTCGTGAACTCCGGACCGCCGTACGCGCACTACCTGATTCCCGGGTTCGGCGCGGTAGTGGCGCTGGTCGGTGCACTCGGTCTCCTCCAGAGCGTCGGTCCGGGTGCGGACTCGGAGTGACCTCGGTTCGAGTTCGCGCTCGACCGCGTCTCGTCACCGACTCAATAGTCGGGACGCGCAGGAATCGGCCACCACGCCCAGGCGCCGTCAGCACGCGCAGTAGTACTCGCGAGTGCCGAGTTCGGTCCGCAGGAGCTGGTAGAGCGGGTCGGGGTCGTCGGGCCGGTAGACGCCCGCGACGACGTCGGCGGCGTCGACGACGTCGGCGTCCGCGCCGTCCGAGCTATCGGATTCGGCGGCCGCTGTCGCGGCCGCCCCCGCAACGGAGCTATCGGATTCGGCGGCCGCTGTCGCGGCCGCCCCCGCGACGTCGCCCTGAACGACCGCGTACCACTCGTCGCGCGTGAGGACGTCCGTGCCGTCGGCGGCGAGCCCCCGGACGTAGTCCACGAGGAACACCCACCGTGGGTCGCGTGCCGGCCCGGGCTCGTAGTCGACGCCGGTGGCGTTCGCGTACGCGGCCATCGGGAGGTTCGCGCCGGCGGCGACGGGGAGACCGATCCACTTCCAGGGGCGCGTGTTCACGTCCAGGAGGACGTACGTCTCGCGATCGTGGTCGTACACGAACTCGCTCTCGCTGATGCCGTGATACTCGCTCGCATCGAGGACGGCCTCGGCGCGCTCGCGGAGTTGAGGGTCGTCGACGACGTCGACGACGCAGGACGTCCCGTACCCTCGCGGGTGCCGGACGCGCGCGTTCCCGACGACCCCAAGGACGTCACCGTCCGGAGCGCGGTAGGACGCGAGCGACCGGTCCTCGCCTTCGGCGACGTCCACCTGCTCCTGGGCCATCACGCGGATGCCCTGCTCGGCCGCGCCGTCCACGACGTCCCGGTACGCCCCGTAGGTATCGACTTCGACGACGTTCGTCCCGACGGCCTCCTCGAACTCGCGCTTCATCGCGGGCTTGACGACGAGCGGGAACCCGAGTTCGTCGGCGGCGGCGTCCGCGGACAGCACGGGCGGGCCGTCGCCATCCACGCCCGCCTCCTCCAGGCGATACGTCTCCGGGTAGGAGACGTCGAGACGCTCGCAGAGCGCGTACAGCGCCGTCTTGTCGAGGACGTCGTCGACGGCGTCCGTCGCGAACGGCACGCTGACGCCGTCGGGGTCGGCGGCGACGAGGCCGTGCACCCACTCGTCCATGCACGCGAACGCAACGGGGTCGTGCTCGAGCGCGTCCGCGATCGCTTCGAGGTCCTCGCGGAACCCCGCGACGTCGTCGAGCGGGTACGTTACCGCGCCGGCGGCGGCGACCGCAGTGGAGCCAGGCGCGACGCCCTCGGGCGTTCGGTCGAGCGCGATAACGGGAACGCCGTGTGCGTCGAGTGCTCGGGCGACCCCGAGGGCGGTGACGTGTGCGTTGCAGACGATCGCGGGCGGTCGCTCGAACGAGCGCGTGCCGAGCTCGTCCACGAGCCCCTCGGTCGTGCGAAAACGCGTACCCATTGCGCGCCCCTAGACAGCAACGCGCAGAAAGGAGTTCGCTTCCGGCAGGCGACGCCGGAGACCGCGACCGCCCCCTAGCCACCGTCTGCCCGGGACCACCAACGCAGAAACGCCGGCCCGGCGGCCGGCGGATGCTCGTGCCGCCAGTTATTCGTCGTTGAGGTCGAGCGTGAACTGTTCGTTCTCGTTGACGGTGTTGAGGACGACGCTCGTGTTCGACTCGTTGATGTCCGGGTCGGTGAGCAGTTGCTTGATCTGGGCGTTCATCCCGTCGGTATCCGTGAACTTTCCGACGGCGACGATGTCGTAGTCGCCGGTTACCTCGTACACCGAGGTCATCTGCTTGTGGCCCTTCAGGCGCTCGGTTATCTCGGGGAGGGCGCTCCCTTCGACCTTGAGCTGGATGAACGCGGTGACGTCGTACCCGAGTTCGTCGTAGTCGACGATTGGCGTGTACCCCCGGATGACGCCCTGGTCTTCGAGGTCGCTGAGGTGGTTGGAGACCGTGGTCACCGAGACGTCGAGGTCCTCCGCGAGCGAGCGGAGGCTGGCGCGGCCGTCGCCGAGAAGTGCATTCACCAACTTCGCATCGAGATTTTCGTACGTCATTACGACGTATTCTATTCTGGAGGGTTTAGAACTTTACGAACGTACACTCATCCAGAAGTATCCTAAAGTTTGCTCGCAACACTAAGGTTTTTGTGATGGAAGTCGATGGTTGACCCGACGAGAACATGACAAGCGGTAATCTCTCCGAGAAGGAGGAGGCGGTGCTGGAAACGATCGACGAGGAGAACATCGACTTCCTGCGGCTCCAGTTCACGGACATCCTTGGTACAGTCAAGAACGTCTCCGTGCCCGCGCGGCAGGCGGAGAAGGCGTTCACCGAGGGCATCTACTTCGACGGGTCCTCGATCGACGGCTTCGTCCGCATCCAGGAGTCCGACATGCGTCTGGACCCCGACCCCGAGACGTTCGCGGTGCTGCCGTGGCGGGAGACGGAAGACGGCGGCGCAGCCCGCCTGATATGCGACGTCATCAACACGTCCACGGGCGAACCCTTCGAGGGCGACCCGCGTGGCGTGCTGAAGAACGCGATCGAGCGCGCCGACGAGCTCGGCTACACCGTCAACGCCGCGCCCGAGCCGGAGTTCTTCCTGTTCGAGGAGGACGAGGACGGGCGGGCGACGACGAAGACGAACGACGCCGGTGGCTACTTCGACCTCGCACCGAAGGACCTCGCGCAGGACGTGCGTCGCGACATCATCTTCGGCCTCGAATCCATGGGGTTCGAGATCGAGGCGAGCCACCACGAGGTCGCACAGGGCCAGCACGAGATCAACTTCACGTACGACGACGCGCTGTCGACGGCGGACAACGTCGCGACGTTCCGCGCGGTCGTTCGCGCCATCGCGGCCGAGCACGACCTCCACGCGACGTTCATGCCGAAGCCGATCGCTCGCATCAACGGGAGCGGGATGCACACGCACTTCTCGCTGTTCGAGGACGGCGAGAACGCGTTCCACGACGGCGACGACGAGTTCGACCTGAGCGAGACCGCCAAGCAGTTCACCGCGGGTATCCTCGAGCACGCGCCCGCCATCGCGGCGGTCGCGAACCCGACCGTGAACTCCTACAAGCGCCTGGTGCCGGGCTACGAGGCGCCGGTGTACGTGGCGTGGTCCGACCGGAACCGGTCGGCGCTCATCCGGAAGCCGGCGGCGCGCGTGCCGGCCGCATCGCGCATCGAGGCGCGCTTCCCGGACCCGTCGTGTAATCCGTATCTCGCGTTCGCGGCGCTCATCCACGCCGGACTCGACGGGATCGAGCAGGGCATGGACTGCGACGATCCGGTTCGCGAGAACATCTACGAGTTCGACGAGGCCAAGCGCGAGGAGTACGGGATCGAGACGCTCCCGGAGAACCTCGGCGAGTCCCTCGACGCGCTCGAGGCGGACGAGACCATCCAGAACGCGCTCGGCGAGCACGTCACCGAGAAGTTCCTGGAGGCCAAGCGTGCGGAGTTCCAGGAATACCGCGTGTCCGTCTCCGACTGGGAGAAGGACCGCTACCTGGAGAAGTTCTAGACGGCCGCTCGATTTCCGTTCTTCTTCGCGCGTCGAGGCGACAGCGCGCCCGCCGTCTCCTCGCCTACCGAACATCCCCCGTCCCGCGTCAACGTTTAGCATGCGCGGTGCGAAGTCACTCGTATGGCAGAGCCTGCAACGTTCACGGTCGAGCGCGACGGCGAACGCGTCCAGCTCGTGCCCGAGTTCTGGCCGAGCGACCTCGACGCGGACGCCCGCAACAGGTACGACGACTTGCGCGAACTGCACGTCGTCGAGGACGGTGCGCTGTCGATGCCCGAGAACTACCTTCCGGACGTCGTCGTCGAACCGGGCAGTGCGGTGTCCCTCGACGCCGTGTGGCGGGCGCGCAACGAACGCCTGGGCGCGTTCGGCGTCGGCCTGTTCCCTGGTGCCGACGAGGACCGCGAGCGCATCGCTCGCGCGCTCCTCGAAGCGCACGACGACTGTCGCGGCTGACGGCGACTGCGACGGCCACGTCGACGACCGGTACGTGCGCCGACCGTCACGCGTTTGACCCACCCGTCCGTCCCTCGTGGTATGACGGAGACGGACATCCGCGCGCTCGACGACCGGACGGTCGAGCGCATCGCGGCGGGCGAGGTCGTCGAGCGGCCGGCATCGGTCGTGAAGGAACTCGTCGAGAACGCGCTCGACGCGGGCGCGAGCCGCGTCGACGTCGCGGTCGAGGCCGGTGGCGTCGACGACGTGATCGTCCGCGACGACGGGCACGGGATGACGGAGGCGGACGTGCGCGCGTCGGTGCGCGAGCACACGACGAGCAAGATCCGGGACGTCGAGGACCTCGAGGCGGGCGTGTCGACGCTGGGGTTCCGCGGCGAGGCCCTGCACACCATCGGTGCGGTGTCGCGGATGACGATTCGAACGCGCCCGGGGGACGCCGACACGGGTACGGAACTCGTGTACGCCGGCGGCGAGGTCGAGTCCGTGAAGCCGGTGGGGTGCCCGGCGGGCACCACCATCGAGGTCCGGGACCTCTTCTACAACACGCCCGCGAGGGAGAAGTACCTGAAGACGACGCCGACGGAGTTCGCGCACGTCAACCGCGTGGTGCGGTCGTACGCGCTCGCGAACCCCGACGTCGCGGTGAGCCTGGAACACGACGGCCGCGAGGTGTTCGCGACGGCGGGCCGCGGCGACCGTCGTGCGACCGTGATGGCGGTGTACGGGCGCGAGGTCGCGGAGGCGATGCACGCGGTCGACGACGTCGAACTCCCCGGCGGACCGCTCGCCGACGTCACCGGACTCGTTTCGGACCCCGAGACGAATCGGAGTGCGCGCGAGTACGTGAGCGTGTTCGTGAACGGGCGCACCGTGAGCGCGAGCGCGGTCCGGGAGGCCGTCCTGGACGCGTACGGCGGCCAGCTCGACGCCGACCGGTATCCGTTCACGGTGCTCTTCCTCGACGTCCCCGGCGGCGACGTGGACGTCAACGTCCACCCGCGCAAGATGGAGGTCAGGTTCGCGGACGAGGCGGCGATGAAGCGCCAGGTCCGCGCCGCGGTCGAGGAGACCCTGCTCGACGCGGGCCTGGTTCGGTCGAGCGCGCCACGCGGTCGCTCGAAGACGCCCGAAGCCGACCTCTCGCCGTCGACCGCGACCGACCACGAGAGCGAGGCGGGCGACCGCGAGAGCGAGGCGGGCGACCGCGAGAGCGAGGCGAGCGTAGGGGACCGCGACGACGACACGCGGGCGACGACGACCGATGCGCCGACGGCGAGTGACGAGGCGACCGAGGACGCGACCGCGACGACGGCCGACGCCGAGTCACGGAGTCAGGCGGACGCGGCCGCGACCGACGAGCGCGACGAACGACCCGCACCGGACGCGTCCACGCCCGTCGACGACGACGCCACGCGAAGCGACGACTCGATCGTCCGGAACGACGACGCCACGCGAAGCGACGACGTCGGGACCGCATCCGGGACCGCGACCGACGCGGCGTCCGCGGCGTCGACGACGGCGTCGTCCGTGACCGACGACGACGCGTCGGCTACGACCCACGACGACGGGGCGTCGGCGACGTCGTCGGCGAGCCGGCACACGCACGGGAGCGGGGACGCGGGCGACCACGACGACGGCGACGGGCTCGCGCGTTTCGGTGGGGGTCTCGAACAGCAGACGTTGACGGGCGAGGAAGCGACGCCGGCCGGCGAATACGACCGGTTGCCGGCGATGCGCGTCCTCGGCCAGTACCGCGACACGTACCTGATCGCGGAAGCCGACGACGGGCTCGTGCTCGTCGACCAGCACGCCGCGGACGAGCGCGTGAACTACGAGCGACTGCGCGCGGCGTTCGAGGACGATTCGACCGCGCAAGCGCTCGCGAACCCGGTGACGCTCGAACTCACCGCCGGGGAGGCCGAAGCGTTCCCCGCGTACCGCGACGCGCTCGCGACGCTCGGGTTCCACGCGGAGCGAACCGACGACCGCGAGGTCACCGTGACGACGGTTCCAGCGGTGTTCGAGGAGACGCTCGACCCCGAGGACGTCCGGGACGTGCTCTCGGGGTTCGTCGCGAGCGACGACGCCGGTGCGGAGACCGTGGACGCGCTCGCGGACGCGTTCGTCGCGGACCTCGCGTGCTATCCCTCGGTGACGGCGAACACGAGCCTGACGGAAGGGTCGGTCGTCGAACTGCTGACGGCGCTGGACGACTGCGAGAACCCCTTCGCGTGCCCACACGGTCGTCCGACGGTCGTGCGTCTCGACCACGACGACCTCGAGGATCGCTTCGAGCGCGACTACCCCGGTCACGGTGGCCGCAGAGAGCTCTGAGTACCGATGCGCGAGGTAGACGGGCGTGCGGGCGGCGGCCAGATACTGCGGTCGGCGCTTTCGCTCGCGGGCATCGCGGGCGAACCCGTTCGAATCGAGAACGTCCGCGGTGACCGCCCGAACCCGGGACTCAAGCACCAGCATCTCGCGTGCGTCGACGCGGCCACGACAGTCTGTGACGCCGACGTCGACGGCGCGGAACTGGGGAGCGAGACGGTCGTCTTCGACCCGGGCGACCCGACCGGTGGCGAGGTCGCGGTCGACGTCGGCACCGCGGGCGCGGTGTCGCTCGTCTTCGAGACCGTCCTCCCCCTCGCGGTCGCCCTCGAGGACTCGCTCGCCGTGACCGCGACCGGCGGGACGGACGTCGCGTGGTCGCCGACGATGGACTACTACCGGCGCGTCCGCCTATCGCTCGCGCGCCGATTCGGGTGGCGGGCGAGCGTCGACGTCGACCGTCGCGGGTTCTACCCGAAGGGCGGTGGCCGGGCGACGCTCCACGTCGAACCGAGCGAGACGAACCGAGTCGAGTTCGCGCGTCGAGGTGCGTTCGAGGGCGCTCGCGTGCACGCCATCGCGAGCGCGGACCTCGCGGACGCCGACGTCCACGAACGAATGACCGACGCTGCCGTGGACGCTCTCCGCGCGGACGAGGTTGCGGTGGCGGAGACGACGAACGCGGTCGTCGACTCGCCGAGTGCGGGCGCGAGCGTCCTCGTCGCCCTGGAGTACGCGGCGACGACCGCGGGCTTCAGCGCGCTCGGGGAACCCGGCCGTCCGGCCGATGACGTCGGCGAGAGCGCGGCGGTGGACGCGCTCGCGTTCCACGCACGATCGCGGACGAGCCCCGACCTCAGTGGCCCCCGCGACCCGCCCGTCGTCGACGAACACGCCGCCGACCAGCTCGTCCTCCCGCTCGCACTCGCCGGCGGCCGCGTCCACCCCCAGGCCGTCAGCGACCACGTCGAGACGAACTGCGCGGTCGCACGCACCTTCGGGTACGACGTCCACGTCACCGACGGCGTCCTCGTCGGCGACGAGTAACTCGAAACGTGGTGGAATGCTTGCCCGTCGGGGGAAACTTATACCGGTTCGTTCCCTCGGTGGGGGTATGACCGAACAGAGCACGCCTGGGGTGATTCGATGAGCGACGACCTCGTCACGTTCGGCGAGACGATGCTACGGCTGTCGCCGCCCGGAGACGAACGACTGGAGACCGCGCGCGAGTTCGAGGTGCGGCCCGCTGGCGCGGAATCGAACACGGCGATCGCGGCGGAACGCCTCGGTGCGGTGACGACGTGGATGTCGAAGCTCCCCGACACCGCACTCGGGCATCGCGTCGACGGCGCCCTCCGCCAGCACGGCATCAACACTGACGTCGTGTGGACGGACGACGACGACCTCCGTCAGGGGACGTACTACTACGAGCACGCCGGCCGACCCCGCGGGTCGAACGTCGTCTACGACCGCGCGAACGCGGCGGTGACGACGACGACGCCGGGGGAACTCGACGTCGACCGCATCCGGAACGCCCAGGCGTTCTACACGACGGGTATCACGCCCGCGCTCTCCGACCGGCTCCGGGAGACCGCCGCGACGCTCCTGGACGCCGCCCAGCAGGCCGGGACGATGACGGCGTTCGACGTGAACTACCGCTCGAAGCTCTGGTCGCCCGACCAGGCGCGGAAGACTCTCACGCAGTTCTTCCAGGTCGTCGACGTCCTCATCATCGCGCTGAAGGACGCGAAAGCGGTCCTGAACTACGAGGGGGACGCCACGCAGCTCGCGCATCATCTCGCGAGCGAGTTCGACTTCAAGACCGTCGTCGTGACGCGCGGCGACCAGGGCGCGCTCGCGTGGAACGACAACATGATCCACGAGCAGTCCGCGTTCGAGACCGACACCGTCGCGCCCGTCGGGACCGGCGACGCGTTCGCCGGAGCGTTCCTCGCTCGCCGACTCGCGGGCGCGGACGTCCAGAAGGCGTTGAAGTACGCGGCCGCGACCGCCGCGATCAAGCGCACCATCCCCGGGGACGCCGCGACCCTCACGAAGGCGGAGGTGGACGCGGTCGTCAACGAAGGGATGGAAGGTATCTCGCGCTGATTCCGGCACCGACCGTGGCGGCGTTGCGGTCGCGGTACACGCGAGGCGAACGTCTTTCTGCCTGCCTTCCCGAGTCCTCCGCATGACACACGTCGCCATCGTGGGTGCGTACGGGAGCGCGGGTGCCGCCGTTGCCGGTGAACTCGCCGAGGAACCGGATATCGAGTTGACGCTGATCGACGACGGCGAACCCGGTGGTGGGCTCTGCATCCTCCGCGGGTGCATGCCGTCGAAGGAGGTTCTCTCCGCGGGCGCGCACCGCTTCCAGGCGCGCCACGACCACCGGCTCTCCGGCGACGTTCCGGACGTCGACCTGGACGCGGTCGTCGACACGAAGGACGACCACGTACTCGGGTTCGCCGAACACAGGCGGGCCGCCATCCACGATCTCGCCGAACGCGAATCCGTCACGTTCCACCACGAGACCGCGCGGTTCGTCGACGACCGCGTGCTCGAGGTCGGCGACGAGACGATCGAACCGGACTACGTCGTCGTCGCCACCGGCTCCACGCTGAACGTCCCAAATCTCCCAGGCATCGACACCGTCGACTACATGGGGAGCAACGACGTGCTGGATGCGCGCGAGCTCCCGGACTCCGGGGTCGTCATGGGCTTCGGGTACGTCGGGCTGGAGCTGGTCCCCTACCTCGCGGAAGCCGGCGGCACCGACCTCACAGTCATCGAGCACGACGCCCGACCGCTTGACGAGGCCGACCCCGCGTTCGGCGACGACCTCCTCGACATCTACGAGGACGACTGGGACGTCGACGTCCGTCGACACATCTACGAGCAACGCGTCGAAGCGACCGACGACGGCGGCGTCCGACTCCACGTCGAGGACGCCGCGGGGAACGGCGACGCGATCGAGGCCGAGGAGCTCTTCCTGTTCACGGGACGACGCCCGAACCTCGACGGGCTCGGTCTCGAACACACCGACGTCATGCCCGGACCGGACTGGGTCGAGGATACGATGCAGGCCGCCGACGACGACCGCGTGTTCGTCGTCGGGGACGTCAACGGGAAGGAACAGATCCTGCACGTCGCGAAGGAGCAGGGGTTCCAGGCCGCCGAGAACCTCCTCGCGCACGCTCGCGGCGAGCACGATCGCATCGAGCCGTACGAGAACGTCCACCATCACGTGGTGTTCTCCGCACTCGGCGTCTATCCCTACGCGCGAGTCGGGCACTCGAGGGGAAGCGCCGAGGACGCGGGCCTCGACTTCGTGCACGTCACGCGCGAGGCGAGCGACGACGGCGTGTTCAAGACGAAGGACGCCCCCGAGGGCCGTGCCAGTCTCGTCGTGGACGCCGACGACGGCACCGTCCTCGGCTACCAGGGCCTCCACTATCACGCCGACGTGATGGCGAAGACGCTCCAGCTCGCCGTGGAGATGGAACTCGACGTACGCGAGATCCCGGACCGCGCGTACCATCCGACGACGCCGGAGATCCTCGACGGCCTGTTCCGGGACGCCAGCGACGCACTCGACGACTGACAGAGAATCGATACTGGTAGACAAAGAACCCCGGTTCGAGCATCTAATCGCCGTGTTAACACCTATCGCCACATATTTATATGTTTATAGGTCGTCCGTTGGGCTGTAATGATACGCGACTTCGACGAGATGAGTCAGCTGTTCAGCCAGATGGACCGAACGTTCGAGAGCATGCAGGACGGCACCAGCTTCGGCACGTATGGCACACCCATGCTCGAGGGCGACCACGCCGTTATGCGAGACGGTGATCGCCCCCGTGTGCTCGAGAGCGACCGCACCGAGATGCGCGACGACCAGCCCCGCAACGGCCAGCATCGCGACAACCGGACCCTCGACGGCCGACGAAGTGGCCGCGAGGGCATGACGAACCTCGTCGCCGAAGACGGCGAGTACGTCTTCATCATGGACCTGCCCGGGTACGAGACCGAGGAGATCGACCTCGTCTTCCACGAGGGCGTCCTCAAGATCTCGACAAGCACCGAGCTGACCGACGAGACCGAGACCACGTCCGTCCGTCACTCGCGACGCACGAACGAGTCCGTCCGCATCCCCGGCGAGGTCGACGTCGAAAACATCGACGCGTCCTACCACGACGGCGTCCTCGAGGTATCCCTCCCCATGCTCGAGGCCGACGCCGACGACGGCCACGTCATCGACCTACGCTGACGCCACCGTCTCGCGACCATCTCCCTCGTCGACTCCCGACGACGACCCTCTGACACGAGAGTCCAACGAGTAATATTCCTATCTCGAACCGTCGGGAATTTTGAGATAGCTTTACTATTCCGGCCGATAACCAATGCTGATATGGGTCGGAAATTCGGAATGTGCCTCAGCACAGTGGGACTCGCGATCGCGACCGTCGCCACATGGTACCTCATGAAAGGACCGTTCCTCGGGGCCGGCCTCCCCCCCGTCGAGGGCATCATGACCGGCGTCATCGTCTTCGTCACCGGGCTGCTCCTCCTCAGGAGCGGCCTCAACGCCGTCATCCACGAGTCCGAGAGCAACGATCGCGTCATCATCAGCAACAAGAAAGTCTAGCCCCGAACAGTTCCCGCTGTCAGCGACCTCCGCCCCATCCCCAACCCCCACGGGGAACCCACGTACCCCACCTTCCCTCGAACGACACCGCACAGCCGCAGCGCCGCGACCGCGAGCAACGTCCCGGTCGCGAGCACCGCCTGCCCCCTGCTCGCGAGTACCACCTGCCCCTGCTCGCGAGTACCACCTCACTCGTTCCAGCGTGCATCCGCGAGCGTCCGCTGCACGACCTCGTGCCCGACCGCCTCCGCGAGCGTCTCGAACCCCGAGCGCTCCCCGCGGTCGTCCGCGTTCGCGACCAATCGTGACACGATGAACTCCGGCGTCGACCGGCCGACCGACCCGAACCGCGGCTGGTAATCCACCTCCAGCTCCAGGTCCGTCGTCAACCCCTCCGCGAAGATACCGTCCACGCGCGCGGTCGGCCCGAGCGGCTCCAGGTCGTCCGCGAGGTGCGTGACGAACGTCCCCAGTGCATCCTTCTCGACCGACAACGTCACGAGGCCATGCAGGAGGTCCGCCGCACTCCCCGGCTCCGTGATCGCCTCGAACTCGTCCACGAGCATCAACGTCCGCCCCTCCGCGGTCAACGGCGGAACGATGTTCCGGAGCGTCGACTCCAGGACGCCCGCGTTGAAACTCGCGTGCCGCCGATGGAACACGACCGAATCGAACCGGGCGACCGCCGCCCGCTCCGCCGGCACCGGCAACCCCATGTGTGCGAGCAACACCACCTGACAGAGCGTCTCCAGGAGCGTCGTCTTCCCACCGGAGTTCGCGCCCGTGAGCACGCTCACGCGCTCCTGTCCCGGCGGCTCGCCCAGCGAATGCGTGCCGAGTGCGTACCGGACCGGCTGCACGGACTCCTCCTCGCGCGCCGCCAGGGTGAGGTTCCGCGCACCCTCGACCGCGACTGCGTCCTCGACGAACTCCGGCGACGTCAGGTCGAACGCCACCGCGAACCGCGCGAGCGACAACTCGAACGCGACGTCGTCGACCGCTCGAACCGCCGCATCGACGTCGTCGCGAGCGTCCGCGACCGACCCCTGGAGGTCCACGCGAACCTCTCGCTCGCGCTCCTCGACGCTCGCCCGGAGGCCCTCCGCGAGCGACCGCAACGCCTCGTTCACGAAGTCCGTCGCATCGCGAGCCTCCGCTGGCGCGGCGTCACGCACCCGGGTTGCGTCCACGCCCGTCTCCGCACAGACGTGGTCGACGAACGCTCCCTGGAACCCACCCGCGCTCTGCGCACCGTCGCCCCGGATCGCTTCGACGACGCCGACGGCGTTCGCCTGGAGCGTCTCCACGCTCGCCAACTGGTCTCGGAACTCGTCCAGTCGATCGTCCGCGCCCGCCGCAACGTGCCCCTCACGGAGCGCACCGAGCGCTCGCGCCGCCGCGGCGAGCGCATCGCGGTCCAGTCCAGCGAGCGGCGCGAATACGCCCTCGTCCGCGACGACGCCCGCGTCCAAGAGCGCAACCGCCGCCTCGACACCGGCCTTCTCGCCGCCCTCGGCGTCGTCGTACGCCTCGAACGCCTCGAGCACGGCCACCTGCTCGTCCTCGGAGAGCGCGACCCACGACTCTCGCGCGGCCTCGACGTCGACGAGCCGCTCGCGCATCACCGCCGTCTCCGACAGCGGCGTCAACACGTGGATTCGGTCCGCCGCAGCCGCCGTCACCGCGAACGACCCCGCGAGCGACAGCAGGTCCTTGTACACCGACCGTGCGTCACTCGTCGCGAGCACGTCCATCCCCGCACCACCCGTCGCTCGACGGAGGATGCGCGTCGCTCTCCCACGCGGCACGCCCGCGTCGACGAACGCACGCACGTTCGCGGACTCGATAGCGTCGATGGCAGCGTCCACGCCCAGTTCCTCGACGAGCAACTCGCGGGTCTTCGGCCCCACGCCCCAGTACTCCTCCAGTCGCATACCCGTAGCTACGGACGGCGCGTAATGAAAGGCCCACACTCGACGCCGACGCGGAACGCACCACGACCATCGACCGTCGCTTCGACCTCATAGTGATTATTGCGGTGATTTTCGGCAGAGGTGTCGAAAACCAGACTGCTTGGGCCCTACCGGACGGATTCGCTCGTTACTCAGCGGTAAAGACTCGCAATAAGCACTATCAGTCCCGATCGAGGTCGATCGGCGCACGTCGCCCCTGACATTGATTTCTCGGGACCGCTTAGGAACCCGCATGGAGCACACGCGCGACGCGATGGGGCTCGACGAGGACGCGAGTTCGTTCCGGTACTATCGGAACGCCGTGGAACGACACTGGGACCCCGCGGACGTGGACCTGTCCGCGGACGTCGACCGCGTCGCCGACCTCGACGAGGCGGCGTTCGACGCGCTCCGGCGGACGCTCGCGCTCTTCGGCGCCGGCGAAACCGCCGTCACGGAGGACCTGTCGCCGCTCGCCGTCGTCGTCGAGGACGTGAACGATCAGCTGTTCCTGACGACCCAGCTCTACGAGGAGGCGAAGCACGCGGAGTTCTTCCACCGGTACTGGACGCGCGTCGTGCACGCCGCGGAGGACGAACGAGGCGTGGAGCGATCCAGTCCACACGACGACGCGTGGTTCAACGACGCGTACGACGAACTCTTCGAGCGTAACGACGCCGCGATGGCGCGGGTGCTCACGGACGATACGCCCGAGAACCGGGCGCGAGCGTACTGTCACTACCACCTCGCCGTCGAAGGCATCCTCGCGCAGACGGGGTACTATGGCGTCCAGAACGCGTTCGACGGGACGTCCGAGGGACTCCCGGAACTCCCCGGGCTCGTCGAGGGGTTCTCCCGGATCCGAAGTGACGAGGGGCGACACGTCGGGTTCGGGATGCGGAAGCTCAAGGAACTCGTCGCTGACGGCGCGGTGGAGCCGTCGCTCCTCCACGAGCTGACGGGGGAACTCGCGATGCTCGTCCAGGAGGCCGTTCGGGGCGCGTCGGGCGAGGACGCGATGGCGATCGGGCCCGACGCCCTCGCCGCGTACGCGGCCGAAAAGCACGGCGAGCGGATGGACCAGATCGTCGACGCCGCGAAGGCGGTTCCGGACGTCGAAGCACTGACGACGCTCGAGGAGTGACGCCTCGCATTCGCTGACGTCAGTTCGCGTACGTGGTGTCGAGGTACTCGACGATGTTCGAGGACTCGTTCATCGTGACGCCGCGGTCGGCGTCGACGAGGACGGGGACGGCGCGCTGGCCGGAGACGCGCTTGACCTCGTTGCGCTCGGAGTGTCTGGCCTCGACCCAGACGGATTCGTAGTCGAGATCGAGTTCGTCGAGCCGATCTGCGACGTTTTCGCACCACGGGCAGCCCTCGAGCTGGTAGAGCGTCATCGACATGCCCGACCGTTCGAACTGGACGGGGAAGGGTGTAGGGGTGCGCGACCTCGCTGGACGACCGCGGTGCTCTCGGTGCGTCGAGTGGTGGCGAACAGCCGGGCCGTGCTCGCGGCCGCGACGATGGCCCGGGCTCCCGCCTCGGTCGTCGCGGCGTGCTCGTCAATGCACGCCGACCGTGGCCGCGCGTTCGTACTTGAACCCGTGGTCGACCCTTGTCCGCTGGCGGTGGCGTGCGATGGACGGCCGTCGCCGACGGTGTTTTCCGCTTCACGGTCGTAGACGCGGGTGATGATGGCGACGACGCACGCGTTCGTCGGGCTGGCGCTCGCGAGCGCGTACGCCGCACTCGGTGGGGATCACCCCACTGCGGCGGCGCTTGGGGCGCTCGCCGGTGGGGTATTCCCGGACCTCGACCTCGTGTTCGAGCACCGGAAGACCCTGCACTTCCCCGAGTACTACGCGGTTCTGGGTGTGGTGGCGGTGGGGTGGGCGAGCGTCGCCGGCGGCGCGGCCGCGATCGGTGTAGCGGCGTTCTTCGTGTCCGCGGCGGTGCACGCCGCCAGTGACGTCCTCGGTGGTGGCCTCGAGGCGCGACCGTGGCTCGCGACCTCGGACCGCGGCGTCTTCCTCCACACGCGGGATGCGTGGGCGCCCCCGCGCCGGTACGTGCGGTACGACGGTGCGCCAGAGGACTTCGTCGTCGGACTCGCGTTCGCACTCCCCGCGTGGCTGGTGTTCGAGGGCTGGGTACGGGCGGTCCTTGTCGTCGGCGTCGCCGTCTCCGGCGTGTACGTGCTCGTCCGGAAGCGACTGCCGGCGCTCGAGGAACGCTACCTCCAGTAGCGGAGCGCCGGTTCACTCACCAGGACGTTCCGTCGTCGCCGTAGCCGGTCTCCGGACCGACGCTCCCGGTCCTGGCCGACCGAAGTAAGTCCCAGTACGCCCGTTTCAGAAATTAAAACGCGACCAGAGATGAGTGAAATTTATGTGGTTGGGGTTCGAAGCTATGCGTGATGGCACAGCGAGAGGACCGGCGCGAGGAGTACGTCGACGTGCGGATTCCGGCGGCGCTCGCCGACCGCATCGACCGCGTGTTCGCGGACTGCCGCGGGTACGAGTCGTCGTCGATGCAGGAGAGCCTGAGCGTGCTCTGCGACCTCGCGGCCGGTCGTCTCGACGTTCCGAGGTCGGCCGCACGCACCGGGTCGACGGTTTCGGCCACGACGACGGCTTCGTCGATCACGTCGCCGCCCGACGGGGACGACGCGGTGACGTTCGGTGCATCCGCGGACGCCGACCCGGCAGTCGATGGCCTGGACGACGACCGACGGGCGAACATCGATGCGGCGTTCCCGACGCGCTGGAGCGCCGAGGAGACCGTGGCGACGCAACTCGCCGCCGTCGTCGACCGGTACGTCGAGAATCCGAACGACGTCGACGACGACGAACGCGAGGCCGACGCACTCCACACCGTCGGGGAGGCGGAAGGACTGGCACCGGACGAACTCCGGGACCGCCTCGTCACAGCCCTGTACGGGAACACCGGCCTCCCGGACGACCTGGCGGGCGAGTTCTTCAGCGACGCGCTCGCGACGGTCGCTGACGCCGAGGCGGCCGCCGAAGCTGACGCCGAGGACGCCGGGACGAGCGAGGAGTCGATGGTCGAGGACGGCGTCGACGTTCCGGATTCGCCGATCTTCGACGAGGGGGCGCCCGCGCTCACGGACGGCCCGCCGGCGAAGCCGGCCCAGCCCGCGCGGAACGTCGACCCGGAGGCGGCGTTCGATTCGCCGACGGACGAGGTCACGGTCGACTCCCTGCTCGCGGACGAGGCGGCGCCGACCGCGCGATGCGAGTCCTGCGAAGCGTACCATCCCGTCGACGACCTGGAGACCGTCATCGGGTCGAAGTCCGCGACGATCGAACTGCTCTGCGAGTCGTGTGCGACCGCCGTGGAAGAGAACAATTAACGGGCCGGCGCGTGGACGGTACGCGCATGGTATTCGTCGAATTCGCTGTGCGTGCGGTGCATGCCGTCGTTGCGGCGGCGTGGGTTGGTTCGGTGGTGTTCTTCGCGTTCGGCGTGTTACCGCTCGCCAGAGAGGGGTCGCTGAACGCGAGTCCGCTGGAGCGATTCACGAACCGACTCCGCGTCGGGTCGCGGACGGCGTCGGTCCTTCTCTTGCTCTCGGGTGGGTACATGATCTCGCTTGCGGGGTACGAGTCGACGCTGACGTCGACCGCGAGTGGCTTGTTGGTGCTCGCGATGGTGGTGCTTTGGGTCGCGTTGACCGGACTGGTGGAGGTGGCGTGCGGTCGGCTCGCCGAGGGGACGGAGGACCTGAAGGTGCGGACGCCGGCGGAGCGTGCGACGCCGTTCCTCCGTGCTGGTGCGCTCGTCGGCGTGCTCTTGCTCGTCGACGCCGTCCTCATCCAGTACGCGAGTGCGCTGTTCTGACGGCGTCGTCTCTGGGTCGACGCTCCGGTAGGTTCGACGTGGACTTCTTGAGGCCGGGCACCGTCCGTGCGTGTATGGAGCATCAGGAAACGGATCCGTTCGCGGACCCCTACGAGGGACCGGTCCCGGAGGGCGTGGACGAAGCGGCAGTGAAACGCATGCGGACGGTTGCGAAGGCGTTCGACGACCTCGTGACGATTCCTGGGACGAACATGTCGGTCGGGCTCGACCCCGTCCTGGGCGTCCTGCCCGGCGTCGGTGACGCCATCGCCGGGGCGCTGTCGCTGTACATCGTCCTGGAGGCGGCGCGGCTCGGCGTGTCCTACGGGACGCTCATCGAGATGCTCGCGAACGTCAGTATCGACGTCGCGGGTGGGATGATACCCTACGTCGGGACGGTCGTCGACGCGGTCTGGAAGTCGAACCGGCGGAATCTCGCGCTCGCGCTCGAGGACCTCGCTGACGGTGCGTCGGACACGGTCTTCGCGGACGCCGCGGCCGTCGTCGAACTCGGTCGCGACGAGGAAGGGGACGAGGGGGCCGACGAGGTGGTAGAGATTCCGATCGACGTCGAGGACGAGTAACGCGACGGGTCGTCGGGTCAGCGCGTCGTCGCTTGCTGGAGTCGGTTGGCGACGCACTCGGGGGTCTGGACGTACGCGAGCGTCTGCCGGTAGTAGCCGTACGGCGACCGTTCGACGGCGAGGTCGGTTCGGTCGAGCGTGACCGTCGCGGCGTCCGTGCCGGGCGGGCTCGTCCAGAATCCTCGGTCGACGGAGACGTTCTCGATCGCGTCGAGCGGGACGCGCCACTGGACGGCGTCGAGTCGCGTATCGTACGCGACCAGTTCGTCGTCGTGTAGCTGGTACTCCATCGCGCCGAACGCCAGTTCGAAGTGCGCGACTCCCGCGAGCGCGAACGCGGTCGCGACCACGACGAACGCGACGCCGATGCCGACGACGACCAGCGCGGTCGGTCCGCCGACGTACGCCGCGACGAACGCTCCAGCGGACACCACGAAGATGGCCGCGAGTCGAGCGGAGACGTTGAGGACGTCCCACTCGATTCGAGGCACGAGGCCGTCGATCGCGCCCGCGACCCGGACGGCGCGTCGGTCGGCCCGGAACCGCTCGTTCGGCGAGTCCGTCGATGCCGGAAGTGCGAACGAGTCCGCGCCGGTCGGCGGCCCGTCCCGGCGAGTCGCGTACGCGACCCGTCCGACGACGAGGACGAGCGCCACGGCGGCGAACCCGGTCGAGGGGTCGAACGCCGCGCCGGCGTGAACCGTGTCGACGGCGACGACGGGGAGAGCCAGCACGAGCGTGCCGACCCATAGACGGGTCGGGAGTCCCGTAGTCACTGGCGGCCGCTCCGAGCGGACGAACCGACGGAACGCCCAGGTGTGCGTCGCGACGATCGCCAGTCCACCGCCGGTGAAGAACGCGATCGTCGGCCACGACCGGACGACGAACGGCGGGTCGACGAGTGTCGTCGTCAGGGCGACACCGAGAGCGGTCAGCGACACCGAGAGCACCGCGACCAGCCCCGGCTTGAGATTGTGTACCGCGATCGGTGGGAGCCAGCCGACGGGCTGGACGGTCCCGAGCTTGGGTTGCAGGAACCTGAGCGGGTTCGGGTCTCCGTTCCGGGAGATCGCTGGTGGCTCCGTCGGCGAGTACGTCTCGCGTGGTGCCGCGAGGAACGTCTGACAGGTCTGTCGAATCGTCCCCGCGATCAGGTCACCCCAGTAGAGCAACAACACGACGTACAGCGAGAAGGGATGGAGGGCGACCGCGACGAGCGCGACGAGGTCGACGCTCGACGCACCAGCACGACGCAACATACCAGACATCATACGTATTGAGATATCGGTGAAATAAAAACCCTCTCACCGGCGGTGCCGCTCGCGTCAGCAGGGATCGATCTCGGAGACGACGTCCCCGTCACATAGCTCGTCCTTCACGTCGCTGTACCCGAAGTACTGGGATCCGAACTGGATGATGACCTCCATCGCGACGGCGCACGCGACCGCGGCCGGCAGCGCCGCCGCGAAGTAGAAGCACGCGTAGGAGGCGCTCTCCGAAGCGAGAACGTCCCGAATGACGATGGCGAGGAACACACACCCTGCACACCAGCCGCCCGTGTCGAGCGCCTCGAAGAAGTCGGCGCTCGCGAGACTCGCCAGTCCCACGGCCGGGACGATGTTGACCCGCCACGCCAGTTTCGCTCCCGCTGAGAGGTTCGCAGAGGGAAGACTCTCCGCGAGGCTCGAGATCAGGTACGGCGAAGAGATGACCAGGTTCTGTCCGGTGACGGCGACCTTGTCCAGTTGGCCCTTGAAGACGTCGTACAGGAACTTGGCGGTATCGTATACGTCCGCGCCGATGTCCGACAGGAGGTCCCGTACGTCGTTGAGGAACGAGAAGAACCCCTGCATCTGGACGTCCTGCTCGGTCACCTGCTCGGACAGGTCACCGAGGTCGGCGGCCGCCACGTCCTGCGAGGGGTTCGCCGTGTTGGCGAACAGCTCCGCGGTGTACTCCACGTCCGTGGTTTCGGCCGCGGACTCGGAGGAACTCACCGCCATCGTCTTGCGCTCGCGCTGGAGCTTGTTCGTCTCCGGTCCGACCGGGAGCATCACGGCGTCGACCGTGACCTCGTCGTCGTGGAACCGCTTGTATCGAGCGCTCGCGTGCTCGACGCGACCATGCGTCTGTCGCACGGACACGACGCCACTGTCCGCCCGCTTGACGTTCGCCAGTTCGTGCTCGACCGACCGAACGGTGGTCGTGCTCCCCGACAGCACTTCCTCGCCCGCGATCCCGGCGGCGTCGTGACGCACGCGCCCCGCGGCGATGGTTGCGAGTCGCTGGAACTCGTCCGTTCGCTCGACCTTGGCGGCCGCCTGGAGCGCGGCGGACTCGCTGGCTTCCGGGTACGCGTCCCGGGACAGTTCGACTTCGAGGTCGTCGATCTCGATGCTGACGACATCACCGAACGGCACTGCAGTCGTCGTTTCGCCCGCCGACAGGGAGAACTCGGCGACGTCGTACGCCTCGTGGTCGACCACGAGCCCCTTCGTCGTCTCGACGCTGACCGCCGCGCCCTCGTCTGCGGGGGCGCTCGTGACGACCTCGTTCCGTTCGTGATCGATCTCGACGCGAGCGCCGCTGGGGTGCTCCACGGCCGAGAGCTTCCCGCCGTACCGACTGACGGTTCGACCCCTGAATCCGGGTGCGCTATCGGTCGCGATCGACACCTCGTTTTGCGTCTCGACGGATCCCGTCACGTCGATCGAGTACAGTCCCGCTGACGAGCGAGCGTCCGCGGTGAACTCGTGTGGCGTCGTCGACGGCAGAACGTCGCCGGCGTCGACGCGCGACCCGTTCCGACGGATCGTCGCGTCGCCGTCCACCTCGATGTGCGTGAGTTCGCCCGCGTACGACAGGACGTGCGTTGAACTCGTCCGGGCGGTCGCCGTCCGGGCGTTGGGCTGGTCTGCGGCGCCCTCGTCGAGTGACACCGCACCGCTGGCCGAGACGTCGTACGTGACCGTCCCGTTCGGATCGATCTCGAGCGTGTTGTGCGGGAAGGCTTCGACGTCGAACGGCTCCCCATCGACGCGAACGGTCGCGTCACCGCGGATCGAGAACTCGGTGAACTCGCCGGTGAAACGGAGTGTCCGGGTTTCGTCGGCGATGACCTCCCGGGCAACGCCGTCCGCCAGCGCAGACTGGGGTCCGTCTTCCGCCGTCAGCAAGCCGGTGACGCCGACCCGGTACCGGGCGACTCCCGACGCTTCGATCTGAACGGTGCGCTCGTATCGCGTCTCCGTTCGAACGTCACCGAACCGTCGGACGTCGTCGGCTTCCGACATCGCGCTCGCGGCTCCCGTCCCGGCGAGTCCCGTAGCGCCGATTGCTCCGAGCGATCCAAGTACGTCTCGTCGCGAAAGGTTCGTGTTTCGTTTGCGCATCCGATAGAAACGTATAATACCCAATTTTTGAATATTTCGTTTTTACATATGCTTGTGGGTGTGAAACGCTAGACGTAGAATTATGCTTTGCCCGCGAATCACGCTTCATATTCTGAAATGATCGTTCGAGTTTGATTGATATATTATCGATATCTGTCTCGCACGCACGTCCTCGCCACGGTCGGTGAACCGGAACCCGCCTCGGTCGATACGCCGAAGCCCGCCTCGGTGGACGGGGTCGCTCACGCCGGCTTCCGCGAAGCAACTGCGTGCCGCCCTGGTGCTCACGTCGTCGGCGCGGGAACGCTTTTGGGCGTGCTGGGAGTAGCGCCGCTATGCCTTCGAGGAACTTCCTGTTCTGTTCGCTCGACGCGGCGCTCTGTGGCGACCTCGCGTGGCAAGTCAGCCGCGAGGGCCACGACGTGAAGTACTACGTGGAGCACGACGCCGACGCCGCGATCGCGGACGGGTTCGTCGAGAAGACCGACGACTGGCGGGGCGAACTCGCGTGGGCGGACGTCGTCGTGTTCGACGACATCTGGGTCGGGAGCGAGGTCGGGACGGGCGAACTCGCGGCCGAGTTGCGCGCCGACGGGCACGCCGTCGTCGGTGGCACGCCCGCGACTGATCGTCTCGAGGAGGACCGCGGGTACGCGATGGAGGTCCTCGAAGCGAACGGCATCGAGACGGTCGAGCACCGCGAGTTCACGGACTTCGACAGTGCGATCGAGTTCGTGGAGGCGAATCCGGCCGCGTACGTCGTCAAACCCGTCGGCGAAGTCCAGAACGTCAAACGCCTCGTGTACGTCGGCCGGGAGCGGGACGGGAGCGACGTCGTCGACGTCCTGGAGGCGTACGAGTCCGCGTGGGGGCATCGGATGAAGGGCTTCCAGCTCCAGCGGAAGGTCGAGGGCGTCGAGGTCGCCGTCTGTGGGTTCTTCGACGGCGAGCGGTTCGTCGACCGAATCAATTTCAACTTCGAGCACAAGAAGCTGTTCCCGGGGAACGTCGGCCCGTCGACTGGCGAGATGGGGACGTCGATGTTCTGGGCGGGCCGGAACCGGTTGTTCCAGGAGACCCTCGGTCGCCTGGAGTCGTGGCTCGCCGACGAGGGGTACGTCGGGAGCATCGACCTGAACTGCATCGTGAACGACTCGGGCGTCCATCCGCTGGAGTTCACGCCACGCTTCGGGTATCCGACGATCGCGCTCCAGGAGGAGTCACTGCTCTCGGGGAGCGGCGAGTTCCTGCACGACCTCGCGCACGGGAACGACCCCCAGCCCGAGGTGCATCGCGGGTTCCAGGTCGCGGTCCGGGTGGTGTTGCCGCCGTTCCCCTTCGACGATCCGGCGACGTACGACGAGAGCTCGCGGAACGCCGCACTCGTCTTCGATACCGAGGACGGTCGACCGCCGGATGGCGTCCACATCGAGGACGCTCAGCGCGTGACGGCCGACGGCGACCCCACGATGGACCCGGACGGCGAGTGGCGGGTCGCGGGCGAGGCCGGGATGCCCCTCGTCGTCACCGGGATGGGCGAGACGATGCAGGCGGCGCGCGAGCGGTGCTACGACCGCGTCGACGACGTCCTCGTCCCGAACCTCTACTATCGGGACGACATCGGCGAACGCTGGATCGACGGCGACGGCGACCGCCTCCACTCGTGGGGGTACCTCGGGCCGAAGTGACTGGTCGAATGAGGCGAGCGCGTCAGAACTCGGTTCCTTTGCGCGCCGGGACGCCCTCGTCGAACGGGTGTTGCTCCTTCTCGACCTGCGTGACGAGGTCGGCGCGGTCGGTGACGTACGTCGGTTCCTCGTGCCCGCCAGTCAGGACGAGTTCGAGCCCGTCGGGTTTGCGTTCGAGGAGGTCGACGACGGCGTCGGGGTCGACGAGGTCGCGGTTCGCCGCGTAACAGAGTTCGTCGAAGACGAGCATGTGGACGCCGTCGTCCGCGGGTGCGTCCAGGGGCAGTGGCGCGTCGAGGTCGGCGTCGGTGGCGGCGTCGAGGAGTTCGCGGGCGCGCTCCATCCCGCCCTGGGCGCGGGCTTCGTGGTCGACGTCGTCGGTGGGGTCCATGCGGCCGTGCCAGCCGTAGTGCCCGGAGTGCTCGTACGTGAACCCGGGCATGGCGTGGATGGCGTTGTACTCGCCGCGGACGTCCTCGACGCTACTCGCACCACCCTTCATGAACTGGAGGAGGTGCACGCGGTAGCCGTGTCCGGCCGCGCGAAATCCCATGCCCAGCGCCGCGGTCGTCTTCCCCTTGCCGTCGCCCCACCAGACCTGCGTGCACCCGAAGTCCCCGGGTGCATCGGGTTCGATGGGTTGCGGGCCGATGACGGCCGCAGCTTCCGAGGTGCCCTCGCTCGCCTCGTCGGTCGCCTCCTCGCTCGCGTCGTCGGCCGTATCGTCAGTCGCGTCGTCGGCCGCATCGTCAGTCGCGTCGTCGGTCATGCGTCCTCACGGGCGGCGTCGACGATGGCGTTCGCTGCCTCGAGTTCGTCGGGGACGACGCCGTGCCCGATGCCGTCGTAGACGCGTTCGTCGACGTCGCCGCCGAGCGCCTCGAGGACGCGCGTGGTCTCGTGAACGCGCTCGACGTCGATGTGGGGGTCGCTGTCGTCGCACCCGAGGAACACGGGCGTGCCGTCGAGGTCGCCGTCGTACTCCCTGGGCGTACCCTCGGGGCCGATGAGGCCGCCGGAGAACACGACGAGGCCGCCGTACCGGTCGGCGTTCCGTGCGACGTACTCGCTCCCGAGGCACGCACCCTGGGAGAACCCGAGGACGACGACGTGCTCGCGACCGACCGCGTCCGCGGCCTGCTCGACGACGTCCCCGACCTTCGCGAGCCCGGAATCGAGCCCGGGCTGGTTCGTCTCCATCGGCGCCATGAACGAGTTCGGGTACCACGTCCGGCCGGCGGCCTGCGGTGCGAGGACGGCGACGTCGTCGAACGCGAACTCGCCGGCGAGGTCGAGCATCGACTCCGCGGTCGCCCCGCGGCCGTGTACGGCGACGACCACGCCGTTCGCGTCGTCGAGGGCCGCGCCGGCTTCTGCCACCGGCTGGTCGCCGTGCGGGTCGTCGCCCTGGTGCGGGTTCGGTGCGCTCATCGCGACCACCGCTGAGAGGAAATCGAATGCATGACTACCCGTAGGCGGCGTGGCCTCTTAGCCGGTGGGCTCGCGGATATCGGGTTCAGCGCCGGATCACGACAGGTCGGGACGGTGACGAATGCGATTACTCGTCGTCGACGAACGCGAGGACGTCCTCGACGGACTGGAAGCCGTCCGCGAGCCGACGCACCGGCTCGCCGTCCTCGTAGTAGACGAGGAGCGGAACGCTCGTCACCTGGAGGCGTTCGACGAGGGGCGGGTCGTCCCGCGGGTTGACGAGCGCGACGGCGACGTCGGTGGCGCGAGCGACGTTCCCGAGCACGGGGTCCATCGACGCGCAGATACCACAGCCGTCAGTGTACGCCTCGAGTAGCACGCGGTCGTGTTCGTCGAGGAACGCGTCCAGGTCGGCTTCGTCGTCGAGCGAGGTGGGTCTCCGTGTCTCTTGCATAGGGGTCTAGAAGGCGTGGACGCCTTTCAGTCTGCGGCCTGCTGACCGCCGGCGTTCTGGTCCTGGGCGGTCCGCAGGAGTTCGCGGTACCGGTCGCGGATCGTGACCTCGCTGACGTCCGCGGCGTTGCCGACCTCGCGTTGCGTGAGGTCGACGTCCTCCAGGAGGCCGGCGGCGTAGAGGGCGGCGGCGGCGATGCCGACCGGGGACTTCCCGGAGTGGACGGCCTCGCGCTTCGCGGTCTCGACGAGTTCGCGAGCGCGACGTTCGACGTCGTCGGTGGTGTCGAGGTCGCTCGCGAACCGCGGGATGTAGCTCGCGGGGTCCGCGGGCTGGACCTCGAGACTGAGTTCCTTCACGATGTAGCGGTACGTGCGCGTGAACTCCTGCTCGTCGACGCGAGCGACGCGCGTCATCTCGTCGACGGTCCGCGGTGCGCCAGCCTGCCGAGCGGCGGCGTGCAGGGCGGCGGTCGCGACGCCCTCGATGGAGCGACCGGGGAGCAGGCCGTCCTCGAGCGCGCGCCGGTAGACGACGCTCGCGGTCTCGCGGATGTTGTCCGGGAGCCCGAGCGCGCTCGCCATCCGGTCGATCTCGCCGAGCGCCTGCTTGAGGTTGCGCTCCTGGCTGTCGCGAGTCCGGAATCGCTCGTCCCACGTGCGCAGGCGTTGCATCTGCTGGCGCTTCTTCGCGGAGAGACTGTTCCCGTACGCGTCCTTGTTCTGCCAGCCGATCGTCGTCGACAGGCCGTCGTCGTGCATCATCTTCGTCGTCGGCGCGCCGACGCGTGACTTCTCCTCGCTCTCGCTCGCGTCGAACGCGCGCCACTCGGGGCCGCGGTCGACCTCGTCGGCCTGGACGACGAGTCCACAGTCCGCACACACCGTCTCGCCGCGCTCCTCGTCGTGCGCGAGCTGGCCGTCGCACTCGGGACAACTCGTCCGTTCGCCTGCACGCTCGTGCTCGTACTCGTCCGCGTCTCGGGCTCGCGTGCGCGCTCGATCGCGTGTGGACCCGTCGTCGCTCGTTCGACCGCGGGCCTCTAGACGTTGACTCATGTACATCGTTCTTTCTGAGACAACAACCAATAGGTTCGTTTGGCAAGTGCCAAACTCGGTGTGCTACGCCGTTCGTTGCACCGACGCTAGACCCCACCACATGAAGACTCGACATAAAAAACCACCACCGAAACCGTTAGGTTGGCATAGGCCGAATTCTTGGGCGTGCGAGAGTACGTCTTCACCCTCGAATACGACCCTGGCGTCGACCCAATCGCCGACGTCTTCATCGACCACCCCGAAGCCGTCGCCCGCTCGATCGCGTGCTCGGTCGTCGGCGTCGACATGTGGCGCCTCGACCACTTCTCCGGCCCCGAGCCCGCCATCGACGCGCTCGACGAACTCGTCCTCGACGCGAACCGCTGCAACGAGTGCCCGGAAGGCACCTGCGACTCCTACCGAGAACACGAACTCCTCGAGCGCGAACCGACGAGCGCGACCGTCTACACGTTCCGCCAGGGCATCGACGCCTGCCCCGCACTCCCCTATCACGCCACCGAACACCTCGGCCCCGGCCTGTTCTTCCAGACGCGCCGCCGCGGGAACGAGTACACCTGGCGCATGCTCACGCGCGACGGCACCCGCGCCGGCGAACTCTACGACGCGATGCGCGAGAACTTCCCCGAGACCGTCCGCATCTCGCTCAGTCAACTCAGCGACCCCACGCACTGGAGCGACGAGACCACGACCGAGACCGACCTCCCCTACGAGCAACGCGCCGCCCTCGAAGCCGCCGTCGAAGCCGGCTACTACCGAACGCCCCGCGACACCACCCTCGCCGAGCTCGCCGAAGACACCGGGGTCGCCCGGTCGACGCTCCAGTACCGTCTCCAGCGCGCCGAAGCCTGGCTCGCCAACGAGTTCACCGACGGCTGCCTCTGCGTCGACACCGACTGACGCCGCGAGAACCGGAACGGATCGCCCGCCCGAATAGAGCACGTCGTTTAAAACCACTCGTACGCTATACCACACAACGATGGACGGCGAAGTCGACCCCGACCGCGTCGCGACGCTCCGCGAAGACGACGACGTCGACGTCTGCGTCGTCGACATCCGGAACCCCGCCAGCTTCGAGCGCGGCCACATCCCCGGGTCGCTGAACGTCCCGCTCCCCGAACTCACCGGCGAAGTGGCGGGGCTCCCGGACGCCGACCGCGTCGTCACCGTCTGCCCGCACGGGAAGGCGAGCGTCCAGGCCGCACGCCTCATCTCCTCGTACGAGGACATCGAAGTCCCCGTCGAGAGCATGGCCGGCGGCCTCACCGCGTACGACGGCGAACTCGACACCGGACGCCAGAGCACGAACGACGCAGACGACGACGTCACCGACGGCCCCGAAACCCCCTTCTAACCGAGCGACGCCCTCGCGAACTCGACGTCGACGGCGACCGTTGGTCGTGAACGAATCGACAGCGAACCCGACCGCACAGCGTCACCACTCGCTAGCGTGGTGAGAGAGAACGTTCGAACGGTGCGATCAGGTCACGCGACGTTGAACCCGCGGTCCCGGAGGAAGTCCTCGATGCGGCCCGAGTGGTTCCCCTGCAGTTCGATGTGGCCGTCCTCGACGGTCCCACCACATGCGAATTTCGACTTCAAGTCCGAGGACAGACTGTCGAGGTCGACGTCCTTGGATTCGAAGCCTTCGATGACCGTTACCTCCTTACCGTATCTGCGCTCGTCAATGCGGATGCTAATTTCCGTGTCTCCCTTGGCCACGTCCTCGCAGACGCAGAGTTCCTCGGGGAGCCCGCACGTCGAGCAGACTTCCGACATTACAGCTCCAAACTACGTAGTCGCCGTATTAAACACTATCGGGAAACTCCGCACCGATAAAAAGTCGAAATCGGGAGGCTGAAGCGCCTTCCCGGTCGGTGAACCGGACTCCGGACCCAGAGGAGGGTTCCGGGCGAACCGGTCGCCGGACGCAGAAGGACGTTCCGGGCGAACCGGTCGCCGGACGCAGAAGGACGTTCCGGGCGAACCGGTCGCCGGACGCAGAAGGACGTCCCGGGCGAACCAGTCGCCGGACGCAGGACGTTCCGGGCGATTCGGGCCCGACGACGAGCCCCTCGGTCGCCGACCTCTCACCGGAGTCTTCGCAGTATCGGCGTGTACGAGCGAACCGTCTCGTCCACGATCGCGATCGCTTCGTCCGCCTCGGCGTCGTTCACGCCGTTCCCGTACACCGCACGCTCGTAGAGCTCGCCGACGCGAGTCGTCCGGTCGTCGAGTCCGGCGAGAGTCAACGACTCGATGTACGCCGGCGGTGACTCTTCGGTCCGACGCGGGCGGAACTCGCGTTCGAGCAGGAGCTCCAGTCGCTCCGTCGCCCGCCGCACGTCGGTCTCCGGGTCGACGCGACCCCCATGCCAGTGGATCTTCGCACTCCGTAACGCACGGTCGCTCACCCCCGTCCGATGTGCACCGGCCGCAAGCCCGACGAGCGCGACGAGCGCGATCAGGAGCGTCTGCGCCGGGACCTGGAACCCGCCGCCATCGCCCGCATCACCCGGCGTCGTCACGGGATTCGCACCGCCCGGCGGTACCGTCGCGTTCCCACCCGCCACCGTCGTATCGACGATGTCCGGGTTCCGGAACGTCCGGTTCTCCGGGTCGACCGCCGTCGAGTTCGGGACCGGCGTCGTCGACGTCGCCGTCTCCGTCAACGGCGCATCCTCGCTCCCGCCGACGTCCACGTTCTCCTGATCGCTATCGCGAGCGTCCTGGATGCTCGACGTCTCAGCGCTCTCGCGCGGCCCAGCCGGCGTCGGGTCGAACTTCACCCAGCCGACGTCCTCGAAGTACACCTCGACCCACGCGTGCGAGTCCAGGCCACGAACGAGCCACTCGTTGTCGTCGACCTGCTGCCCGGGCGTGTACCCGACCGCGAACCGCGCAGGGATGCCTTCCGAGCGGAGCATCATCACCATCGTCGTCGCGTAGTACGTACAGTACCCGGCCTCCATGTCCAGCAGGAACTGCTCCGCGATGTTCCCACTGGGTCGGTCCACGTCCAGGCTGTACTCGCGGTTACCCTCCAGCCAGTTCTCGATGGCGGTCGCTTTCTCGTAGGGCGTCTCCGCGTCCGCGTCCTCGAGGACCTGGTCGGTCCGCGACTGGAACTCGTCGGAGAGCCCAGTCGCTTCCGTATACCGCGCCTCGATGCGCTCTGGGTAATCGTCACCGGACTCGCGAAGCACCTCCTCGCTCGGGTCCGGGACCGAACTAACGACGCTGTACCGGTCGCCCGTCCGGAACTCGACCGTCGAACTCAGGCCGCGGTTCCGCGTCACCTCCGTGTACTGCTGGACGTCACCCCTGACCGCGATCGGCTGGTTCGCCGCCGGCATCACCTTCGACGGCGCGAGCACCTCGTACGTCTGACTCACGCGCGTCGTCTCCCCGGGCGGTTCCTGCAGGAACCGCGAGTCGTACTCCCTGTTCTCGCCGCTCCGCAACCACGTCTGTCCCGTGAAGCGGTCGTACGTCGCCACGCGCCAGTACTGCTCCTGGTCGGCTTCCACGCGGAATCGGACCTCGGGACTCAGCCGGATCGAGCCGACGATCGGTGCACGACCAGTTTCGGCGGTGAGACTCCCCTCGACCGTCCCCGCACCTTCGCCGCCGGCACGCGGCAACAGGAGCGGACTGCCCGGGAGCACGGGCACCGAGGAGATGACGAGCATCGCCGCGAACAACAGGATGAGGACGTCCACTTGCTTCAGCGTCCCGCCACGACGCTCCAGTTCACCGAACCCGACCGCCGCGATCCCGCTCACCGCACCGAACAGGAGCGGGACCCGGCCGACGACGACGGGCGCGTCACCCGTCATGATGAGGATCGCGAGTGCGACACCGCTGACGCCGACCGCGGCGACGTACCGGCGACGGAGCGCGAGGTACGTCGTGATGAACACGGGCGCCGGCGCGAACCCGAGGATCCACACCGTCGGGTTCACGAGCTTCAGGACGCGCCACCCCGTCAGGAGCGCGAACGCGTCCGCGACGAGCTTCCCGCCGCGCGTCGTCAACGACACGAGCCCCAGTGGCGTCGACAAGAGGTACGCCACGCCACCGGCGACGACGAGCGTCACCGCGAGCACGGCGGCGATGCGTTCCCCGACCGTCCGCGAGAGCGCGTACCCGCCACCGACCGAAACGAGGACGAGCGCCGCCAATTCGGGCGTTCCGCCGACGCCCGGCGTCGACGTCAACTGGAACAACACCACGAGCGACGTCCCCATGAGGCCCGCCACGCCCGCGAGCGCGAGCACCCGGAACCGACCGGAGTCCGACTCGCCGTCGGACGCGAACCGACCACGGACGGAATCGACGGTACTCATGCGGCCACCTCCTCGCCGGGACCGTCGTCCCCGACGAACGACGAGAACGGGACTTCCCGATCCGCCATCTCCACGCGAACGCCCGTCTCCTCGCTCGCCGTGACGACGACGTCCGCCCGCACACGATGCTCCTCGGGGACCTGCCCGGGACCGACCGTCCCGAGCAACTCCAGGAGCGCCTCGCGCTGGTCTGCACCCGCGTCCGTCTCCAGTTCACCGTTCGGCGTTGACAACCCGACGCGGATGCCGGAGTCGAGCAAGTACAGCGCGATGCTCGCCGTCGCCTCCGCCATCCGGTCGTCCCAGCGCACCGCGCTCTCGCACGCGATCTGGACGTCACCGACGTCCTCCTCGCTCACGAACTCCTTCACGACGAGGTCGTCGGCCGTCCGTTTCGCGCTCGACTTCCAGTGGACGTCACGGAGCGAATCCCCGCGGTCGTACTCGCGCAACCGGTCGAACTCTTCCCGGTTGTGCTCGAACCCGCCCTCCGGGAGGAGGTTGAGTTCGTGCCGCGTCGACCCCGTCAGCGCGTACACGCGCGGATACACGAGCACGCGGTCGCTCCCACCGTACTCGTGTTCGGCTTCCGCGAGCCCGAGCACGTCCACGATACACACCGAGAGCGGGCCGAGCCCGTGCTTGCCGCGCGCCCGATACGTCACGTCGTACGTGAGGTCGGTCGTACCGAGCGTCGCCTCGAACCGCGCACCTGACACCTCCAGTCCCTCGTCGGCGTGATCCTCGACGGTCGCCCCGACCGGCGACGACACGTCGAACTGTAACGTCACTTGCTTCGTCTCGTCGATGTACCCCGGGTCCGGGACGCGTCGCTCCACGCTCGGCCGGCCCGCACGCCGCACCTGGATGACCGCACCGACGACCGCGACCAGGGCGGGGAGGACGATGACACCGAGCGCTTGCGCACCGAACACGCGTGCCGCGACGACGCCGAGGACGACGACACCGAGCGCGCCCTTACCGCGTCTCGTGAGACGCATCTCACTCGACCGGGACGCTCTCGATGGCGTCCGCGACCACCTGCTCGCCCTGCTCGGCGACGCCACTGGCGGACAGACGGATGCGGTGACTGAGTACGCTCTCGGCCTCCGACTGCACGTCCTCCGGCGTCACGTACCCACGACCCTGGAGGACCGCCCGCGCCTGCGACGCACGCAACAGCGAGATGGTCCCACGCGGGGACACCCCGAGCTTCGCGTTCTCGCGCGTGTACGCCGCCAGTCGCGTCCCGTACTCGCGCACCGCGTCCTTCACGGTCACGTTCGCGACCGTCTCGCGAGCCTGCCGGATGGTCCCCGTGTCCGTCACGGATTCGAGCGTCTCGATGGGGTGATGTCCGACCGCTCGCGCAACCACCTCCGACTCCTCCTCCGCACTCGGATACCCGAGGTGGAGTTTCTTCATGAACCGGTCGACCTCCGCGAGCGGCAGCTCGTACGTCCGATTCGGTTCGACGGAGTTCTGCGTCGCGATGACCGTGAACGGCTGCGGGAGCTTCCGCGTCGTCCCGTCGACGGTCACTTGCTCCTCCTCCATCGCTTCGAGCAACGCACTCTGGGCTTTCGGTGGGGCACGATTGATCTCGTCGCCGAGGACGACGTTCGCGAACACCGGTCCCTTCTGGAACTCGAACTCGCGAGTCTTCTGGTTGAAGACGTTCACGCCCGTGATGTCACTCGGGAGGAGGTCCGGCGTGAACTGCACGCGCTTGAACGAACACTCGATGGACGCCGCGAGCGCTCGTGCAAGCATCGTCTTCCCGACGCCCGGGACGTCCTCGAGGAGGACGTGGCCTCGTCCGAGCATCGCCGTCACCACGTGCTCGATCTGGTCGTGGTGTCCCACGATGACGTTCTCGACGTTCGCGATGACGTTCCGACTCACCCGCGCGGCTTCGTCGACGGGAAGCGACTCGGGAGCGGTTTCTGGGCGACTCGACTGCGGCGTCGCATCTGGAGTGTTAGCGTCCGTCATGGGTTATCGACTTCGGCGGTGCCACTGCACTGGTGGCGACCGACCTGGAGGGCGGTCTCTCCTGTGGCCGTGCGTATCAATAGCGCATAGGCTTTGCGATTGCGACCCTCTAGCGTGGACTGCGTGGGTACCCACAGCCGTCGGGAGTTACACGGCACGAATAGCCGGATATAGCAACCGCTACCTTGTAACGTTGCCGGGGGAGAACCCCCAGAATCTATCGGAACGGAATTACCGGCTTAGAGACGCTTGAGGTTCTCCGCACGCGGACCCTTGTCCGCCTGCACGATGTCGAACTCGACCTCCTGACCCTCTTCGAGGTCGGGACCGCCGATGTCCTCCATGTGGAAGAAGACGTCCTCGTCAGCATCTTCGGAATCGATGAAACCGTAACCGCCCGTGTCGTTGAAGAAGTCGACCGTACCTGTAGCCATTGCAACCACCAAGAAGGCGGAGGGAGACATAAGTCTTCGCTTCGAACGGTCTGCCAACACGCCAATGGAACGCGTGACCTGGAACGTCACCAGGACTTGCAGTCCCCGCAGACGGCGTCGCCCTCGACCATCCAGAGGCGTCGCGTCGACGCCTCGCACGACGCACACGACTCGCCGTCGGGCGCGAACCGCGACGTCGACACCGCCGACGGAACTGACGCTACGTCGCGAACCACCGTCTCCGACCCATCGTCGCCCGCCTCCGGGTCTCCGTCAGCGTCGCCCGCCTCGCGCTCCCCACCATCATCCCCCGTTACGCCCTCGTCCGTCGCCTCGTCGTCGCTCGACGGTTCGAAGTCCAGGAGCGTGCGGTTCGATTCGTCCTCGGACATACCAGCACCGACGGCCCAGCGGAACTTGAGCGCAACGGACAAGTACCAGCGCTCGAAGCATCCGGTATGAGCAGTGGCTCCACGTTCTGGCTCGTCTCGGAGATACAGACCGTCGTCGACTCGTTCACAACTGTCGCCAGCGTCGACCCCCTCTCCGCCGCCCTCATCGTCGTCGGCGGCCTCATCACCGGCGGCGCGTCGCTCGCGTTCGGCGGCATCGTCGCCGGTGCCGTCTTCGACGCCATCGGCGACGCCGTCTCGCGCGAACCACCCCGAGAGTACGGCAAGCCCAGCGAATAGCGACCCCACGAGACGAACGCGACCGCCATCCCGAACTCAGTTCTCGCGGACCTGCTCGAACGCATCAGCCGTCAGCTCGATCGCGCGCTCCACGTCCGCCCCGAGCGGCGCCGCGGCGACGAATCCATCCGCGTACGTGAGAATCTCCTCGACGCGGTCCGCGACCGTCGACGGCGTCCCCGCGATACAGAACGCGTCCAGCATCCGATCCGTCACCAACCCGCCAGCCTCGCGGAACTCGCCCGCGGACACCGCATCGCCGACCGCCTCAGCGGCCTCCAGGTCGACGCCATGCCGGTCGAGGACGGGCGGGGCCGCACCACCCGCGATGAACGCCACCGGAATCCGCGCCGCGTCCCGCGCCGCCGCCTCGTCCTCGTCGACGCTCACGCTCGCGTACGCCAGGAACGACGACTCGCCGTACGCCGCCGGCCGGTCCGCACGCCCCTCCTCGACGCGTTCGGCCGCCCACTCGAAGTCTCGCGGATGCGAACCGTTGTAGAGGATGCCGTCCGCGTGCTTCGCCGCCATCCGCGTCATGTGCGGGCCCTGCGCGCCCACGTACACCGGGACCTCGCCCGGTGGCTCGAAGTTCAAACCAGCATCCCGCGCGACGAACGTCCCGTCGTGGTCGACGCGCTCGCCCGCCCACAGGTCCTCAGCGACCTTGAACGACTCCAGTACGCGTCGGAGCGGCCGTTCCTGCTCGAACCCGAGGTTCGCGAGCGTCGACCGATCGCCAGCACCGATGCCGTACATCGCCCGACCATCGCTCGCCTCCGCGAGCGACGCGACGCGCGACGCCAACGACACCGGATGCGTCTCGTACGGATTCACCACGCCGGGGCCCAACCGAACCGACTCCGTCGCCGCCGCCATCCGCGACAGCGCCACGAACGGATCGCGGTTGTTGTAGTGACTCGACGCGAACACACCATCGAACCCCGCGGCTTCCGCCGTCTTCGCGAACCCGACGAGGTCGTCGATGGGGTGCTCGGGCGTGATTTCGACGCCGAACCGAACTCGCGGGGATGCGTCCTCAGGCATCGTACTCCCACCCCCGCAATGCCTCCCGGACGAAGTCGCCTTCGACGTCCCGGAACAGGTTGTCGCTCCCATCCAACGCACCGAACGCCCAATCGCGAACGACCGTGATCGGCGTCCCAGCGTCGGCCTCGCCCGTCACGAGGTTCGCCGCCGCCGCGAGCTCGTCGACGACGCACTGCACCGTCACCTCGAGCTCGTGCCCGTCGCGGTCGAGTTCCCCGCGATAGTCGCGACTCGCCGGCATCCCGTCGTAGCCGATCGCCACCCCGGTCTGGCCGTGCCGGAACGGCCGCCCGCTCGTGTCCGTCACCACCACCGGATTCTCGTGCTCCAGGCCCGAACGGATGCGCGCCGCACTCTCACTCGGACGCTCCGGGAGCAACAACAGGTCGCCACCGGGAACGTTCGACCGATCGATCCCCGCGTTCACGCCCACGTGCCCGAACTTCGTCTCCGTCAACAGGAACGGCGACTCCATCACCAACTCCGTCGACTCCTCCAGGACCGCCTGCGCGAACCGCGGATCCTTGCTCTCGCCCGTCACCGACTCGAGGTTCGCGGCGATCTCTCGGGCTCGCGGCCCCGCCGGGAAATCCTCGAGGTCCGCGACGCGACCCTCCGCCTTCGACACGACCGTGGACGCGACCACGAGCACGTCCTCGGGGGCGAGGTCGAACCGCTCCCGCGTGACGGCGGCGAGGTCGTCGCCCGGTCGTATCTCGGGAACGTCGGGCACCGACAGCAGTTCCATACCAGCGGCTCCGGGACGCGACGTGAAAGGCGAACCGGTACCGGCCCTGCTCGCGCGCTCACTCGCTCCGCAACGTCACGTCGACGTCGCCGTCCGCGACGCTGACCTCGTACAGCGTCTCCCGGGTCGCTGGCGCGGCACCCGTCGCACTCCCGGGGTTCAGGAACCGCATCCCGTCGACCGTCTCGTCGACGACCTCGTGCGTGTGTCCGGCGACGACGACGTCCGCATCGTGCTCGCGACCGACGTCCAGCACGCGCTCGCGGTACGACTCGATGCTCCCGGTTCCGTGCGTCACCGCGAACCGGACGCCCTCGCGCTCGAACGTCTCGACCGTCGGGAGGTCGAGGTCGTTCGGGTCCATGTTCCCCGCGACCGCCGCCAACTCGTCGGCCGCAGCCACGACCCGGTCGTACGCACCCGGCGAATCGAAGTCCCCGGTGTGAACGACGTGGTCGGCGTCCTCGACGGCGTCCTCCACCCACTCCGAGAGCCCAGTTGCTCGCGACGGTACGTGCGTGTCACCGAAGATGACTATCGCCATACCTGCCAGTACGTGGAGTCGCAACTAAGTTGCCACGGGGGCGCGAAGCCCAACGTATGAGCGCCGACGAAACCCACGTCGTCACCGGGTTCCTGCGGAACGACGGACGCGTCCTCCTGTGTCGACGGAGCGAGCACGTTGGGACGTACACCGGGCAGTGGGGTGGCGTCTCCGGGTTCGCCGAGGGTGACCCGGACGAACAGGTGCGCGTCGAGATCCGCGAGGAGACCGGACTGGACGAGGACGCGGTCGCGTTCGTCCGCGAGGGTGCACCCGTCCACGTCGAGGACGACGCGGTCGGCCGACACTGGGTCGTCCACCCGTACCTGTTCGACGCCCAACATCGCGACGTCGCGTTGAGCGAGGAGCACGACGCGTTCGAGTGGGTGCCGGCGACCGAGATCCATCGCCGCGAATGCGTCCCCGGACTATGGTCGGCGTACGAGCGCGTGGCGCCATCGGTGCATTCGGTGTCCGCCGACGACACGCACGGGGCGGCGTACGTGTCGGTTCGGGCGCTGGAAGTGCTCCGGGACCGCGCTGGCGTCCTCAGACACGAGGAGGCGTCTCCGGCAGCTGCGTGGGACGAGGTCGCCGACCTCGCACGGCGACTCCGGCGAGCGCGCCCGAGCATGGCGGTCCTCGAGAACCGCGTGAACCGCGTCGTGTCGATCGCCGATCGGGACGCGGCGAGCCTCGAGTCGGCCGCGATGGACGGCATCAACCGGGCGGTTCGAGTGGACGCCGAGGCGGCCGAGCGTGCGGCGACGCTCGTCGGCGACCGAACGGTCCTGACGCTCTCGCGCTCCGGCACGGTTCAGCGTGCGCTCGAGGCCGCGGACCCGATGGCGATGTTCGTCGCCGAATCGCGACCGGATCGGGAGGGCGTCGACGTCGCGGAGTCGCTCCTCGGGGACGCGCCGGTGACGCTCCACACGGACGCCGCCATCGGACACGTGCTCGCGACCGAGTCCATCGATTGCGTGCTCGTCGGCGCGGACTCGGTGCTCGCGGACGGGAGGGTGGTGAACAAGACCGGGACGCGTCTGGCGGCGCTCGCGGCCGCACACGAGGAGGTACCGGTGTTCGTCGCGTGTGCGAGCGACAAGGTGCGGGCGGGGGATTCGGTGAACTTCGAGTCCGGGCGTCGGTCAGCGGTCTACGACGGAGACGCACCCCTGGACGTGCAGAATCCGACGTTCGACGCGACGCCACCGCATCTCGTCGACGCCATCGTCACCGAACGCGGCGAGCTGGACACGCAGGACGTACGCGAGGTCGCCTCGGAGCACGGCGACCTGGCGGCGTGGAGCGAGTAGGACCTACTCGAGGTTCGTGATGGGGCTGGCAACGACGACGCGGAGAGTCCGTCGGCGTCGGACTCCGTGACGGTGGCGAGGCGGTGCGTCGTCGAGTTACGGCGGGCCGCCGCGCGCGAGCAGGTCAGTGCACGCCGACCGTCGCCCCGGCATCGCCCTTGAACGTTCGTCCGGACTCCGGCGAGTGCTCGTCGCTCGACGACGGAACTCTCGTCGTCGCCGGTTCGGTGCATCGAAACGCGCAAATGCCCGTCGGCGTTACGTCGACGTGGCGGCTGTGACGAAGGGTTACCCCCACCGAGCCCCTTGTGACGAGGGATCTTCTCCCGAGCCGCCATTCCGACGCCCGACAGCGACGCGGCCGTCGCTACCGGGCGACTCGAGACCGCCGCATACTTGCGGTTCGATGCGGGAGTCGGGTTCGACAGGTGGGGTCTGTAAGACCGGCGCTGGTTCTTGTACGGGGCGTGTTCGTGTGTGTATGAACGTTCGAACCATGACGGACCTGGACCGGGACTCGGTCGTGAACCTGCATCGGCGTTCGGCTCGTGAACTCGGCGGCGAAGCGTACGGCGAGCGCGTCGCGAAGGCGTGGGCGGGGAACCGCTGTCGTTGCGACTACGACCTCTCGGATCCCGACGGGGAGTTCGTGGTGGCGGTGACGGCGCCGGACGTGACACGGGCACCGCGCGTCGAGCGGTCGCCGGGCGGTGGCGAGGGCGACGTCGCTGGGTTCGCGCACCTCCAGGTCGACGCGGGCGAGGTACGGGCGGTGTACGTGAGTCCAACGTACGCGGGCGAGGGCGTCGGAGCGCGACTGCTCGAGCACCTGGAGGCGCGGGCTCGCGAGCACGACCTCGACGAGGTTACGGTGACGTCGTCGCTGAACGCGGTCGGATTCTACGAGCACCACGACTACGCGGTCACCGAGGCCGGGACGCTCTCGACGACGGGGAACGGCGAGACGGCCGAGCTCGACGTACGCGTGATGGCGAAGTCGCTGTCAGCGACTGCGACGGCTGGCGGACGGTCGCCGGTTAGAAGAACTTGAAGAGGTCGTCGCGCTTCGCCTCGTGGAGGTGACTGCGGATCGCGTCGTTCAACGGCTGGATGCGGCCCTGCTTCGCGCAGATCGGTGCGATAGTGTCCTGCCACTGTTGCCACGGCGGATACAGCCCGAGTCGGTCGCAGAGGTCGTTCAGTCGCTCCTCGTCGTCGTCGACCTTATCCATCTTGTTCACCGCAACCACGGTCGGCACGCCGAGGTCCTCGAGCACGTAGAACATCTCGACGACGTAGGGAATCTCGTCCTCGCCGGAGTGCCTGTCGATGATGTCGACGACGCTCTTCCCGTCGACGACGAGCACCGCCACGATGAAGTTCTCGGCGTATCGTTCGAGGTAGTCGACGATGTCGTCCTTGATCTGGTCGCGTTGCTCGTCGCGCACGCCGGACATGAACCCGAACCCGGGGAGGTCCGTGACGACGAAGTCGTCGCCCGCCCAGTCGAAGTGATTCGGCTCGCGCGTCACCCCCGGCTTCTGGCCGGTGTCGAACGTGTGTCCCGTGATCTCGCGCATCAGCGTCGACTTCCCGACGTTGGACCGGCCGACGAATACGACCTCGTCCGCACGGTCGGGACGCGTCTCGAACATACCCGTCGTAGCCCGCGGGCGGGGAAAAGCGTGACTCGTTGCACTCGCCGGACCGACGACGACTCACGCCGAATTGACCGCCACCGACGCCGGACCGACGACGGCCGACGCCGAACGACCGGCGTCGCACCGAGAGTTCAAGTACGGGAACGCGTCCAGGGTCGGGGCGTGCCGAGAACGACCCCCGGTCGTCCGAGGCGGGAGCGTGGCGCAACGCCGGGGGACGCTCAGCGCCACCTGCTCGCCACCCTCCTTCGACCAGCGACCGCATCGACGTCGTGCTAGTGAACCCATCGACATCGTACTAGCGACCACATCGACCGGACTCGCGGACCCCCGAGTTATTTCCTCGGCCGTCGTCTTGCCTGAACCGTGCGACTCGTTCAAGTGATGGTGCCCGCCGGGAAACGACAGACGGTGCTCGGCGTCCTCGACGACGAGGGCATCGATTACGCCGTCTCCGACGAGACCAGCGGCCGCGAGTACACCGCCGTCGTCTCGTTCCCGCTGCCGGCGGCCGCCGTCGAACCGGTGCTCCAGCAACTGCGTGAAGCGGGGATGGAGCGAGAATCCTACACGGTCGTCGTCGACGCCGAGACCGTCGTCTCGAAGAAGTTCGAACAGTTACAGGAACGCTACGAGAACGACGAGGACACCACGGGCGACCGCATCGCTCGCGAGGAACTCGCCGCGCGCGCACAGGACCTCGCGCCGAAGTTCCCGACGTACGTCGTGATGACGATAATCAGCGTCGTCATCGCGACCGCCGGCATCCTCCTCGACTCGCCCGCGGTCGTCGTCGGGTCGATGGTGATCGCGCCGCTCATCGGGCCGGCGATGGCGACCGCCGTCGGTAGCGTCATCGACGACCAGGGACTGTTCCGTCGTGGTCTGAAACTCCAGGCTCTCGGGTTCGCGATCGCCATCGCGGCGGCGGCGGCGTTCGCGTGGCTCGTGAAGACCATCCACCTCGTCCCCCCCGGTCTGGACCCGACGACCATCGTGCAGGTGTCCTCGCGACTCACGCCGGACTTCCTCTCGCTCGCGGTCGCGCTCGGCGCCGGACTCGCTGGCGCGATCTCCCTGCGCTCGGGCGTGTCGGCGTCGCTCGTCGGCGTCATGATCGCCGTCGCGCTCGTCCCCCCGACCGCCGTCATCGGCATCGGGCTCGCGTGGGGACGTCCCGTCGTCGTCCTCGGCGCCGGCCTGCTCGTGGCCGTGAACGTCCTCTCGATCAACCTCGCCGCGATGTCGACGCTCTGGTACTCCGGGTACCGCCCGGACAACTGGCTTCGCGCCGACGACGCCCGGACCGCGACGCTCTCCCGCATCGCCGTGCTCGTCGTCGCAATCGTCGTCCTCTCCGTGTTCCTCGGCGGCACGACGTTCGTGTCCTACTCGACCGCGATCACGGACGACGAGGTCCGCGGGAACGTCGAAGACGTCCTCGCGAACGACACCTACGAGAATGCCGAACTCGTCGAGATGCAGACGACCCAGGACGAACGCATCTGGGAGGTCCCGTGGGACCCCGCGCCGGAACACGTCGTCCTGACCGTCAGTAGACCATCGAACGCCTCCTACCCGGACCTCGCACGGGACGTTCGGGCCGCCGTCGCGACCGACAGCGACGACGTCACCGTCGAGGTCCGCTTCGTCGAAACCCAGCGGGCAGGCGGCGCGACCGAAAGCCACGCGGTGGTGCGCGAAGCGACCGCTATCACGGCGAGTGCCGACCGCGGGCAGCGCTCGCTGGCACGACTGACGACGGTAGTTCCATAGTCGAAAACCTTCGTCCGCGTCAGTTCTCGTCGTACGGAATCCCGGGCTCGTAGTCGATGGCGTCGACCGCCATGTCGAGCAGTTCCTCGACGCCCTCGTCTTCGGTGATGCTCATGTACGCGTCCGCGTCCACGTCCGTCGACCGGTCGGACTTGTTACAGACCGTGATGACGGGGACGTCGTCGAACCGAGCCTTGATCTCGGTCTGGAGTTCCAACTGCGACTCGAGCGGGTAGCCACAGGCCGCGCTCGCGTCCAGCATGTAGATCACGCAGTCCGCGAGGTGCGTGAGCGCGGACACAGCTTGCTTCTCGATGTCGTTCCGTTCGTCCTCCGGACGGTCCAGGAGCCCGGGCGTATCGACGATCTGGTAGCGGAGGTGCCCGCGCTTGAAGTGCCCGACGCCGATGCCTTTCGTCGTGAAGGGATACGACGCGGTCTCGCCGCGTGCGGCGGTGACGGCGTTCACGAACGAGGACTTCCCGACGTTCGGGTAGCCCGCGACGACGATCGCGGGTTCGTCGGGGTCGATGTCCGGGAGGTTCTTCAGGTCGTCCCGTGCCTCGCCGATGCGGAACAGGTCGTCCTCGACCTCCTCGACGACGTCCGCCATCCGCGCGAACGCTTGCTTGCGGTACTTGCGTGCGGTCTCGGGTTTCGTCTTCCGGAGCTTCGACTGGTACTCGTCGCGGATCTCGCGAGTCTTCCGGGACGCCCACGTGATCTCGTTGAGGCTCTGCCGGACGGCGTCGACGTCGACGATGGCGTCGGCGAGTTCGTAGTAGAACGGGTCGACAGTCTGGAAGTCCGGCCAGGCGGTGACGACGTTCTCGAGGTTGTCGGAGAGGATGTTCGTCGCGGTCGTCAGCATCGACTGCTGGGCTTCGAGCCCGGACTTCGCGCGGCCGGCGCGTGCGGCCCGTGAGAAGGCCTTGTCGATGAGTTCCTCCGCCCGCGGTGTGGTCGGGAGGTTCTCGAAAATCATACAGTCAGTTACTCGTCTGCCACGTAAAAGCGCGTCTATCGGGTCGTCCACTGGTGTCGTCGAGGTCGCCCACGAGATAGCACGACCGACGCCGTCCCCGGGTTGGTGTCGGACGTCGACGGTCGGCGGTCAGCGGCGTGCCGCGAGTTCCGCCTGGAGGTCCTCGAGTGCAACGTCCTTCATCGCGAGGAGCACGAGGAGGTGGTAGACGATGTCCGCGCTCTCGTGGGTTATCTCGTCGTGGTCGTCGTCCTTCGCGGCGAGGACGAGCTCCGTCATCTCCTCGCCGAGTTTCTCGAGGACGGCGTTCTCGCCCTTCTCGTGCGTGAACAGCGACGCCGTGTAGGAGTCTTCCGGGAGCGTCCGCTTGCGGTCCTCGATGACCGCGAACAACTCCTCGAGGATCTCGTCCGCGTTCATCGATTCCGTCGCGTCCATCGATTCAGTCTCGTTCGTCGATTCAGTCCCGTCCGTCGATTCAGTCCCGTCCGTCGATTCCGTATTGGTGTGGTCTGTCATGGGTATTCGGTTACGTCTCGGACGTCGTCGAACGCCGCGAATTCCTCGGGGTCGGAGCGACCGCTCTCGAACACGCTCCGGGCGACCTCGATCGATGCGTTCGTGCGCGCCGCAAGTGCGAGGCAGTCGCTCGGTCTGGCGTCCACGACCGTCTCGCCACGCGGCGTCTCGAGGTGGAGGTCCCCGATGTACGTCTTCTCCTCGACGGCGCTCACGACGATCTTCTCGACGCGGCCGCCGAGTTCCTCCATCACGTCGAGCAGGAGGTCGTGCGTGAGCGGGCGACCGATGTCCTCCGCGTCCATCCCGCGGGCGATGGCGAGGGCTTCCTCGGCACCGACGAAGATGGGGACGACGTCAGATTCGCCCTCGAGACCGAGCAAGACGACGGGAGCGGGGCCGTCGTGGGTCGCGGCGACGCGGACCGCGTCGATGCTCGCTTGCATACGAAGGCTGACGCTCGCCAGCGGGAAAAACACATCTACTCGGACGCCTCGCCACGTCGCGAAGACGGCCCAGGCTGTGGTTCACGCGGCGTGGCGTCGGCGACGCCCGGACCACGTGGCGGCCGCGACGCTCGAGCCACGTGGCGTCAGCGACGCGTCGGGTTACGCCGCGTCGAGTGCGACGGTGTCGAAGAACGCGAGGTCGTGGATGCGCGAGTCGGTCGTGAGTTCCGGATGGAAGCTCGTGCCGACGATGGCGCCCTGCCGGACCGCGACCGGGTTCCCGTCGACCGTCGCGAGAACCTCGACGTCGCCGCCGACGTCGTCGATGGCGGGTGCGCGGATGAAGACCGCCGGGAACGACTCCTCGAGGCCGTCGACGTCGAGGAGCGCTTCGAAGCTGTCCTTCTGTCGACCGAACGCGTTCCGGTTCACGGAGACGTCAAGCAGTCCGAGTTCGTCGACGCGGTCGTCCTTCGCGTCGCGCGACGCGACGATGAGGCCCGCGCACGTCGCGAGCAACGGCTTTCCCGCCTCGGCGTGTGCGAGGATCTCCTCGGCGATACCTTCCTCGTGGAGGAGTCGCGAGATGGCGGTCGACTCGCCGCCGGGCAGCAAGAGGACGTCGCAGTCGGCGACGGTCCCGGACTGGCGTATCTCGTGGACGACGACGTCCTCGCCGTGTGCGGTGCCCGCACGACGGATGGCGTCGGCGTGCTCGGAGACGTCGCCTTGGACGGCGACGACGCCCGCTACGAGTGTCATACGCGACCGTAGACGGTCTGGGGACAAAAGCGAACGGAACCGACGCGGTCGGCGCCTGACGGCCGCGGAACGGACGACTCGTGCTCGAACGGATTCGAGTGCGTTGCCACCGAAACGGTCGTCGCCGCGTTAGACGGCGGTGACCGCGGAGATGACGAAGATAACTGCGCCGAACAGGATGCCAAGTGCGACGATCGTGCGCGGGTCGATGCGGATAGCGTTCTGGTCCTCGGCGTCGAAGTATCGGACGAGTCCCGCACTCGACATGAGGCCGCCGGAGTTCTGACCACTACTCATACGCGACCCTCTGCCGCGAGCATCACTAAACCTTTCGACCCGGGCGGACGACCGCCGAACGAAGACGGCTGGACGGCGCTGAGCCTGTGTCTCGACCCCCGAGAACCCCAGGCTAGCGAGCGGGCGGGTGGCGAGCGCACCCGTCAACCAAACGCTTAACGTGCCCGGTCGGCAAGTTCAGGTCGTCAGTATGACGGTTACGCTCAAGGACTTCTACGCGGACTGGTGTGGCCCCTGCAAGACCCAGGATCCGATCCTGGATGAACTCGAGGCGGACTGGGAGGGTCGCTTCACAGTCGAGAAGGTGAACGTCGACGAGGAACAGGACGTCGCGAACGAGTACCAGGTTCGGTCGCTTCCGACGCTCGTCGTCGAGAACGACGACGGCATCGTCGAGCGATTCGTCGGGGTCACCCAGCGCGAGGACATCGAGGACGCGCTCGAACAGGCCGGCGCGTAGCGGACGCTTCGGCTACGCGGCGAGTGGAGACTGTCGTCTTCGCCGTTACTGGAATCTGACGCCGACGTCGTGGAGGCCGTCGTTGTATCGTGCGACGTTGATGAGGAGAGGCGTCACCGCTTCGACCTCGGCGGCGTTCGCGATCGGGCCGGCGTCGAGCGGCCGCAGTCCCTCGATCTCGTCGGCGAGCCGATGGACGATGTCCTTCGCGTCGTCGTCGTCGGCGACGAGGAGCGTGTCGACGTCGAGTTCGTTGTCGAGGTTCGCGAGGCGGTCGGCGCTGAGGTTGTGGAACGCTCCGACGACGCTGACGACGTCGGGTGCCGCACGAGCCGCGAGCGCGGTGACGCTCCCCGCGCTCGGTTCGTGGTAGTGCATGCCGTCTTCGTCGCCCTTCATCCCGACCGCGGGGGAGACGAGGATGGTATCGTCGTCGAGTTTGTCCGCGACGTCGTCGACGGTATCGCCGACGTGGTACGGCGGGACGGCGAGGACGACGACGTCCGCGCGGTCCGCCGCCATCGCGTTCTCGAACCCGTTCACGGTGACTTCGCGGCCGCGCGAGTCGAGTTCCGTCTCGTACTCCTCGGCCTTGTTCCGTGCCTTCTCGGGGTCGCGCGAGCCGATGATGACCTCGTGGTCGGAGTCGTACGCCCAGCGGAGCGCAAGCCCCTGGCCGATGTCGCCGGTGCCGCCGAGTAATGCGATTCGCATGGCAGGAACTGCGAGGGGGCGCGGATTAAGCGTTTGGAACGGCGAGGAACGCGGGGAGTTGCTCACTCGGCGAGGAACGCGGGGAGGTCGTTGACGGAGTCGAGGACGGCGCTCGCGCCCGCGTCCTCGTACTTCCGGCGGCCGTCGTCGCCGGTGAGGCCGCCGGTGAGGACGCCGATGCCGTGGTACGCGCACTCCGGGTCCGCGTCGCTCGCGTTCACCGCCGTCTCGACGTCGTCGAGGGTGTCGCCGACGAAGACGACGCTGTCGGCGTCGAAGCGCTCGGCGAGCGTCACGAGCGCGTACGGATGCGGTTTCCCTTCCTCCCAGTCGTCCATCGTGAACCGGTGCTCGAGGGGCACGTCGAGTCCGGCGCGGTCGAGCGCGATCTCGGCTTCGGCCGCCGGCCGACCGGTGACGACGCCGACGTCGTAGTCGGCGGTGAGCGCCGCTATCGTCTCGGGCGTGACGACGACCGGTTCGTCGTGGATGAACCCCTCGCCGGCGAGGTCGGGGTCGGGTTCGGCGTCCTCGATACCGCGGTAGAGGTCGGTGCCGAGGTAGAGCTGCTGGAAGACGTCCCGCAAGCGTTCGCGGTCCCACTCGCGGCGCACGCGCTCGGTCGCGTTCCCGCCGAGTTCGTCCCGAACGACCGTCTCGGCGGCGTCCACGCCACCGCCAGCCGCCGCGATGCGGTCCGTGTACTCGTCCATCGACGCCTCGAAGCCTTCGCCCTTTGCGAGCACGAACAACGCCGCCGCGTAGGTGAGTTCCCAGTCGTTGTTGAACCCGCCGGCGTCCTTGAACGCCTGCACGTCCGCCTTCCGGATCGTTCGCCCGTACACCGCCTCGATGCTCTCGACGATCGCGCGACGGTACGAGTCCGCCACGTCGACGAGCACGCCGTCCACGTCCAGCACGACCGCATCAACGTCCATGCTCGAACGGAACGCACGCCGCTAAATGGGCGTGTCGACTCCGACCGCAACCAGCGCCGACGGACGAGGGGTCACGCGAAACGGCGCCCTGGTTGCCGTCCGATGGCAGAGGAGTCAGTTCGCACCCCTTTTGGCCGTCGATGGCGACGGCTCTCGCATGGAGGTCACGGAAGGTGCGGTGACGGTCGAGGTACCCGAGCAGGAGGGGGAGGGGAAGACGGATTCGGTGTTCTTCAACTCCGTCCAGGAGCTGAATCGCGACCTGACGGTCGCGGTCCTCGACGCGTACCGCGACCGCGAGCCGCGCGCGGAGACGTACCTGGACGCGATGACCGCAACCGGCGTGCGTGGCGTGCGCGCCGCCGAAGCCGGCTGGGACGTCACGTGCACCGACGTCGACCCCGACGCGGTCGAACTCGCTCGCGAGAACCTCGACCGGAACGACCTCGACGGTCGCGTCCTCGAACGCGACGTCAACGCGCTCCTGTGGGACGAGTACGTCGACGTCGTCGACGTCGATCCGTTCGGGTCGCCGATGCCGTTCGCGGACGCGGCGTTCGCGAACACGAGAGACCTCGTGTGTATCACCGCGACCGACACCGCACCGCTGTGTGGCGCGCACTTCGACTCCGGCGTTCGTTCCTACAGCGCCGTTCCGCGGAACACGGACTTCCACGCCGAGATGGGGCTTCGGGTCTTGCTGGGTGCACTCGCTCGAACCGCGGGGCGGTTCGACGTCGGCGTCACCCCGATCTTCACGCACGCGACCAGTCACTACGTCCGCACGTACCTCGACTGCTCGCACAGCGCCACGGACTCGAACGCGAGCGTCCAGGACGCCCAGGGCTACCTCTATCACTGCGAGGACTGTCTCTACCGCGACGCCTCCCGCGGCCTCATCGCGGACCCGCCCGGGGCGTGCCCGCGCTGTGACTCCGCGCGCATCAGCGCCGCCGGCCCGCTCTGGCTCGACCCCTACCGCGACCGCGAGTTCACCGCCGCGGTCCGCGACGCCGTCGTCGACGACATGGGGACCGCCGAGACCGCACGCGAACTCTGCACGACCCTGGAGGGCGAACTGGACGAACCGAGTCACTACGACCAGCACCGCCTCAGCAAGCAGTGGGGGATCGGTGCGAGTGCGATGGACGAATTTCTAGACGCCCTTCGCGACGCCGGCTACGACGCCAGCCCCGCGCACTACGGCGGGACGACGTTCAAGACCGACGCGACCATCGACGAGATGCGCGACGCGACCAGTCACCTCGCTCCCTGACGACGACCACGACCACGACGACTACGACCACCACGACCACGACCATGACGACCACGACCACCACGACCACGACGACCACGACCACGACGACTCCGACCACGACGACTCCGACCACGACGACTCCGACCACGACGACTCCGACGTCCGCACCGCGCGTGCATCCCAAGGATCTCGTTCACAGCGCGCCAACGTACTCAGGTGAACGTCGTCCTGGTCCTCGCGGGGGTCGCACTCCTCGCGCTCGCCGCGTTCGTCCTCGGCGCCCCACTGGGTGGGTCGCGAAGCTACGTCACCCCCAGCGAGTGGCTCGCGGACCCCGACAGCGAACGAACCAGGCAGTTGCTCTACACGGTCCTCGCCGCGTTCGTCCTCGGTGCGCTCGGCATCGCCCTCATCACGCTCGGACTGGCCGGATAGTGAAACGGAGAACACGATAGGTCGACGGCCCCCCGTCGACGAGGGCAGGTATTTGTGCGTCGTCCTCCAAATCCGTCGCGTGTTCGAGGTTCAACGAACCCGTCGCGCGGTCAGCGTCGGCAGGGCGACGATTTCGCTCGCACGGAGCGAACAGATCACGTTCCTCGCCGCCGCCATCGCGTACTATGCGTTCGCGTCGATCGTCCCGCTCGTCGTGCTGACGGCGGTCGTGGCGAGCGTCGTCGGCGGCGAAGCGTTCGCTCGCAACCTCGTCGAGTCGCTCGGAGAGACGTTGACGCCCGCGAGCCAGGACGTCCTGCTGTCGACGCTCACCACGACCAGCGGCCGCGGATCCGCGACCCTCATCGGTGCCATTGCACTCGTGTGGAGTTCGCTGAAGGTGTTCCGTGCACTCGACACCGCGTTCTCGATCGTGTACGGCGAACCGGCGAACGCCAGCTTCTTCGAGACGGTCGTCGACGGTGCGGTCGCCCTCGCCGCCGTCGGGTTCGCCATCGGCGCGAGCGCGGCCCTCGTCGCCGCCCTGACGTTCTTCGACGTTCCATTCCTCGGGGAACTCGGGTTCGTCGTCGAAGTGTTCGTACTCGCCGCCGCGTTCTACCCGCTGTACTACCTGTTCCCGGGCGTCGAGGTCTCCTACCGTGAGGCGCTCCCGGGCGCGATCACGGCCGCGGTCGGCTGGTCGACGCTCTCCGGGCTGTTCGGGCTGTACGCGGAGAACGCCGCGAGCTTCGCGCTCTGGGGCGCCCTCGGCGTCGCACTCGTCATCGTGACGTGGCTGTACGTCGGCTCGCTCCTGTTGCTCGTCGGCGCCGCACTGAACGCGGTGCTCGCCGACAGACCGCTCTCGGAGGTCGAATCCGACGTCTCCGTGGCCATGGACCGGCACCTTCAAAGTGTGGGCTTACGACAGGTACAACCAGAAATGGGCGAGGACGACCGCGACGGATCCCGCGACAACGCGACACCGGGAGACGCGGACGTCCGGGACCCGACGACGGACGCTGATTCGAGCGACGCGGACGCGACGGACGACGCGGATGCCGAGGACGCGGCGGCGTTGCGCGCCGAGGTCGAGAAGTTGCGCGCGGAACTAGAGTCGTTCGAGGACGACGTCGAGGACCGGACGCTCCACCGGAAGGAGGTCGAGGGCGACCTGAAGCGCTACGTGCGCCGCCGGATGCGGCGCGGGCGAGCACGCGGCTGGGGGCCGTACCTCGTGCTCCTCTATGGCACCGTGATGACGCTCGGTGCGTTCTACACGCCGTTCCTCACGGGTGGCTGGGCGATCTTCGCGATGATAGTCATCTGGCTGTCGACGCTCGGCCTGTACGTCCTGATGGTGCTGGTGGGCGTCAGCGTGAACGTACTCGGCGTCCCCGGACGAGTGCGTGACGCCATCGGCGAGTGGCGGTCATGAGTCGGAGCGTCGGCGTCGCGGAGGCGCTGGCGGGACTGGTGCCGCCGTGGGCGCTCCCGGTGGTCCTCCTCGCGACGATGCTCGCGGAAGCACCAGTGATCGCCGCGCTCATCCTCGGGCGGTTCTGGTTCCGGGACCGCGACGCCGGCCTACGACTCTTCGCGATCGCGACGACCGCGCTCATCGCGGTCCTCGTCGCGAAGCACGCGTTCGCGCTCCCGCGACCCCCCGCGGAACTGCGCGCGCCCGTGTCCGCGATCGCACCCCCGTTCGACGTCATCTACGAGAGATTGCTGGACACCGACGAGTCCGGGTTCCCGAGCGGACATACGACGCTCGCGACGGCCGTGTTCGGTGGGGCGGCGATAGACGCCGACGACCGACGGCGATGGCTCGCCGTCGCGGCCGTCCTCGTGTTCGTCGTCGGGTTCTCGCGCGTGTTCCTCGCCGTGCACTTCCTCGCGGACGTCGCCGGCGGTATCGTACTCGGTGCGGGCATCGTCGCGGCGATGCGTCTCGCGGACCGCTGGCTGGGGTCGCCCAAGGGGTCGCTCACGCTGGGCGTCGTCGCGGCCGGCATCGGTATGTCCGTGGTCCCTGGATCCGGGGACGTCGTCGCGGCCGCCGGGACGGTTTTCGGTGCGGCGCTCATCTGGCTGAGCGTCGACCTACCCAGTGACCCGTGGCCGGTGTCGCGAACGACCGCGAAGTACGTGGCCAACGCCGTCGCCATCGCCGTCGTCGCCGCCACGCCGCTTCTCGTGTTCGAAGCGACGCTGGTGCTCCGGTTCGTCGTCGTCGTCGTCGCGACGAGCGTGGCCGTCGCCGTCGTCGGCTTCCACCCCAACGCCAGCTGAGGGGGTCGAGGCGACGCCCCGTCGGAGGGAGGAATGGTTCCGATACCCAAACGAGGGTGAGGGTCGCCGTCGCCGTCGCCGTTCGTCCCATGAGCGCGTACGACGACCTCCTCGACCGGTACCGGCGCGTGTCGAACCTCTCGAACGCCGCGATGCTGTTGGGGTGGGACCAGTAGGTGATGATGCCGAGTGGCGGGACGTCCGGCACGCAGTACGACGCACGCGTCACGACGCGCTTCTCGGACGACGAACCCTTGGACGCTCACTGCGACCGTCCACGAGTTCGGGCACGCCAGCTACCAGCTCGGCCTCCGCGACGACGCGTACGCCACGCCACTGGGCGAACCACGGTCCTCGGGCGTCCACGAATCCCAGAGCCGGTTCTTCGAGAATCACGTCGGCCGCACTCGCGCGTTCTGGGACGCCTTCCGGGACACGTTCGTCGAGTCCTTCTCGCGCCACGACGACGTCACCGTCGAGGAACTCTACCAGGCATCGAACAAGGTACGTCCGGACGACCTCATCCGCGTCGAAGCGGACGAACTGACGTACCACATGCACATCATCCTCCGCTGCGAGATCGATCGGGCGTTCGTCGCGGGCGACATCGCCGTCGACGAGATCCCACAGGTGTGGGCGGAAATCTTCCTCGACTACGTCACCGAGAAGTACACCGACGTCTACGACCTCTAGACGCCCACAGTCGCCGACAACTCTCTCACTCCGCTTCGACTGCCATTCAGTCACCTTCGTCGACGACTCCATTCAGTCACCTTCGTCGACGACTCCATTCAGTCACCTTCGTCGACGATTCCATTCAGTCACCTTCGTCGACGACCTGGATGGTGAACACGAGCAACTCCAGGTCGCCGTCGTCGTCGTACAGCGGTGCACCGTTCACCGACAGCAGCGATCGTTCACCGTCGCCGCGAACGACCGAATGCGGGACGTCCGTCACGCGAACGTCGTCCTCCGGCGACGACCCCAACGCCTTCGACTTCAGTTTCGCGAACGCGTGCTCTTCGGACGGTAACGGCTCGCCGTCGGCCGTCTGGAGCGACCACTCGTCGGCGTCGTAGAACCGGTCGAGGATGGCGTCCCGACTCGTGTCGAGGATCTCCGCCGCCCGGTCGTTCGCCATCCGGAAGGACCCATCGAGGTCGTTCACCATGATACCGACCGGGCTCGTCTCCAGCAACTGCCGCGTCAGGTCGCGCTCCCGACGCAAGTCCTCGCGGAGCGCGCGCTCGTCGCTCTCGTCAGTGATGAATCCCTCGAGCGCAACGAGGTCCTCGCCGTCGAACACGCCACGACCACGCTCCCACACCCACTTCGACTCCCCACCGCTCGTCTCGATCTCGTACTCCACCTGGAACGGCTCGCGCGAGTCCAGCGCCAACTGCACCGCCGCCCACAACTCGTCGCGTTCCGCCTCCACGAGCACGTCCTCGCCCCAATTCACCGCCCCGGACACGAGCACATCCGCGTCGTACCCCGTGAGCACCTCGCACCCGTCGCTCACGAACGACATCGGCCACCCGCGCTCGTTCTCGCACCGATACACCATCCCCGGGAGGTTCGAGACGAGCGTCCGGAACCGTCGCTCGCTCTCCTCGAGTTGCTCGACGCGCCGCTCGAGTTCGCGTCGCGTCCGGTAACTATCGGCGACGTTCTCGATGCGGTTCGCGAGCACCGCGTACTGCTCGGTCCCCGTCTCCTTCTGGAGGTAATCCGTCACGCCCTTCGAGATGGCGTCGCTCGCGATCTCCTCGCTCCCTTTCCCCGTGAACAAGATGAACGGCAGATCCGGGTGGTCCTCGCGCACGGCCTCCAGTAGCTCCAGGCCGTCGACGCGAGGCATGTCGTAGTCGCTGACGAGACACTCGAACGATCCCGACGCCAGGCATTCGAGCGCGCGCTCGCCGTCCTGGACGTGCGTCACGTCGAGTTCCCCTTCGCGTTCGAGGAACTGCGCGGCGAGGTCCGCAAGCTGTGCGTCGTCCTCTGCGTGTAACACGCGAACGACCCGGTCAGTGGTTCGCTCGGCCCCCGCCGACATTGCGCCCCACTTCAGGTTCCACGCGCGTAAGTGTTCGGCCCGAGTGCCGCCACGGCCCGAGTTACCGCATCACCCGACCTAGAGGAACTCGCGGACCTCCGAGTACCACATGTCGTGGTACTCGACCTCGCCGACGGCGTCCGCGACGACCGCGGCGAGCACGTGCCAGCAGTGCTCGGTCGGGTCCTCGGGATCGAGGTTGTACTCCGCGTCCTTGCACGTACACCCCTCGCCCTCGACGACGTACTCCTCGCGATGCCCGACGACGACGGTGAAGTCGCGGTACTCCTTCACGCGCCCCTCCGACACCGCTTCGATCGCGCGCTGCCCTCGGTCGCCGTGCACGTCGACGATGCGACCGACGACGTCCGCGGTCAACTCGCCGTCGGCCTCCAGGTCGCGACGCCACTCCTCGAACGCGTTCGTCACGCCACCCACCTCGACGGCCGAATCACGACCGGGAACTACACCGTCCGCCCGGAAGTACGGTTCGGTCGGCTCGAACCTCGAATCGCCGACCACGAACCGCCCGCGTTACGCCACCGTCTCAGCGGCCAGAAAGCCTGCACTCGCGTTACACCCCCGTCTCAACGGCCAGAAAGCCTGCACTCGAGTTACGCCGCCGTCTCGCCGTTACAGAACTCCATCGCTTCGTGCACGCCCTCGCGATGACCGAGGATCGTGATGGAATCGCCTTCCTGGAGCGTGAAATCCGCGTCCGGGACGCTCGTCTCGCCGTCGCGCTGGACGAGCGCGATGATGCATCCGTCAGGGAGTTCCGGCCCGATATCGCGGACCGTTCGCCCGATGAGATGCTCGCTCGTCACCTCGACCTCCTGCACGTCGCCATTGTCCCCGATGTGCGTCATCCAGTCCGCGAGCGCCGGCCGCTCGATCTGGTTGTCGAGCGCCCACGCGGTCGCCATCGTCGAGGAGATCGTGCGGACGCCCAGGTCCTCGAACGCTTCGACGTTCTCCGGGTTGTTCGCGCGAGCGAGCACCTTCTCTACGTCGAACTTGCTGTTCGCGAGCTGTGCCACGAGGAGGTTCACGTCGTCGTCACCGGTCGCCGCGACGACGATCTTCGCGTTCTCCACGTCAGCGGCCCGGAGCGTGTCCGTGCTGGTGCCATCACCCTTGTGCACGGTGAATCCGGCTTCGCGAGCGGTCTCGATCGTTCGTTCGTCGTTCTCGATGAGGACGACGTTCTCTCCACGGTCTTCGAGGCGTTCGGCGAGCGCTCGGCCCACCTTGCCGCCTCCGACGACGAGTACACGCATTGGTATCACATCTAGGTATTCCGCGATCTGTCTGGCGAGGCCACCCTCGAACACGACCGTGACGAGGATGGTGAGGAAGACGGTACCGACGAGGATGTTCGCACCGACAGGGTCGTAGATCGCCGCCTCTTCGTTCGCGAGTTCCAAGGCGAACAGCGTCGCGACCGACGCCGGAATGATGCCGCGCGGACCGACGAGGCTGACGAACATCCGTTCGGAGAACGTTAGCCGACCGCCGGTCGTGGAGAGGAACACGAGCAGCGGCCGGAGGATGAGAGCGATGATGAGGACGACTGCGATTCCCTGCCAGCCGAGCGCGAGCAATTGACCGAAGTCGAGTAGCGCAGCCAGCGCGATGAAGACGAAGGAGAGGACGAGCAGCGTCACGTCGCCCTTGAACTCCTCTATCTGGGCCTCGTAGGGGAGGTCTGCGTTCCCGAGGACGAGCCCGGCGGTCGCGACGGCGGCGACGCCGGCCTCAGCGAACAACTGGTTCGCGGTCGCGAACGCCACGATAGCGCCGGTGAGCGTGAGCAGTCGCGCGTTCTGCGGGGCGTTGTCCGGCGACAGGTCGACGTACCGGAGGAGGGAGTAGACGGTCCCGGCAACTACGAGCCCGACGACGACGCCCGTACCGAGCCGCTCCGCGAACAGTCTGAGGTAGTCGCTGGCGTGGGGCGTCCGGATGCGTATCGATTTGAAGATGACGACCGCCACGATGGCGGCGGTGACGTCGTTCACGATACCTTCGGTCTCCAGCGCAGCGGCGACGCGGTCCCGCACTGGGACGACCTCGAGGATTGGCGTGACGACGGTTGGCCCGGTCGCGACCAGGAGCGAACCGATGAGGAACGAGATCTCCCAGTCCGCACCCAGGAGGTAGTGGACGGCGACGGCCGTCCCGACGAGCGCGATGCCGGCGCCGACCGTGACGAGGCGTATCGCCGACGACGGCGACTCCCTGAGCTTCTCGACCTTCAGGTGGAACGCGCCCTCGAAGACGATGATGGCGACCGCGAGCCCGACGATGGTCGAGAGCGGGCCAGCGCCGCCGAACGTCTCGAGCGTGATGAACCCGAACCCCGACGGGCCGACCGCGATACCGGCCGTGATGAGGAAGAGCACGCTCGGCACTCGGAACCGTGCACCAAGTAGCTGCGAGCCGACGCCGAGCGCGACGATGAGCGCCACGAACGTCAGCAGGCTCGTTCCCCCGCCTTCGACGGCGAGCACGACCACGCTCTCGATACCGAGCATGTATCCCGGAACAATACCGTCCGACAAATAAAGGGGTCGTTTGCCGGCAGTCGCCTGTCGGGTCGCCGTCGCAGATGGGCGTGCCCCGTCCACGCCGACCGGGGAGGCCGTGCGCGTCGGCCACCGCGGCGCCCGTCAGTCGTCGGCCGCAGCTTCGGTTCGCTGACCGGGCTCGTCGTAGATCTCCGCGACGAGATCGTCGTAGCGCTCCTTGATGTTCCGGCGCTTCTTCTTCATCGTCGGCGTCAGCATGTCGTTCTCCTCGGTGAACTCCTCGGTGGCAAGCTGGAACGCCTTGATCTGTTCGTGCTTCTCGAAGCGTTCGTTCACCTCGTCGACCTCCTCCTGGACGACCTCTTGCACGCGCTCGTGCTCGCACATCGCCGCCGGGTCCTCGGGGATGTCGACGCCCTCGCGGTTCGCGGCCTCCCGGAGGAACTCGAAGTTCGGGACGACGAGTGCCGCGATGAACTTCTCGCCGTCACCCATCACCATCACCTGCTCGACGACCTGCGAGGACGCGAACGCGTCCTCGATGGGCGCCGGCGCGACGTTCTTCCCCGTCGACAGCACGAGGATCTGCTTCGCGCGTTCCCGGAACACGAGGTAGTCGTCCGGGCGTTGCTGGACGATGTCGCCCGTCCGGAAGTAGCCGTCCTCCGTGAACGCGTCCTCGGTCGCCGCGGGCTTGTTCCAGTAGCCGTCCGTGACGTTCGGACCGCGAACGAGGAGTTCGCCGAGGTCACCGAGCGCGTCGACGGACTTGTCCTCCGGCACGACGCTCGTGTCGATCTTCGTGTCCATGTTCACCGCCGGAACTCCGATGGTCCCGATCTTCACGTCCTCTGGCGGGTTCGTGCTGGCGACCGGCGCCGCCTCGGTGAGTCCGTACCCCTCGAAGATCGGGAGACCCATCCCGTGGTAGAGCGTGCAGAGTTCGTCGCTGAGCGTCCCACCACCCGAGATGAGGAAGTCGATGTTCCCACCGAGCGCTTGCCGGACGTCGCTGAACACGAGCTTGTCCGCGAGCCAGTACCGCGTCTTCAGGCCCGTGCCGGGCCGGTCGACCTCGTAGTACTCCCTGGAGACGTCCGTCGCCCAGTTGAAGATGCGTTCCTTGAACCCCGATTCTTGGGCTTGCTCGCGGATGGCGTCGTAGATCTTCTCGTAGACGCGTGGCACGCTCGTCGCCGCGGTCGGTTCGACCGTCTGGAAGTCCTCCTTGAGCGTGTCGACGCTCTCTGCGTACGCGACGGTCGCCCCGACGCCGAACTGGAGGAAGTGCCCCGTAAGGCGTTCGAACACGTGCGCGAGCGGCAGGTACGAGACGATTCGAAGGCTCGAGTCAACGGTCGGGACGTCCGCGTCCTTGTCCGGACGCGGCCCGTACCGCTTGTACGTCTGGTTGACGTTCGCGCGGAAGTTCCCGTGCGTCAACTTGACGCCCTTCGGTTGCCCGGTCGTCCCGGACGTGTACACGAGACTCGCGAGGTCGTCGGGGTCGCGGTCGTCGAGCCAGGACTGGTACTCCGTCTCGTCGAACCGTTGCTTCCCTTGCTCGTAGACGTCCGCGAGCGAGTACACGCCGTCGTCGTCGTCGTACTCCGCCGGGAGTTCGTCCATCGAGATGACGAACCGGATGTCGAGCGAGTCCGATACCTCGAGGACGCGTTCGAGGAGTTCCTGGTTCTCGACGACGACGCCGGTCGCGCTCGGGTCACCGAGCAAGTACTGGACTTGCGCGGGCGAAGAGGACTTGTAGACGGTCGTGACGACCGCGCCCGCGCCCAGGAGCGCGAAGTCGCATTGCGCCCACTCCATGCGGGTGTCGGCGAACATCCCGACGCGCTGTCCTTCCGTGACCCCGAGCGCGCGGAAGCCGGCGGCGAGCGACCGGACGACGTCCTGCATTTCGGCGTACGTCAAGGTCGCGTAGTCGCCCTCGGGCGCGGTATCGATGGCGTCCGTGGTCGCGAGCGACCGTTCGAACACCCCGCCCTTGTACATCTGTGCGGGTTCGTCGGGTTGTCGTGTCGCTGTCGCCTCGAACATCTCCACGAGCGTGTTCGAGCCAACCACCTCGTCCGCGAATTCTTTCTCTGCCTCCCTCCAGCTCATGTTCGGATGTAAATGGCAACCGGCGCAGATAAAACAACTGGCCCCTATCACAGCACTACAAAGAACTAATCGGTAGCATGCGGCGGACTGGACGGAGAACGGCACCCGTCCGACGACCGTCGCACTCGCGGACCGCGCAACCGTCGACTCACTCCGCCGCGGGTTCGCTCGGAGCGCCCGAATCCGCCTCTACTTCCTCGTAGATGTCCGCGACGAGGTGGTCGTAGCGCTCCATGATGTTCCGGCGTTTCTTCTTCAGCGTCGGCGTCAGCATGTCGTTCTCCTCGGTGAACTCCTCGGGGACGAGACGGAACTGCTTGATGCGTTCGTGGTCCTCGAAGCGCTCGTTGACCTCCTCGACCGCCTTCTCGACGAGGTCGTGGACGGCGTCGGACTCGCACATCGCCTCGGAGTCGTCGGGCACCTCGACGCCCGCTCGCTCGGCGGCGTCGCGAACGCCGTCCGGCGAGATGACGAGGAGCGCGGAGACGAACTTCCGACGGTCGCCGACGACCATGCACTGCTCGACGACCTTGCTCGACGCGAACGCGTCCTCGATCGGCGCCGGCGCGACGTTCTTCCCCGTCGACAGCACGAGGATCTGCTTCGCGCGCTCCCGGAACACGAGGTAGTCGTCCGGGCGCTCGGTGACGATGTCGCCCGTGCGGAACCAGTCGTCGCCGCCGTCCTCCGCGTCCGTGAACGCCGACGCCGTCGCCTCGGGCTTGTTCCAGTAGCCTTCGGTCACGTTCGGCCCGCGAACGAGCAACTCGCCGGTCACGCCCAGCGCGTCGTCGAACTCGCCCTCGGGCACCACGGACCGATCTATCTTCGTCTCGACGTCGACGACCGGCGGCCCGATCGTCCCGATCTTCGGTTCCTCCGCCGGGTTCGCGGCCACCCCCGGCGCCGTCTCCGTCAACCCGTACGCCTCCAGGATCTCCAGACCCATCCCATGGTAGAGCGTACAGAGCTCCTCGCTGAGCGTGCCCCCGCCCGACAGCAGCACCTCGACGTTCCCGCCCAGGCCCTCCTTGATCTGCGAGAACACGAGTTTGTCCGCGAGCCAGTGCTTGAAGCGAAGGCTCGCCCCCGGACGGTCGGTCCGGTACACTTCGCGAGACACCTCCGTCGCCCACTCGAAGATGCGTTCCTTCGTCGGCGACTCGCTCGCCTGCTCGCGGATGCCGTCGTAGAGCTTCTCGAACACCCGCGGGACGCTGTTCGCGACCGTCGGCTCCACTTTCGGGAAGTCCTCCTTGAGCGTGTCCGGGCTCTCCGCGAACCCGACGCACGCCCCGACGTTGTACATGAAGAAGTGGCCTGCGTGCCGCTCCAGTACGTGTGCGAGCGGCAGGAAGGAGAGCGTGACCGAGTCCCCGTGCACGTGCGGGACGGAGTCGTCCTTGTCCGGGCGCGGCCCGTACCGGGACACCATCTGGTTGACGTTCGCGCGGAAGTTCCGGTGCGTGAGTTTGACGCCCTTGGGTTGGCCGGTGGTCCCCGACGTGTAGATGAGCGTCGCGAGGTCGTCGACGTCGCGCTCGTCGAGCCACGACCGGTATTCGCTCTCCTCGAAGTGCGTCTTGCCTTGCTCGTAGACGTCCGCGAGCGAGTGAACGCCGTCTCGCGCGTCGTACTCGGCGGGGAGTTCGTCCATCGAGACGATGAAGCGGACGTCGAGCGAGTCCGATACTTCGAGGACGCGTTCGAGGAGTTCCTGGTTCTCGACGACGACGCCGTTCGCGCCGGAGTCACCGAGCAGGTATCGGACTTGCGCGGGCGAAGAGGACTTGTAGACGGTCGTGACGACGCCGCCCGCGGAGAGCACGCCGAGGTCTGCGTGCGCCCACTCCATGCGGGTGTCGGCGAACATCCCGACGCGCTGCCCGGGTTCCAGCCCGAGGGCGCGGAAGCCGGCGGCGAGCGACCGAACGACGTCCCGGAGCTCTCGGTAGGAGAGCGCAGCGTACTCGCCGTCGGGGGCGGGGTCGATGGCGTCCGTGTTCGCGAGCGACCGGTCGTAGACCCCGCCCTTGTACAGTTGCGCTCGTTCGTCGAGGTTCTTCTCGGCCGACCGCTCGAACATCTCCCCCAGCGTCTCCATCCGAACGTGCTCTCCCTCGTGCGCACGCTCGGCTTCTTGCCAGTCCATGTCATACCTCACATGGCAGGGGGTATCAAAAAGCCTTGTAGCCGCCGGATGACAGTTACCCGAGAAATCGAGGGTCGGTCAGGGAGCGAAGCCCGCTGGTACGCAGTCAGTCCTCGGCGTATATATCTTCGATGAGGTCGGCGTAATGCTCCTCGATGTTCCGGCGCTTCTTCTTCATCGTCGGCGTCAACATGTCGTTGTCCTCCGTGAACTCGGCAGGCGCCAGCCGGAAGTCCTTGATCTGCTCGTAGGACTCGAAGTTCTGGTTCACGCGACGCAGCTCCTCCTCGACGAGCTCGCGGACGAACTCGTGCTCGACGAGTTCCGCGTCGTCCTCGGGCAACGAGACGCCCTCGGACTCGGCCTGCCCGCGAGCGTACTCGACGTTCGGGACCATGATCGCACCGACGAACTTCTCGCTGTCTCCGACGACCATGCACTGCTCGACGACCTGCGAGGACGCGAACGCGTCCTCGATCGGTGCCGGCGCGACGTTCTTCCCCGTCGACAGCACGAGGATCTGTTTCGAGCGCTCCCGGAACTCCACGTACCCGTCCTCGCGCATGTGTACGACGTCACCCGTGCGGAACCAGTCGTCGCCACCGTCCTCCGCCTCCGTGAACGCCGCCTCGGTCTCATCGGGCTTCTTCCAGTAACCCTCTGTCACGTTCGGCCCGCGCGCGAGCAGTTCCCCGACGTCGCCGGGGTCGTCCGCGAACGCCGCCTGATCGACGACGCCCTCGTCCACTCGCAACTCGACGTCCGGCAACGCCGGCCCGATCGTCCCGATCTTCGGGTCCTCCGGTGGATTCACCGTCAACACCGGCGCCGTCTCCGTCAACCCGTACCCCTCGAGGATCGGGAGCCCCATACCGTGATAGAGCGCGCACAACTCCGCAGAGAGACTCCCACCACCCGAGATGAGGAAGTCGATGTTCCCACCTAAAGCGTCACGGACCTGCTGGAAGACGAGACGGTCCGCGACCTTCGCCTTCCCACGCAACGCGAGGCCGGGGTTCTCCGTCGTGTGATACTCGACACCGACGTCCGTCGCCCACTCGAAGATTCGCTCCTTGACGTCGGACTCCGTCGCCTGCTCGCGGATGGCGTCGTAGATCTTCTCGTAGACGCGCGGCACGCTCGTCGCGGTCGTCGGCGACACCAGCGAGAAGTCCTCCTTGAGCGTGTCCGGGTTCTCCGCGTACGCCACGCACGCCCCGGACGCGAACATCTCGAAGTGCCCGCCAAGTCTCTCGAACACGTGCGCGAGCGGGAGGTACGACACCGACCGCGAGTTCTCGTCGATGCAGGGTTCGCCCTCGCGGTCCGGCCGCGGGCCGAAGCGCTTCCGGATCTGGTTGACGTTCGCGCGGAAGTTCCCGTGCGTCAACTTGACGCCCTTGGGCTGACCGGTCGTCCCCGACGTGTAGATGAGGCTCGCCAGGTCGTCGCTGTCGGTCGCGTCCACCCACTCGAGGTACGCGTCCTCGTCGAACGTCTTCGCGCCGAGGTCGTGTACCTCCGCGAGCGTGTAGATGTCGTCCCGACGTCGGAGGTCGCGGTCCTCCAGGCGACTCATCGAGACGACGAACTCGAGGTCGAGGTCGTCCTCGACGGCGAGCAACCGCTCCAGCATGTTCTCGTTCTCCACGACGACCCCGGTCGCGTCCGGGTCCGACAGCAAGTACTGGACCTGGCTCTTCGACGACCCGGCGTAGACGGTGGTGACGACCGCACCCGCCGACAGGAGCGCGAAGTCGGATTGCGCCCACTCCATGCGTGTGTGCGAGAAGATACCGACGCGATCCTGGGCTTCGACACCCAGTTCCCGGAACCCCGTCGCGAGGTGCGCGACGATACTCCGCATGTCCTCGTAACTGATGGCGTGATACTCGCCCTCCGGCGCACCCGGGAGCACCGACTGCGTCAGCGACCGGTCGTACACGCCGCCCTTGTACATCTGCGCCGGCCGGTTCGCGTTCCGTTGCGCGCTATCCTCGAACATCCGTGCGAGGTTCGTCTCTCCGATGACCTCGTCCTCGTACTCTGATTCCGCTTCCTGCCAGTTCATACCAAACCAATACCCCCCAGGTAGGATAAAACCCCTGAACCGAACGACCGTTTATCGGCCGAACGTTGAAGGCCGATACCGCGGCCAGGCACGACGTGCCCTGACCAGCCACCGCGTGTCGACCCCACAATCCCTCGAGGCGAGCGAACGCGACCCTCGACGCCCCAGACGGGCTCGCGCGACCACCCGACACGCGACCTCGATCCCACGGGTCGAAGCCCCTCTGGTCGCCCGTACGCACCCGGATGACAACGATAACCCTACCGCCCACGACCGCACTCACCCGTCGACGCCTACTATCTCCAGTCGCGTCACTCCTCGTCCAGTCGCGACTGCCATTCCTGCACGCGCGAGAGCAACTCGATCGGCGTCGTCTCCGCAACCTCCACGTCCGATAGCGCTTCGAGCACCTCGCGCTCAGCCGGTGACAGCGTCGCGTCGGCGCCGTCAGCGTCGCCATCGGCTCCACCGTCCGAATCGACACCACCGTCGACATCGTCGCTCGCGGCTCCGTCACCGCCGACACCCGATGCGTCGTCAGCGGCGCGCAAGCGCCCGTCGTCGAGGTCGAACACGACCTGCTGACCGCCTCCGTTGGCCTCCGTGGGGGCGCCGCTTCCTCGCGCTTCGATCGCTTCGTCCTCGCGGAGTCGGTCGAGGACCTCCCGCGACCGTTCGACGACCGGTGACGGGACGCCGGCGAGGTCCGCGACGTGCACGCCGTAGGATCGATCGGTCGGTCCCTCGCGGACGGTCCGGAGGAACGTGACGTCCCCGTCACGTTCGTCCGCGGCGACGTGCACGTTCACGACGCGTTCGAGGTGGTCGGCGAGCGACGTCAGCTCGTGGTAGTGCGTCGCAAACAGCGTCTTCGCGCGAACCTCGTTGTGGAGGTACTCCGTCGCCGCCCACGCGATGGAGATGCCGTCGTACGTCGCCGTGCCACGCCCGACCTCGTCGAGGATGACCAGCGAGTCCTCGGTGGCGGTGTGGAGGATGTTCGCGAGTTCGGTCATCTCGACCATGAACGTCGACCGCCCCTGAGCGAGTTCGTCGAGCGCGCCGACGCGCGTGAACACGCCGTCGACGGTCCCGATGGTTGCCCGGTCTGCGGGGACGAAGCTCCCGACCTGGGCGAGCAGGACGACGAGCGCGGTCTGACGCATGTACGTCGACTTCCCGCTCATGTTCGGACCGGTGACGACCGCGAACCGCCTATCTTCGTCGAGTTCCAGGTCGTTCGGGACGAACTCGGTCGTCTGCTCGACGACGGGGTGTCGGCCAGCGTCGACGTCGAGGACGTCGTCGGTCGTCAGCTCGGGGCGCGTCCAGTCGTTCGCGACGGCGTGCTCCGCGAGCGTCGCGAGCACGTCGATCCGTGCGAACGCTCGCCCGACGTCCTGGAGGAGCGTCGCCCGCGTCGCGACCACCGCGCGTAGTTCCTCGAAGCGCTCGCGTTCCAGGTCGCTCCGGCGGTCCTCGAGCTGGAGGAGGTCACGTTCGCGCTCTTCGAGTTCCTCGGTGACGAACCGCCGCGAGTTCTTCAGGGTCTTCACTTCGCGGAAGCGCTCGGGCATCGCGTCCGCTTCGCTCCGTCCGACCTGCACGTACCAGCCGTCGGTCTTGTTCCGGTCGACGGTGACGTGCGTGAGTCCCGTCTCCCCCTTCACGTCCGCTTCCAGCGTGTCGAAGTACTCCTGGGCGGCCTCGTGTCGGTCGCGGGCGTCGTCGATGGCGTCGTCGTAGCCGCGAGCGAAGATGCCACCCTGGGTGGTGGTCTGGGGTGGGTCGTCGACGAGTGCGGCGTCGAGTTCGTCGTGGAGGGTGGCCGCGCGTTCGCGAGCGTCGACGTCGAGGACGTCCGCGAGCGGGCCGTCGGCGAGTTCGGGGGCGTTCGCGATGGTGTCGAAGACGGCGGGGACGAGCGCGAGCGTCTCGCAGACGCGAGCGAGGTCACGGGGATCCGCGCTCCCGCTCGTGGTTCGAGCGGCGAGGCGTTCCAGGTCGTACGCGTCCGCGAGCTGCTCCCGGAGGCCGTCTCGCGCGAGCGCACTCGCGGTGAGTGCGTCGACGGCGTCCTGTCGGTCCCCGAGTGCGTCGACGTCCCTGCGCGGTCGCTGGAGCCACTCCGCGAGGAGGCGACGGCCAGCGCTCGTGACGGTGTGGTCGACGGTCGCGAGCAGGGAGCCGTCGGCGTCGCCCTGCATCGTCTCCGTGAGTTCGAGGTTGCGCTGGGTGGTGGCGTCGAGCGTGACGCGGTCGGCGTCGGCGAGCGTCCTGACGCGCGTCATGGACGCGAGGACGCCGGCGTCGGTCGCGTCGACGTACGCGAGGACGGCTCCGGCGGCGCGCACGGCGGCGTCGGCCGCACCGACGCTATCGAACGTCTCCGCGCCGAAGTGTTCGCGTGCGACGTGTTCGGCGCGACCGGGCGCGAACGCCTCGTCGTCGTGGAGCGTGAGTCGCGCGTCGGTGTGTTCGCGCAGTCGGTCGAGCACGTCGTCCGCGCGAACGCTTGGCCCGGGAAGGACTTCCGCAGGGTCGAACCGGTACAGGTCGGAGAGTGCCGCGTCCACGTCGTCGGTGCTCGTGACGACGAACTGGCCGGTGGTGACGTCTGCGAACGCGAGCCCGTACGCGTCGCCGTCGTCGACGACGGCGGCGAGGTATCGCGCGTCCGCGTCGGTTGTTTCGAGGAGCGTTCCGGGCGTGACGACGCGCGCGATGGCGCGCTCGGGGCCGTCGTCGCCGTCGTGCTGGTCGGCGACCGCGACCCGGTAGCCGCGTTCGACGAGTCCCTTGAGGTACGGCGTGAGATCGTCGATGGGGACACCCGCCATCGTATACGCACCGCCCTGACTGGACTTCTCGCTCGTCTTCAGGTCGAGTTCGTCGGCGACGAGTTCCGCGTCGTCCGCGAAGAACTCGTAGAAGTCACCGACCTGCATCGCGAGGACGTCGGCGTCCGTCTCCTCCTTGAGCGAGAAGAACTCGCCGACGATGCCCGTCGCCGCTGTCATACGATGACAGAACTCTGCCGGCGGTAAAACGCCACCGTTCCGGGCGAGCACGTCGCCGTCCTCGTTCGACGCGAAGTACTCGTGGACCGCGACGTCGACGCGAGACGTTCACGGATCGCGACGTCGACGCGACCGCGAGCGAACGTCAGACGGTCGTCGCGTACCCATCGCCCTGTGGGGCACTGGCGCGGGCCGTCGACGACAAGAGTTAACCCGGGCGCACGAGGGGGTTGTGGGTATGTCGCGCGGTGGTGACGACCACGACCGGAATCGCCTGATTCGAGCGCTCACGTACTTCCTGGTATCGATCCTGGTGATGCCGCCGCTCGCGGTCGCGTTCCGCGTCGACCTCGGCATCGCACTGTTGCTCTCCGGGACGCTCGGCATCTGTCTGGTCGTCACCACGTTCGTCCTCGCGTCCATCGGAATCTGAACCCACCCCCGTCGGGTGCCGTATCATTCATGGTGGATGGGACTGTACGGAGGAGGTATATGACCGACGACGCCTGCGTTCTGGTCGTCGACGACGAGCGCCGACTTGCGGACATGTTCTCTCAGGCTGTCTCCCGGGAACACGACACACGGACCGCGTACGGCGGCGAGGAGGCGCTCTCGGTCATCGACGACGACGTCGACGTCGTCCTGCTCGACCGACGGATGCCGGAGATGACCGGGGACGAGGTGCTCCGAGAGGTGAAGGCGGCGCGCGTGAACTGTCGCGTGGTGATGGTGACGGCGGTCGACCCGGACACGGACGTCCTCCAGTTGCCGTTCGACGACTACCTCTGCAAGCCCGTCGACACCGACGTCCTGCTGGACGCCGTCCACCAGCAGTTGCGCGCCCAGGAGTACGACGACCGCCTGACGGAGTACATGAGCGTCGTCGCGAAACTCGGCGTCCTGGAAGCCCAGGAGTCCACTCGCGAACTCGAGGAACACGACGACTACCGCGACCTGGAGAGCCGGGAGTCGGACCTGCGAGCGGAACTCGAGGATGCACTCGAGGACTTCGACGACGTCGCACGGGCGTTCCGTGCGATTCCGCGCGTTTGAGTACGGCGATTCCGCGTGCCTGACTTACGTTTCGATCTCGCGAGCGAGTGCGAGCAGTCGCTCGCGGAGGGCGTCGGGCGTCTCGGTCGCGAGCTTCGTCATCGGTTCCTTGCCGTGTGCGCCGCGGTCGACGACCGCGACGGGGCGGTCGTCGCTGGTGCGGTAGGCCTGGTCCGCGCCCCAGTCCATCGTACCCTGGGCGTCCGCGGGTTCGTCCGCGCGGTCGTACGCCGACACCGCCCAGTCGAGCGCGTCGAGAGCGTCGGCGACGTCGTCGTCGTACCGGCAGTTCGCCGCGTACCGGAGTTCGGGGTGGTGTTCGCGTGCGGCGAGCAGGAATCGCGCGACGTGACTCGACGCCCCGGGTCGAACGCCACCGGTGGCGCGAACGCCCGCGTGCGTCGTCGCGAGGCGGCCGTCGACGGCGACGGTATCCGCGACCCGGTCGGCGGTCGGTGTGGCGCCGACGACGTTCGTCCCGACTTCGGGAACGAGCGCCGCGACGGGTTCGGTCGCGTTCTCGAGGGCGGCGACGAGTCGTTCGACGTCGCGCGCGATTGCCGGCGTCGCGGCGTTCGATCGCTGGTCGACGAGGTGATTGACGGCGCCCGCGCCCTCGCCGACGTCGTAGTGATAGCGGACCGCGCGTTCGAGGAACGCGGTCGCGGCGTCGACCGCGTCGACGACGGCGTCCGTCGACTCGGCGGCTTCGAGGGACCCTCGGGAGTCGCTTCCCGCGAGGTTCGCGGCGATTGCCGCGGAGAGCGTGCACCCGGAGCCGTGGGTCGCGGCGTCGGCGACGCGCGGGTGCGAGAACGTCTCGACGCCGTCGGTGGTCGCGAGCACGTCCGTGACCGCGTCCTTGCCCGTCTCGGCCGTCGGTTCGAGGTGGCCGCCGGTGACGAGTGCGGCGTCGACGCCGACGTCGCGAATCGCGAGCGCGGCGTCGCGGGCGTCGGCGACCGAGTCGACGCTCTCGCCCGTGAGGACTTCGGCCTCGTCCGTGTTCGGGGTGGCGACGGTGGCCTCGGCGAGCAGGGCCTCGTAGGCGGTTTCGGCGTCGCGATCGAGGAGGCGGTCGCCGCTCGTCGCGACCATCACGGGGTCGACCACGATGGGCGCGTCGACGGCCGCGAGGCGGTCTCGGACGACGTCGACGACGTCGGCGGTGGCGAGCATCCCCGTCTTGACGGCGCGGACCGCGAAGTCGTCCGTGACGGCGTCGACCTGTGCGCCGACCGCGGCGGGCGGCAGGACGTGCGTCGAGTCGACGCCGCGCGTGTGCTGTGCGGTGACGGCGGTCATTGCGCTCGTGCCGTAGGCGTCGTGTGCGGCGAACGTCTGGAGGTCCGCCTGGACGCCGGCACCGCCGCCGGAGTCGCTTCCGGCGACGGTAAGCGCGACCGGTCGGGAGACTGGCGAAGCGCGTCGCATACTGTAATCACTCAGTTGTACCATCAAGTCATTACTGGTTCGGCCCCCTCGCCGACGGCGTCAGCGTCGGCACCGTCTCGGCGAGAACGAGGTCAGTCGTACCGTTCTGCGAGCGCCTCGAACGCCGCCCACGACGGGTCGACGTCGGGATGCTCGAGGAGGTCGCCGTCGAGGTAGACGCCCGACCCGGTCGAGACCGTCCCGATCTCGGCGGCGGTCGCGCCCGTCTCGCGGAGCGCGTCGAGCGCGTCGTCGACGGCTTCGGGTGGGGCGGCGACGACGAGCGTCCCCGCGGACGTGCACGCCCACGAGTCGACGTCCAGTTCCTCGCACGCCGCCTCGACGCCCGGCAGGAACGGCACGCGCTCGGCGTCGACGTCGACGCGGACGCCTGCGCCGTCCGCCACCTCGTTGAGCGCTCCGGCGAGACCGCCTTCGGTCGCGTCGTGCATCGCGTGCACGTCCGCCGCCGCCGCGACGCGCAACGCCTCCCTGACGCAGGACGCGTCGTCGAGTCGCGACTGCGCCGCCGCGAGCGTCTCCGCGTCCAACTCGAACCCCTCCGGGTACAGCGTCGTCAACAATCCCGCCGCTTCCGCCGCCGGCCCGTTCGTCACCAGCACCCGGTCGCCGGGACGCGCGCCATCCGGACGGACGACGTCGTCGTGGTCGCCGACCGCCATCGCCGTCGCCGCCCCCACCCACGGGAACGAACACCCGCTATATCGTGCGGTGTGCCCCGTGAGGACGCTCACGCCGAGGTCCCGGCATTCCGCGTCGATCGCCTCCCAGACGTGCCCGAACGCCTCGTCGCTCATCGTCGGCGGGAGCGAGAACGAGATGGCGAGATGCGTCGGTGGCACGCCCGAGACGGCGACGTCGGCGAGCACCACACCGAGTGCGAACTCCGCCGCGCGCTCCCAGCCAAGTGCCGGCAGGATCGAGACCGGATCCGTCGCCGCGACGAGCGCTGTACCGTCCACGTCGACGATGCCGAAGTCGACACCGTGCGTCGGACCGAGGACGACGTCGTCGCGCCGAGCCCCGAGGTGATCGAGGACGTGCGTCGAGAGGAACTCGCGGTCGACCTTGCCGAGGTCCATACGTCGACTCCCAGCGGCGACCGCATAGCCGTGGCGATTCCACCACCCAGGAGACGCACCAGCAGGTTCGACCCTCGCTCACCCCAGGGGAGAGAACTCCCAGAACCCACTCATTTCGGTGTCTCGCGTCGCGTTAGGGGGAATACGTATCTCGCACCGTCGCATACGTGTGGTAATGAGTATCATCGCGGAAGTCGCGATCGACGGTGGCGGATTCACCGTCGGTCGTGCACTCGCTGCCCCACGCGGGACCACCGTCGAACTGGAGCAGGTGGTGCCGCTGGACGACGGCATCTTCCCGTACTGTCGCGTTCGGAGCGAAGACGAACCCGAGGTGTTCGAGGAAGCGCTCGCGTCGAACCCCGCGATCACCAGCGTTACGCGAGTCGAGAGCGACGACGACGGCGACAGCGGCGACCTGTACGCGATCGTGTGGTCGGCTGACGCAGTCGACGGCATCCTCGCCGCCATCACCGAGACCCGCGGGCAAGTGCTGTCGGCGACGGCACGGGACGGCCGCTGGCGGTTCACGCTCCGGTTCCCGACGAGCGGTCGGCTCGCGGACTTCCAGCGCACAACCACCGACGCCGACGACGACGTCGACGTCGGGCGCGTGTACGCGGTGGCCGACGGGAAGCCCGACCCGGACTTCGGCCTGACCGCCCCCCAACTGGACGCGCTCGTCACCGCCGTCGAGACCGGGTACTTCCGGGTGCCTCGCGCCATCTCCACCGTCGACCTCGGCGCTATCCTCGGCATCAGCGACCAGGCCGCGTCCGAACGCCTCCGGCGCGGCGTCGAGACGCTCGTCAGGAACGCACTCGACGTCCCCGAGCACCGGGACTGACAGCGGACGCGTCAGTCTCCAGCGGTCGCGGTTCGTTCCTCGAGTTCGTCGAACAGCGCGTCGACGCGGTCGGCGATCTCGTCGCGAATCCGGGCGGCGTCGGCGCGCGTCGCGTCGTCGGGGTCGTCGAGCCCCCAGTCGCGGTTCTCGCCCGCCCACGACGCCGGGCAAACGTCCTCGGCCGCACACCCCATCGTCACGACGTAGTCACACGCCTGGATCTCCTCGAAGGACACCTCTCGGGGGGTGCGGTCGGCGAGGTCGAACCCGACTTCGTTCATCACGTCGACGACGACGTCGTGCACGTGCGCCGCCGGGTCGGTCCCACCGGTCACGAGCCGAACGCGGTCGCCGAGACCTCGCTCGGCGAGTTCGCGTTCCGCGAACGCGGTCGCCATCTGACTCCGTCCGGCGTTCTGCACGCAGACGAACCCGACCACGAGTCGGTCGTCTGGTGGGTCGGCCGACCCGTGTTCCGCATCGTCGTCCCCATATTCCCCATCGTCGCCCTCGCGTCCCGCGTCGTCGCCAGCGGGGGGCGCGTCGTCGGTCATCGCACGTCCTCCCGGGTCCCGTCGAGCGCGTCGAGGACCGCCTCGGCGCGCGCGGTCGTCTCGTAGTACCGCCACCGGCCGTCCTTCCGACGGTCGAGCAGTCCGGCCTCGGTGAGGTCGCCGAGCGCGTGACTCACGGCGCTCTCGCTCACGGACAGGAGCGGCGCGAACTCGCAGACGCAGAGCTCCTCGCCCGCCGTGGCGAGCACGCGAACGATCCGGTACCGCGTGTCGTCCGCGAGCGTCCGCAGAACGTTCACGTCCCGGGGGTCCGCACGCTCGTCCACTACCTCCCCGAACTCCTCGAGTTCCCGACGGCGCTCCTCGACGTCCGCCGGACGACACGCGTCGTCCGTCGCCGCCACGAACCGCTCCAGCCGTTCCGTTTGCATAGCCGTTCATCTGCACACTCGTTCAATCAAGTTTCCGGTTCCCGACCGACCACCCGAAGCCGACACCACGAACGCACCAGCGAGACACAGCGACGCAAACACACGCAACCCTCAAGCCCACGCGAAGCCTCCAGACCACTCACGAGGTGACCAAACGATGACATGCTTACGATGCTCCGAACCCGCCCCCCGAACCGGCGGGTCGACGTTCTGCACGCGCTGCGGCTGGCGCGAACACAGCGGCGCCGACTAACAACCATCTTTCTACTTCGGAGGGTCGCCTTGCGCTCTCCGAGCGCCGCGGCGACCGCTATCTGCTCACGGGCGCGAAGCGCCCGTTCGCATGGTCAGCGGGACCGAAGGTCCCGCTCGACTCGCAAAAACATGGGTGGAAAACACCGCTCCGGCGCTTCGCGCCGGTGAAACGGCGGCTTCGCCGCCGTACGCTGACCACGAACGCATCCGCGACCGCACCCGCATCCGCGACCGCACCCGCATCCGCGACCGCACCCGCATCCGCGACCGCACCCGCATCCGCGACCGCACCCGCATCCGCGACCGCTCACTCCTCCGAGTCGACCGCGTCCTCGCCCCCGTCGACCGGCGTCCGCCGACCCGTCACGCTCTCCGCATCGAACCGATAGATCGTCGGTTCGAGGTCCTGTACGGTCTCCCCGAACACGCGCATCGCCCCGAACCGCTCGTTTATCTCCGTCGCCGACACCTCTCCCTCGCGGACGAGCGGTCCACGCACCACGACGCTCCACGACTCGTCCGCGTCCACGCCGTACACGACCAGCGACGCCGACGACGTCGCCCCCAGGAACTCGAACTTCTCGCTGTCCTCGTGCTCGCCCAACCGCACGAACACGGCATCCCCATCGAAGTGCACGTGCACCGGTACGCCGTACGCCTCGCTCTCCCGCGCCAGCGACAACACCCCCGTCTCCGCCCCCGACAGATACTCCCCGACCGCCTCCTCGTCCATCCCGACGGTGTACACGAACTCGACGTGCTTCATACCACGAAGGACGTCAACAACCCCCTTAGCTTCTGAGGTGCAAGGTGCTGATCCCCCTTCCTCAGCGAGCGCCGACCGAAGGGAAGGCGCGAGCAGGGAGGGGATACAGCACCCATCATCATCTATCCATGCACCGACACAACTATGTCCTGAACGCCCATCTGTTGGGATAAGATGGGCGTTCCGTGCCACCGCTCCCGACTTACTCGCCGTCCCAGGGAGGACGGCTCGCTCCTTGCGGGAGTAGGACAACCGACTGACATTCAAACGCGACAAGAAGCGTGTGTCAGTCCGTGGAACTATCCCGTCGAGCGATAGGAGTGGGACACTCCGAATCAACGTCCCCAGAAATCGAAGATTTCTGGTGTGCGAACGAATCGCGTAGCGATTCGCCAACGCCTGCGGAGTCTGGAACCGCTGTGTCCACCGTGGATGCACGTCCCGACACAGAAACAGGAAGCCCCACCCTCAGCGAGGCCGTCACGCCGAGCAGGGTGGGGTAGTTCACCCACGTCGCAAACGCTGCCGGAAGATCCCGAACCGTGGTCGTGGACAGTTCTCAGGTTTCTGTGGCGTACCAGTACGCGAAGCCGGCGGCGAGGACGACGGCGCCGCCGACGAAGAACGCGAGGCCGGGTTCGATGCTTGCGGCGGCGGCGTCGGCGGCACTGCTCGCGGCGTCCGCGGCCGTCGAGGTGGTTTCGACGGTCGTCGAGTTGTTCGCGTTCCCGGCGACGGGGTCTTCGCCCGGACCGGGTGCGGGGCGTCCCACCGCGTCGCCGCCACCGAACAGTGCGCCGAGGTCGCCGGCGAGTGTCTGCACGACGAGTGAGAGCACGCCGAGGACGCCGACCGCACCGAGCAGTCGCATGAGCGCGGCCTTCAGTCCGGTCGATTCGTCTTCGCCGCCGGCGAACACGACGAGGGGCTGGTTCGCCGGAGCGTACACGTTCATCTCGCGCCCCTTCGCGGAGTACGCGGTGTCGACGACCTCGATGACGTCCGCGTCCTGGAGCTTCTCGAGGTGGTACTGCGTATTCTGGAGGGAGGTATCGACGCGTTCGGCGAGCTTCGAGGGTGTCGCTGGGTCGTCGTGGAGGGCGGTGAGGAGTTCCCGGGCGGTCCCGGAGGAGAGGGCGCCGATGAGGTCGTCGGCGTCGTCGCTGTCCAGACCGATGACGCGAGGGTCCGCGTCGGCGGCGGCCGACGTATCGGGAGTGGAGGGCAGCAGGTCAGCCATGTGCTACGCCTAGTCATCGTATCTCATGAATGTTTGTATCTTTTCCTCTATGGGATTCGCGATACGGGAGTGCCAAACGACGCCGTCGACTGGGTGTCGAAAACCACATGATTCGTCCGTCGTCGCTTCAGAACCGGCAAAATTGACGTGACGGTTTCGGAAATTTCCAAAAGTATTGGTAACGTGCCTCGTGGCGAGTTCGAGACCGGGGTCACCGACCCCGTCCGCCGGAACGTCCGGGAGCAGTCCGTCGCGCACCCAACGAACCAACGAACCAACACGCACCCTCTGCGAAAGGCCTATGAGCACCCTGGCGGAAGGACACGTCAACATGGCGTGGTTAGGCTTCATCCCCGAGGATCCCGTGGCACTCGTCTTCGTGCTCGTCGTCCTCGCACTCATCTTCTTCGCGTACCTCATGCTCCGCAAGACCGTCACGGAGTTCACCGAGGGCATGCGGAAGGGTCAGGACTGAACGGCGGCGGATCCGAGCTGAGTCGATAGCGACGGCTCAGGCGACGACGTCGCCGATGCGGTCGACGGCGTCGTCGACGTCGGCCGCGGTGACGTCGAGGTGCGTGCACAGTCGGACGAGACCCTCGCCGAACCCCGAGCAGAGAACGCCGGCGTCCTCGCACGCGGCAGCGAACGCGTCGGCGGTCATGCCGGTGTTGGCGACGTCGGCGACGACGATGTTCGTCTCCGGTTCCGGCGCGGAGATGCCAGCGAGCGCGTCCAGGCCGGTCGCGAGCGTCCGGGCGCGTTCGTGGTCGGTTGCGAGTCGGTCGACGTTCTCCAGGGCGTGCAGTCCGGCGGCACCCAGGATGCCGGCTTGCCGCATCCCGCCGCCCATGAGTTTCCGGACGCGACGAGCGTCCTCGACGAACGCCTCGCTCCCGGCGAGCATCGACCCGACTGGCGCGCCCAGGCCCTTCGAGAGGCAGAACATCACGGAGTCGACGACGTCGGCGAACGCGCTCGCGGGTTCGTCGAGCGCGACGGCGGCGTTGAACAGTCGTGCGCCGTCGAGGTGGACGGCGACGTCGGCGTCGCGCGCGGCGTCGGCGGCCGCGGCCAGCGCCTCGGGCGCATTCGCGAGTCCGCCACGGGAGTTGTGCGTGTTCTCCAGGCACAGCAACCCGGTTCCGGGCCGGTGCAGGTCCTCGTCGACGAGCGCCGCCTCGACCGTCTCCGGCGACGGTACCCCGCGCTCGGCGTCGAACGTCCGAACCTGGAGCTCGGAGTGCTGTGCGAACCCCGCGAGCTCCCACTTGTAGACGTGCGACTGGACGTCGACGACTGCCTCCTGGCCGCGGTCGGTGTGGACGCGCGCCGCGATCTGGTTCCCCATCGTCCCACTCGGCACGAACAGCGCCGCGTCCATCCCGAGCCGCTCGGCGGCCCGCGACTCCAGTTGCGCGAGCGTCGGGTCCTCCTGGTAGACGTCGTCGCCGACCTCCGCCGCCGCCATCGCCTCCCGCATCTCCTCGCTCGGTGTCGTCACGGTGTCACTCCGTAGGTCTATCATGCACGACGCTACCTGTGGCGCGAAGAAAAGGCTGCCCACCCGCGGCGACAGAGCGGACCCGACACCCATCCCCCCGAGATTCAAGTACGATTCCGCGACCAACGGCGGGTATGTCGACTGCCGACACCGCGACGCTGTACGTAGGCGATGCGACCGTCGTCGAGGACGCGACCGACCGGAGCGAGTACCGCGGGCACGTCGTCGTGCTCGCGAAGCCAGACGGCACCGTGCTCGTGCACGACGAGAGCGGGTACCAGCCCGTGGCGTGGCTCACGCGAGCGGACGCGGTGACCGTCATGGACGACGACGCCTTCCGCGTGACCGCGCACGACGAACGCGCGGACGACTGGCTCCGCGTCACCGGACACGGGACCGGCGGTGACTCCGACGAAGACGGGAGCGACCGTGGCGCGCTCGCCGGCCAGTACCCGGTGTCGGTCGCGGGCGACCCCCTCGGCGACTGTCCGGACTGCGGCGGCGCGCTCGTCGACGCGAACGGCGCGGTCGCGTGCGTGCACTGCCGGACCCGGCACGGCTACCCCGACGACGCGACGCTCCACGGCGCGACGTGCTCGTGTGGACTCCCGCGAATGCGGGTCGAACGCGGTGCCGCGATCGATTGTTGCGTCGACCGCGAGTGCGAGCGCCTCGACGACCGCGTCCGCGAACATCTCGACGGCGAGTTCGACTGCCCGACCTGCGACGGCGACCTCCGCGTCCAGCGCGAACGCGGCCTGTTCCTCGCGTGCCAGCACCGACCCGAGTGCGACACGGCGTTCTACGTCCCGAGTGGCGTCCACGACGGCACATGTGACTGCGGCCTGCCCGCGTTCGACGTCGCGAGCGGCCGACGATGCCTGGACGCCACCTGCGACGCGCTCTGAACTGACAGTTCGAACGCGAGCCGTTCGCTGACCCGACAGTTCGAACGCGAGCGACCGCTCCCTCGAACGCACCGCGACCGCCTGAAACGACGACCCGCTGGGTCGTCGTATGCAATGCGGTCAGTTCCGAACCGTCACGGCTTTCGGCGGCGACGGCGACCCCTCGTACATGACCATCGAGGGCCACGTCCGGGGCGACGTCGTCCACGTCGGCCAGGACGCCCGCCAGCGCTTCCACGACTCCCGCGGGTACGGGTACCCACTCGACGGCAACGACGTCGCGCTCGCACCCGTCGAAGCCGCGCACCTGCTCGCGCGCGACGACCTCGACGCCGTCGACGGCATGGACTTCCGCGCGTTCCTCCGTGCGAGCGACGACCCGGCCCTGCCCGTGCGCTACCTCGTGTACGCGGACCTCCGCGAACGCGGGTTCTACGCCGCGCCAGCACACCCCGACTGGACCGAGTTCGCACGGGCCGACCGCGGCGCGGGTGGCGCGAACGGTGCAGACAGTCAGGACGGCGAGGCAGACGATCGGGACGCCGACGTTGGTAGTCAGGACGGCGACGACTTCGTCGTCTACCCGCGCGGGAGCGGTCCGGGCGACGGCGAGATCGCGTATCGCGTCCGGGTGACGGGCGAACGTACCGAAGTCCCCGCGAGCGCGCTCGGCGACTGCGTGCTCGCGGTCGTCGACGAGGAGTCGGAGATCACGTACCTGGAGACGACGCGGCCGGACCTCGCGGGAGCGGTCGACGCATCGCTCCCGTCGGCGGCGACCGCGGACCTGCTCGCGGACCGCATCACCGTCTGGGGCGCGGACGCGGACGCGCTCTACGAGACGGGGTTCTACGGGACGCCGCTGTCGGGGCGGGACGCGGGCGCTGACGCCATCGTGTGCTCGCTCGTCGAAGCGGCGTCGCTCGCCGACGCCGGCGCGCTCGACCTCGACGTCGACGACGTCGTCGCCCGCGGCAGAGCCGTCGAGGGCGAACGGTTCGACCGACGGCTCGCCGCGTACGACGCGCTCCGCGAAGCGGGCATCGCACCCAAGACCGGGTTCAAGTTCGGCGCGGACTTCCGGACGTACGCCGACTTCCAGGGCCCCGACGACGTCGGACACAGCGAACGGCTCGTGCGCGTCCTCCCCGCCGGGCACGCGTTCCCGCCGCGCGACCTCGCGCTCGACGTCCGCCTCGCGAACGGCGTGAAGAAGACGATGACGTACGCGGCCGTCGACGACGACGGAACGAGCGCGGACGACCTCGACGTCGAGTGGCTCTCCGTCCAGCGACTGACGCCCTGAGGTCCGGAGCGACGGTTCCCGACCGGGGACGACTCGCGATACGTCTCGCGGGGGAGAGCGAACGCTTTTTGCGACCGCCGCGGCCAGTGCTTGGTATGACAGAGGACGCCGACGCCCCGCTCGACGCCAGCGCGGGCGTGGACGAGGAGGAAGCGATCCGTACCGACGGCGGGGACGCCGCGGCGGCGGGCGCGGACGACGTGACCCTGGACCCGTGGGGGTCCTCGACGGTCGCCGATTATCGAAAGCTCTTCGAGGAGTTCGGTATCGAAGCGTTCGACGAGGTGCTCGACGAGGTCCCGAACCCTCACTACCTGATGCGGCGGGGCGTCATCTTCGGGCATCGGGACTATCGGCCGGTGGCGCGAGCGATGCGCAACGACGAGCCGTTCGCCGCACTCAGCGGGTTCATGCCGACCGGCGACCCCCACATCGGGCACAAGCTCGTGTTCGACGAGATCATCTGGCATCAAGAGCAGGGCGCGGACGCGTACGGCCTCATCGCGGACCTGGAAGCGCACGCCGCCAGGGGGTTGACGTGGGACGAGATCGACGAGCATTCGCGGGACTACCTGCTCAGTCTCCTCGCGCTCGGGTTCGACCCCGACGACGGCGAGCTGTACCGGCAGAGCGACAACCGCGAACTCCAGGACCTCGCGTTCGAGCTCGGTGCGGAGGCGAACTTCTCGGAGTTCCAGGCGATCTACGGGTTCGACGGGGAGACGGACGTGAGCCACATGCAGAGCGTCGTCACGCAGATGGCGGACATCCTCTACCCCCAGCTGGAAGAGCCCAAGCCGACGGTCATCCCGGTGGGGCCCGACCAGGACCCCCACGTCAGGCTGGCGCGGGACCTGGCGACGCGGATGCGGTTCTTCAAGGTGACTCGTGCGTACGCGAGCTTCGAGCTAGACGACGCCGAGCGCGAACTCGTCGCGGCGGCGCACGCCGCGCTCGGCGACGACCTCGACGACGACGAGCGCGTGCGTTGCGAGGACGCGGCGGACTGGTTGCGCGAGCACGCACCCGAGCCGACGGGGCCTCGCGAGAGCGTCGTCGCGAAACTCGAGGAGGCTGGGATGGAGCCCGTGCGGCCCCGCACGCGCTTCTTCGATCGGCAGGCGACCGACGAGGCGTTCGAGGCGCTCATCGACGCGGTCGACGGCGAGAAGCGCGTGTACGAGGGGCACGTCGACGCGTTCGAGCTCTCCCGCGAGGCGGCCGAGGAACTCGCACGCCAGGTCGAACTCGACCACGGCGGGTACGGGTTCGTTCCGCCGTCGTCGATCTATCATCGGTTCATGACGGGACTCACTGGTGGGAAGATGTCGTCGTCGGTGCCGGCGAGCCACATCAGTCTGCTCGACGACCCCGAAGATGGCTACGACAAGGTGAAGTCCGCGACGACGGGTGGACGCGAGACCGCCGAGAAGCAACGCGAACTCGGCGGCGAAGCCGACGACTGTCCGGTGTACGAGCTCTACGCGTACCTGCTGGCGAACGACGACGACGAGTTCGCGAAGGAGGTGTACGACGAGTGCGTCGGCGGTGAACGACTCTGTGGCGACTGCAAGGAGCAGGCGGCGACGCTCATGCGGGAGTTCCTCGAGGACCACCAGGAGAAGCGCGATGAGGCCGAGGAACTGCTCGCGGACCTCGACGTCAGTCTGGATTCCGACCGGGCGCGCTGAGCGACGATCCGGACGACGGGAACGGTGCCGTCCGGAATCCTCGCCGTTTCGACGCACGCGGTCGCTATCCTCCGTTGACAGGTTTTCTCGCTCGAGTGTCTGACGAAAATATATACGTTCATCGCCACAACGAAGCGGCAGACGCGGTGTCGTCATGCGAGGAACGGACGAGGAGTTCGAGCGAGAGGACGCGCTCGTGTGCGCTGACGTCCTCGGTGGGTTCGGCGTCTCCAGTGACCACGTTCGCGAGCACGTCCCGGACGTGGGCGCGGACGCCGAGGACCTCGAGTCGGCGATCCAGCGGGCGCTCGCGGACCCTGAGCATCCGACGGCGTTCGTCCGGCGGACGGTCGCGAGCGCGCCACGTGGCGTCGGTGCGCCCGTGCGGTTCTGGACGACGGCGCCGGAGACCCAGCTCGGGGACGTGTTCGCGGCACTGGATTGGACGTTCGACGTGAAGAGTGCGAACGGGCGGTCGCTGTCGGTCGACGACGCGGAGCCGTATCGGTTGCGCGTCGAGGACGCGGACGGGCGGGCGCGCTCGACGGAGTTCTCGTTCCCGGACACGGCACTGGGCGACGACAACTATCCGGCGCTCGTGCACGCGATCAACGCGGAGTTACTGTACGGCCTGGCGTGCCAGTTCGTCCAGCTGTCCGACGGCATCGACCGGTGGCGGTTCGCGCTCGTGGAGACCGAAGAACTCGAGCGACTCCGCGAGCGCTTCGGCGAGCGCGTGACGGTGTTCGACCGGCCGTTGCTCGCGACGAACCAGCCAGACGCGTACGTGCCCGAGGCCGGCGACGAGGCCAGCGTCGGTGACGATGCCAGCGATGGCGGTGGAGTGCCGGTGCCGTCGTGGGCGCGCGACGACGAGCGGTCCTGGCGTGGCCGTCGCCTGACCGCGGACGCGTTCGACGCCGACCACGTCGGTGGCCTCGACCACCTCTACGACGGCGACGACGCGAACGCTGGCGACGGCGTGGACGCCGAGGCGGCCGCCAGGAACGATGCGGGCACCGAGGCGGACGTGAACGAAGACGTCGACGCGGACGCGGACCCGACCGCGAGCGACGGGGATGCGAGTGCGAGCGACGGGACGGAGGCGGCGGCCGCGGTCATCGAGTTCGTGGACGCGGACGCGGACGCGGACGCTGACGCGGATGCCAGCGAAGCGTCCGGTGGGAGCGTGACTGGGGTGACCGCGAGCGGCGGGGCGAGCGACGTGGTGCGGGACGCGGACGCGGAAGCGGCGGACGACGACGACCTCGACGGGTGGTCCGTCGGCGGGACCGTGGACGCGACGACGCGCTCGCCCGGCGACGGTGCGTCCGCGAACGCCGAATCGTCGACTGGCGCGCCGGAAACCGGTGGTTCGAGGGGGGATGCGTCAGGGACCGGTGGTTCGAGGGCGGACATCTCCACGTCGGGGTTCGAATGGGAGGGCGACGACGGCGAGGACTCGGCTGGTGCGACGACGGACGTCGGCGGTGGCGCATCAGAGAGCGTGGTGACCGCGGGTGCGTTACGCGACGGCGATTCGAGCGCGTCAGAAGCGGACGATTCGACCGGGGGAGACGGGTTCTTCTCGGCGGATGCGGCGGCGTCGTTCGACGCCGGCGCGGAGACGAGTCGGGTCGAACCGGACTCGTTCGGCGTGGACGCCGAGAAGCAGACGGAGGACGACCAGTTCGCGGCCGTCGGCGCGGCACTGGCCGCGCCCGCCAGCATCTCCGTCGGCGGGTTGCTCGACGACGACGAGTTCCTCCCGCACCTTCCCCAGACCGAACCCGAGCAGACCAGGATCGAGTTCGAGGACGAGTTCGACCCGAACGCCGATGCGAGCGCGGCGGAGCGCGAGACCGACGACGGGTTCGTGTGGGTGAACGAATCCGGCGGCCTCGACGAACAGCGGACGTCGGCGCTGGACTGATAGGGATTATCGTAGAAGTTCAGAGATTCTACGTGAAAATCCGAGACACAGTGCCGAAAGACGGTATTCGAAACCTTCGGCTGGCTACGATAATCCCTATGACCATCGGGTCGACTCGCGGAACTACGAGTCCGGTTTCCGGAGGGAGACGGCTGGTGCGCCCGTGCGCTTTACGTGCTCGGCGTCGGGGTCTGCGTCGACGAACGACCAGTAGTTCCGCGGGTGCGTGCCGAGGACGTCGGCGATACGGTCGTAGGAGAGCAGGTTCTCGCCGTCGGCGACGAGCGAGAACGCCTCGCGGCGGCCTTCTTCGTCTATCTCCTTCGCCCACGCTTGCGTGCGAGTGTTCGCGTACGTGAACGCGAGGTGGCCACCGGGGGCGGTGAGCCGCCAGAGTTCGTGGAGGGCGGCGGGGGCGTCGGGGACGAAGTAGAGGACCGCCATGCAGTAGACGACGTCGAATTGGCTGTCGATGCCGGTGTCCGGGAGGGTGGCGACGTCGAAGGAGATATTCTCGACGCCGTCTTCGTCGGCCTTCTGGCGGTTCGCGTCGACGACGGCGTCGGCGGCGTCGTAGCAGTGGAATGCGACGTCCGGCCGCTCCTCGGCGACGGCGAACTCGGCGGTAGCGGGCCCGCATCCGATGCTCGCGACGGCGTCGACTGGGCCGGCGCGGTCGAGGAACGCGTCGAGGTGGTCGGCCATGTCGTCGCCGCCGAGGTACGCGCCCCGGTCCCAGTCCGCGTCGTCGTAGTACGACGCCCACCAGTGATCCATGCGAGCGAGTGCGGTGGGCCGACCCTTACCGGTTGTGGACCGGTCGCGGAGAGCGGGGCGGCGTACAGCAGACCTCGTCTCGAAACCCACGGACGTAGTCCGACTTTGGTTCGTAAACAAAACCTACTGGTCGGTTGGTGGTCCCTACTTCGTAAACGACTGAAAGTATTAAATAATAGCGTGCCAAATACGCATTTAATGGCTACTTCGTCCGCACCCGAGACGATGGATCCGGCGCCGTACACGCCAGCCGGCGACATCGAGACCGTCCTCACCGACCTCGAGGGTATCGACGTCGAGCGAACCGACGGCTCCGAGGCCGACGACGCCGACGACAGCGACGAGGACGAGTCCTTGCTCGTGGCTCTCGACGACGCACTCGTCGAACTCGCGGCGACCATCGACGACCCGGAACCGACCGAAACGACCGACGCGGCCGATACGACTGACGGGACCGGTTCGGCGGACGCGACCGCTCCGCACGACGAGAGCGTCTTGCGCCGGCAGCGCGCGGACTTCGAGGCCGTCGCCGAGTCCACGGACGTCGACTTCGTCCCCTACGACGACGCCGCAACCTTCCTCGCGAGCGACCTGTACACCGTCCCGCCGGCGAACACGCGCTTCCAGTGGGTCGACGACGACGCACTCGCCGCGGACTGAATCGAATCCCCCGTCTCGGTGCGTGATGGGATGGTAACGTTTAACGGGCATCGAGCGAGTACTGTCGCGTATGGCAGCCGCATCCGGCTCCGGTGGTAGCGTCGACGAGTATGCCCCAGCCACGGGAGTCGGCTTCTTCTTCGCTGCGACGTGAGCGCGGTGGACGCCGGCCGACGACGCCGGGCGGGGAACCGCGGTGGCGTCGTCGACTGGCACGAAACCGTGCTCGTCGCGAGTGGGAACAGCTAACTGGCCGAGTTGCGGAACACGAACCAAGCGCAGATGGAACTCAAACCGACACAGGCCGCAGTCCTCGAGGCTGCGGACGCGAACGAACCACGGTCGGTCGACGCGCTCGCGGCGGCGACCGGGCACGCGCCCGAGGCGGTCGCCGGTGCGGCGTTCGACCTCGAAGCACGCGGTCTCGTCGCGGTACGGGAACGCGTCGAGGAGACCGTCGAACTGACCGAGGAAGGCGAGAGGTATCGGACGGACGGACTCCCGGAGGTACGGCTGTATCGCGCGGCCGTCGACGCCGGGGCGACCACCGAGGCGGTGTCGATGGGTGAGGTCATCGGGGCGAGCGGGCTCGGTGACGCCGTCGACATCGCACTCGCGAACTACGCACGGAAGGAGTACGGCGTCGTCGAGTCCGGGGAGATCACGGCGAACGCGGACACCGACCCGGACGCGGACCCGGAGGCGGCCGCGCTGGACGCGGTCCCAGCCGGCGACGCGATCGCGGAGGACGTCCGCGAGGACCTGGAGCGCCGGAACCTGATCGAGGTGACCGAGCGAACCGTCCGGTTCGTCGAGTTGACCGACGACGGCGTCACCGCGCTCATGGAGGGCGTGGAGGCGAGCGACGCGGTCGGACAGGTGACGCCCGAGATGCTGTCGGGCGGCGAGTGGGAGACCGTCGAGTTCGCGGAGTACGACGTCGAAGCGGACGCGGACGTCGAGTACGGCGGGAAAGAGCACGTGCTCCGGCAGACCGCCGAGCGCGTGAAGGACGTCCTCGTCGGCATGGGATTCCAGGAGATGGACGGCCCGCATGCGGACGCGGAGTTCTGGATCAACGACTGCCTGTTCATGCCACAGGACCATCCGGCGCGCACGCACTGGGACCAGTTCGCGCTGGACGTCGACCCGATGCGGGACCTCCCCGAGGACCTCATGGAGAGGGTCGAGCGCGCGCACCGCGAGGGCGTCGGCGAGGACGGCGACGGCTATCACTCGCCGTGGGGCGAGGAGATGGCGCGCGGCGTCGACCTCCGCGGACACACGACGTCGCTCTCCATGCGATACCTCTCCGGGCACGAGGTCGGCGAACTCGAACCGCCGCAGCGGTACTTCAGCGTGGAGAAGGTGTACCGGAACGACACCCTGGACGCGACGCACCTCCTGGAGTTCTTCCAGATCGAGGGCTGGGTGATGGCCGACGACCTCTCGGTGCGCGACCTGATGGGGACGTTCGAGGAGTTCTACGCCCAGTTCGGCATCACCGACGTCGAGTTCAAGCCCCACTACAACCCGTACACGGAGCCGAGCTTCGAGCTGTTCGGCGAGCACCCCGAGACCGGCGAGGTCGTCGAGATCGGGAACTCCGGGTTGTTCCGCGAGGAGGTCCTGGAACCGCTGGGCGTCGAGTGCGACGTGATGGCGTGGGGGCTCGCCCTCGAACGCCTGCTGATGCTCACGCACGGGTTCGAGGACATCCGCGACGTGCACGGGACGCTTGTCGACCTCGACTTCCTGCGGGACGAGGAGGTGGTGTACTAATGCCCGTCGTCGACGTCGACCCCGACGAGCTCCGCGAGCTCACCGGGCACGACGAGAAGAGCGACGACGAACTCAAGGACGACCTGTTCGGGCTCGGGCTCGAGTTCGAGGGCGAGACCGACGAGGGCGAGTTCCAGCTGGAGTTCGCGCCCGACCGCCTCGACCGCCTGAGCGTCGAGGGCGTCGCGCGAAGCTTGCGGTATCAGTACGGTGACGACCGCGGCGTCTACGTCCCGTCGACGAACGACGCGGACTGGACGATCGAGGTGGACGACTCCGTGCCCGACGAACGGCCGTACGTCACGGGTGCGGTCGTGCGCGAGGTCGACCTGGACGAGGATGCGCTGGATTCGCTCATCCAGCTCCAGGAGAAGCTCCACGCGACGATGGGCCGCAAGCGCGCGAAGGGCGCGATCGGTATCCACGACCTCACGATGTTGAAGGGGTCGGTGTTGGAACGAGCCGACGACGACGGCGGTGACGGCGACTTCGAGGACGAAGACGACCGCGTCTCGGACGTCGGCGACGACGTCTCCATCGTCGAGTCGACGAACAAGGCGATCGAGTACGTCGGCGTGGAACCCGACGAGGACTCGTTCGTGCCACTCGATAGCGACCGCGAGCTGACGCCCGCGGAAGTCCTCGAGCACCATCAGACGGGCCGCGAGTACGCGGACCTCGTCGAGGGGTACGAGCGGTATCCGGCGATCTACGACGACCTCGGGCTGTTCTCGTTCCCGCCGGTCATCAACGGTCGTCGCACGGAGGTCGACACGGACTCCCGGAACTTGTTCGTGGAGATGACGGGGACCGACCAGTGGACGATCGACAAGATGCTGAATATCGTGTGTTACGCGCTCGAAGCACGCGGTGCGACCATCGAGGACGTCAACGTCAGTTATCCCGACAGCGACGTGTACGCGGACGACGACCTCGTCGAGCCGGGTGCGACGCTCGTGCGTCCGGACCTCTCCGTGGGCGACAAGCGCGTGACGCACGACCGCATCGAGTCGGTGCTGGGCGTCGCGCTCGACGCCAGCGAGATCGTCGACCTCGCGGAACGCGCTGGTCTGGATGCCGCACCGGTCGACACCGCGACGGGCGAACACCCCGAGCGCGGCGAATCCGCCGGAAGTGACCTTCCGGACGACCCGCGTGGGTCGCCGTCGGCGGACGTCACCGGCTCGGACGTCGCGGACGCTCGAGAGAGCGCGATGCCGACCGTCGAGGGCGAACTCGCGTACGACGTCGACGTGCCGCCGTATCGCGTCGACGTCCTGCACGCGCTCGACGTCGTCGACGACGTCGGTCGCGCGTACGGCTTCAACGAACTCGCGCCGAAGGCACCGGACGTGTCGACGAACGGCGGCCGCCACGACCGCTCGCGCCTCGAACGCGCGGTCCGGAGCCAACTCGTCGGTCTCGGGTTCCAGGATCTCCTGAACTTCCACATGATCGCGAGCGAGGAGAACTACGACCGCATGCACCTCGCACCCGCCGACTCGGTGGCGGACGCGGACGCGCTCGGCGCCGAGCCGCCCGTGACCATCACGGAGCCCTACAGTGAAGACTACGAGCAGCTGCGGTCGTGGGCGCTCCCGAGCCTCGCGATGGTCTTAGAGAACAACACGCACCGCGCGTACCCCCAGGACCTCGCCGAGATCGGGCTGGTCGCGCACGCGGACCCCGAGGAGCCGACGGGCGTCCACGAGGCCCGGCACGTCGCCGCGGTGCTCGCGCGCGCCGACGCGTCGTACGAGGACGCGAAGGCGCGCTTGCAGGCGCTCGCGCGGAACTTCGACGTCGACCTGGCGACGCCGCCGACCGACCACCCGTCGTTCATCGACGGCCGCACCGCGACCGTCGTCGTCGACGGCGAGGCGGCCGGCGTCGTCGGCGAACTCCATCCGAAAGTGCTCGTCGAGCACGACCTGGAGGTGCCGGCGGTGGCGTTCGAGTTCGACCTGGCGGCGCTCGAGTAAGCGGCCTCTTTCGTCTTCTCACCCCCGTTCCGCGGGTCTCGGGCAAAGCGGAGACCCGGCAAAAGACCGTCGCGGCGGGACCCGGAGGTGCCGGCGGTCGCCGTCGCGTTCGACCCGACTGCGCTCGAGTAAGTGGTCGCAGTCCCTTCTTTGCCCACGGCGTCGGACGGGCGAGTAAGCTGCTGTTTTGGAATCTTCGCGAACGACTGGTGACGAGCGTTTCGGCCCCGTTCTGGCCCGGTAAGATCGTAATTCTATCGCCTGTCTGACCTTTTCGACCGTCGTGCTGCACGGGCTCGATTCGTCGTTGCGGCGCGCTCTCGCCCGAAACGAACCGTTATAGACGCTGAAGTTCCAGTAGGAATCCCGTTACTGGTCCATGTGCCGTCTTGGATACCAGTTCCGTCGAACAACGAGCCCGTCATGTATCAGTTAAAATATATAGGCAGCACCCTCTTGTCTCTCATAGACTACTGTGCGAGTATGATTCCCCTGAGAAACGTGGATGGTGGGACGCGACGAGACGAGCTCGACGCGGTCTTCGAGTGCCTGGGAAGCGCCGAATCCCGTCGGGTCCTCGCGCTCGTGCTCGAGGGCAGCACCGACGCGCTCTCCGTCGGTGCGGCGGCGACCGCACTCGCAGCCTGGCGCCACGAGAAACCGCGGGCGGACGTGACGAGCGACGAGCAGCAGGCGGCCGAGGTCGAGGTGCACCACGTCCACCTCCCGAAGCTGCGCGCCGCCGGGCTCGTCGAGCGCGACGACGACGCGTTCGCGCTCGCCGACCATCCCGCGTTCGACGACGAAGGCATCGTCGACGTCATCGAGGATGCCGTCTCCGCCAGTCCCGCGTCGCTCGATGCGCTCTTCGACGGCATCGCCGACGCCCGCCGTCGTGACGTACTCGACGTCCTCAGCCATCAGTTCGGTCGCATCCACGTGGAGACGCTCGCGCGAGAGCTGGAGGCCGCCGACCGGGAGACCAGCGAGTCCGACGTGCCTCGAGAGGACGTCGAGCGAGCGCTGCGACGCCTCTACCACGTCGACCTTCCCGTCCTCGCGGACGCGGGGCTGGTCGAGTACGACGCCGACGCGGGGACGGTCGCGTACGACGGGCACCCCGAACTTCGAGTCCCGTGGATGCACTCCGTCTTCACGTCCGAGTTCCGGCAGTCGCTCACCGGCGAAGCGTCGCCAGACGGCATCGGCGAAATCGAGGGGCGCGAGGCGGTCGTCTCGTTCGGCCAGTCGCTCTGCGAGCGCGCCGAGGACGAACTGTTCTGCATGTTCACCGACACCCAGTTGCTCGAAGCCGGCTGCCTCGCGCGCATCAGGGACGCCTCGCGAGAGGGCGTCGACGTCTACCTCGGGACGCGAGACGAGGGCGTCCGCGAGTACGTGCGCGAGAACGCGCCGTCGGTCGTCCTCTGGGAGCCCAACACCGACTGGCTGAACATCCCCGTCGCCGGAGACCGGGTCGGCCGGCTCGTGTTCGCCGACCGCGAAGCCGTCATGCTCGGGACGCTCCTGGAGCGACGGAGCGACGACGTCCACGAGGAACAGGCCATCGTCGGTGACGGCGAACACGACACGCTCGTCACGATGATTCGGCAACTCCTCGCGCCGCACCTCGAGGAGTTAGACAAAGAGACCGACGACGTCGAGGCCGCGCTCCCGCTGTAGCGCGACGACGCCGAGTCGACCGACCGAGGGACGCGGACGGTCCATTGAAATGGAAAGGTTTCTGCGGGCCGCTCTCCGAGTGGCGGGCATGGACCCTCGAGTTCGAGAGCACGCGCAGGTCGTCGCGAACCACTCCGCGGACGTCGCTGCCGGGGACAACGTCGTGATCGACGCGCACGGGAGCGCCGAGGACCTCGTGACGGCGCTGTTCGAGGCGTGCGCCGACGTCGGCGCGAACCCGCTATCGATCAACCAGCGGATGGGTGACCGGTTCCGGCGGGCGTACCTCCGGAACGCGGACCCCGAAGATTTCGGGTTGCCGAGTCACGAGATGGCGCTGTTCGAGGAGATGGACGTCTACGTCGCGATCCGCTCCGGTGGGAACGTCACGCAGACGAGCGACGTGGACAGCGACGTCCAGATGGCGTACGACAAGGCTCGACGGCCGCTCCTGGAGGAACGCCTCGGGAAGACGTGGGTGCTCACGCAGTACCCGACGGATTCGTTCGCGCAACTCGCGGAGATGAGTACTGAGGGGTACGAGAACTTCGTGTGGGACGCAGTGAACAAGGACTGGGACGAGCAGGGCGAGTTCCAGCAACAGATGGTGGCACTCCTCGACGCGGGTGAGGAGGTCCGCATCGTCTCTGGGGACACCACTGACGTGACGATGAGCGTCGCGGGGAACTCGACGCTGAACGACACCGCCGAACGGAATCTCCCCGGCGGCGAGGTGTTCACCGCTCCAGTGAAGGGCTCCGTCGAGGGCGAGGTACTGTTCGACAAACCGCTCTACCATCAGGGTCGCGAGATCACGGACGTCCGTCTCGTCTTCGAGGACGGGAAGGTCGTCGAGCACGAGGCCGAAAAGAACGAGGACGTCCTCACTGGCGTCCTGAACACGGACGAGGGCGCGCGCTACCTCGGCGAACTCGGCATCGGGATGAACCGCGACATCACCGAGTTCACGTACAACATGCTGTTCGACGAGAAGATGGGTGACACCGTCCACATGGCCGTCGGGCGCGCGTACGACGCGACCGTCGGCGACGACAACGAACAGAACGACTCCGCGGTCCACGTCGACATGATCGTCGACATGAGCGAGGACTCCCGCATCGAGGTCGACGGCGAAGTCGTCCAGCGCAACGGGACGTTCCGGTTCGAGGACGGGTTCGAGGAGGAATAGCGAGGTGTGATCGGAGCGAACACCTCGGAACACGAGCGGGGAGCGTAGCGACCCGCGAGTGGCGTAAGCGCGGGCTTCCACGTCCGGTTTTTCATTCGATGGGTCGTGCGCGCGTGGTTTCGTCGACGTAGACGATGGTGTCGAAGTCGCGTTCGAGGTCGTACGTCCCCCAGTAGTCGTCGGCGTCCTCGTGGTCGTAGAACGCGCCGATGGAGCGACAGTCACGGGGGGTGGCGACCCACTCGGCGAGTGCGTGGTCGTCGCGAGCGTCGTCGAGGTCGAGGGCGACGACGTCGCCTCCGAGCGAGGCGAGCGTCGCTTCGAGGGAGTCGCGAGTCGGTCGGTCGACGGTGAACGAACGGAGGCCACGGTCCTTCTCGGCGTCCGGGAGGTCGCCGATGGCCTGGAACGAGCCGTGGCCGAACGCGAACCCGAGAGGGTGGTAGTCGTCGCCGTGGCGTTCGGCGAGTCGGTCGCCTGCGGTCTGGACGTCTTCGAGGACTGCGGGGCAGGTCATCGTGCCGCGTTTGACGTGGTCGTTGTGCGCCCAGAGTACAAGCTGGTCGTCGTCGACGTGCTCGACGATCCATTCGGCGTTGTCGGCCATCGCACGGTCGCGGTAGCTCGCGGAGTCCTCGTTCGGTTCTCCAGCGCCAGCGTCGGCTCGTAGCGTCGCGTACTCGACGGCCTGCCCGACCGTTCGAGCGTGCTGGCGGGCGAGCGCGTACTCGCGCTCGCTCGCCGCCGCGATGAGCGCATCCCGACGGGTGTCGAGACAGCCCTCGGTCGCCGTCGCGATGTCGCGAGCCCTGTCGAGGTCGGTCGTTTCGTCGGTCTCAGTCGCGTACTCGTGGAGGCCGTTCCTGGCGAGTTTCTCGAGGCCGTCGATGTCGTCGACCGCGTCGACGCGTTCGAGGAATCCGGCAACGGCGTCGGCGGACGCGGCGGCGTACTGTACGTCGACGCCCCAGAACGACACCTGGTCGTCTCGGGAGCGATCGCGATTGAAATCACGGAACCATTCGACGAACGCGAGGACCTCGTCGGTGTTCCACGTCCAGAAGTTCATCCCAGCGATAGCGTCCTCAACGTCGCCGTCGCCGTCTTGGACGTACTCGTTCACGCGCTTGGCTTCGCCGACACCGGCTTCGATGGCGAACGTCCGCAGGCCGTGGGTCTCGACGAGTTCGCGGACGATGCGGTGCTTGAGTTCGAAGAACTCGCGCGTGCCGTGCGTGCCCTCGCCGAGAGCGACGATGTTAGCGTCGACGAGTCCCTCGCAGAGTTCCACGAGGCCGTCGCCGTCGCGTGGCGGGTCCGTGGTCTCGAGTTCGACCGTGTGGTCGTGGAGAGCGTCGCGTTCGCTGACGGGTCCGTCCATCGTCTCGACTTCTCGGAGACGAAATAAATGCGTGGTGGTTGGCGCAATCCCCAGCAGGGCGTCGGTCTCGGGGTGCGACTGCGGTCCGTTCCCGGGCCCGCGGTCTTCGGCGTCGCTCGAACCGACTGCCACTCGTCAGTCGCGGTCGTCGGTCACCGGCCGGCCGTCCTTGGTCGGCGGGGCGAGGTAGTCGACGAATTCTGCGACGCTCGGGTCTGTGACGCGGACGCGAACGTGGATGTCGCCGAGTTCGTCGGGGTTGCCGACGGCGAAGTTCACGACGCCCTGGAACGCCGCCTGCTTCTTCAGCGCGAACTCGAACGTGTCCCCGTCCTGGCCGGCCTGGAACTGGCCGCGGGCGGTGTCGAGGATCTCCTGCTCGTGTAACCGCTGGGAGAGCGATTCGAGCTGGTGCGTGGTGGCGATGATTTCACCTGGTTGTTCGGTCACGTCGGCTTCGGGGAACAGTCGCGTCACCGCGTCCACGACGCGGTCGGTGACTTCCGTGTCGTTGACCGGCGCCGTGATCTCGACGTCGACGCTGTAGATCATGCTTCGACCTCGTCGACGGCGTCGACGCCCTCGGCCAGGAGCGTCCGGATGCGGTCGCGGAACGATTCGAGCGTGTCGGTGTTCGTGATGGTGGTGTCCGCGCGCGCCATGGCGTCGTCCATCCCGAATCCGCGTTCGCGTTCGTCGCGCGCGGCGAGGCTCTCGCCGCCGTCGTCGCCGGTCTTGTCGCGGCCGCGGTCCGTGATGCGGTCCTTGCGGACGTCGAACGGTGCTTCGATACTGACGAGGACCCAGTCGTCGCCGAACTCGTCCTCGAAGCGCTCGGCTTCCACGCCCGACCGGAGCCCGTCGACGAGTACGGTGTCGTGGTCGTCGAGTCGGTCGCGGAGCACCGGGAGTGACCGTTCTGCGATGGCGTCCGGGCCGTTCTCTTCGCGGAGCGCTTTCGCGATCTTGCCGTGATGCGTCGCCGGGTCGAGCCCGCGATCCCGGCACTCCTGGCGGATGACGTCCCCCATCGTCACCACCGGAATCCCGGCGTCGCGTGCGACCGCCGCGGCCTCCCCTTTCCCGCTTCCGGCCAGGCCGACGGTACCGATGACAGTCATTACGCGTACGTACTCCAGTCGGCGGCTTAACGCCACCGTTCTCGTGCTCGCCAGGGAGAAGACCCATACGGAACGGGCGTCGATTTCGTGGTATGGCCGACCAGCATTCCATCGTCGTTCGCGCTATCTACTTCCTCCTCGTCGGGTGGTGGCTGACGCTCCTCGCGATCAACGTCGCGTGGCTCCTGAACGTCACCGTCATCTTGCTCCCTGTCGGGGTGAAGATCATCAATCGCGTGCCGTATCTCCTGACGCTCAAGCGCCGCGACACCGGCCTGGACGCGGATGGGGTCGCGCAGACGAGTCTGCTCGTTCGCGCCGTCTACTTCGTGTTCGTCGGCTGGTGGGCGAGTCTCATCTGGGCGAACGTCGCCTGGTTCTTGTGTGTCACCATCATCGGCCTGCCCTTCGGTATCTGGATGTTCCACCGCCTCCCCTACGTCACCAGCCTGTACAAGCTCGACACCTGAGCACTCGAAGTCCCTCGACGCGACGAACACCCGGAACCCACTGCAGCAATCCGGACCGCTTTTTTGCAGGGACACAGAATCAAGCACTGAGGGCACGTAGCTCAGCTAGGATAGAGCGTCGGACTTCTATCTTCACCGACCCACGGGTGGTGAGGGAAGACATCCGATGGTCATGGGTTCGAATCCCATCGTGCTCGCTATCTCCGAGCAACGCGAGGAGTAGCGACACAGTGGGATTCGAAGCCTGTGAGTCGCAGCCCGCGCAGCGAACGCAGTGAACGAGCAGGACCGTCTCACTTCGGTTCGAATCCCATCGTGCTCGCTTCGTTCTCACTACGTTCGAACTCGCGAGCACGATGTCTTCCCGCTCGCTCCCTGCGGTCGCTCGCGGGAATCCCATCGTGCTCGTGAACCATCGTGCGATAGCGAGATGGTGAACGAATCCCGTCGTGCTCGCTCCCTGTGGTCGTTCGCGGGACTCTCCTCGCGCTAGTCAACGACCCCACCCTACTTCGCTTACCCTGACGGGTTCGCTCGTGGAGGGTGGGGCTTGTCAGTGAACTCGGCCTCGAACCCTTCCGGGTGGGCGGTGAATCCGCCGCTCGACGTCACCGTTCCAGACTTCAGGGCAAGTTGAAGCGTCGTTTGGGTGGGGTGGCTTCGTGGTGGCGGTTGGTCTCTCGACGGTCGCCGCAACGCACCGCGCCTCTGCCTCCCCAGCCGCCTCCTCGCTCACTTCGTTCGCTCGTCGTCCCTCGCGTGGTATCGAGCCGACGCGGCTCGCCGTCGCTCGCCGCGTCGTCACAGCACGCGCCAGGGTGGCGTGCGTGGCGGTCGCGTCCAGAACGTCGGGGCGAGTTGGTGGTGTGTGACCCGAGGCGTTTTCGTGGTGGTGTGTGTACGTGGGTGTATGACGCGGTATTTCGAGGATGTCGAGGTGGGTGAGGAGCATTCGTTCGGGGAGTACGAGGTCGATGAGGACGAGATCGTGGCGTTCGGGGAGCAGTACGACCCGCAGGTGTTCCATACGGATCCGGAGGCGGCGCAGGAGTCGATGTTCGGGGATCTGGTTGCGTCGGGGTGGCATACGTGTGCGATGACGATGCGGTTGCTGGTGGAGAACGAATTGGCGGATACGAAGGCGATGGGTGCGATCGGTGTGGACGACCTGCGGTGGAAGCAACCCGTGTTTCCGGGGGATACGTTGCGGGTGGAGACGACGGCGTTGTCGAAGGAGGACTGGCAGCCGGGTGTGGGGTTGGTGCGGTCGCAGACGCGAACGCTCAACCAGGACGACCGGGAGGTGTGTGCGTTCGTCGGGCTCGTGCTGTACGAGAAGCGCGGTGGCGAGTAGCGAGTACCGTTGGCACGACTCGTGGTTCCGGTGGGTTTTCGTGGTGTGCTCGCGAGCGTGTTCGCATGACCGACGAGGCGACGCGGGCGGTGTTCTTCGATCTGGACGGGACGCTCCTCTCGTTCCCGGATTCGTACGCGGAGAGGGTGCATTCGACGACGGAGCGGCATCTCGGCGTGCGCGACGACGCGCTGGAGGCGACGTACAGCGAGCGGTTCCTGGAACTGCTCGGCGAGCAGGCGAGTGACCCGTATCGGCGGGCGTTCGAGCACGCGCTCGCCGAGCACGGCTACGACGACGGCGACGTCGACCCGACGGCGATGGTGGAGACGCTCCTCGAAGCTGAGATTGCGGCGATCGAACCGCCCGACGGTGTCGTGGACGTGCTCTCGACGCTCCGGCAGCGGGGCTACCGGCTGGGTGTGCTCACGAACGGCGTGTCGGCGTTCCAGCGTGCGAAGCTCGACGCGCACGACCTGACCGCCGAGTTCGACGCGGTCGTCGTCTCCGACGAGGCGGGCGCGCACAAACCCGACGAGCGCGCGTTCGCGCTCGCCGCCGAGCGGCTGCCGGCGTCGTCGTACGTGATGGTGGGGGATTCGTTCGAGGCGGACGTCGAGGGCGCTCGCGCGATGGGGTGGCGAGGCGTGCAGTACGTGCCGGCAGGCGAGCACTCGGACGGCGGGTCGCGTGCGGGCGAGGACGCGATACGCGAGTTCGACGCGCTCCTCGACCGACTGGACTAGTCGAACCCGGAGACGAGCGTGACCACCCACTGTGCGGGGTCGGCGCGGTCCCGTACTTCGACGCGCTCGACCCACTTCACCCACTGGAAGCCTCTGCGGCCGGGGGCGACGAGTCGGAGCGGGTAGCCGTGGCCGTGCGCGATGCGGTCGCCGTCGACGTGCGTCGCGAGGAGTGCTTCTGTGGCTTCCTCGCGGGGGAGACTCCACCGGTAGCCCGTGACCGAGGTGAACCGCACCCAGTCGGCGTCGGGGTCGGCGTCGGCGGCGTCGAGGAGGTCGGCGACGCGGACGCCCTGCCAGTCGTGTTCGCTGTACCAGCCGCTCGTGCAGTCGAGGAGGACGCGCCGTTCGCGCGGGTCGACCGCGTCGTCGACGCTGTCGTCGCCGTCGTCGCCGAGGAGTGCCGCCTCGGAGAGTTCGAGGGGTGCGTCGATGAGGCCCTGGACGTCGAGCGTCCAGTCGGCGCCGTCGAGTGGGTCGGGGTCGTCGGCGACCCAGGAGGTGACGGGGAACGCGTTCCCGTCGTCGGTTCCGCGTTCCGTCGACCCCGTGAATCGCTGGGCGGGACCGAGGAGTTTCGAGACGCGCCACGCGAGTGCGCCGGCGACGAGCGTCACCGACAGCTTGAGTGCGTTCCGGCGGCTGGCGTCCTGTCGCGTTGGCGTCCGGAACCGCGAGTAGAGGTGGACGAGGAAGACCGGGAGGAGTGCGATGCCGACGTACGCGTGGACGACGAGTCCGGTGAACGGCCCGACCTGTTCGAGGAGGCCGAGCGTCCACGCGAGACCGCTCGCGAGTGCGAGGGCGGCGACGACGGTGAGCGCGACCGATACCGTGACCGTGCGATTCCACGTCCCGCGGAGGCGGTGGCGGACGCGTGCGAGTTTCGCGGCGAGTGCGCCGACGAGGACGACGCCGGCGATGCCGTGGAGCCAGAACACCCACGCGTCGCTCGCGGTCCCGGCGAGGATACTCGCGAATCCGGTGAGTGCGGCGACGACGACGCCGGCGAGCAGGATGGCGTCCACGAGCCGCGAGGATAGCCAGGGCACGTTCGCTCGTTGGGACTGGATGGCCAAGAGTACTGTCAACGCACCCCGAGGATTTTGAGTGTCTCGGACGCACTTGGACGTATGCTCGTCGACATCACGGTCGCGGAGATCATGACCAGTCCCGTCGATACCATCCGGGCGGACGCGAGCGTCGTGGATGCGGCGTCGAGGCTCGCGGACGGCCCGGGGTCGCTCGTCGTCTCGACGAACGGCGACGTGACCGGTATCGTCACGCGGTCGGACCTCGTGCGCGCACTCGGCGCGGGTCGGACTGACGCGCCCATCGCGGACGTCATGACGACACCGGTTACGTCGGTCGGCGCGGGAGACGACCTCGCGACCGCCGCTCGCGTCCTGGGCGACGCGGACGTCGGGCAGGTCGTCGTCCTCGACGACGCGGACGAACTCGTCGGCGTACTCTCGGCGACGGACGTCGTCGACTACGTCCCGGCGCTCGCGCACCGCCGCGACGGAGCCGGGTCGTCGGCGGGCGCGGGCGTGGAGGTCGAGGGTGGCGCGGAGCCCGAAGGCCGCGACCGGTACGGCCACGTTCGGCGACCCGGCCGCGTCGACACCGCGTACGAGGAAGACGATTGGCGGTTCGAGTACGACGGCGGCGACGGTATCGCGGTCGGCGACGTCGCACGGTTCTCCAAGCCTATCACGGAGAGCGACGTCGACGAGTTCGCGCACGCGACCGGCGACACGAACCGCCTCCATCTCGATGCGGCGTTCGCGTCCGGGACGCGGTTCGGACGCCAGGTCGTGCACGGCGTGCTCTCGCTCGGGCTCGTGAGCGCCGCGCTCGCGCGGATGCCGGGTGCGATCATCTACCTCTCGCAGGAGTGCTCGTACCTCGCGCCCGTCGACGTCGGCGAGCGCGTCACCGCGCGGTGCGAGGTCGTCGACGACCTGGGCGGCGACCGCTACCGTCTCGACGTCGGCGCGCACGCAGCGGACGGCGAGGAACTACTCGAGGGCGGGTCGACCATCCTCGTGGACGACGTTCCCGAGGTGTAGCACGGAATCGCGTGCGCTCACGGAACGAGCAACACTGCGAGCGCGATAGCGATGAAGACGACCTTGAGTGCAGTGTTGAGTGCGACGACCTTCGACCCGAAGCTCGCGCCCCAGATGCCGTACTGGAAGGGGATGGAGCGTTTGAACGTGGAGATGGCGAAGGAGACGATGCCGCCGACGAGCATCGTCGCGACGGCGGTCCGGGGCGTGAACGGCCCGCCGGGACCGATCAAGGGGGCGATGGCGAACGCGCCGCTGGTGATGTCGACGGCGAACACGCCGATGATGCCGGCGGCGGCGCCGGGGAGGCCGAGCCAGGCGGTGAGTGGGTCGGCGACGCTCGTCACGGACCGCACAGTCTCGGGGTACTGCGTCGTCAGGACGAGTACGAGCGTGTACACGACGAGGAGTCGGGGGACGACGCGGCGGAGCGTCGATCTCGTCGACTCGAGCGCGTCTGCGGTGCGGTCGCGGAGCGACGGCGAATCGGTGTCGCCAGCGGACGACCCCGCGTCGTCGCCGGACGCACCGCCGTCGGTCGCGTGCTCGGGGCCGTCGTCGGATTCGCCGAGGTCGTCGGGCGTCGCGTCCGGGTCGACGTTCGCGGGCGAGACGAACAGTGCGCCGGCGAGCACGCCGACGAGCGTGATCGCCAGCGAGATGGCGGCGCGTGCGCCGACGTACAGCAGGCCGACTTCGAGGCCGAGGATCGGGATGAGGACGGGGACGTAGAACGTGAAGATGTGCTGGACGAACCCGAAGAAGGTGTTGATGGTGACGGCAACGAGCGTCGCGCGGTCGTCGAGCGTCCCGGAATCGCGCAGGGTCGCGAGCATCCCGTAGCCGGCGGTCGGGGAGGCGGCGGTGGTGACGACGGCGACGCCGGCTTCGGCGGGCAGGTTCGCGCGCGCCGTGAGCGGCTGAGCGAGGCCGCGCACGCGGTCGACGACGCCGAACTCGACGGCGAGGTTCGCGAGCGTCACGCCGACCGCGATGAGGACGGTGACGGTGAGGACGCGAGGGAGTACCTGCCAGAGGACGACGGCGACGACTGACGCTTCGCTCACGACTCGAGTTCGGCGCTCCACGCAAAAATCCGTCTCGATACCGCGCTCGCGTCCGACCGACGACCGCCACCGAGGTGGTCGTGGCGTCGTCGCCTATCTCAAGGAAGCGTCGCCGATGGCTCCAGTCGCTCAGTTCGAAGTGCAGTCGTCGACCTTGTTGTAGTCCGCTTCACCTTCGTCTCGCTGGTCGCGGGACTCCGCGATGTCGCCGTCTTCGGCGGCCGCGGCGGCCTGCTCGAAGTGCTTGCTCGCGGCCTGGAGGTGCGTGGTCTGGCAGACGGCGGTATCGATCCGGCCGGCGATGCTCTCGGGTGCGTCTCCGGTGGCCGGTTCGAGCGTGTCCGTCGCCGCCGCGAAGTGCTCGTTCGCCTTCCCGAACTCGGTCTTCGCTTGCGTCCACTCCTTGGATTCGATGTGGTCGCGACCGGTTTCGAGGTCCTGTGCACCGAGGATGGTGGACTCGTAGCCGTCCGTCACGGCGACGAACGCCTTCGCGTACTCGTGCGTGGTCGTCACGGCGTTCTCGACCTTCTCGTACTCGACGCCCTCGACCGCCGCGAGCCGGTCCGGGTCGACGCCACGGAGTGCGTTGGTCGCGGTGCGCGTCCGGTCACGAGCGGTCTCCGCCTTCGCTTGGCCGTCGCGGATGATCGAGAGCGCCGTCTCGTAGTCCTCGTCGTTGACAGCGGTCTTCGCGTCCTCCGCGATCGCTTGCGGGTCGACGTCGCGGATGCTGGAGACCACGAGCGTGACCTCCTCGAGGACCGTCGCGAGGTTACGGAGCGTCTCGATCCGTTCGGTCTGGACGTCCGTCGCCGTCTCCGTGGCGCTATCGAGCTGGCCGCGGGCCTCCTCGATGCCGTCCAGGAGTTTCCCGTCGTCGAGGTCGATCTCCTCGGGCGTGTCGAGTCTCTCCTTGGTCTTGTTCAGGCGGATCGCGACCGCGTTCAGCGTGCTCACGGCTTTCGCGATGTAGAGGGACGCATCGTTGTCCGCTCCCGACTCTTCGCCGTCGCTCGTGCCGTCGCCGCCGGTATCTCCATCGCCACCGTTCCCGTCGTCGCCGTTCCCGTCGCCGCCGTTCCCGTCCCCACCACTGCCGTCGCCGGGGGTCGCGTTCTCCGAACAGCCGGCGATGCCGACGGCGCCGATAGCGGTGAGCGTGCCGAGCAAGTCGCGTCGTTCCATACCCTGCAACTGTCGCCACGGCCCCTTGAACGCGTTGGCAGTTCTGGTAGATTCATCATTCTCCGAACCGTTCAGAACCCTTCATTCCGGCTGGAAACCGCCGGGTTCGTCCGGTAACGTCACGTTACGAGGGTGGCGACGACGACGAGGACGACGACACCGAGGACGTCGCAGGTGTTCGTGACGATGGGGATGACGACGTCGTCCGGGTCGAGGCCGCGCCGGTACGCGACGTACGTCGTGACGATCGTGACGAGGACGGCGAGGACGGCGAGGACGAGTCCGGAGACGGTCGCGACGAGTACGACGCGACCCACGGAGAGCGTCGTCGACGCCGTGGTGACGGCGGCGGTCGCCCACGCACCGGCGCCGACCGCAGGGAAGACGGTGAGTGCGAGCGCGACCGTCGCGAGGCCGTTCCCGACGAGTGCCTCGTCGGTCGCGTCGAAGGACACGGTCCCGAGGTGGACGGCCGTGGAGAGCCGTGCGGCGAGGACGCTCCCGAGGTTCCCGGCGGTCCCGATGGTGACGGGGACGAGAACGAGGAGGGAGGGTGCGTCGATGAGGGTGTCCTCGACGCTCCCGAGGACGAGGCCGCTCCCGACGAGTTCCACGAGCGTGAGGACGAGCAGGAGCGGGAGGGTGGCGCGCGTGATCGCTCGAACGGTCCAGTTCTGCTTCATCTAGATGCCTCCGAGGAAGAACTCGACCGTTCGGACCGCGAACAGGAGGAAGAGCAAGCCGACGAAGTCGCCGGTGGTCGTGACCAGGGGGCCGACGAACGTGTCCGGGTCGACGCCGCGCCGGAACCCGAGGATGACGACGGTGACGACGGTCGCCGTGAGTGCGAGTCCCGAGAGTACGCCGGCGATGGCCGCGATCGCGACGAGCGCCCAGGCGTTCGCCGGGTCGCCCCCGAGCGCGTAGAGGATGACGTACGTCGACGCGGCGGCGAACACGGAGACGAGGACGCCGTTCGCGAGCGCGGCCGTGACCGCACCCCTGAGACGCGCGCTCGAGGGGTCGACGCGGGGTTCGAGCAGGCCCTGGTGGAGGCCGGTCGCCATCCGCGCACCCAGCGACCCGTAGACGTTCCCGCGCGTCGCGATGTACGCGGGCATGAAGACGAGCAACCCGGAGACGGTCTCGAGGTCGCTCCGCATGCCGCCGAGGACCGCCCCGGCGAACAGTCCGCCGACGACGCTCGCGGCGAGCGCCGGGAGCGCTTCCCGGTATGCTCCGACGACGACGGCGCGCATGGACATGTGCGTCCGCACACGCTCGCGGGACTTGATGGTTCGCCCGATGTCGATACTCACGACGCGCGCGCGACCGAGACTGCGACGACCGGTCGATGCGGTCGCGAAGCGATCGGTACCGGACGCAGTCGCGAAGCGACAGGTATTGGAAGCGTGCGTCCGGACTCGGGGTATGACCAGTACCGCCGACGAAGGGAGGGAGCCCGACGAGACGGTCGACGGTGCGTTCCTCGCCGCGGAGGTCGCGTCGCTCGTCACCGCGACGGTCGCGTTCGCGCTCTGGCTCGACGGGTCGACGGTCGTCCTCGTCCCCGGCGGGTCGCTCTCCGCGTTCGCGGCCGCCGTCCTCTTCCTCGGGGTGTCGGCGGTCGCCGCCGCCGCCAAAGCCCGTCATCGCGGGCAGGAGATGCGCTCGCACGGGCACGTTGTCCTGGCTTCGGGGCTGGGAATCGTCGCGATCGCTGGCGGCGTCGTCCTCGTCGACCTCGGCGGTATCGCGGTCACGGGGGCGACCCTCGGCGTCGTCGTCGCGGTCGCGGGCCTGAACCTCGTCGCGCTCGACGTCGTCCGCTGACGCGAGAGAAATCCGCGTTGGCAGTTCTCAGAGCGGTTCGGTGGCGTCGAACGCGGTCGCGTACCCCTCGAACCAGTCGCGGATGCGCCGGATGCGGTCGACGACGTGGCCGGGTTCGCCCGACCGGGAGAGTTCGTGACCCTCGCGCGGGTATTGCACGAGTCGCGTCGGCGTACCGTGCTTGCGCAGGCCGCGGTAGAGGAGTTCCGCGCCGCCGATCGGGACGCGATAGTCGTTCTCGGCGTGCACGACGAGCGTCGGCGCCGTGATGTCGTCGGCGTGCATCGCCGGCGAGTGCTCGGCGAGCAGTTCGAGGTCGTCCCACGGCGTCGTCCCCCAGTCCCACTCGACGAGCTTGTACGCCGCGTCCGTCGACCCGTAGAACGACGCGAGGTCGTAGACGCCGCGCTGGGGGACGCCGGCGTCGAACGCGTCGGTGTGCGCGAGCAACCACGCCGTCATGTACCCGCCGAAGGAGCCGCCGGCGACGAACGTCTCCCCGTCGACGCGCTCCCGGTCCCTGACGGCGTCGACGCCGGCGAGGACGTCCGCGCCCGTGACCGCGCCCCAGTCGCGTTCGATCGCCGCCTGGAACGCTTCGCCGTACCCCGTCGACCCCCTGGGGTTGCACGCGAACACGCAGAAGCCGGCGGCGGCGAGCGTCTGGAACTCGTGCCACATCGTCCCCGACGGCGTCCACGTGACGTGCGGGCCGCCGTGGACTTCGACGACGAGCGGCGCGGACTCGTCGGCCCCGAGCTCCGGGGGCGTGAACAGCCAGCCCTGGACGGTCGCGTCGCCCGCCGTCGACGCCTTCTCGCTCGGGTCTGCACCGAACTCGGTCGCGTCCCCGGCGTCGAAGACGACCGCCTCGGGCTGAACGATTGCCCGATTTGCGAGGTACTCGCGGTTCAGCGACGTGAGTCGCGTCGACTCCGCGCCACGGAGCGTGCACGCGAACACGTCCCCGGGGTGGTCCCACTCGCTCGCGGCGAACGCCAGCACGTCCTCGGCGGCGTGGAACCCGCTACAGTGCATGTCTTCGCCGGCGACGACTGCGTCCTCGCGTGCGTCGGCGACGAGTTCGTCCGCACCCGCTGACTCGACGGGAATCCGCCGGACGACGACGCTCCCGGTCTCCGGCGTCTCCACGTACACCGCGTCCTCGCCGGGCCCGAACTGGACGTCCGAGTCCGCCGCCAGCGTCCGGTCGAGGTCGTCGGTCACTACCGCGACCACCTCCGTCTCGGGGTCGTACACGTGCACGTCCGCCTGGCGGAGCGTTCCGCGTTCGTTCGGCGAGGACGCGTACGCCACCCGGCCGTCGGTCGCGACCGCGAGCCGCGGATCCCAGCCCGTATCGTGCACGAGCGTCGCCACGTCGCCGCTCTCGGCGTCGCGGCGACGGATCGCGAACTCGACGGCGTCGTCCGGGTCCGCGTCGGGGTCGACGGGTTCGCGCGCACCGTAGTAGAGCGCGCCGTCGGCGCCCCACGCCGGCGCGGTGTGGTCGACGTCGCTCGTCGTGACGCACTCGACGTCGTCGTCGTCGAGGTGCGCGACGTACACCTGCGGCCGTCGACCGTCCATGTACGACTCCGCCGCGCGGTACACCGTCCGGTCGACGACGCGCGGATCCGGGTCCTCGGGTTCGTACTCCTCGTCCACTCGCAGGTCCCGGCCCTCGTCGCGGTCCTCGGCGCTCACCGACTGGAGGAACGCGATTCGTTCGCCCTCGGGCCCCCACGCGAGCGCGGACGCACCACCGACGACGCACGTCACGCGACGCGCCTCCCCACCGTCGGCCGGAAGCACCCACAGCTGACTCCCCGGCTCGTCCCCGCGGTCGCTCGCGAACGCCAGCCGGTCGCCGCTCGGCGACCAGCGCGGGCACGCGTCCACGCCCGCCTCGGCCGTGAACCGACGCACCTCGTCCCCACCCAATCGCGCGACGTACACCGTCGCCTCGACGTCCTCGACGTCGGTCGGATCCAGTTCGTCCTCGGTGTCGTCGTCGCCGGACTCGCCGTCGTCGTCGCCGGACTCGCCAGCACCCGGCTCCGCGACGCGTGCCGTCTCCCGCACGAACGCGATTCGCTCGCCGTCCGGCGACACCCGCGGCTCGCTCGGCGTCGCCAACTCCAGATAATCGTCCGCGTCGACCGTGTTCATGCATCCCGCTCCGCCCGCCATCCCCAAGACGGTTCGGGGACGAGCGACCCGTCGTCCGCTCGACGAGCCAGTTACTCCTGGAACTCGACGCGGCCACTCGTCGCGCTCCGCAGTCGGTCCCGGAGCGCGTCGGCCTCGGGCGTGGGGACGCGTGCGTCGACGACGACGCGCTCGTCGTACTCGGCGTCGAACTCGACGCCCGCGCTCTCGACGATTCCTCGCACCGTGCCGGAGTCGTCGTAGTCGACGACCGCGCGAACGCGCTCGTGGGGGCGCTCCTCGACGACGCCCGCGTCGTTCACGGCCTCTTTCACCGCCTTCGAGTACGACCGCGCGAGCCCGCCGACGCCGAGGTTCGTCCCGCCGTAGTAGCGCGTCACGACCACCGCGACGTTCTCCAGGTCGCGCTGGACGAGCACGTTCAACGCGGGCTTGCCAGCGCTCCCCGTGGGTTCGCCGTCGTCGCTCGCGTACTCCCGCAACGGGTCCGCGCGAACGCGGTACGCGGGGACGTTGTGCGTCGCATCCGCGTACTCCTCGCGGACGGCGTCGACGAACGCCTCCGCATCGTCGACCGAATCCACGGGCGTGGCGTGCCCGATGAACTCCGAGCCCTGCACCTCGAACGCCGCCTCGCCCCTGCCCTCGACGGTCCGGTACGTCTCGTCGGCCACGGGTGCGTCCTCGGTCACGACTCGCTCCCCGACGCGTCCCACGTCGACGCTTGCTCGTGCTTCCGCTCGTCGTACAGGAGGACGAGCAGGATGGCGAGACACGTCGCCTCGACGACCTTGCTCGCCGCGAGCAGCCAGTTCGAGAACAGGTGCTCGACGAGCGTCCCGAGCGCCGACCCGTGACTGTGCCCGACCGTCTCCCACGCCGGCGCGAACAGTGCCGGCCCCGTCCGGTGCCCGCCGAGCAGCAACCAGCCGACGAGGTAGCACAGCATCAGGACGACGCCCATCGCGTACACGTAGTCCCGTCGGAGCCCGCGCGCCGCGAGCGCCACACCGACGAGCACCCCCACCGAGGACAGCACGAACAGCGGCTGGAGCGGGTCGATCAAGGGCGTCCCGGCCTGGAGGTACGCGAACCAGCGCTGCCAGCCCACCCAGAGGTGGATCGCGGCCGTGACGAGCGCCAGTTGGAGCGCGCCGAACCGCAGCGCCGCGTCCACGTTCTCGTCCATACGCGCGAGTCAGGCCTCGGGATACCTCAACGCGTCGGTCTCCACCAGGACCGTGCACCGCCCGAACCGCCTGAATCGCCCGAACCGCCTGAATCGCCCGAACCGCCTGAATCGCCCGAACCGCCTGAATCGCTCGAACCGCCTGAATCGCTCGAACCGCCTGAATCGCTCGAACCGCCAGCACAGCGCTACTGGAGTTCGA
>Ga0306907_1000021_pt1 | contig 168476 bp, 175 predicted proteins | sample AntRauTorcE11898_FD_190415 | JGI IMG/M metagenome (GOLD analysis project Ga0306907, IMG submission 190415) | Saline lake microbial communities from Rauer Islands, Antarctica - Metagenome Torckler E11 #898 (v2) (version 2) | ecosystem: Environmental > Aquatic > Non-marine Saline and Alkaline >... | reverse complement strand
CCGACCGAGCGGTCGCTATCGCTCGTCGGGGTCGAGCTGCCTGACTTCACCGCCGTAGATGATGCCACGTTCGGCATCGAGAGTCACCGTCTCGCCGTCACCAATGTCGTCGGTCAGATCCGCACCGGTAATCATTGGAATATCGCCGTCGCGTGCCACTGTCGTCGCATTGCCTGTCGGCTCTCCGTGGCAGTCGACGATTCCGGCGATGTGGTCCGGCTCACCGGTCAGCTCCCCGTCGAACGCCCGTGGGATGCCGACAATAGCTCCTGCAGGTACCGTCGAAAGGTCACCGGACTCGATCCAGTGGAACGCCCCGACTGCGACGCCGTCGACGACCGATTCGCCCGAGCCGACCGTCTCGGTGGCGACGTGGATCTTGAGGGTGTTCGAGGAGTTCGTCCCGTCGAGTTCGGACATCATCCCCGAGAGGACGACGACCGTATCGCCGCTGTCGACGGCCTCCGTTTGGAGTCCCGTCCGGACCGCGTTTTCGATGATAGCGCTCGCACCCTCGGAGGTGTAGGGTGTGGTTTCGGAAATGATTCCCCACGAGAGCGCCAGCCGACGGCGGACCTCGTCGCTCGGCGTCGAGCCCACAATCGGAATCGATGGCCGGAATTTTGATACTTTTTGGGCCGTGTACCCAGACTCGCTGGCCGCAATGATCGCGGTCGCATCGATGTCGCGGGCGAGATATCTGGCCGCCCGAGCCAGCGCATCCGTCTGTGGAACATCTGCCTCCGGAACAGTCTGTTCGACGGTTTCGGCGTACTCCTTACTTCGTTCGACATCTCGAACGATCCGGTCCATCGTCTCGACGACGAGCGGGGGGTGGGCTCCCATCGCCGTCTCACCCGAGAGCATGACGGCATCGGTACCATCGAGGACGGCGTTGGCCACGTCGGAGGCTTCCGCTCGGGTGGGTCGACGGGTCTCGATCATCGAATCCAGCATCTCCGTCGCCGTGATGACCGGGACCCCGGCATTCCGACATTTGTTGATGATCCGTTTCTGGGTCATCGGCACGTCTTCGAGCGGCATCTCGACGCCAAGATCGCCGCGGGCGACCATCACCCCATAGGCGGCGTCGATGATGCTGTCGATGTTGTCGACGGCGACATCGCGTTCGATTTTGGCGATGACGGGGATGTCCGCGCCCAGCTCTTCGAGGGTGTCGCTGATCTCGTGGACGAACGCGCCGTCCCTGACAAAACTGGCTGCAACGAAGTCGACGCCCTTGTCGGCAGCGACTTCGAGTTCGCGCCGGTCCTGGTCGGTGACCGTCGGAAGGCCGAGTTCGACACCCGGTACGTTGACGCCCTTTCGCGCCCCGAGTTCGCCGCCGTTTGTGACGGTGACGGTGACGCCCTCGTCGTCGACAGCCTCGACGGTCGTCTCGATGCGGCCGTCGTCGAGCAGGATTCGGTCACCAGGATCAACGGCAGTGAGGCCGTGTGATACCCCGACTTCCTCGGGAGTCGCCTCCCCTCCCTCAACGAACCGGACCGTCGAGTCGGCGTCGAGGTGGATTTTCCCCTCGATCGGAGCGGTTCGGATCTCGGGGCCCGGAAGGTCGTGCATCACCGCGACCGGGCGGTCGGTTTTCTCGTCGACCGCCCGGACTCGGTCGATCACCGTCCGGCGGTCCTCGGGCGTCCCGTGGCTCGCGTTCATCCGTGCGACCGACATCCCAGCCTCCGCGAGGGCTTCGAGCGTTTCGGGTGAGTCCGAGGCCGGACCGATCGTACAGACGATCTTTGCGTTTCGCATTAGTGTGTCACTCCCGATACGTTCTCGAATGTGGATTGGTGTCTATTCACATACTGACATTTGATTGGCAAATATAAAAATCGATTCCCCGATTGCGCTACTGTAGCGGTGTCACTTGTTGAGAACGTTGTTTCTTCAATACTTCCGCAACGTACTTTTTAGCCTTCGACATGCCAGTCGTCACCATCCACGACACATCCCAATTTTTTGAGTTGTGTGACAGCGGTATCAAGGTCACTTTGTCTGACAAACAGGTGGTCGGTCGAGTACGACGAGAGGACGAACACGGAGACATCCGCGTCCGCAAGTGCGGTCGCAACCGTCGCTAGGAACCCGACGAGTTCGAACGGTAGTTCGATCTCGAAGGTGAGGCGTTTCCACCCGGACACCACGTCGCTGGCATCAAGGCTGTCGACGTCGGTTTCGTCGATGACAACCGTGGTCTCGGTCCCGTCCCGAACGGTTGCAAACGCATTGGGGTGACCCCGGTCGGCTCGACAGATCGCGTATGTTTCAGTCAAAATCCGGACGACGCTGTCTTGGAGAAAGTCGGTTGAATCCATATCGACTGTACTGCGTGCTACTGGATGTATGTCGCCCACGTCACTGAGACGTTTCGAGAGCTCTCAGAACCGGTACCGTGTGCTCCATCAATCGGCAGGATCTCTAAGACACGCCTCCCGACAGGCGGATGTTGTAGTCACCCACCGGCGTTGCAGCCCGCGCTCCGTCACTGCGACTCCATTTGCTCATACACCGTCGCCATGCCAGCGTGATAACTGAGCAAGGAGAGCCCGATTATGATGAGGAGTAACGACGACTCGGCGGTCGAGTTCGTCGAGAGCGCAGCGAGCGAAGCAACGAACACAGCCCCGCCATTGACGAGTACCCACTTCGACCGCGCTGCCGCGTAGGTTTGTTGGACGTGCCAAGTGGTCGCACCAGCAACAGCCCAGACGATCCCAACGGGAGCTACTACAATGAGTTGGGCTCCTGACAACCAAGCAATACCGGCAAAGACAACACCCATCGCCATCCCCACCAGACTGCTGCGGAGTGTACTGTGCGATTCCATTCGCAACTCGGATTTACGTCGACTACGTGTTAGTATTTTTCAAATTTAGAATTGCCATAACGAGATTCGTGTTCTTGCTGCAGCACAGTCGACCCGACAGAGACGCAGGACTTTTTAAATGACTACTCCACTGGCCGAATCGTCGACTCGACTGGGCCACCCGGTCGCAGCGTCGGGGTTGCACGTAGATCGTCGAGCGCCCCGTCTTCGACGTCGACATCGAACGACTGGACGATTGTCGCCAACGCCAGCCGCGCGCCCGTGATCGAGAACTGTCGACCGATGCAGGCGTGGGGCCCACTGCTGAACGGGAAGTAGGCCTCGACCGACTGCGGCGAGCGATCCTCCCACCGGTCGGGATCGAACGTCTCGGGGTCGTCGAAGAACCGTGAGTCGCGGTGGATCGACCACTGGGGCATGATGATCGCCGCCCCCTCCGGCACGCGGTAGTTGCCGAGTCGCACGTCCGCCGAGGCCTGCCGGAAGACCGCCCAGGCGGCGGGGTACAGTCGGAGGGCTTCCTGGAAGACCCGACCAGTATATTCGAGTTCCGAGACGTGCTCATACGTCGGCGTCTCCTCGCCGATGACTTCGTTGGCCTCCTCACGGACCCGCTGTCGAACATCAGGGTGCTGCGACAACAGACACTGCGTGTAGGTCAGCGACAGCGCAGTTGTCTCGTGGCCCGCGATCAGGAACGTCGCGACCTCGTCGCGGATCTGGTTTTCGGGGTACTCCACGTCGGGATCGTCTTCGGCCTGCAACAGCATCGTCAGCATATCCTTCGGCCGCTCGTCGTCATCCGGATCGCGGGCCGCGAGGTCGTCCCGGCGGCGCTCGATCAGTTCCTCAGCCAGCCCGAGAATTCCCTCGGCGGCCGCCTCGAACTCCGGATCGGTTCGGGTCGGGACCCACTCCGGGGTGACGGCATCGAGGCCGAACTCGAACTCGTCGCCTGCAGTCTGCATCCAGGAGTGGAACTGCTCGGCTCGTTCGAGGCCGATGTCTTCGCCGAGCAGAATCTCGCTTGCGACCCGCACGGTTAGCGCGGTCATCTCGCCGTGGAGGTTACGACTGATCGAGTCGCCGGAGCCGATGGCGGTCGACCACTCGTCGACCAGCGTCTCGACGCGTCGACCGACCGTGTTGGCGTAGGCCCGTACCTGTGGGCCCATGAACGCGGGCCCCATGATGCCACGCTGCTGTTCCCACAGCTCGCCCTCGCTTTGGACCAACCCCTGAGTGGCGATCAGCGCCGCCGGGCCGCTGGCTGGAACGCGACTGAACTCCGCCGGGCGGGACAGCGCGTCGTGGACGAGTTCCGGATTTGTCACGACCACCAGCGGCGCGCGACCCGGGATGGGCACCGCCGCAGCGTCGTCGAACCGTGCTTGCATCGTCTCGATAAAGCGGAAGGTGTCATCGCCGAACCGGAGCGCGTTAACGAGCCCTGACTCCGGTGGATTCGGCAGTTCGCGTCCCATACCCCCTGTAGGGGACGCTGGGGCTTGTAGGTTCGGCCCTGACTGTCCGAGGGATGGAATTAAGCAACGGGGCAACCAGTATTAAATCATGTACGATACGGTCCTCGTTCCGACCGACGGCAGCGATACGGTTGCACAGACGCTCCCCCACGCCCTCCGACTCGCAGCCGACACCAATGCGACGATTCAGGCCCTCTACGTCGTCGACACACGGGCAATCCACGCCGCCGACGCCGATGATCGCGAGGGCGTCGAGGCCGACCTCGAAGCGGCGGGCCAGCAAGCCGTCGAAACGATCGCCGATCGCGCCGCCGCGGAAGGAATCGAGTTCGAAACCGAGGTCAGGCGCGGGACCCCCGACAAGGAGATCGTCCGCCATGCCGAGGAGACGGACAGCGACGTCATCGTTATCGGCACCGACGGGAAAACGCCCCGCGAGAAGCTCCAGGCCCTCGGCAGCGTCTCCGAGCGGGTCGTCGACAGCGCACCGATCCCGGTGTTCGTTATCAAAGGCAAGGACGTCGCCTGAGTGCCCAGAGGAGTGAACGACACGCTTAACCGCGAAACGGCGTGAAGGGAGAGTAATGATTACCGCCCCGGAGGTGTCGGCGTGAGCTCCGAGACCGCCAGCGAAGCCGATCCGTTCCGGCAGGCCTGCGAGGCGCTCGTCGCAAAGATCATCGACGGCGAGGTCGACCGCGACGATCTCGAATCGGCTAAGCTCGACGTCTGTTCGGAGTACTCCGCGCCGAAGGTGCCGAAAAACACCGAACTCCTGGAGTTCGCACCCACCGAACACCGCGAAGACGTCAAAGCGGTCGTCAAGCGCAAACCCGTCCGCACCGCCTCGGGTGTCTCGCCGGTCGCCATCATGACCTCGCCGCACATGTGTCCCCACGGCAAGTGTCTCTACTGTCCCGGCGGCCCCGCCAGCGAGTTCGACTCCTCCCAGAGCTACACGGGCCACGAGCCCGCCGCCGCCCGCGGCGTCCAGAACGACTACGACCCTTACGGCCAAGTCACCCTCCGACTCCACCAGCTGCGAACGATTGGCCACCCGGTCGACAAGGTCGAGTTGATCCTGATGGGCGGGACGATGACCGCCCGGAGCCACGACTACCAGGAGTGGTTCGTCAAACGCGCCCTCCAGGCGATGAACGACTACGACCTCGACAGCGAACCCGAAGCCGCCGAGGGTGTGAGCTTCGCCGAGGACCCCGCCGATTACGAGTTCGAATACCTCGAAGACGTGATCGCCGAAAACGAGACCAACGAGATCCGCAACATCGGCACCACCTTCGAGACGAAACCCGACTGGTGTGACCCCGAGCAGATCGACCGCATGCTCGATTTGGGCGGCACCAAAGTCGAGGTCGGCGTCCAAACGACCTACGAGCGAATTAATCGGGAAATGCACCGCGGCCACGGCAGTCAGGCGTCTATCGATGCCAACCGCAGGCTCCGCGATTCGGGGTTCAAAGTCGGCTTTCACATGATGCCCGGCCAGCCTGGCATGACCGAGGAGATGTGCCTGGAGGACTTCCGCCAGCTCTTCTCCAATTCGGATTACAAACCCGACTATCTCAAAATCTACCCCACGCTCGTCGTTCGGGACACCCTCACCTACGATATGTGGCGGCGCGGCGAGTACGAACCCCTCGACAACGAGCAGGCCGCCGAAGTGATCAGCGAGATCATGGGGATGATCCCGAAGTACACCCGGCTCCAGCGCGTCCAGCGTGACATCCCCGCGGACTTCATCGACGCCGGGGTCTGGAAGTCGAACCTCCGACAGCTCGCCAGCCAGCGGGCCGAGGAGAAAGGCATTGAGATTCGAGACATCCGCGCCCGCGAAGTCGGGATGAACGAAGCCGATCCCAACGCAGAGGATATCGAACTCGACATCATGACCTACGAGGTCTGCGGCGGCACCGAACACTTCATCAGTTTCGAAGATCCCGTCCAGGACCTCCTGATCGGGTTCTGTCGACTCCGCTTCCCGAACGATCCGGTCCGACGCGAACTCCAGGACGCCGCCATCGTCCGCGAACTCCACGTCTACGGTAGCGAGGCCGGTATTGGTAAGGAGGCGGGCGACCGGGACTGGCAGCACCGCGGCTACGGCCGGAAGCTACTGCAGACGGCCGAAGAACTGGCTGTCGACGCGGGCTTCGACAAACTCAGCGTGATCTCAGGAATTGGCGTTCGGCAATACTACCGCGAGAAACTGGGCTACACACAGGATGGCCCCTACGTCAGCAAGTGGCTGTAGGCCGTAGGTAGTCGCTACGGGTCGTTAGTCGTCTTTTAACACAGCAACAACGCGGAGTCGACGGTAGTCGGCGGTCCACGACCCATCGGCGAAATACTCCTCACGGAGTCGGTCTTCGACACCTTCGATAACCACCTCCTGGTCGGCCTCGGGAAGGCCCGCCAGTAGGCTGTCGCCGAACCCCTCTAGCCACGTGGCGAGTCCGTCCTCACCGTCGAGTTCGGTCGGCCGGTCGAACAGCGTTGCATACTGGACCTCGAAGCCGTGGCTTTCGAGCCTGCTTGCGTACTCCCCGATTGTCGGGAAGTACCACGGCATTGGCGTCTCGTAGCCGCGGGCGGCCAGTTCAGCGTGGGTCGCCGAGACGATGGCCGCGATGTTGCCGTGGCCGCCGAGTTCGGCGACCAAGCGGCCACCCGGCCGCAGGGCGTCGCCGACCGATTCGAGCACGGCGTCCTGATTTTCGATCCAGTGGAGTGCGGCGTTCGAGAAGACGGCGTCGAAGGGGTCCTCGAACGAGAAGTCCCGGGCGTCCGCATGGACGAACTCGCAGTCGGAGTAGCGCTCACGGGCGGCCTCGATCATCTGTGCGGACTGATCCAGCCCGACAACGGTTGCGCCCGCCTCGGCAATCTGATCTGTGAGATGGCCCGTTCCACAGCCGAGGTCCAGGATTCGCTTGCCCGCTTGGGGGTCCAGGAGGTCGACAACATCCTCGCCGTACTCGTAGACGAACGAATGAGCGTCGTCGTAGGTCGACGTGTTCCACTGGTTCCGAGCCTCGTCCGGTAGCTGACTCATCGTATACTGTCACTGTATCCAACAGTTATAAGAACAGCTACCCGCCGAGGGCAGCGAGCAGCCCCCGAAGTTGGGTGGCACCATGTTCTCGCAGCGCACGCGGGAGCCGACGCCGTGCGCCAGCCAGCGCGTCGTCGAGTACGGCTTCGGCATCGGTGAATACCCCTTCGCCGTGACCAACGAGCACGCGGTCGGGATCGAACTGCCTGAAGAAGGATCGCGGCGGAACCAGCCGGATCACGCCGTAGCAGGCGAGTCGCTCGTCGTCAACCGTATAAAAGGGAGCCGTGCCGAGGGCATCCGGTACGTAGAGCGTCCCGTCCCGCTGGCGGTAGGCAACCGCTTCGTCGTACCCCGGCAGGGGACTGTATCGCGACAGCTCGAAATCCGACGCGCCGAGCGTCGCCTCGCATCGTTCCACCGTCGACGAGAACCGCCCGTCGAGCCGACTCAACCACGTCGGGACGTGGATCGACACGTCGTGTCGACGGGCGATGGCGTCGGCATCCCGGGCGTGGTAGTTCGAGCAGATCGCCACCCCTGCCAGCTCGCCGTAGTCGGCGATCAGCTCATCGAGATCCGGGATGTCGAGCGGATCGAACGGCCAGACGCCATCCGATCCGGCGATCAGATGGCTCGCCCGCCTGCACGTCTCGTCGGGATGGGCGATCCACTCAGCACCCTCGTCCCCCCGGTCGACGATCGTTGGGTCGGTGGGTCGACCGCGGTCGTACATCACCATACGGCCCACTTAAATTGATGATTCAAAAACACTAGTGAATTGGAAGTAGTCGACGGCGGCATGATCCATACGTAAGTAGCCACCGCCTACCGGAGTCAGCTACCGGACGTAACCGCTTTGCCTCGGCGGCCGCTGGCTCTCCGTATGTCCGACTCCGCCGACCGCGGGTGGCGACTCATCCGCCAGCAAGCCCGCCCTGGCCCGATGCAGATGGCCCTCGACGAGATCGCCGCCGAGACCGCGGCTGCGGGCGGGCCACGAACCGTCCGGGTCTATCAGTGGGACCCCAGCTGTCTCTCCGTTGGCTACCACCAGGACCCCGAAACGGTCGACTGGGACGCCTGCGAGGCCGCCGGCATCGACGTGACCCGCCGACAGACTGGCGGTGGCGGGATCTACCACGACACCCACGGCGACATTTCTTACTCGATCACCGCCCCGGCCGCGGAGTTTCCGAGCGATCTCCTGGAAGCCTACCACGAACTGTGTGAGCCGGTCCTGGACGCGTTCGACCGGATGGGCGTCAACGCGACGTTCGTCGACAGCGAGGCTGAGGCGCTCTACACCCCATCGTGCTACCTGCGGGGACTCCATCCCGCACATGATATCGTCGCCGGTGGCAAGAAGATCAGCGGCAACGCCCAGTATCGCCGGAAGGACGCGGTGATCCAGCACGGCTCGCTGACGTACAGCGTCGAAGCCGAGCGGCATCTGTCGACGTTCGTCGACCCACCGACCGACGCCGACGCGTTCAGGAATCGGGTGACGGCAATCGACGAGCAAAGCCGAATCAGCCGAGCGGACGCAGTCGACGCCCTCGAATCTGCGCTTTCGGAGTGGTCGGGGGCCAGCGAAGGATCCTGGACCGACGAGGAACTCCGTCAGGCCCGCGAACGGGCGGCTGACAAATACGACGCCGAAGCGTGGGTTCGGCGTACCCCGGGCCAGCGGTAGTTAAGTTATAATTTGCGTAGCCGGTTCCTACTACTCGTCTGTCTTCCCGATCGGCGCGCCACAGTCTGGACACCGGTCTTCGAGGAGCGACAGGTGGGCGTCACAGTCGGGGCAGAACCGTCGGTAGCAGGCTGGATCGCCCATACGAATACTAGTGGCTGCTCGGTGATAACGGTGGTGTCGGCGGTGGGATCAACCGTGCATCGAAGTCGCTTTGAGGCCCGTCGACCTACCAGTGGTTATGAACGTCGGTGCACACGTTTCGATCTCGGGGTCCCGCGTCTCCTCGGACAGCGAGACACCCGCATACAGCGATATTCGCAACGCAGTCGACCGCCAACTCGCCTTCGGCGGCAACTGTGGACAGGTTTTCACCACCTCGCCGCAGGTCTGGCAACAGCCCGAAATCAGCGACGAGGCCGCCCAAGGCTTTCGCGAGCTCACCACCGACAAACTGGAGGGGCCGTGGGTGATCCACTCGGCGTACCTCGTCAACCTCTGTACGCCGAAAGACGACCTCCGACAGAAGTCGATCGACAGTATGCAGGCCGAACTCGACGCCGCCGAGCGGTTAGCCATTCCCTACGTCAACGTCCATCTCGGTGCCCACACTGGCGCGGGCGTCGAGGGGGGCCTCGACAACGCAGCCGAGGTCATCGACACCCTCGACGTGCCCGAGGACGTGCAGATCCTCATCGAGAGCGATGCTGGCAGCGGCACCAAACTCGGCGGCGAGTTCGAGCATCTCGCGGGCATCATTGACCGCACCGACGAGGAGATCGGCATCTGTATCGACACCGCCCACACGCTCGTGGCGGGCAACGACCTGACGACACCCGACGCGGTCGACGAGACAGTCGAACGATTCGACGATGTCGTGGGGCTCGAACACCTCGAATACATCCACCTCAACGACTCGAAACACGACGTCGGCACCCACAAGGATGAACACGCCCTGATCGGCGAAGGCTACATCGGCCAGGACGGCATTGCGGCAATTGTCAACCATCCAGAACTCCGAGACCTCCCGTACGCACTCGAAACCCCGACCGAGGACGGCAAAGGCTTCGAGTGGAACATCGCCAAGGTCAAAGAACTCCGCGAGAACTGATCGGCCGTGCGCCGGTTTTCCGCCGAGTACCTCGAACGAACCCGCGAGGGGATGTGGGCCGACTCTCGTGAGGCACTGGTCGACCTCTCGCTCGACAGCCGGAGCCGCATCCTGGATGTCGGCTGCGGGACCGGCGAACTCACGCGCGTGCTGGCCGACGAGTCGACCGCCGAGGTCGTCGGCTCTGACGCCGATCGAGATCTTTTAAAAGTCGCCAGCGAGCATGTGCCAGCCGTCGCTGGTGACGCACTGCGGTTGCCTTTTAGATCCTGTAGCTTCGACCTCGTCGTCTGTCAGGCACTTCTTATAAACCTCCCCGATCCAGCGGCTGCCCTCCAGGAGTTCGCCCGCGTCTCGTCGGATCTCGTGGCCGCCGTCGAGCCGAACAACGCTGCAGTCGACGTGGACTCCACCGTGAGCGTGGAGGTCGACCTCGAGGCTCGTGTGCGCGAAGCCTTTCTCAGCGGCGTCGAAACGGACGTAGCTCTCGGCGACCGCGTCGAAGCGTTGTTCGAGGAAGTCGGCATCGAGGTCGTCTCGACCAACCGCTACCGTCACAAAAAGCGGACCGAGCCGCCGTACAGCGAGACCGCGCTCACGGATGCGGCCCGGAAGGCCAGCGGTGCGGGGCTCGCGGATCACGAAACGGAGCTCCGCCGTGGAATGGAGGGTCGGGAGTCGACCTACGACGACCTCCGCCGCGAGTGGCGCGAGATGGGTCGGCACGTCGTCGACGAGATGCAGGCGGGCGACTACCGGCGCGTCGAACACGTTCCGTTCGACGTGACTGTCGGCCGGGTCGAAACGAGTACAGCTGCGTCGACCGGCAAGGATGCATAGCGAAAGCGGCGAAACCCTGCGGCTATGGTCTCTCCATTCGTAACTGGGGGCAACTCCTTTTTTGATTGCGAGAGAACAACGTTCTATGTCGGAACCAACCGAGTCGCAGGCTCCGCCAGAGTACGAACGCGAGCCGCCGACCCACGACGGGCTGCCGGTGATCGGCAACACCCACCAGCTCGTCGCCGAGCAGGGTGGGCTGTTCGAGGCCGCCGCCGAAAACGGGGATCTCGTCCGGCTCCGACTGCTCGGGATGGGCGATCTGTATCAGGTGAGCAGCCCCGACCTCGCCGAGGAAATCCTCGTCGACAGACACGACGAGTTCCGCAAGGCCACCCAGAGCAAGGAAGATCTCGGGACACTGATCGGACAGGGACTCATCCTCAGCGAGGGCGAACTGTGGGAGCGGCAACGGGAGCGGATCGAACCGGCATTCTACATGGACCGCATCAAGCAGTATACCGACACGATGGCCGACGAAATCGGGCAGGCCGCCGCCGACTGGGAGGGTGAGCCGACCGTCGACATCGAAGACGAGATGAAGGCGCTCACGCTCCGTATCCTCGTCAAATCGATCTTCGGCACCGAGATCGACTACGAGGCACGCGGGATCCGAGAGACAGTCAAACAGTTGCAGGAGCCGGGGGAGCCGGCCAAACAGCCCATCGCTCGGATGGTCCCCCAGTGGGTGCCGATCCCGATGTGGCGACGCTACACGGAGGGGATCGAGGAGATGGAGTCGGTCATCGAGACGTTCGTCGACGCCCGCCGAGGGGAAGCCGAGGAGCACGACGACTTGCTGTCGATGCTACTGGCCGGAACCGACGACGAGGACGAGACGATGTCCGAGAAACTCGTCCGCGACGAGCTGATGACGTTCCTGTTTGCCGGCCACGAGACGACCGCGACTGCCCTGACGTTTGCGTGGTTCCTGCTGGCCCAGCATCCCGAGGTCGAGCAGCGGCTGACCGACGAACTCGATGCGGTGCTCGACGGTCGAGGACCGACCTTCAGCGACCTCCCGGAACTCGACTACACCGAACAGGTACTCAAAGAGGCGATGCGGATCTACCCGCCGGTGCCCACGATCCCGCGGGAACCCACCGAGGACGTCACACTCGGCGGCTACCGGATTCCGGAAGGGTCGACAGTCGCGCCCTCACAGTGGGTGCTCCACCGCGACGACCGATTTTGGGACGAGCCAAGCGAGTTCCGGCCCGAACGGTTCGCCGACGAGAGCGACCGACCCGACTTCGCCTACTTCCCGTTCGGTGGCGGTCCGCGGCGGTGTATCGGCCAGCAGTTCGCCATGGTCGAAGGCAAACTCATCCTTGCGACGCTCGCCCAACAGTACCACCTCGAACTCGTTTCCGATCCCGATGTCGACCTCTCGGTGAGCATTACGACCCGGCCGCTCGACCCGATCGAGATGCGGGTCACGCCGCGCGAGTAGGCTAGTCGACGTACGGTTTCTCGATCTCGGAATCGGCGCTCAGCAGCGCGTTGAGGCGGCTGGTGATCACCTCCAGGGCCGTAATGATCGGCGAAAGCGCACGCTCGACGAGCTGGACCGGGCGGGCGACCCGCAGCGACCACGTTTCGGCGTTGCCGAGACCGAATGCTTTGGGAACGATCTCGCCGAAGATGAGGATCACGAGACTCGTCAGCAGCGTCGTGACGACGACGGCTGTCCCGGCGGGCAGATAGCTTACGACGAGAATAGTGATGATGCTCGAAATGGCGATGTTGACGATGTTGTTACCCACCAGCAGTGTCACCAGTAGACGGTGGGGATTGCTGTACAACTCCTGGAGGAGCCGTGCGTCGGCGTCTCCGGTGGCTGCCAGCTGGTCGACCTGGTCGGTCGACAGCGAGAAAATGGCGATTTCGGAGCTCGAAAAGAAGGCACTCAACAGGAGCAAAACGAGCGTCGCACCGATTCCGGCCAGTGTAACCGTCGACGAGATCATACCGACAGTCCGTACAGAGGACCTAAGAGCCCATTGACGTCGACAGGATATCCGGCCGCGTGGACGGCCATCTGCCTCACGGAGTTCCGTCGACGGCGTTGCCATCCGGGTTAGCAACACGATTTACGTTCGCGCCGGTCCGACGATAGCTATGGCACGAACACTCCTCGCAGGTCTCGGCATCGTCATGGCACTGTTTCCGGACCGCGTTACTGACTGGTATCAGCGAATCGCCTTCGAGAACCCCGAGGCAGCCGTCGGTAAATCGTGGCTCGGCTCGGCAGTCCGGGCTGAAGGGCTACTGATCGCCCTCTGCAGCCTCTGTGGCGGCCGGGGCTACGCGTGGCTGCTGAATCTGATGGGACTCGCGGGTGGAGTCGTTGTACTGTTCCCGAGGCAGTATCTCGATTGGGGAGCACGGGTCGCCTACCGAAACCCCGACGAGATCGAGTGGACCGGCTGGTTCTCAACCATCGCCCGCGGTCTTGGCGTGCTCTACATCGTGGGAAGTCTGCGCGAATATCGGGGTCGACACAGTGCCGAATAGCCGAGCCACACTGTGAGACGGTCCGCCGACCGATTCACTCTCGTGTTAGCTCGCTGTTCAGCCCCAACTACTCTTTTTGCCCCGCCCGGCCGCATTATTCGAGACCGTTCTCAGAAAACTCGCCGCACGAAACGTTCTCGATGAAACTTGCCAGTTCCTCGGAGATGGTTATACAGCAATAGCCACGACCAGCTCCAAACTATGCTGTGTTCGGCTATTTGTTATCGCAGTATTTAGTTTATCAGCCGGTATCAGGCGGCAATCAGCAACCCATATTTAAATAACGTCGCCGCGGACAGTCGCGCCGGTCTGTTCGGTCCGGTAACGGCTCACGCGTTCTGCAGCCGCCTCGGCCGTCTCGCTTTCGACGCCCATCTGTTCGAGCGCGCCCGCGAGCGTCGGAAACGGGAGTTCACCGCCGCGAAGCTTGCCGAGGAGGTCGTCGTCCCACTGGCCGTCGACCCACAGGCAGACACCGCGCGGATCGAGGATCTGTTCGTAGTTCTCCCGGGCAAGCGCACCCTTGAGCCGCTGGGTGACGTTCTCGTCGAAACTCGCGTTGCAGACTTCGAGGTGGATCGGCTCGTCGCCCAGAAGGTGGGCGGCCAAACATTTCTCGGGAGCGGCGTGGCTGTTGTCGTTGGCCCGGACGTACTCCGGAAACGCTTCGGCCCACTCGGCAGAGACGCTCTGGCCGACGCCCTTGACCCCGTGTTTCTCGTGGTAGGCTTCGGCCGTCTCGCTGTCCCCGCGGAGCCGGATGTCCTTTTTCAGATAGATATCAAGCCGTTCGATCGGATCAAGGCCGAGAGCCACGTCGCCGTAGACCCAGATCTCCCGTACTGGAACGGGCATCGGTTCGTCGTCGACCGTCTCGATGAACTGCTCGACACGATCGAGGGCGGCATCCCTGTCGAGTCGCTGGCTGTCAGTCATTGCCGGGGGGAGGCGCGCCGGAGGCAAACGGGTTTCGACCCCGCAGTTCGTACAGTGAACAACAGTGTATCAACCCCGATCAGCGAGACGACCCGATCTGGGTCGTTGTGGACGGCGGCCTCGTAGGCGTTGTAGGCTCCCTCGATGTTCGGCCCGACAACGGACCCCCAATCGGCATACGGCGAGAGGTTGGCCGCCAAATGAATGAGGATATCGTGACCCGACACGAGGTCGACGAACCGCTCGCGGTCGGCGACATCCAGGAGTTGGGTATCGATGTCCTCGTACTCGGTCCGGGAGAACGTGAGCTCGTGGTCGGCTCGAATGCCGTGCGCACCTCACGGCCGACGTTGCCGGTCGCGCCGGTGACTGCGATTCGTGCCATACAGGCGGGTCGAGGGCCACGCCGATGGTTGATGTGACTTGATGAATTGTCTAGCGCGATATAGAATGAGTCCAATAGCTGCAACCCGCTGTTTCGGAGGGGACGATGGAACTCCGCGTGCTGGCTGGATTGCCATGAGAACCGATCAGTCTCCAGTCGACTCGGTCTCAACGTCGATACTCCCCATTTCGGGAGTCGACTCTTCGCCCATCGGGGTCTGGAGCTTACCGACCATCACGGCGACGACGTAGATCCCGACCGCGATCAGAACGATGACGCCGCCGGCGGTCGCCTCGCCGTAGTAGGAAACTCCGATACCGAGGATAACCGCCAGCTCGGCGAGGACGATCGACACGAGCAGCGATTCGTTGAAACTCCGCGACACCTGTGCGGCTCCGGCCACCGGGACGACGAGCATCGCAGCAACAAGGATGACACCCATAATCTGCATCGCACCGACGACGACCATCGCCGTTAGCATGACCATTATCCGATTGTACCAGCTCACCGAGAGCCCCGACACCGCCGCGGCGGTCTCGTCGAACGTCACATACAGGAGCTGGTTGCGCGTGAGCCCGATGACACCGATAACGAGGGCGAACAGTACCAGCAGTATCGAGGCACTGTCGGACGAGACCGTCGACAGGTTCCCGAAGAGGAACTGATTGACGCCGACTGCGAGGCCACCCGCGTTGATGCTAATCAGTGTCGTCCCCAGTGCGAAGCCGGTCGACAACACGATCGCCATCGAGACGTCGTTGTAGGCGTCGGTTGCCTCGGAAATCAGTTCGATGAACAACGCCGCAATCATAGCGACGACGACGGCTGTCAGATACGGTGAGACGCCAAGGTCGAAAACGGCGTTGACGAACAGCCCGATGGCGACGCCCGCAAAGCCGGTGTGGGCAAGCGCGTCGCCGATGAGCGCGAGCTGGCGGTGAACGAGAAACGTCCCGATGAGCGGGGCCATGACGCCGATACAGAGGCCGACGAGGATCGCCCGGTGCATGAAACTGTACTGGAGCAGTTCAAGACCGGTTGCGCCCGCGAGCCACGACATGAACCACGACCAGAGATCGAGAACCCAGTAGAGCGGCGTGAAAACGCCCGCCTGAAGGAGTAATACAGACGACATCAGTCACCCCTCAGGAAGTTTGCCGCGGTACCGAACGCCCGCGCCAGGGCGTCGCTCTCGACGAACTCGTCGGTCGGGCCGTCGAAGTAGATCTCACGGTTGAGACAGACGACGCGGTCGGCATGTTCGGTGACCGCGCTCAGGTCGTGTTCGATCAGCAGCACGGTGATCCCCTCGCTGTTCAGCGAATCCAAGAGGTCGTAGAAGGCTTCGACGGACTCGATGTCGACACCCACAGTCGGCTCGTCAAGGACGAGCAGATCGGCCTCGCTCGCAAGCGCGCGGGCGATGAACGCCCGTTGGCGCTGGCCGCCCGACAGCTGTGTCACCCGCCGATTGGCGAAAGCGGCCATCCCGACAGTGTCGAGAGCACGGTCGACGATTGCCCAATCACTCTCCGAGAGCCGCCCGAAGCCGACGTGCGGGAACCGGCCCATCTTGACGACCTCCCGGACAGTGATCGGCATCTCCTTGGAGGCGCTGGCCTGCTGGGCGACGTAGCCGATCCGCGAGCCGTCGTCGAACGTGTGGGATGGCTCGCCGAACAGTTTGGCAGTACCCTCGTCGGGCTGTAGCAACCCTAACATGAGCTTCATCAGCGTCGACTTCCCCGAGCCATTGGGTCCGACAACTGCGGCGTACTCGCCGGGAGCGATCCGGAGCGAGACGTCCTCGATGACCGGAGCCGACGTGTAGCCGAAGTCGACGCCAGCCAACTCGATGACCGCGTCGTTGGCCTCCGTTCTGCGTGCCGCTGTAGCGTGTTGTGTGCTCATTCGAAGTTACTCCACTCGTCGCCCCAGCCGTCAGGCCCGGCTTCCGCGGGCGTCTTGTTGCCGAGCACGACCTCGAAGGTGGGCATGTTGATGTTGTAGGCGATCTCCTCGTACCCCCAGTTTGCTTCGACCCACGCCTCGCGGACGCCTGCGTATGGCGTCACCGGGAAGTAGGCTTCCACTTGGGTCTCGTTGAGCAACTGGACCGCTGGCCGTCTGGACTCGAAGACGCCGTTTGCGATGTATTCGATGTCGTTGTTTTCGATGACTCGCTTTGCGTCGGCGATATCGGAGGGTTTGACGTCACCGCTGGCAGCGAGGTTCGTCACCAGTGGACGCATCCTAACGCCATACTTTTCGCCGATGTACTGGAACGCGTTGTGTGCGGCCAACTGGACCACATCGCGGTCGGCAGCATCAAAGATCGCCTGGTAATCTCGGTCGATCTGTTCGATCGTCTCGGCGGTGTAAGTCTCGGCGTTGTCCATGAGTGTGGCCTCGTGGTCCGGAGCAATCTCGCTCAGCCCGGCCGCGATATTGTTGACTGACGTCTTGGCGCGGTCGGGGTCAAGCCAGAAATGAGGATCTTTGCCTTGCTGTGAACCGACACCCTCCTCGTCGGGGTCGAGCGTCGCTGCGAGGTCGACCAGTTCGACACCCTCGCGGGCGTTGATCAGGTGTGTGTCGACGGTGTCGTCTTTCAGCGTCTGGATAGCCCGGTCGGCCCACGGTTGGAAGTCCTCACCGACGTGGATGAACGCGTCCGACTCGATGATGTCCTTCGTGATACTGGCATTTGGCTCCCAGCCGTGGCCGTGTAGGCCGGTCGGAACGAGGTTTTGTACCTCAATGGGCGTCCCGTCGGCGACATTCCGGGCGAAATCGTAGAAGCTAAAAAAGGATGCGGAGACGGTCGGCCCATCCCCGGACGCTCCCTGGGTGTTGGCCGACTCGCTGCCGTCAGTCGTACAGCCAGCGAGGCCGGTAGCGAGAACGCTCCCACCGGCGGCGAGAGCCGCCCTCCGTGAGAGCTGTTTGTGTTGGGAACTACGGTTCGTGTCGTCAGTCATTACCTGAAAGAGAGGCCACCAATAATATAATGCTGTTGGTCAAAATTCAAAATTAGAGGTGTCTAATTCACTGCCGAGGCCGTGGACTCCAATCAATACGGCACAGCATACTCAGGGATTAGTTCTACGCGAGAGGCGACAAGCGAGCGTCGAGTAGCGGTCCAGGAGACGAAACCGGTATCCCCACCCATCAGCAAAGAACTGGTAATGGAGTGCGACAAGTGCGACAAGGAGGCGGTGATGCACGCTTCGTATTCGGGGGCCCACCTCTGTGGGAAACATCTCTGCCTCTCGGTCGACAAACGCGTCCGTCGCCGGATTCGGGAGGACGCACTGCTCTCGTCAGAGAGCACGCCCGAGGACCCCGAAAAGTGGGTTATCGGCCTCTCGGGCGGCAAGGACAGCGTGGTGTTGACTCACATTCTCGACGAGACGTTCGGTAAGGACCCCCGTGTCGAGATGATGGCACTGACCATTCACGAGGGGATCGAGGGCTACCGCGACGAGAGCGTTGAAGCCTGTGTCGAACTCTCCGACGACATCGACATGCGCCACGAGATGGTCACCTACGAGGAGGAGTTCGACGTGCGAATGGACGACGTCGTCGAGGACGATCCCGAAAACATGGCCGCCTGTGCCTATTGCGGGGTGTTTCGCCGGGACCTTCTCGAACAGTACGCCGACGAGTTCGGCGCGGATAAACTGCTGACGGGCCACAACCTCGACGACGAGGCCCAGACAGCGCTGATGAACATCCTGGAGGGTGATGTCAAACAGATCGCCAAACACTTCGACGCCAGCCTCGGGAGTTTCGAGGACCGAAACGAGGGAACGGACTTCATTCCCCGGGCCAAACCGCTGCGAGACATCCCCGAAAAGGAGGTCGCGCTCTATGCACATATCAAGGACTTGCCCGCCCACATCACCGAGTGTCCCCATTCCAGCGAGGCCTACCGCGGTGAGATCCAGAAGTTGTTGTGGGATCTCGAAGAAAATCACCCCGGCACTCGCCATTCGATCATGTCCGGCTACGAGGAGCTCGCCGAGCTGACCGCCGACCGCTACCGCGGCGACGAGGGCGCGGATCTCAACGACTGCGAGCAGTGCGGCTCGAAAACCGGGAGCCGCGTCTGCCGGAAGTGTCGGCTGATCGAATCCATCAACGCAGTGTAGCGGTCGGGCGACACGACACAACCGGCGTTTCGGCCACTGTAACCGCTGTTTGAGCCAGGCGTGCTTTTATACTCTCGCCGACGGACCAGTCAGTAGGGTCACCCGTAGGCCCGGATACATCATGGAACTCAACGATTTCGTCGCAGCAAACGAACCCGGAGAGACCGCCGAACGCTTCGAGTTGGAGAACAGCAAACTCCTGGATATCGATGTCGACGGCACGGTCATCGCCAAGGTCGGCTCGATGATCGCCTACGACGGCGACCTCTCGTTTACTGGGAAATCCTCCGCCGAGGGAGGATTAACAGGGATGATCAAAAGCAAGGTCTCCAGCGAGGGGACGCCCGTCATGGAGATCGAGGGCCAGGGCCACGTCTATCTCGCCGATCAAGAAAAGAAGATCCAGATCCTGGAACTCGATGCCGGGGAATCGATCTCGGTCAACGGCAACGATGTCCTCGCGTTTGAGGATCGCGTCGACTACAAGATCAGCACGATCGGCAGCATCGGCGGCGCGTCAGCTGGCGGACTGCTGAACGTCTTTCTGACAGGGCCCGGGACCATTGCAATCACGACTCACGGCGATCCGCTGGTGTTGGAGCCACCGATCCGCACGGACCCGGATGCCACCGTCGCGTGGTCGAGCAACCTCTCGCCGAGCCTCAAAGCCGACCGTAGCCTGAAGGACTCGATCGGACAGTCGTCGGGCGAAACCTACCAGATGAGCTTCGAAGGATCGAGTGGCTTCGTGGTCGTCCAGCCCTACGAAGAAGGCACGCCACAAGCCTAAGCCAGCGGCTCGGCGGTAGAGTCTTAAAAAAAGCGGGAACCAACTGTTGGAGTCGACCTAGCGGATGACGTCAAGTCCGTTGGACTTTTCGAGTTCGTCGGTACCGCCGTCGGACTCCCAGGAGGTTTTGTTCTGGTTCGAGACGTTCGCACTCGCGTCGAACGACTGGTTCTGCTGTTGATCGAGGCTCTGCCGGGATTTGTCGGCCTGTTTCTGCGTCGTCGGACCGAGGACCTGCGCGCTCTGGACGCCGGTCATGATCGCCATGACACGGACTTTGCCCTTGTAGTTGTCCTGGATACGAGCTCCCCAGATCACGTTCGCGCTCGCTTCGAGTCGCTCGGTGATGTTGTCGGCGATCCCTTCGGCCTCCTTGAGTGTGAGGTCCGGGCCGCCAGTGATGTGGACGAGTCCGCCGGATGCACCGCGGTAGTCGACATCCAACAGCGGATGATTCATCGCCTCGTTGACAACTTCCTGGGTCTTGTTTTTGTCCTGTGTCTCGCCGACCAACATTACGGCGACGCCGCCCTGATTCATAATCGTCGACATATCCGCGTAGTCGAGATTGATGAGGGAGGGCTGGGTGATCGTCTCAGAGATCCCTTTGACAGTCTCGGCGATGATCTGGTCCATCACCGAGAAGGCCTTGCCGATCGGGAGGTTCGGGACGTAGTCGAGCAGGCGGTTGTTATCCAGCACGATGATCGAGTCGGCGGTGTTTCGGAGCCGTTCGAGCCCCTCTTCGGCCTTCACCGTGCGGGCGCGTTCGACGTTGAACGGCGTCGACACCATGCCGACGACGATCGCGCCCTGGTCTTTGGCGATCTGCGAGACGACGGGTGCTGCACCGGTACCGGTGCCGCCACCCATCCCCGCGGTGACGAATACGAGGTCGGCCTCGCCGAGGACCTCCTTGATCGTCCCCTGGGCCATCTCGGTTGCGCGCTCGCCCATCTCGGGGTCGCCACCGGCACCGAGCCCGTTGGTCAGGGATTTCCCGACCAGGATCTTGGTGTCGGCTTCGATCATCTTCAGGTGCTGTTTGTCCGTGTTGATCGCGATCGTATCGGCACCGTCGACGCCGATGTTGTACAGTCGGTTGATGGTGTTGTTCCCGGCACCACCGGCACCGACGATCACGATCCGTGGCTCGCCGAACTCGTCGTCGTCATCGAGTGCGGCGTCCATGTCTCGCTGCTCGGCCTCGGCGTTTTCAAGCGCGTCCTGGACGATGTCTTGCATTATGCTTTCACCCAGTTGCGCTCGGTGTTCGATCGTCGCGTCTCTGCCTCGTCGTGTTCATTGAGCATATCGCGGACAGCCGACCGGATCGCCTCGCTCCGGTTCGGAAATTGGCCGGTGTCGACCATTTCCTCGACTTCCTCGATCTGCTGCTTTGGAATTCGTAGTGTCACACGCTCCATGCTTACATTCCCCGGTAAGACAGTCGACAGTATCACGCCAGTGAGGCGTGCTACCGTCGGCGGGGACCGTTTCCGTCCGACCGACGTACACTGTAAGACGACTGTCTTACGCAACCGAACAGTATCCTTGAATGTATATAAAAGTGTCGGCGATTGTAAGACGCCAACCGTAAGACAGCGTTTCGGGGCCTGAGGAGCCCGTTTTCGCGTGCTATGCGTTGTCTAACACGTCAGCTGCCGGTGTCCGACGCCCGCAGCTGGGACAGAACCCCCAGTCGGACTGGATCTCGTCGCCGCACTCACAGAACAGTCTGTGGGTGGCTTTCTCGCCACAGTTCGGACAGTAGACGTGGTCGTCGTCGACCGTCTCGCCGCACTGGGCGCAGTTGGTGGCGGTCGGCTCCGGGGGGGCTGTTCGACCGGATGTCTTACGATCTGTCGGCTCGGCGTTCCGATCGACAGCGACGTTGTCGGCGGAGAGTCCCTCTAGTGAGACGTTGATGTTGATGTCGGGCACGCGAGGCTCCGGGCGGCGCTCTGGTCGGCTCGACTCTCGTTCGGTCAGCAGTTGGTCGAGTCGGTCGGTCACTAGTTCGTCGATCGTCACGTCGCCAGTCTCGGACCGATCGTCCGACGGCGTCGACGCACGCTCCAGAGAGTCGAGGTGGGTGCGGAGTGCCTCCCGCATTACCTCGCTTTTCGAGGCCTCAAGGGCCTCCAGCCGACTGACGAGGTCGTCGTCGGCACGGAACGTGATCTTGCTCATCGGGTGTGTCTAACACAGTACAGGTATTTGAACGTTCGCTTGTGGCAGACATTTGTCAGACACGCCCCGAACAGTAACCCTTAATTACGGCAATGGGGTACGATTCGGTGACCGCCCTTAGCTCAGCCTGGTAGAGCAGTCGACTGTAGATCGACTTGTCCCCCGTTCAATTCGGGGAGGGCGGACTGAACCTCAACACAGTGAGCGACAGCGAACGGTTGTGTTGAGCGTGAAGGACAACCGAGCCGATTTGAGCAGCGAACGACCATCAGGGAGTGAGTGAGTTCAATTCGGGGAGGGCGGACTGCGAGATTTGAACGAAGTGAAAATCTCAATAGCGAGTAGCAAGGGACTCGGAGAGTCCCTCGGACCGTGCGAACGGGTGCTCCGAACCCGTGAGCAGACGGCGCAGCCGCGAGCATCTTTCAATCGACACCGCACCGGCAGGATGCGGATCGCTCTCTCACAAGCCATTTAGCCCCTGCTCACGTCGATCCGATATGGACTACGAATCGAACCTCGATCGAGCAATCGAGGAGCTGCCGGATCTCGGCGGCTCCGACGAGCGACTGGACGTCCCGGACGCCGAGGTACAGAAGGACGGCGCGTTTACACGGTTTACGAACCTCTCGACGATCGCCGACGCCCTGGACCGCGATCCCGAACACCTCCACAGTACGATCCAGCGGGAACTCGGGACCGCCGGACAGTACGAGGACGGTCGGGCCCGCTACAACGGCTCGTTTTCGTCAACAGAACTGAACGCGGCGATCGAATCCTACATCGCCGAGTACGTCACCTGCTCGGAGTGTGGCCTACCGGACACCAAGCTCGTCACCGAAAACCGAACCCAGATGCTGCGGTGTGAGGCCTGTGGTGCGTTCCGGCCGGTCGCCAAACGCCGCCGGACCGACGATCAGACCGACACCCCCGACATCGAGGAGGGCGAAACCTACGACGTCGAGATCACGGGCACGGGCCGCAAGGGCGACGGCGTCGCCGAGCGCGGCAAGTACACGATCTTCGTCCCCGGTGCCGAGGAGGGCGACCAGGTCGAGATCTACATCAACAACGTCAGCGGCACCCTCGCGTTCGCGCGGCTGGCCTGATCGGGGCCACCACGGGGATCGGTGTTTTCAAGCCCGTCGTGTCGTAGTTCTCCACAGTGAGTTCCGTCGCCATCTGTTTCGATCTGTTCGGTACACTCGTCGACGCCGAGCGGCCGGACGATCCCGCGGCCGCGGTCGCCGACGCGCTTCGTGACCGCGGGGTTGCGGTCCCCGACGACTGGACGGCGGCCTACAGCGAGCCCCATATCGATGCCCCGGAGGGTGCGGAAGTCCCGCTGCCAGCCCACATCAGCGCCGCCCTCGCCAGCCGCGGCGTCGACGCGCCGAACAACGCCCCGCGTCGGGCGGTTGTCTCGGCGTTCGATCCTCGCGTCGACACCCGCGAGGGCGCGGTCGAGGCGGTCGCGGCCGCCCACGAATACGGTCTGGTCGGGCTGCTATCGAACTGTTCGGTCCCCGAGTTGGTCGGTCGAACGCTGATCCGGTCGGCGCTCTCCCGCGATTCCTTCGATCAGATCGTCTCCAGTGTCGCCTGCGGCTGGCGCAAACCCGACCGCCGGGCCTTCGAGACGGTTGCCCGCCAGCTAGCAGTGCCCGTCGACCGGCTCGTCTACGTCGGCGACACACCTGCGACCGATGGCGGCATTGAGGCCTGCGGCGGGACGTTCATCGACGTAACCGACACCCCACTGTCGCGGCTCCCCGACTGTCTCAACGAGGTGTGTCGGACAGTATGAGGGTAGAGTCCGACAAGACGAGGAGCCGTGTATGCCAGTAACCCTCGCTGCGGTGGTGCTAGTCGTCGCGCTCCTGGACCGCCTGATCGGTGAACCACCGGCCCGGCTGCATCCGGTCGTCTGGTTCGGTCGGCTCGTCGAGTCCGTCGACCGGCCGTGGAGGTCGCCGCGAGCGATCGGCACAGTCGCGGCGGTGGTGCTGCCGCTCGTGGCGTCAGCGGCGGTCGCCGGTGCGGTCTGGCTCGCCGGGATCGTCCATCCGGTGGCCGGGGGTAGCGTTGCCGTTTTCGTGCTGTTTTCATCGACCAGCCTCCGGCTCCTGTCGTCGACCGCCCGCGAGGTAGTTGCTCTCTCCGAGACCGACCTGTCGCGTGCGCGGGACGAACTCAGAGCGCTGGCGGGCCGGGATGCGAGCGAGCTGTCGCCCGAACTGGTTCGGAGCGCCGCCGTCGAGAGTGCCGCCGAGAACCTCGCCGACGGGCTCGTCGCCCCGCTGTCAGCGGTCGGGCTGGCCGTGGTCGCCGTCGCGCTGTCCGGCTGGGCCGGGCCGGTACTGCCGGTCGCGGCTGCCGCCGCCGCATGGGTGAAGGCGGTCAACACAGTGGACTCGATGGTCGGCTACCACTCGAAGCCGGTCGGCTGGGCGGGTGCGCGGCTCGACGACGTAGTCATGTGGCTCCCCGCTCGGCTGACCGCGCTCCTCATCGCGGCTGCAACGCCGAGTCCCGACCCGCTTTTGAGCGGTCGACGCTGGGCCCGAATTCCAGCCTCCCCGAATTCGGGGTGGCCGATGGCGACGCTGGCGGCGGCACTGCAGGTCCAACTGACAAAGCCCGACACCTACACGCTCAACGCCGTGGCAGAACTGCCGACGACCGCCGCGGCTGAACGGGGCGTCGACCTCGTCGACCGGGCTGGCTGGCTCGCCTTTGGCACAACGGCGGTGATCAGCCTTGTCTAACGGGCCACTGGCAGCGATCCGTGGCGCGGTCGCCTTTTTAACCCGGCTACCGGTCGGCGGCGGCGAGGCGGCGTGGGACGCGTTCCGCGAGCGCCCCCACACGATCCCGCTGGTCGGCTATCTTATCGGTGGGATCGCCGGGCTGGCCTTTTTCCTGCCGGTCCAGCCGACGACCGTCGTCGCGGCCTATCTCGTCGTCCTCTACGGAGTAACGGGCATCACCCACGCCGACGGGCTGGCCGATGTCGGTGACGCGATGGCGGTCCACGGCGACCGGGAGCGTCGACGCGAGGTGCTGAAGGACTCGGCGACCGGGGTCGGCGGGACGGTCCTGTTGGGGCTGACGCTGATCGTCCTCACGCTCGGTGCGCTCGGCTTCGCGGGGACGGACGCGATGACGTCCTTTCGGCTCGTGATCGCCGCGGAGGTCGGCGCGAAACTCGGGATGGTGCTGGTGATCTGTTACGGACGGGCGGCCCACGAGGGACTCGGTTCCCAGCTCGTCGACCGGCTCGACCGCGCCGACTACGGCCCGGCGGTGCTGGTGGTAGCCCCTGCCATCCTCCTGGCACCGGGCGGATCGACCCCCGCACTGCTCGGGGCTGTCGTCGCCGGGCCACTGGTCGGCGCGGTGATGCTCACGTGGGGCTACCGTGCGCTCGGCGGCGTCAACGGCGACGTGATCGGTGCGACCAACGAACTCGCCCGCGCGGTCGGGCTCCATCTGGGGGTGGCCGTATGGATCGTGTTCTGAGCGGAGGCCGGTAGTATGGAGGGCCTACTTATGTGCGGTGGCGAGGGGATGCGACTCCGACCGGCGGTCGGCAACACCGAAAAACCACTGGTGGCGGTCGACGGTAAGCCGATGGTCGTCCACGTCGTTGAGGCCCTGCAGGCGAGTCGAGTCGAGAGCGTCGTCGCCGCCGTCTCGCCCGCAACGCCGGAGACGGCCGCCCGATTGGCCGACCGAGAAGGGGTTCGGCTCGTCGAGACGCCAGGCGAGGGGTACGTCGCGGACCTCGCCACGGCGCTCGATACCGTCGAGACGCCGGCTGTCACCGTCACGTCGGATCTCCCACTGCTGACCGGAGGGCTCGTCGACCGTGCCATTGAGGCGGCCGATGGGGAGTCACTGGCAGTCTGTGTGCCCCGGTCGCTGGTCGAACAAGTAGGGGCCAGCGTCGATACAACGGTCGACCACGACGGGGAACGGGTGGTGCCGACGGGGCTGAATGTCGTCGGTCCCGGCCCGGACCGGCGTGTCGTCTGGACCGCCGAGCGGCTGGCGATCAATGTGAATCGGCCCTCGGATCTCCGGCGTGCCAAAGCGCTGTTTACTGATATATAAAAATCGGTTTTCGAATAGCCTGATTTGACTTTGGAAACGGCAGATTTCGCGGTTAATAGAAATATAATTTAGGGGGATACCCCTGTTTACGTTCGTATGGACCCCCAGAGTCTCGATACACTCGACCGCGTACCACACGGTGGTGCGTCGGACCCGCAGCTACTCGACTTCAGTGCAAACACGAACCCTGTCTCTCCCACAGGGGCCGCAACAGTCTACGAGTCGGCGTTTTCGGCGGCTCGGCAGTACCCGGTCGACGACTACTGTGAGTTCCGCGCCGCCGCCGCCGAATACATCGGTGTCAGTGGTAAACAGATCATCCCAACCCCCGGTGGGCTGGCCGGAATGCGGCTCCTGTTTTCGGCCGTCATCGACGACGGCGACAGCGTCGCGATTCCAGCACCGAGTTTCGGCGAGTATGCCAAAGAAGTACAGCTCCAGGGCGGCGAGCCGACGTTCGTCGACCACGACGAGATCCAGACGATCGACCCCGAACCGCACGAACTGGTGATCGTCTGTAATCCGAACAACCCAACCGGCACCGCCTACTGCCCGATGGGGCTTCGAGCACTGGCCGACCGGTGTCGGGACGCCGGGACGACGCTGCTCGTCGACGAGGCCTTTCTGGACTTCACCGACGAGCCGTCGCTGGCTGGCACCGAGGGCGTCGTCGTCGCCCGCTCGCTGACCAAGATCTTCGGGCTCCCGGGGCTCCGGGCGGGCTTTCTGGTGGCGACTGGCCAGCTCAGAGAGCGGCTCGACGTGGCGCGGCTCTCCTGGACGCTGAGCACGCCCGCCGCAGCGGTCGGCGCCCACTGTCTGGCTGACATCGAGTTCGTCGAGGAGACCCGCCAACGCGTCGACGCCGAACGCCAGCGAATGGCCGAGCGACTGTCCGAGCGGTTCACAGTCACACCCTCGGAGGCACCGTTTCTGCTACTGGAGACCGAGGAGCCGGTCGGGGAGGTCATCGATGAGGCCCGCTCGGCGGGGATCGTCATCCGGGATGCGACGACCTTCCGCGGGCTCGACTCACACGTTCGGGTCGCAGTCAAACGGGAACACGAAAACGAGCAGTTGCTCGAAGCCTTCGGCGTTTAGTCGGAGCGGCCCGCGACGGTTCCGGAGCGGTCGACACCGCCCAGATCGGCAAGCTCGTTGAGGTAGTCGACCATGTCGTCGATCGCATCCCGCTGTTCGGCCGTGCCGTCGGTGATCTCGCCGATGCTAGCTTCGATCTCCTCGGCCTGTTTGGCGACTGCTTCGGCAGTTGAAGTGATCTCTTCGAGCGACGCCGCCTGATCGTCGTTGGTGTCGGCGACTTCCGAGATCCCGTGGGCAGCCTCCTGCGAGGCTGACACGATGTCCGACAGCGAGTCGAGGACACCCGAAATCTCGGCGTTGGCGCTGCGGACTTGGCTGTTGGTCGTCTCCGAGACATCAGCCGTCTCCTGGGTACGTTCCTGAATCTCGCCGATCAGTTCGGAAATCTCGTCGGCGTTCTCCTTGGTTTCCTCGGCGAGACTTTTCACCTCGTCGGCGACAACTGCGAAGCCGTCGCCCGACTCGTCGGCGCGGGCGGCCTCGATATTCGCGTTGAGCGCGAGGATGTTGGTCTGGTCGGCGATGTCGGCGATCACCTCGACGACCTCGTTGATCGCGTCCATCCAGCCTTCGAGCTGTTCGACCGTCTCGACGAGTTCCTCGGTCGACTCGACGACCTCGGTCATCTGGTCTTGGGCGCTTTCGCCAGCCTGTGCGCCCTCCTCGGCGGCCTGCTCGGCGCGGTGGGCTGCCGAGTCGACCTGATCGGAGGTGGCGGCGACCTCCTCCATGGTCGCACTCAGGTTCTGCATCTCGTCGCTGACCTCCCGGAGCGACTGGTTTTGATCACTGACCTCCTCGTCGATCTCGACGGCTTCGGTGGCGATCTGGTCGGCCGCCGCCGACAGCTCCTCGACTTGGTCGACGAGTCCCTGAATCATCGTCTGCGTCGAGTCGGCAACGCCGTTGATCGCATCGGAAATCTCCATGACATCCTCGTCGAGCAGATCGCGACCGTCGGTGTAGTCGACACGGGCCCCGAGCTGGCCGTCTTCGATATCTTGGGCCGTCGTAGCGACCTCATCGACCAACCCGGCCATCGCCTCCCGGCGGCGGATGACCTCGGTGTTGTCCTGGATGAGTTGGATAACACCCTGTAGCTCTCCGGCCTGGGTGATCGGCGTTGCAACCGAATGGACGTACAGGGTCTTGCCGTCGGCGTTGTCGAGTTCCTGTTCGACCTCGTAGGCCCGCTGGTCGCGACCCGAGCGTTCGGCTCCGAACGTCTCGTCGGCCCGGTCGGGGTTGTCGACGACGGCGTTCGCGAGTGTCTGTGTCCGGTCGTCCCGGAAGAACCGCGCTGTGTCGTCGTCGCCCAACACGGCCTCGCGGTCGATGCCGGTCAACACCTCCATCTCCCGGTTCCAGCCGATGATCCGATGGTGGGTGTCAATCATGAACGCCGGCTGTGGGAGCGTATCCAACAGCGCGTCGGTTGAAATATCGATATCCTCGTCGGCCGACTGTCGACCGCCGAGCGTGTCGTCATCCTCACCAGTCGAACGCTGGGCCCCCTCAGGGTTACCCTGTGGCATAGCAACCAATAGGGGACACTGAATGTTATTGGTTTCCGTACTATTATCAGATATTATATTTTGATTGAGGAGGGGTTATATTGTAAACCGAATCACAAATGTAGCTATCTGATTTGGACCACAGTCACGGCTACTCAGTGAAGAGTCCCCTCACGATGCTCGACGTCGTAGGCGAACAGCGCATAGCCCACGTCTTCGGTCGAGTAGCCGGTCTCGGCGGCGATCTCGCGGATCGGCTCGATCATCGTCACGTAGTCGGCGGCGTCGAACGACTCCTTGCGGCCCTCGACGTAGTCGAACCGTTCGAGCGTGGCCCAGACGCGGGTGTCGACGATCGCGTGCCGCGAGGGATCGAGCGCGGTGAGTACACAGGAGGCCGTCGGAGCCTTGAACCCGCTGAGGCCGCCAATGAGGTGAATCTTCGAGAAGTCGCCATCGACGCGCCGGACGTTGGCGGTGACTTCCTCACAGCGTGCCTCGGGGTTCCGGTCGACGTGGTAGGCGCTGCGGGTCGAGGATTCGTAGGCGATCTCGTACAGTTGCTCGCGAGTGAGATACCCCTGCTGGCGGTACTGCTGGCCGAACTCGGCGATCCGATCCGGGAGGACGCCCTGTGTCTCGGCGTACGACTCGAGATACTCGGCAATGAGTGGGTCGTCGATCCCAGCCATACTGGAAGGAGACAGGACATCGCCGAAAACGTTCCTATTCGAGCGGGTCGTCGTGGCCGCTTTCGCTGCCGTGGCCAGTTAGTCGACGACTAACTCGATGGGATACTCGGTGATGTTTTCGTAGCCGTCGTCGGTGACGATTACGATGTCTTCGATTCGGACGCCGCCGACCGCCGGATCGTACAATCCCGGCTCGACGGTGATCACCTGTCCGGCCACGAGATCGCCGCCGTCGGTCGAGAGCCGCGGTCGCTCGTGGACATCCAGGCCGACGCCGTGGCCGGTGCTGTGGATGAACCCGGTCTCGGTCGAGGGGTCGGCCCGCAGCGTCGGGTGTCCGGCGTCCTCGTAGACCTCACACGCTGCTGCGTGGACGTCCTCGCCCGTGTTTCCGGCTTCGACCGCATCGAGGGCCGCCGCCAGCGCCCGCTCGGTGAGGTCGTACCACTCGGCGAGCGTCTCGTCCGGCTCGCCTTTGCAGAACGTCCGGGTCATATCCGCGTGGTACTTCGTCGACTTGTTCCGGGGGAAGATGTCGACGATGATCGGTTCGTTCGCATAGAGCGGCCCGCTGCCGCGGTCGTGGGGATCGGCTGCACTCTCGCCGCAAGCGACGATGGTCTCGTCGAGCCCACAGCCGTGTTCTAACAGCGTGATCTCGATGGCCTCTTTAATGCGCTCGCTGGTCAGCACCTCACCATCGACGAGCAACTGCCCGTTGGCTCCGGTAGTCGACTGTTCGATCAACCCCTCGGCGGCCGCCATCGCGGCCTCGTTGGCCCGTTGGGCCTCCCGGACGTGATCGAGTTCGCTCGGCGTCTTGACCGCGCGAATGTCGACCAGGACGTCGTCGGTGTCGACGACGACCTCGATGCCCTGCTCGCGGAGACCGTCAGCTCTGCCTACGGGAAACCGTTCGGGGACTGCGACCGATTCGACACCGCCCGCCGACAGGAAGGCCGCCGCAACCCGATGACCCGCCTCGACCGGCCCGTAGTCGCCGACTAACTCCCGTTTGTCGTAGGCTACCGGTCGCTCGACGCGGTCGGCACGGCTCTCCTTTCGTGCCCGGCCGTACTCCAGCCCGGAAACGAGTACCGAGAGCTCTTCCGGCGTGTAACACGTAAAAAACGGGTCGGGGGCGTCGAACCCCGAGAGATACCGCTGGTTCGAGTCGGTACTGGCGGCGTCGATGGCGTAGGCATCCACCCCAAGCGAGTCGAGATGGGCATCAAGGCGACTGAAATCCGGATCCATGCCCAGTTCTTGTCGACAGAAGGGTAAGATCGTTGGCCCTCACAGCGCCTGCCAACGAGTGTTCGGTCCGGCTGTCACTCACACAGAACTGAAAAATCAAATAGAGTATATATAAAGCCGGGATCGCCGCAGAGCGTGTCGGCTTCGCGTCCTGCCTCCGTCAGACACATATCAGTTTGAATTATATTTTCTGCAATGGGTTAATATGCGTGGCTATCATACGCAGGTGTAGCTTATGCTCTTACCTCTTCGTGACCAGATCGGTACAAGCCAGGGAGAATCAGCCGGGCAACTGCCCCGTCATCGCCGTCTCGACAGGGTCCGACAATGAAACTCGCAACCATTGGCGTCGGCAACGCCGGTAGCAAGCTCATCGACCGGATGCTCGAATTCGAACAGGAAACCGGGCGGGACCTCTGTCGACACGTTCTCGTGATCAACACCGCCCGCACGGACCTCGCCAAACCGGACCACGTCCCGGAGGACCGCCGGGTGCTGATCGGCGACACTCACCAGAAGGCTAAGGGCCACGGCGTCGGCGGCGACGGCGAGGTTGGCGCGGAGGTCGCCAAAAACGATATCGACGAGATCCGCCGGGTGTTCGACGACGTGGAGATCCACGAGGTCGACGCGATCCTCGTCGCCGCCGGACTGGGCGGCGGCACCGGCAGCGGAGCCGGACCCGTGGTTATTGACGAACTCCAGAAGATGTACGACGAACCCGTTTACGGGCTTGGCGTCCTGCCGGGCGAGTACGAGGGCGGTCGACCCGCCCTGAACGCCGCTCGCTCGCTGCAATCGTTCGTCACGAAGGTCGACAACTTCATCGCCTTCGACAACGACGCCTGGCGCTCCCGCGGCCAGACCGTCGAGGAGGGCTACGAGCAGATGAACCGCGAACTCGCCACCCGGATCGTCACCCTGCTCGCAGCGGGCGAGGTCGACGACAGCGAGGTCGGCGAGAACGCGATGGACTCCAGCGACATCATGCGCACCCTCGATACCGGCGGGGTCTCCTCGATCGGGTATGCGTCAACAGATCTCGACAAGCCGGGGGGGCTGCTCTCGAAATATAAAAAGAAAGAGGACGACGAAATCAACTCGATGGACGCGGCCAAGATCAAGGGGCTCGTCCGTCGGGCGGTTAACTCCCGCCTCACAATTCCGTGTGAGGTATCGAGCGCCGACCGGGCGTTGATCATCTTCGCCGGCCCCTCCTCGATGATCTCCAGGAAGGGAATCGAATCCGCCCGTGAGTGGCTCGAACAGGAGGCCGACACCGTCGAAGTGCTCGCGGGTGACGATCCCCGCGAGGATTCGGATACGCTCGCGGCAGTCGTCCTGCTGTCGAACGTCACCGAGACACCGCGGATCAAGGAAATCCAGAACCAGGCCGTCGACGCCCAGAACAAGATCCAGGAGCTCGATGCCGTCCGGGAGGAGGAAATTACGTCGCTGATCACCGACGATGACAATGAACTCGACCCGATCGTCTAGTGGCCGCCGACCGATGCCGCCGACGATGGGGACCGAGCGATGAAGCTCGCACTGCTCGGCGTCGGCAACGCGGGCACCCGGATCGTCGACCAGCTGCTCGACGCCGAGTCAGAAACCGACCGGCCGCTGACCGACGGCAACGTCCTCGCGTTCAACACGACCCCCTCCGCGTTCGCTGACACCACCCACATCGACGACGAGCGACAGGTCGTCATCGGCGACATCCATCCGGACGTGACCCGTCCCAAAGATATCGACGACGAGAGTGGGGAGGATCGTCGGGAGGGTGTCGCTGGCGATCCGGAACTCGGCGTTGAAGTCGCTCGCGACGACCTCCCGGAGATCCGGCGCGCGCTCGATCAGGTCGACGACACCGAAGTCGATGCGGCGATGATCGTCGCCGGGCTGGGCGGCGGCACGGGCTGTGGCCTCGGGGCAGTGCTGCTCGAAGAGCTGGCGTCGATCTACGAGATCCCGATCTACGTCCTCGGCGTGCTGCCGACCAGCGAGGAGTCCGACCGGCGGGCGTGGACCGCCGCGCGTGCGGTGCGGACGTTCGTCCCATTGGCCGATGCCGTGTTTCCGGTCGACACCGAGTCGTGGCTCGCCAGCGCAGAGAGCGACGAGACGTACGACGAGCTCAACAGGGCGATCGCGACCCGGCTCGTCTCGCTTTTCGGGGCCGGAGAGAGCGACACTGCGGCCATCTCGGAGCTCCGAATGGACCCCAACGACCTCAAGCGGACTCTCGATGTCGGCGGGCTGGCCACCGTCGGCTACGCCGAGACCGAACTCGACGAGGTCTCGGAGGGGTGGTACCAGCGGCTCCGCCGACTGCTCGGCTTCGAGGTGCTGGACCCCGAGCCCCAGACCGACGCGGTGTCGATCAAGAACCTCGTCCAGCGGGCCGCCGACTCGAAGCTCACCCTGCAGTGTGACATCGAGACAGCCGACCGCGTCCTGCTGGTGTTGTCAGGACCACCCAAAGAGCTCTCACGCAAAGGGTTCGAAAGCGGCCGCTATCTGCTCGAAGACAAAACCGGGACCGTCGAGATTCTGGCCGGGGACGAACCGCTGCCGGAAGCCTCGCGAATCACGGCCACGATCCTACTGTCGAACGTGACCGGCGTGCCGCGGATCGAGGCACTCCAACGGCGAGCGGTCGAGTTCCAGCGCGAGCAGGACGATCTGCCAGCGACCGATCCGGATGAGCTGTCGGCTGACACTACCCTCTCGGCAGGGGACAACCGGCCGTCAGCAGACGGCCAATCGTCAGCAAACGACCAGTCGGCAGGAGACGATCAACCGACGGGAGACGAACAGCCGCCCAGCGACGACCACGGCTTCGACTTCCAGGACGCCGAATTGGTCGACCAGCCGGACGCCGAACAGGAGTCCGCACCCTCGGAAGCCGAACCCGATGAACCCACGGCCGCGGGCGACGACACTGCCGACGACGACACAGCCAGCGACGACACTGCCGACGACGACACAGCCAGCGACGATACTGCCGACGACGAATCCGAGTCCACCGCAGACGAGTCGGCTGCCGAAAGCGAGCCACAAAAACAGTAACCAACCGCTGCAGGCGATCCGACTCCGGTATTCTGATAGCCTTTCGCTGGGACCACAGGGTATGGACGTTCACATCTCGACCTCGACAGTGCAGGGTACTACTCGGGCACCGCCATCGAAGAGCTACACCCACCGGGCGATCCTCGCGGCAGGCTACAGCGACGGCGCGACCGTCTACGACCCCCTCGACAGCGCCGACCCCCGAGCGACGATGCGCGCGGTCGAAGGGTTCGGCGGAACAGTCGACCGCCCCGACGCCGAGGGCCCCCTCGAAATCACGGGGTTCGACGGCACACCGGTGGTCCCCGACGACGTGATCGACTGCGCCAACAGCGGAACGACAATGCGACTCGTCACGGCGGCCGCGGCCCTCGCCGACGGGGGAACAGTCCTGACCGGCGACGACTCGCTCCGCTCGCGGCCGCAGGGCCCGCTCCTGGAGGCCCTCGACTCGCTCGGCGTGGGCGCCACGAGCACCCGCGGCAACGGCCAGGCCCCGCTGGTCATCGAGGGACCGCTCGCGGGCGGCGAGGTCGACATCCCCGGCGACGTCTCCTCGCAATACATCTCCGCGCTGCTGATGGCCGGAGCTGTCACGGAGGAGGGGATCGAACTGAACCTGACGACCGAACTTAAAAGCGCACCCTACGTCGACATCACCCTGGAAGTCCTCGACGACTTCGGCGTCACCGCCGAGCCAGTCGGTGCGACGGGCGCGGGCGGCGTCCGATCGGCCGGAGCCGAGGGGTTCGTCGTCGACGGCGGCCAGCAGTACAGCCCCGAGGGCGGCGCATACCACGTCCCCGGCGACTTCTCGTCGATGTCCTACCTCCTCGCGGCGGGCGCAATTGCCGCCGCCGACGGCCAGTCGGTCGTCGTCGAGGGAGCCCAGCCGAGCGCGCAGGGCGACAGCGCGATCGTCGGTATCCTGGAGGCGATGGACGCCGACATCGAGTGGGACCGGGAGGCTGGCGAGATCACCGTTGCACAGTCAGAGCTCACGGGGACGACCGTCGACGTCGGCGACACCCCCGATCTGCTGCCGACGATCGCAGTGCTCGGCGCGGTCGCCGAGGGCGATACCGTCATCGAGAACTGCGAGCACGTCCGGTACAAGGAGACCGACCGAGTGAGCGCGATGGCCACCGAACTGGAGAAACTGGGCGCGTCAGTCACCGAGAAACACGACGTACTGACGATCCACGGCAGCGACTCGACGCTGTCGGGAGCCGCAGTCGACGGCTACCACGACCACCGCGTCATCATGTCGCTGTCGGTCGCCGGACTCGTCGCCGAGGGGACGACTACAGTGACGGGGGCCGATCACGTCGATATTTCGTTCCCGGACTTCTTCGATGTGCTCGACGACCTGGGTGGCGCGGTCGACCGAACCGAGTAGCCGGAGACGCTACGCGAGACGGTTGGCAACGTCGAGCAGTCCATCCGACTCGGTGCTGTCTGATTCGTCGCTGGTCGACTCGTTTTCTCCGGTCGAACTGTCGTCGGCCGATTCTTTTTCGTCCGATTCATCGTCAGTGTCCGACTCGTTGGCGGCCGCTGCGGCCGTCGCCTCGGCTGTGATCGACTCGGCGAGCGTCCGTGCGTTCTCGCCTTCGACGATCCGGAACTGTCGGGGATAGACGCCGAGCGAGACGAGGAAGTCATCACCCCGTTCGACGGCCTCGGTCACGTGAATGTCGAGTTCCAGCGGGAGCCCGAAGAAACTGGCCTCGGCGATGAACCGAGATCTCGTGGTCGACTGATCGAGGATCGTCACCGTCTCTTCAGAATCGGCTTCGATGTTGCTAATCTCGTCGTAGCTGTCCGCCAGCAGGTCGACCACCTCGCGGGCCGACATCTCGCCAATCGGGTTGAACGTCTCTCCGGCAACCTCCAGTTGCGGCGTCGAGAGCACTGCAAACGTCGCGGTCGCCTGCTCGGCGAGCCCTTCGATGCCAACCTGTTTTTCGTAGTTGGAGAGATAGCTCGTGACGGCAATCGTCTCCGACTGTCCGGCGGCCTCGACTGTCTCCTCGGTGACGATCTCCTGGATACCGACGGCCTCGTAGCCAGTCGAGTCGAGCGACGACTCGCTCACACCGGCTGGTGTCGACTCCAGACTGGTCACCGTTCCCAAGACACCACTAAGACAGCCCGAGACGCTGAGGACGCCAGCGGCTGCGGTTCCTGCGAGGAGGGCTCGTCGGTTCATTCACCAGAGACAGACCACCTGTTGATAAGTGTTTGTTGAAAACTGGTCAGTACGGTTAGACAGTTCGCTACCGAGCCCCTCAGTCCTGGCTCCCATCCCCCGGCGAGCCGCCGTCTGCGTGTGGATCTCTCGTTGCGTCACCGCTGTTGTCGGCGGGCGCAGTCGAGGACGCCTCGCGCTTGTCGGCGAGTCGCTGCTCGAACCACCGCCACTCGACGGAGAACTGATCGGTCTCTTTGAGGTTCCAGACATCGGCGTCCGTTACTTTCGGCCCCACCCGGAACGACTGGAACATATTCAGTGCCCAGATGCCCAGCCCAATGATCAGCAGGACCGCGCCGAAGGTGGCCAACTGCTGGAGGACCTCGAACTCGGCGGGGTAGGCCGCCCGGCGGCGCGGGAGACCGAGATAGCCCAGCGCGAGCAGCGGCGTAAACGTCGTAAACACGCCGACGATGGTGAGGTAGGCGTGTATCTTCGCTACCTTTTGATTGTACATCCGGCCGGTGAGCAGGGGGAACCAGAAGTAGCCCGCCGCGAACGCCATGAACGTGATGATGCCGACGACGATGAAATGGAAGTGGCCGACGACGTAGTAGGTATCGTGGAGGACGAGGTCGACCGGGATCGACGCGAGGAAGACGCCGGTGACGCCGCCGATGATGAACGTGCCGACCGAGCCGATCGAGAAGATCATCGGCGCGGTCAGTCGGATCGAGCCGCCCCACAAGGTGGTGATCCAGTTGAAGACCTTGACCGCCGAGGGAATGGCGATCGCGATCGAGATGGCCATAAACGCCGCCCGGAGCCGGGGGTCGATCCCGGTGGCGAACATATGGTGAGCCCAGACGCCAAAGGAGAGCACGCCGATTGCGAGCGTCGAGTAAACGATGAATCTGAATCCGAACAACTGGCGACCCGCGAACTTCGGGAGGATGTAGCTCACGAGCCCGAAGGCCGGAAGAACGAGGATGTAGACCTCCGGATGGCCGAAGAACCAAAACAGGTGTTGCCAGAGGATCGGCCCGCCCTCGGCAGAAAAAAAGGCGGTGCCGATGTTTCGGTCGGCCAGCAGCATCAGGAGGGCACTACCGAGCAGCGGAAACGCAAAGAGGACGATCCCGCTGGTGGTGAGGAGTGTCCAGGAGAAGATATCGAGGCTCGACCACGTCACTCGCTCGCCGCGCATGGTAAAGATGGTCACGATGATGTTGATCGCCCCCATCACGGTGGCGAGACCGCTGAGGTGTAAGCCCAAGAGTAGCAGGTCCATCTGGGGGTTTTGCAGCGTCGTCGACAGCGGGGCGTAGAGCGTCCAGCCGCTGGCTGGCGGTTCGAGGATCAGTAAGACGGGGATATCGATCCCGAAGGACAGCAGCATCTTGCCAAGTACTTCGGTGAGCAGGCCAGCCCGCGCCAGCAGGAAAGCCATTGGGATGAGCCAGAAGGCGATGGCGTTGATCCGGGGGAACGCCATGTCCTCGGCGTCAAGCAAGATCGGGATGAAGTAGTTGGCAAAGCCGAAGAAGACGGGCGTCACGAAGAAAAACAGCATCGTCAGCCCGTGCATCGTGAAGACCGCGTTGTACGTCTGGGGATCCCAGATCGTCGGGTTTGCGGTGAACAGTTCGGCCCGCATCATCATCCCGTCGGTCGCCCCCCAGGTCCCGGCGGCGATCCCGAAGAGGATGTAGAGGATGCCGATGTCCTTGTGATCGACGGTGGTCAGCCACCGGAGCAGGCCGTCGGGCTTGTGGGCAAAGCCGGACTGCTGGCCCGGAAGCCAGGCCGAAAACCCGCCGTCAGAGACGAGTCGCGTGTCAGTCGACCCGGAAGCGGTCGCCTGACGGGCCAGCAGCACCGCCACCCCGACGAACGCGACCGCAAAGAAGGCCAGCAACGCGAGATCTACCGGCACTGTCGACCACTCCCGCGGTCCTGTGAACACATATCATGCCGCTACTGTCTCGGGGTTGTTAGATGTGTTTGGGTGTTGTCATGAATGTCGGTCGACCTGATAGCCATGGGGGCAGACCAGTCAGGGGGAATTACGGCCGACATCAGGCTCCGGTCGGTCGGGGGTTGGCTCAGGGGAGTCGCCGAACCGGTCATAGAACGCTCCCAGCAGGAAGCCGTAGACGAGGTGGGCCAACAGCGTGAACCCGGCGAACACCGCCAGCAGCGGGCCGGTGATGTCACCGCGACCGAGGATGAAGAAGGCGATCCAGAGGACTGCGCCGAGGATCATCCCGTTGGAAGGCGAGTCATCGAACGGGAAGTAGGGCTCGATGGCGACGAACAGCAGCGGCCAGATGACCGTGCCGACGAACGCGAAGGTAATGAAGCCAATAAAGGTGTTGCCGGGCATTCCAACGTAGCGGGCGACCGCGTCGAAGGCCCGGACCTGTTCTCTCGTTTCGACCTCCAACATGAGAAAGACGACCGACATCACCGAGATACCAGTCGCCCCGCCGAGAATGCCGCCTGCGATCCGGTTCACGCCAACTCACCCAGAGTCCTCATATACCTCCATCAGCACCGCAGTCGACATAAAACTCGGTTTGCGTCGGATAGGGAGACACTCGGACGAAGCCACCAGTCACGAGGTCGATCTGCCCGACGTTTCCTGGACTGCGATCACGGCAGCCGCGAGAGCCCCGATCACGACCGGAAGCCGGAGGTTCTACACGAGCCCGTCTAGCGACAGGCCCGCGAGGAGCATGACGATACTACAAATCAGTAGTATTTCGTGACGGCCACTACTGTATTGCATCGTTTGGCTAGTCGTGTAAACAGAATATAACATACGCCACAGACGCCAGGAAACGTCCCGCAGTCGACCAGTTACTACTACGTAGCTCCCTCGACAAGAGCGAGTATCCATGAGCAGTCCGAATCGAAGTCAGATCCGGGTCGACGAGACGGGAGGCATCGGCCAATGACACGCAACTATGCACCCGTCTCGCCGCCAGTCGCGCTGACGATCGCTGGCAGCGACTCCGGCGGTGGCGCGGGTATTCAGGCCGATTTAAAAACGATGGAGGCCCACGACGCCTTCGGAACCTCGGTCGTCACCGCGACAACCGCCCAGAATACTACTGGCGTCCAGGACGTGAACGTCCTCCCCACAGACCACATCGAAGCCCAGTACCGCGCGGTCGTCGACGATTTCGCCGTCGAAGCGATCAAAACCGGGATGTTGGCGAGCGAAGGGGTGATCGAGACCGTCGCCGACTGCATCGACCGTTACGGGGGGCCACTCGTCGTCGACCCCGTGATGGTCGCCGCCACTGGTGACCGCCTGCTGAGTGAGGATGCAGAGGACGCGTATAAACAACTCATTGCCCGGTCGACGCTAGTCACGCCCAACGTCGACGAGGCCGAGATTCTGACTGGAATGGAAATCAACGAGCAGGCCGATGCCGAGCGGGCAGCTCACCAGTTGGTTGAGCACGGTGCGGACGCCGCCCTGGTCAAGGGTGGCCATCTCGATGGCGAGGCGGTCGTCGACACCCTCGTCGTCGGAACGGGTGACGGCAGCCGCACCGAACGGTTCAGCCACCCCCGAATCGAGACCGCCGCGACCCACGGCTCGGGCTGTACCCTGTCGAGTGCGATCGCCGCCCGGCTGGCCGCCGGCGAATCGCTGTCGGAAGCGGTCGCTGGCGGCGTCGCATTCATGGAGCGGGCCGTCCGCTACGGGATCGACGTCGGCTCGGGGGCGGGATCGGTCCACCACATGGTCGACATTCGCGAGCGGGCCGACCGTGTGGCAGTGAGCGAGGCCGTCGAGTCGGTCGTCGCCCGGCTGGTCGATCGGAACGTCGAGACGCTCGTCCCCGACATCGGGATGGGTGTCGTCGGCGCGACGCGCTACGCCGAGACGCCAGCGGAGGTCGTCGGCGTCGACGGTCGGCTCAGTCGAACCCGGAGCGGAATCCGACCGACAGCAGGGGTTCGCTCCGGTGGTTCGCGGGGGCTCGCCCGACAGCTCGTGGCGGCCCGCGAGACGTATCCCGAGCTTCGGTTCGCGGTCAACTGCCGATTCGATGGCGGCGTCGAAAGCGCGCTGGCGGCGGTCGACGGGCCGGTAGTCGAAGCAGTGACCGACGACGAAGGCGACGCGCGTATCGAACGGGTCGACCACACGGCTCCAGTGGTGGGGATCAATGAGGAGAGCCTGCCGAACGGCGACCCCCCAGCGGCCGTGGTCGACCGCGGTGGCGAAGGTCGGGAGCCCGGCGTCGTGCTGTTCGCTTCGGATTCGGAGACGCTCCTGGAACGAACGCTGACGCTGTACGAGGCACTGATTACGGAGTAGTCGCTCGGCATCTGTTCGGGTAATAAATAAAAATCGAACCGAAGCGTCCGGCAGTCTAAAGCGAGACGGCCGATTTGCTGACGAGCGAGTCAGGCACGCGGAGTTCAGTGACCGTCGAGGCACCGGGTGCGGTGGTGAGCGTCAGTGTTACCCGGTCGCCGCCGTTGAGTTTACCGCCAATGGCATTTGTAGCGTTGAATTCGATTTTGTAACGGTCACTACGATCCGTGATTACGTTGTCGTTGGTCGCCGATGTGATGTTACTGATCGAAGCATCACTGGTCCCAACGACACCGGTCGAGACCGAGTCGGATGTGACGAACTCGTAAGTGACGTTTTCGAGCTGTATATCCTCGGCTCCTGCTGCCTTCGTTAGGGTGACGTTTACTTTGTCAATATCATCGTTGTCAGTCACGTTCCCGGTTGCCGACAGGATGTTGATGCGGTCGCTGACCTGCTGTGTCGACTCTTGTCCGGTTGCTTCCGCCTGTGTCTGGAGGAGCCCGGCCGTGTTAATCAGTACACCTGCGGCGATTGCGGCGACCAGAACCATCGCAATGAAGACGATGAGGGTGCCGATTCCGACTTGACCTCTGTTTTCTGTAAACATTGTATTCGTATAGTCTGTAGTAGTTGCGTGCTACAGACGCTGTGTAACCGAAAAAGGTGGTTGTAATTAAACTCGTCTCTCCAAATATTTATTTTGATACCGAATAGTAAATTGGATGACGCATCGGGGATCGATTGCTAAACCAACAGCCTCGATCAGTGGCTGCGGATACTCAAACAGTCGGTGAGATCGAATCACAGGAACCGTGGCCGACAGGCCGTCGTAGCGTCTCAGCGAACGAGTCGGCTACAGGAGCCACAGAGGTTCTCTTCTTTGACATCGACCTCGCGGACGGTCGGCGAGAAACTCATCACGCATTTGGAGTTGTCGCAGTGTTCTAAGCCGAGGGTGTGGCCGATCTCGTGGACGACCTCCTTACGGACGCGGTCGGAAAAGACGGCAGTTTCGGGTTTCGTCGAGATCCCGCCGTCGGAGGAAGTCTGGAGGCGGTACGTCGAGATGACAGAGCCGTTGCCGTTGAGGTAGGCAAGACCGAAGACGTAGTTGCGGCGGCGGTAGTAGAGATCCTCGGCAGTGACGCCGATGTTTTTATCGCCCGATCCCACGCGGCTGACGAGTTCGATCAGGTCCTCGGCGCGGTGTTGGTTCCGGTTGGGGTCGAACGCGCCGTCGGGGATGGGTTGGCTATCCTGGACGGTCACGTCACAGCCGTAGACCGACCGCAGGCTAGCCGAGGATTCCCGCTTGACCTGCGCGGGGACATCCCCGATCGGCACGATGTCGACAAGCATGGAAAGCGGTATGGAGGGGTTGTTATTAAGTCTCACGCCAGACCGGCGTTCCGTCCCACGATTGGCGGCGGCCAGCACCGCGTTCGGCATCTCGGTACGTTTTTTTCAGTGCCACGTTTCGGTTCGCCTGATGGACGTAGATACGGTCGTACTCGATATCGACGGCGTACTGCTCGACGTGGCCGACTCCTACCGGCAGGCGGTCGTCGACAGCGTCGACCGCGTGTACGGCACAACGGTCGACCGCGAGGCCATCCAGGCGTTCAAAGACGCTGGGGGATTCAACAACGACTGGCTGGTGACCGACGCCGTCGCCCTGTTCGTGCTGGCCCAACAGGCAGGCTACGAGGCCGATATCGAGACCTTTACCGACGCCATCGCTGCCCACGGCGGCGGGCTGGAGGGCGCGGAGGCCACACTGGCGGCCGAACTGCCGAATTCGACGTTTGAGGAGGTCGTCGACAAGTGGGACCCCGACCGACTCCGCGAGGTGTTCCAGGCACTTTATCTCGGTGACAATCTCTACCGTGAACTGGAGGACGGCGAGCCACCATTCGAGACAGAGGGCTACATCCACGACGAGCCGGTAGTGATCGATCCAGAGACACTGGAGACGCTAACCGACCGCTACAACGTCGGCGTGGTGACGGGGCGACCCGCTGCCGAGGCGACGATCGCGCTGGATCGCGTGGGGCTAGATGTCGACGACAGCCACCGGTTTACGATGGACAACTGGGAACAGGGCAAACCGCATCCCTACGCTCTCCTGACGTTGGCCGACCGTTTCGATTCTCAATCGCTTGTCTTCGTCGGTGACACACTGGACGACATCGAGACGGCCGTCAACGCAGCCGCCGAAGACGACGAGACAGTTTATAAAGGAGTCGGCGTGCTCACAGGTGGGCTGACTGGCGAATCGGGCCACGAAAAGTTCACCGCTGCTGGGGCCGCCGCGGTGCTCGAATCGATCAACGAGCTGCCGGGCTATTTAAATTAGCCACTGACTAACAGCCGCATCGATACCGGGCTGGTTCGCCGCACACGCAAGTCTTAGGGTCGAACCGTCCCCACTGTTTGCCATGCGAATCGCACTCCTAGGCGGCACTGGCGATATCGGTGAAGGGCTCGCGCTCCGGTGGGCGTTCCACTCCGACCACGAGGTCGTGATCGGCTCCCGTGATCCCGAAAAGGCACGGGCGAAAGCCGACGAGTATCAAGAAGAAATCGAGAGTCGGGGCGTCGACACCAAGCTCACGGGCTTTGAAAACGGGATGGCTGCCGACCGCGCCGACGTGATCGTGCTGGCAGTCCCGGCCTACCACATCGCCGACACCATCGAAGCCGTTGAGGGGTCGCTCCACGAGGGCGACATCCTCATCACCCCAGCGACGGGGATGAAACGCGACGAGGACGGCTTCCACTACCACAAACCCGGTGCGGGCAGCGTGACCAAGATCGCAGTTGAGGCCGCCCCCGATGGCGTGCCGGTCGTCGGCGCGTTCCACAACCTCGCCGCAGGGCGGCTGACCGATCTGGACGCCGACTTAGGTATCGACACCCTGCTTATCGGCGACGACGAGTCGGCGAAGTCGACAGTTGGCTCGCTCGCCGAGGATATCGACGGGCTGCGGGCGCTGGATGCGGGCGGTATCGCCAACGCCGCCGAGGTGGAGTCGGTGACGCCACTGCTGATCAACGTCGCGATGAACAACGACGGACTGCACGATCTGGGCGTCCGGTTCGACTAAATTAGGTAAAAATAGTCGGCGGCTATTTATATTCAATTACGGCTACTCCGCGCAGAGGTCAACGAAGTTCCGCAGGATCCGCAGGCCGGTCTCACCGCTCTTTTCTGGGTGGAACTGGGTGCCGAAGACGGTTCCCTCGTCGTTGGCAATCACCGCAGGGAAGTCGACGCCGTAGTCGGCGGTGGCGACGACCGACTCCTCGTCGTCGGGGTCGGCGTAGTAGGAGTGGACGAAGTAGGCGTACTCGCCATCAACGCCCTCGACAATGGGGTGCTCGCGCTGGACATCGAGTTCGTTCCAGCCCATGTGCGGGACCTTGCGGTCGACGTCGAATCGGACGTTCGTGCCGGGGACGAAGTTCAACCCCTCGACGTCGCCCTCGCCCGCGTGTTCGGCCTCCTCGCTCGATCCGAGGAGCATCTGCATCCCGAGACAGATCCCGAAGATGGGCTGGCCGCGGTCGGCCGCGTCGGCGAGGGCCTCGCGGTAGGGACCGGCGTTGTCCATCCCCTCGCGGAACGCGCCGACGCCGGGCAGGACGATGCCGTCAGCATCGGCGAACGTCTCGGGGTCTTCGGAGATCGTGACGCTCGCGCCAGCGCGTTCAAGGCCGCGGGTGACGCTGCGAAGGTTGCCGAGACCGTAGTCGACGACGACGATCTCGGCAGCCGTTTGTTCGGGTGGGGTCGCGCTCATACAGGCTCTCTGGTGGGGAGGTGCAAGTGGTTTTCCGTTCGCACAATAGGCTCAGATAATCGCCGAGACGCCGCCGAACAGGCCGACAGTGACCAGCAGCCGACCCAGACTCCCGACGAACGTGGCGATGGCGAACTTCAGGTAGTCCTTTTCGAGGATCGAAAACGCGTAGATCGAGATCGTATCGGGAAAAAACGGGACCGACAGCGCCATTGCAAGGCCGGCGTAGCCGTACTGCCGGGCCAGCTGGACCGACTGCTTTTCGGACCACGCCAGGATGTTCCACCGCGAATCCCGGAGCCAGCGGACGATCGGCCCGGCCTGTTTGACCTCCTGGCCGATATGGAAGGCAAACAGGCTGCCAGCGGCCTTGCCGGTCGCGCTTACCAGCATGATACTGGCGAGTCGGCCTCCTGGACCGAGACCCAGATCGATCGGTGCGACCAACACGACCTCGCTCGGCCCTGGCAGGATGAACGCGATCAGAAACGAGTAGACGAAGATGATGCCAATGCCGGGCCACCCTGTCGCCGATTCGACGAGGGGTTCGACACCCTCGGCGACCGAAATCAGCGGCATCTCGGCGGCATGTGGGAGAGACAACACACCCATGTTAGCGGTCGCCTCTCATCCCACTACTGGCCCGTCGGTGGTCGATATCGACACGATAGTCCAAGACGACATGAGGAGGCAATATTGTTAGTAACTCACTAATTGACGGGCAAGAACGTACCGATACCGTCGACCCATCGGCGTCCGGTCGAAGCAAAACCCTACCGTGATATGTTGTCACCATCTCCGCCGTGTGTGGTGTGAACGGTCACTGCAGGAGTCCGACCGCGAAGAGAAGGGCGACGAGGAAACGCGAATCGATAGACTGGCCAAGTTCCGCCGGCGACTCAACAAGGCAGACGAGACATGGACGAGGCAGCCGGTCGACGCCAGCGAGCAGGGTGAGTTAGAAGTGACCGGCCGACTCGTTGGAGTACTGCAGATCGCCGCCGCGGCCGCCCTCGACCGTGTCAGCACCGGTATCGCCAGTAGAGGGAACTTTGACTTCGACGTCTTCGACTTCCTCGAACTCCATATACATATCCCGCATGATGTTTTCGGCGGTGACGTTCGAAATCCCACAGCCCGAACAGGTGCCGCCGAGTTCAATGACGACTTGGCCGCTTTCGGGGTCACACTCCCGGACCATGCTCGTCCCGCCGTGCATCTGGATGATCGGCATCTGTTTGACCATCCACGTCTCGACTCGTGATTTCAGGCTCTCATCGCTCATTGGTACCTATTGGGACTGCAGCTATGGGTAAGTTGTGGTTCGAATGCGAGTCAGTCACAAACGATCATCCGACTTAGAGCCGCGAGCGGTCGCCGGTGCCGTCGGTCAGCGCGCTGGCGACCGCCCCCTTGACGACGACATCGTCGCCGTGGTCGGTCAGCATGACCTCGGGGATGTTCGACATCACCATGTCGTCGAGGCGTTCCCGGAGCGGGTCGACCACCAGCTCGGGGTTGTTGAGCGCGACCGCGCCGCCGACGCTGATCACGAGCGGGGCGAAGGCGTGGACGATGTTGGCCACCCCCATCGCGTTCCAGTGGGTGACCTGCTCGATGACGTGGTCGGCGAACTTGTCCTCGCCAGCGTGCTCGAAGACGTCGACTGCCGAGAAATCGGGATCTTCGAGCGGCAGGGCGGTGTCGATCGGGTCGTCGTCGTGGAGGCGGCGGGCGTACTCGGGGATGTTGTTGCCCGAGCAGTAGGCCTCCCAGTGGCCGTCGTGGCCACAGCCGCAGGTCATGATTCCCTGCGGGTCGAGCGTCATGTGCCCGACCTCGCCGACGTTGCCGTCCCAGCCGCCGATGACGTGGCCGTCGACACAGACGCCCGCGCCGATTCCCGACGACATCGTCAGATACACCATGTCGTCGGGGTTGCGCTCGGAGTGGAACCGCTCGCCGATGACGCCCGCGATCGTGTCGTTGTGGAGGTAGACATCATCGGTTGCCAGGAGTTTCGAAATCGGTCCCGTAAGCGGGATGCGGTCGATCCGGTCGGGAAGGTTGGCAGGGTCTTCGACCGCACCAGCGGCGAGATCCAGGGGGCCGATCGAGCCGATACCACAGGCAGTCGCAGCCGAGGGGGCGATCCCGGCCTCGTCGCAGGCCTCACGAATGAGGTCCAGGATCGCTTCGGTAACCGCGATGCCGGTCGGTCCGCGCGGCGTCGACCCACGGGCGGAGCCGAGGATCGTCGCCGATTCGTCCGCGACGACCGCCCGCACGTTCGTTGCCCCGAGGTCGACGCCCACGTAGTAGGCCATCACGCGAATAGGGAGGGCGGTAGCACTTAATTGAGCCGCTTTTGTTCACGCGTGAAGACCCTTCGCACGGGAGATGCCGACACGTCGGTAGGTCGACAGCAGGTGGAGGGAACAGGCGGCGGTTCAGTAGTCCGGAGTGTCGTCCTCGACAGTCCGTTTCATCGACTTGCGGCGGGATTTCGCGTCCCGGCCGGTCGCTTCGAGCAGAAACTCGTTTTTCAGCGAAACCGCCTCGGCGGCGGCGTCGGCCTCGCCCGCGGCGATGACCTCCTCGGCGGGTCGCTCCTCGAAGTGAACCATGAGTTTGTCCTTCTTACCGCTGTACTCGGCTGCTCCGGCGAGGATCCGGTTGAAGACCGGATTATCGGGATCTTCGACCACGTACAGCTCGTGGCCGTTTGCCTCCTCAGTACCGGCGACAGTGCCAAAGTACGATTCGATCGTCGACTCGAGGTCGGGGACGCGGTCGTCGAGATGCTCGCCGCGACGCATCTTGTACTCCTTCATCGGCCATCCGTTTGCGAGGCGACGGTTTACCTGTTTCGTCGTTCCGATCTGACAGCACCCCGAAAATTAGGTCGGCTGCTCGGAAATGTAGCCGCGTTTGCACTCCGGACAGATGTCACCGGCCCGCATCGAGGAGTTGCCCGCGAGCCGCGAGAGGCCGCATTCGGGGCAATAAAATTCGGTTTCGATATCGTCGACGGTCGGCTCGTACTCGACGGTCGACTCCTCGGCGCGGGTAAAGGAGAGTTTGGGCTCCTCGCCGTCGGCCGCCGGTTCGGCCTCGGATTCGGTGATCTCCGGGGTGAAGCCGCCGCCGAAGGTCATATCCTCGGGCTCGCCTTCGGGCGGCTCCTCGGCGGAGTAGCCCTCGTCGTCACCCTCGACATCGGGCCACTCGGCGTCGGCCTCGCCCTCCTCGCCGGTGTCGTACTCGGGCCACTCGCCGGGTTCGCGCTCGGCCGACGGCTCGTCGGCGTCTTCGTCCTCGTCGTCATCGGTGAGAATGACGCCGTCGTCTTCCGCAGTCTCGACGGCATCCGTCGGCTCGTCGGCTGCCGGTTCGGCGGGAGCAGCGGCTTCGGCCGCGGCGGCCTCCACGTCGTCGACGGTCATGTTGGCGGGTTCGGCCGCGCCGAGGTCCTCGGGTTCGTCACTGTCGCCAGGCTCGTCGTCTTCGTCGGTCCAGACCTCCGCATCCTCGGTCGTCGACACCGAGTCGTCGATCGTCACGCCGAGGTCATCACCAGCGTTGTTCCCCGTCGACTCCGCAGGCGTAGTGGAGGCAGCCTGCTGCGGGGCTGGCTGTCCGGCGGCGTCGGCCGTCTCGGCGTCGGGCGCGTCGGCTTCGGCCGCGGTTGCGGTGAGCTGTTCCATCGAGGTGACCTCGGTGTTCTCGCTGACGATCCGCCGCTCACCACACCGACTGCAGGTTTTGACCTCGTTGACGGTGATGACCACTTCGTTTCCCTGTTCTTCGCGTTCGCGTTCGAGTTCGGGCTCGCCAAAATCGTGGCTGAGCAGACACCGGAGTCCCATTAGACGACATATCGAAGTAGACGACTAAAAGCTACTCCCTCTTGTCCGCCGCCTGTCTGACGCTCGGTGCCATTCGCGCCGGTAGACGTAAATCAGTACCCGTCGTTAGTTATGGGTATGGGAGCGAAGCCCGAGTATCGGGACCGCCCGGCCGTCGAGGTCGACATCCTGGATGCGCTCGTCGAGCACGCCGACGAGGGAATGACCGTCCTCGAACTCCGGGCGGTCGTCGACAGCGATATCGATCGGATCGAAACCGGGCTGTCGACGCTGAAAGACGACGGCCTCATTACCGTCGACAGGCAGGACGGCACCGTTCGCATCCAGCCCGCCGACCACGTCATCAACACCGATCCGACACCCGACGACGACCAGACGCTGGTCGACGTGCTTCGGGACCGACTCGGATTGTAACGAGGTGCGGCGACCGCCGAGGCGTCGCTGTTTTACTCTATCGGGACCTTGGATCAGTAATGACGCTTGTCGGAGACAGTCACACCGATCTCGGTGCGACGTTCGTGAGCCGGAGCGGCCGCGAGGTCGTCGACCACTACGGCCGCCCGGCGGTCGCCCATCGGGCGGTCCGCAACGGAGTCGGCGTGATCGAGATGGCCTACGGTATCGTCGCTATCGAGGGCGAGGACCGCGTGGAGTACGTCGATAACATCGTCTCTAATCGGGTCCCCGAAAAAAACGGCGAGGGCTGCTACGCACTGCTTTTGAACCCCCAGGGCAGGATCCAGTCGGATCTCTACATTTATAATGCCGGTGAGCGGCTCCTGCTGTTCACGCCGCCCGCCGAGGCCGCGCCGCTGGTCGAGGCGTGGCGCGAGAAGGTATTTATCCAGGATGTCGAGATCAGCGATATGTCCGATGAGTTCGGAGTCTTCGGTGTCCACGGGCCGATGTCGACCGAGAAGATCGCCTCGGTGCTCAACCACGCGGGCGCACCCGAACCCGAACTCACCTTCGAGCGCGGCTCGATGGGCGACGCCGGGGTCACGGTCGTCGCCAGCGACAACCCGACCGGCGAGGAGGGCTACGAGGTGATCTGTGGGGCCGCCGACGCCGAAACCGTCCTGGATACCCTCCTGAATCACGGGCTCAACGCGGCCCCCTTTGGCTACCGAACGTTCGACTCACTGACCCTTGAAGCGGGCACGCCGCTGTTCGAGACCGAGCTCCAAGATCGGGTTCCAAACACCCTCGGGCTCCGCCACGGCCTCGACTTCGAGAAGGGCTGTTACGTCGGCCAGGAGCTCGTCTCGAAGGTCGCAAACCGCGGCCAGCCGAGTTCGCGACTCGTTGGGCTGCGGACCGACACGGTCGTCGACGCGGGGGCGACAGTAACCGACGCTGGCGAGGCGGTCGGCGAGGTTACGCGCGCCGTCGAGAGCCCCTCGCTCGACGAGCCGATCGCCGTTGCGTTCGTCTCCTTCGACGCCGAACTCGACAGTGGCGCTGTCGAGACCGAGGAAGTGTCGGTCAAAATTGAGGAATTCGACCTTCCGTTCGTGACCGGCAGCAGGGATTCCCTTCGGTTGCCGACATATCCGCCTGCAAATACGACAGATCAGGGATAGGTTAATGTCCTGCCGTTGTATATAAGCAACTATGGGCAGATCAGATCGGTTCTCCACCGGGCACCTCCAGACTGATGAGGCGAACCGATGAGCGACGAGCCTCCCGCGGTGGGCTCTCGGCTTGTCGGCCACGGCGACCGAGAGCAGCCGACGCCGCTGCGAGTGGGCTGTTCGCTTCGGTCCGACCGTGATCAGGAGCTCGTCATCGACTGTCTGGGCTCGTTCGATGCAGTCACAGTCACGACGTATCCCGCCGAGTCGTTGGCGACGGCCCCCGTCGACCTCTATGTCATCGATCAGCCAGCACTGGAGTCAGTCGGCCAACAGCTGATCGACCGCCATGGTCCCGACGATCCCGTCCCCTGTCTCCTTGTGACGGAGTCGTGGGAGACGGTCCTCGCGGGCGAGTCGACGGCGATTCCGGAGTCGCTGCAGCCGCTGGTCACCGATGTTATCGCGCCGCCGCTACAGGAGCCCGAACTTCGCCGCCGACTCCACGTGCTGGTGAAGATGCGCCGACAGTCCAAGCGGTTAGCACACTCGATGGCCCACCATCAGGAGCTGTTGGAACTGCTTCCCGAGGCCGTGCTGCTGGTGACCGGTGACACGATCCGGTACGCCAACACGGCCGCCGAATCGCTGTTGGGGGCCGACGAGTCGGCGCTGTTGGACCGCCCGTTCGAGGAGTTCGTTGCCGGGGCCGACCGGTCGACGGTGACCGAACTGCTCGAGACCACCCGGCGAAGCCAGACGGCCGAGTTCGTTAGCTTCGAACTCGACATCGACGGCGAGACGGTCACGATCGAGGCTGCGGGGACGGCAGTCGGTCTCGACGGCGACACGGTCGAACTCGTCTGTCGGGATCAGACCGGCCGGAAACAGCGCGAGGCCCGGCTAGAGCTCTACGAGACGGTGATGGACGAGGCAACGGTCGGGATCACGATCACCGACGCCAGAGAGACCGACAATCCGCTGATTTACGCTAACGACGAGTTCAAGCGGCTAACCGGAGTGGACCACGAGTGGATGCTGGGGCGGAACCCTCGGTTCGCCCAGACGGAACGGACCGACCCGGATACAGTCGCCGAGATACGGGAGGCCGTCGACAACGGCGAGGCGATCTCCGTCGAACTGCTCAACCAGCGTGCCGACGGCACCGAGTGGCACAACGCCCTCGATATTTTCCCGATCTATCAGGACGGCGAGCTGACCCATTTCCTCGGCTTTCAGCGGGATGTAACCGCCAGCCACACACAGCGAAACCAGCTGGCCGTTCTCGACCGCGTGCTGCGACACAACCTCAGAAACCGGCTCAACGTCGTGTTGGGACACGCCGAAACGCTCGCCAACGGGACCAGCACCGAGGCGGTCCCGCTGCACGCGAGTACGATCTGCGAGACTGCCGAGGAACTGTTGGCACTCAGCGAGAAGACCAGACGGTTCCGGACCGCCGTCGAAACGGATTCCAAGACGGCCAAAGCAAGAGATCTCGCACCGATCCTCGAAAACTGTCTGGCGACGATCAGCGAGGAGTACCCGGGGGCGACGATCTCGTGTGATATCCCCGAACGAGTCGACGTCCAGTCGAGCGGGGTCATCAGGTTTGCACTCTCGGAACTGCTGTCGAACGCGGTCGACCACTCCGATCAGAACGAGCCGTACGTCGATGTGAGCGTCACGGAGACCGCCACCGGGGTTCGGGTTCGCATCGCCGACGGCGGGCCGGGTATCCCGAAAGACGAACAGCAGGCATTCACGGACACGACCGAGACGCCGACCGACCACGCCATTGGCATGGGTTTGTGGCTCGTCCGCTGGGCGATCGATAGCGCAGGTGGCGAACTCGACTACGAGGAGGCCGACCCACGGGGCAGCATCGTCACGGTCCGGCTCCCGTCGAACGGGAGCCCGTAAACGAACCACACCGCCGGACTACTGCCCGCGGCGTCGGCGGTTCGAGAAACGGATGACCCGGGCGAGTCGACCTGAGCTTCAGGACAACAGTCGTCTGAGATGGGCCTTCGAGAAGAACGACGAGGGTTTGTCCATGTGAACCCCGATCTCACCGGCGAGGACTCGTAGCCCGAACTGCTGGACCGGCTCGGGGAGGCTGTAGGCTCGGCGGATGAGATGGCCCATTCGGATCTCGGTCGACAGCGTCTCGCGCCACGCCGACTCGTAGATCCCCAGCGACGCAGGGCGGTCGGGCCGGATATGGCGAGCCGCACAGTCGGCAGCGGTCATCCCATACAGGATGCCACCGCCGGTGAACGGCTTGGTCTGACCCGCCGCATCGCCGATCAGGAAGATCCGGTCGGTCGTCACCGAGTCGGGCGGGCCGATCGGGATCGCTCCCGAGCAGAACCGGTCGGTGTCGACGCCGTACTGCGCAGTGAGGCGGTCGAACAGTGCCGTCACGTCGTCGCCCGGCGGGGCAGCCAGCCCGTACTCGACACCCGCCTCGCCGCGGGGGATGCGCCACGCGAAGAATCGCGGCACGGTAAGGTGGACATCGACGTGGTCCGAGTGGTCGACCTCGTCGGTAAACGCCAAGACGCCGTGGAGTTTTTCGCCCGGTTCGGGGAGTCCCGCAGCCTGCCGAACGCGGGAAACGGGGCCGTCGCAGCCAGCGACCATCTTCGCCTTGAACTCGGTGGTCCCCTCCTCACCAGCGACGCTCGCAGTGACGTCGACGTGGTCGGAATGCTCCTGGATACCGGTGACGGTGTGGCCCTCCCGCACGTCGGCTCCGGCCCGGCGGGCACAGTCGGCCAGCGTCTGGTCGAGGCCGACGCGGTCGATAACGTTCGAGATCTCCTCGGTTTTATAAAAGAGATGGGCGTCGGAGTCCGGTCCCCCAGTATAAAAATTCGCGCCGTAGATCCGGTTCTGGAAGAGTTCGTCGCGGGCGTCGTCGGGGACGTAGTCCCAGATGTCGGTGCTGACGTGGCCCGAGCAGGCCAGCGGCTCGCCGACCGTCCCCTTTTCAAGGGCGAGCACGTCGTAGCCCGACTCGGCGGCCCGGCGGGCGAACCGCGCGCCTGCGGGGCCGACGCCAACGACGACGAAATCGTACATACTCGTCTGTTGGGGCCGATTTGCATATAGTTTGTTAGTTCGTAGACTGCCATCGGGGGAGGGTTGGTCGGCGCCCTGACGAGAGTGGATCGAGTAGGCGGTGGCTACTGGGGCTAAAACGCGTGTTTTACTCTTTTTCGAGTTCGTCGACGCGCCGTTCGAGTGCCTCGATTCGCTCGCTCGATTCGGTTTCATCGCCGGACTGTCGGCGTCTGACCCCTACGAGAACCACGACAGCGACTCCGAGCAAGATCACGAACAGAGAGAGGGTCACGAGCAGTATCACGAACACTTCCGGCCCGACAGGGATCTGAAGGAGAGTGACTGGCATAGATCGGTGTATGGAGTCCTCTTAAAAAGTAAACCCGATCACTCAAAAACAACAGCCAGCCCACGCGGTGTCTGGTCTGTCAGCGACTCGTCCCATGGGATGTCGACCCGGTGCCATGACTCGCCCTGATCGGCCGTTCGATACAACTCTTTGTTAGTCGCCGCATAAAACACGCCAGCCGACCGACCACGGGCGAGGACAGCACGGACAACGCCCTCGCCCATCGGCAGACCACGGCCGTCGAGCCGCTGCCATCGCTGGCCGTCGCGTCGACGGTACACGTAGCTGTCAGCGTGCTCCGGGGTGTGAGCAGACCGTGAGCCGTGGGCGGCCGACAGCAGGACGCAGGACGGATCGGCGGCGTCGACCGCGAGGCTCCAACAGTACCGATGGTCGAGCCCGCCCTGTGGCTTGGCCCAGCTCGTGCCGCCGTCGCGGGTTTCGGCATAGCCGTCACCGGCGGCGACCCACGCGTGGCCCGGGAGTTCCGGGTGGGTCGTCATCGAGTGAACATCTCGCCGAGCAGTGGGTCGACGGTCCTCCCATGTCTCGCCGCCGTCGTGTGTCCCGACCAGCGCGCCCGCCTCGATGCTGACGTACAGGTGGTCGGCGTCGTAGGGGTCGGGTTCGATCCATCGAACGTGGTGGGTGTGGGGTCGCGGCGGAAACGACCACTCCGCCGCCGAGGGGAGATCCGTCAGGCCGGGTTTTTCAGACCACGTCCCACCGGCGTCGGTCGACCGATACACACGACTCGGCTCGGTGCCGACCCAAACCTCGTCGGGACTCCGGGTACCGATCGCGACGGCCGTGATCCGGTCGGGACCGATCCCGTCGGCCCCGACTCGATCAAAGGTGGTACCGCCGTCGACGCTCCGGAGCAGCCCCGAGTCGGAGGTACCGACGAACACCCGGTCGGGAACGGCGGCGTCGACCGCGAGAGAGGTCAGCGAGTGACCCGCCAGCCGCGTGTCAGCTGTCGATGCATCACCTCCGTCGGAGACGACGCGGAGGGCGTCCCGCATCGCCAGATAGCAGGTGACCATAGCGACCCGTTCGGTGTGAGGCATAGAAAATGCCGTGGCGGTCGGTCGGGCCAGTATACAATCATCGAGACAATCAGTCTCTTGAATAGCATTGGAACTAATATGTGAAATCAGTTACAGAGTACTGTAATACCCCACAATGAAAACACACCCAAACACCGATCTCGACAAAATAGTCAAAATATTAATTATTGTAGCAATTGTTGTTCTGTGTATTAATGTAGCTATATACGCATTTTACGGACTCTATTGAACGAAATCAGTGGTTTTGTGTTTCGTATCGTCTCACTCCACACGTACGTTTCCGGTCGCTCTCAGTCGTCGCTCGGGACTGTCGCGGGTTTCCGACGATCCGAGCGGGGACCCTCTAAGTCGACCTCCGGCAGGTGGTCACGAAGGTACTCGCCCGTATACGAGCCCTCGGTCCGGGCGACGTCTTCGGGGGTTCCGCTGGCGACGACCTCGCCGCCGCCCTCGCCGCCTTCCGGCCCGAGGTCGACGATGTGGTCGGCGTTCTTCACGAGGTCGAGTTCGTGCTCGACGACGACCACGCTGTTGCCGTTGTCGACCAGCCGCTGGAGCACCTCGATCAGTTTGCGTTCGTCCTCCTTGTGGAGGCCGGTCGTTGGTTCGTCGAGCAGGTAGAGCGTGTCGCCAGTCTGCTTTTTGCCTAATTCCTCGGCGAGTTTGACCCGCTGGGCCTCCCCACCCGACAAGGTGGTCGACGGCTGGCCAAGCGACATATAGCCGAGCCCGACGTCCTTCAGGAGTTTGAGCCGCCGGCGGAGTTGGGAGCTAGCCTCGAAGAAGTCGTAGGCTTCGGCGACCTCCATCTCCAAGATGTCGGCGATCGTTTTGTCCTTGTAGGTCACATCGAGTGTCTCGTCGTTGTACCGCGCGCCGCCGCACTCCTCACAGGGGACATGAACATCCGAGAGGAAGTTCATCTCGATTTTGACCGTCCCTTGGCCGCCACAGGCCTCACACCGGCCGCCTTTGACATTAAAGGAAAAACGGCCCTTCTTGTAGCCGCGCTGTTTCGAGAGCTTCGTCTCGGCGAACATCTCACGGATGTAGTCGAACACACCCGTATACGTGGCGGGGTTCGACCGCGGCGTCCGACCGATCGGACTTTGATCGATCAGGCGGACGGTTTCGATGTTGTCGAGACCCTCCAGACTATCGTGGTCGCCGGGGTCGACGCTGGTGTTGTCGTTCATCTGCCACGCGAGGCTTTTATAAAGAATGTCGTGCATGAGCGTCGACTTCCCCGAACCCGAGACACCGGTTACAGCCGTAAACACGCCCAGCGGGATCGGCACGTCGAGATCCGAGAGGTTGTGCTGACGTGCGCCACGAATCGTGAGTTCGCCGTCAGCCTCGCGGCGTTCTTCGGGAACGGGGATCTCCTTGCGACCCGACAGATAGTCGCCGGTCACCGACTCGTCGGCCGCACAGATGTCGTCGAACTCGCCCTGGACGACGATCTCGCCGCCACGCTTGCCGGGTCCTGGACCCATGTCGATGACGTTGTCGGCCCGCCGCATCGTCTCCTCGTCGTGTTCGACGACGATGAGGGTGTTACCGAGATCGCGCAGCCCTTCCAGCGTATTCAGTAGGCGGTCGTTATCCCGCTGGTGAAGGCCGATCGACGGCTCGTCGAGCACGTAGAGCACACCGACGAGCCCGGAGCCGACCTGCGTTGCGAGTCGAATGCGCTGGCTCTCGCCGCCCGAGAGCGTTGAGGCTTCGCGGTCGAGGGTGAGATATTCGAGCCCCACTTCTTCCATGAAGCCGAGCCGCGCGCGGATCTCCTTGAGGATCTCAGTGGCAATGGTCCGGTCGCGCTCCGAGAGGTTCGATTCGAGCCCCTCGAAGTGGCGGCGTGCATCGCCGATACTCATCTTGTTGACTTCGGTGATCGAAGTGTCGTCGACAAGGACATGCCGGGACTGTTCTTTGAGTCGGGTGCCGTCGCAGGCCGGACAGTCGGTGACGGCCATGTAGTCCTCAATGTGTTCGCGAGTACCCTTCGACTCGGTTTCGACGTGGCGGCGTTCGAGGTTGGGGATGACGCCCTCGAACCGCTTTTCCTTCCGCCGGGTGCCGTTCTTTGTCGTTCGCTGGAAGACGACCTGCCGGTCGGTGCCGTAGAGGAACTGTCGCTGGATGTCGTCGTCGATCTCCTCCCATGGCGTGTCGACACTCAGGCCGAAATGCGCGGCCACCGAGTCGATCCGGGTCCGGTAGTAGGATCGGTTGTAGCTCCAGGCCTCGAAGACATCCTTGAGTGGTTTGGAGGGATCCTGGACAACGAGGTCCTCGTCTACCTCCTTGGCCTGGCCGATACCTTCACACTCGGGGCAGGCTCCGTGTGGGCTGTTGAACGAGAACGAGCGGGTCTCGATTTCGGAGAACTGAAAGTCGCTGTTGGGGTTACCCAGCGCCTCGGAGAGTTCGACGACGAGTCGGTCGTCACCGTCGCCCGCGAGATCGCCGGTCGACCGGGAGTTCGATCCCAGCGGTGGGTCCTCTGGGGGATCGGGGACGATCAGTTTGAGATTGCCGTCGGCCTCTTCCAGTGCCGTCTCGACGCTGTCGGTGATTCGAGAGCGGGAATCGGCCGAGAGCTTCACCCGGTCGACGATCACGTCGATCGTGTGATCGAAGTTTTTGTCGAGCTCCGGCTTGTCGATGGTGAGATCGAACCCCTCGCCGTCGACCTCGACCCGTGAGTAGCCCTCCGCGACGAGTTCGTCGAACAGGTCCTCGAAGGCCCCCTTCTGGTCGCGGACAACGGGGGCAGCGATCATCGCCCGGGTACCCTCGGGGAACGTTAGGAGCTGCCTAACCATCTCCTGGGCGCTTTGCTCGCCGACTTCTTCGCCGGTGATCGGGTCGTATTGCGTACCGATCCGGGCATACAGCAGCCGGAGGTAGTCGTGGAGTTCGGTGACCGTCCCGACCGTCGACCGTGGATTGTTGGCGGCGTTCTTCTGGTCGATCGAGATCGCGGGCGACAGCCCCTCGACAGCCTCGACTTTCGGCTTGTCCATCTGCCCGAGGAAGTTGCGGGCGTAGGCCGACAGCGACTCGATATAGCGTCGCTGTCCCTCGGCGTAGATCGTGTCGAACGCCAGTGAGGATTTGCCTGATCCCGACAGCCCGGTGACGACCGTGAACTCCTCGCGGGGGATCTCGACATCGAGGTCCTTGAGGTTGTGTTCTTCCGCGCCACGGACGGTTATATACTCTTTACTCATGCTGATCCGGTCGGCGTCGGTCGTTCGTCAGCGACTGCCCAGTACATACAGACGGATGGGTGGCGAGGAACTTAACCCGCCCGCTCCGTGATACTGTTTGCCGCCAGATCGGCGTCTCGGCCCTTCCAGTGCCGGTCCTGGCTTCTCAAATACACTGGTAGTCAGTGCCTACGATCCGTTCTGATACCCATCGAGCATGTTCTCGACGTATTTAGCGATCACGTCGACCTCGACGTGGGCCGGATCACCAGCCGACTTCTCTCGGAGCGTCGTCAGCTCGTAGGTCGTCGGGATGATCGCAACCTCGAAGCACCCGGCCTCGCGGTCGATAGCGGCCACAGTCAACGAGATCCCGTCGAGACAGATCGATCCCTTGTCGACGATGTACTGGCCGTAGCCGTCGGGAAGTTCGAACGTGAACCGCCAGTCGTCGCCGACCTGTTCGATATCGGAGACGGTAGTGACGGTGTCGACGTGGCCCTGGACGACGTGGCCGTCGAAGCGGCCGTCGGCGGCCATCGCGCGCTCGATGTTGACCGCATCGCCGACCGAGACGTCGCCAAGGTAGGTTTTGTCGACGGTCTCGCCTGCGAGAAACACCTCGAACCAGCGGTCGTCGTCCGCTTTGGAGCCGGATTCGAAGGCCTCGACGGTGAGACAGACGCCACTCACGCTGATCGACTGGCCGTGGTGGAGGTCGTCGAGTCCCGACGCCCGAACCCGAAGCCGACGGCCACCCGCGTCGTCCTCGACAGCAACCACTCTGCCCGCGGTTTCGACGATTCCAGTGAACATACGTATTGCAGGCGACACACACACAAAAAGCGATTGTGACGACGGTGGCGGCGTGTTTTTATTCAGCCGGACGGAAGCCACCGGTAATGAGACTTGGAATCATCGATATGATTGGCCTCGCGGCAACTCTCATTTTTGCCCTCCCCGTCGCGAACTTCGGCGTGACCCGACTGCTGGCTGGTGAGACCGTCATGGGAGCGACGCTGCTCATCGTCGCAGTGGCGATGGTCGCTGTCCCGCACTACTTCATGGATCCCAGAACCATCCTCACGAAGCTTTTCAAAGGCCTACTCCCCGGCCGGTTTCGCGACGACGGGTCGACAGCCGAGAGTGAGAACACGCCGGAACAGGAGAGTTAGTCGGGGGTTACTGTAGATAACAAACGTAATAACTTTATTAGACAAAAACATTTCACCGCGCATGAGTCCCCAACTCGAAGAGAAAGGCGTCGAAGAGTCCCTCCAGGAGGCTCTTGCAGCTGCGGAGAACCAAAATACGAGGTATCACATCCGCGAAGCCCTCCAGATGACCCAGTTGGACAGCTGAGCGGCTCCCAAAGGATCAATCGTCGGCCGCGAGCCGGTTCGCTGGTGTCACCGAGTACGGATACTCGACCACCGTCTCTGTCCCCTCCTCGGAGACGACGAGCAGCGACCCGAGTCGGATCGCACCGCGCGTGGGATCATCGACGCCAGTTTTGACGGCGATCACCGACCCAGAGCGGAGTTCGCTTTCAGTACCGGCCGCTGGCGGTTCGTATGCCGACAGCCCGACGCCGTGGACGGCTGCGATTGCCTGCGCCCGTGTCGACTCTGCATCGGAAGCCACGGCAAAGCCGTAGGCACCGACCTCGGCGACCGCCTCTCCTTCGACGGTAGAAACGCCGACGCCCGGTTCGATCTGTCGGCGAGCGGCCTGTAGGCCAGCCTCGGCCGCGATGAACGCCCGCCGCTCCCAGCCGCCCTCGGTGTCGACGGCGACGGTTCGTGTGAGCCAGCCATGGTAGCCATGTGGCCCACGCGGGGCGACGTGGAGCCGAATCGGCTCGCCCGCCGGAAGCGGGTCAGCCGTGGCTGTCGGAGCCTCGACCCGGGTGTTAGCAGCCGGTGAGACACCAGCCGACACGAGTTCAGTGTCGATCCGACGACGCAGTGCCTCGGCGGAGAGTGGTCGACCGTCAACGGTGAGTCCCCCGTTAGCAGGTTCGCTGGCCACCAAGACGGCCTCAGCACGAGCCATCCCGGCAGTCGCGGCCGCCTGCACGCTCCGGAGACAGTTGCGTTCGGCCGGAGTTTTGGTCGCGCGTGCGGTCGTGATGGCGGGCGTCGACTGCAGTTCGTAGCCCGCCTCCTGGAGATAGACGGCCGTATCGTGGGGGAGCTGCCGGGGAACGAGGACCGTCCGGTCGCCGCCAGTGGCTTGGTGACGCTCAGCGAGGATCGCCCGGACCTGTTGGCCGGTCGCAGTGGTGGGACTGCGACCGACAACACGGCGACTGATGTCGGGGTGGTCGATAGACGGTTTAAAATCGCTGGCCGCAGCGACCACATCGCTCGGGACACAGTAGATAGCCTCCGGCTCGCGGTCGGCGTCGCCCGGCAGGAAGACAACTGCCGTCTCGCGGTCGGGGCCGTCGGCGCGTGTGAGATACCGCAGATCTGGATCGGCTCGGCCGCCAGCATGGACGAAGCCCGCGGCTCCAGTCTCCTCGACGGCCGCCTGGATGGCCGGAAGACCCGATGAAGGCCGAGAGGAGTCAGCTGACGGGTCCGTGTTGGTCACGGCTCGGGTTCGGGGGCGTCCTCGGAGGGGGCTTGGACGGCATCGAGCAGCTCGTCGGCGGGCTCCTCACGGAGTTCGTTGTGGAGCAGGACGCTGATCGGCACCGTTGGCGCGCCGTCGATCAGGTTCTCCAGGAGGACGAGCCGCTCGCGGGCCCGGCTCATCCCGACGTAGAAGACGCGGCGTTCGTTGTCGGTCAAAAGCGGCACCGGATTCGTGTGTTTGGTGAACTCCTCTTCGCCCGGAAGCTCGTCGTCCGATGGCTCGGTGTCGCTCTCCTCGCGGCCGGTGACGGTCGCGGCCATCTGCTCGACGACCTTCTCGGTGAGATCCGTCCCGACGAAGACGTGGTCGGCCTCACGACCCTTCGCGGAGTGGATCGTCCCCACCCGGACGAGGTTGGGATCTTGGCCGTGGTAGTTGCCGCCGAAGTAGGCGGCGATCGATTTGCGCTGGAAGCTCGTCACCTTCCGGACCATGTCGTCCGCGGAGGCCGGGTCGGGGATGAACGGCGCGAAGTTCTTGACGTCCGCGGGTTCGAGCGGTACCTCGGCGAGATCCTCGGTGTCGGCCTCCTCTTCGCGCTCTTCGAGGAACTCGTAGAACTCGTCGCGCTCGTTCGAGCCGAACGCGGAGGTCTGGAGCATATCCGCCAGCCGTCGACCCTGGAGAAGCGTGAGATCCTCGTCGGCGTCATAGGCCTCGATCGCCCGGACGTAGTCGACCAGCCGGTCGGTCCAGAGCCGCTGGTCCGTGAGGGCCTTGAACGGAATCCCCTCGTCGATGAACTCTTCGATGAACTGGAACAGCTGATAGCGGGCCCGGAACAGCACCATCACGCTGCCGTCGTCCTCCTGGACCGTATAGCGGACGTTCCGGACGAGTTCGAGCATCGAAGCGTTGGGGACACCCTCGACAACCCCACCCTCTTTGCGGGGTTTGAGGTCCTTTGCTTGGCGTTTGTCGATATGCTGGATCTCCTTGTTGACGACATCCAGGATCCGAGAGGGGAGTCGGTAGGAGTTCGGCAGGATCTCGTCGGTATCGCGTTCGGCATCGAGCAGGAGGTTCGGATCCGCACCCTGCCACGCGTAGACGACCTGGTCGTCGTCACCGGCGATCAGGACCTGCTTCATGTGGGGTTTCCACTCCTCGAAGACGTCGTACTGGAGCGTCGTAATATCCTGGAACTCGTCGATGACGAGATAGTCGACGTTCGGCAGCAGCGAGCGCTGTTCGACGCGTTCGAGCATATCCGCGAAGCCGACCAACTCGTGTTCGCCCTTATAATTGCGCCACGCACGGATCGCCTCGGGGATGTCGACGCGATCGTCGTCGGCGGTCCAGGTCGGAGTGTACTTGTTGCCCTCCTGGGCGTTGGGATCGATCTCCGGCGGGAGGCGGACCTCCTCGACGTTCCACTGGAAGGGGACGTCGTACCAGTCCGAAACCTCTCGGCCGGTCCGCTGGAGCCACTGGCTCGTCGAGATAATCTTGTTGCCGAGGGTGGTCGACCGCGCAGTGCGGCGGCCGCCGCTTTGGTACTCGTCTTCGTATTCGAGGCCGTAGTCCTCGCAGAACTCCGTCTTCTCGGATTCGCCGACGACGTCACCACGGGAGAGATTCAGCAGCTCGTAGGCCTTGGCGTGCATCGTACAGACGTTGCCTTTGAGCTCGCGGGGGTTCGTGTCCAGTCGCTCGGCCAGCCGCTCGCGGATCTCGGCGGCCGCAGCGCGGGTGTAGGAGACGACCAGAATGTCGCGGGTGTCGACGCTGTCGTCTTCGAGAATCGTCTCGACGCGATCGAGGAGTGCTGTCGTCTTCCCGCTGCCGGGACCACCGAACAGGCGAGTGATCTCCACATCCGTGGTACTCATTGTACGGTTTACATGGGCCCCGACCTGATAAACAACGTGACTTCGGGCCGTGAGAGTCGACGGCTGTGCGCCGCTCGCGGGAAAAATTGGCCGCACAGGTCAGTCGAATGACGCTACCGAGCTACCGTTCGGGGAACCAACCACAGACGGAACACTGCTGTGCGCCGTCGTCGTGGATGCCTCCGCACTCGGGACACTGTTTTTTGTTATACGAGTGGTCCCAGCCAGCCGGTGCCGTTTCGTGCCCGTTTGCCGAAAGGAACTCATCGAACAACTCGTCGTCAGTGTTCTGTGCTGAGGCCATACTGTATCGTGATAACGTGTGTCATCCACTTAGCTGTTTGGCTCCGGGAGGTGATTGCCCCGACTCGCCGAAACAAGCCTCCGAACCCTATCAAAAGAGTAAAATCGGCCGGTACTACGGCGATACCGAATCGTGGGGTGCCTGGTCTGACTGCCCGATAATGGGATGGGCCCTGTTCGAGTGTCCGCTGGCCGTCCCTCGCGGTTGGAGGGTGCCCGGTATGCAGTGCCCGCAGTGGGATGCGTTCGTGACTGCTTCTGGCTGCTGTCGACGAGATCGGTACTTATCGGCCGGCAGCGCCTTGTCCGTTACCCTGGCCGCTACCGCTGTTGGAGCCGCCGTTGCCCTGACCGCCGTTTCCGCCGCGGTCCGAGCCACCGCTGGCCCCGTTATTGTTTGGTCCGTTGCCCGGGCTGTCTTGCCCGTTGCCCTGGCCGTTACCAGCGTTTTCCGGCGCGTTGCCCTGTCCGTTGCCCGCTTGGTCCGGGTTACCCTGTCCGTTGCCAGCGTTCTCCGGTGCATTACCCGGATCTTCCGGTGCGTTACCGTTACCAGCGTTCTCCGGCGCGTTGCCCGGGTTTTCCGGAGCGTTGCCCTGTCCGTTGCCCGGGTTTTCTGGCGCGTTATCGGAGCCGTTGCCAACGTCGGCTGGCGGGCCACGACCGGCGGCTTCCGAGACGATTGGGCCGAGTTTCTCGAACTCGCCGTTACGGAACGCCGAGATCAGCCGCTGAATCGTCGAGACCTGATCGGCTGCTTCTTCAGGGATCTGTTCTTCTTCGACTACCTCGTCGGTCTGCTCGACGAGTGCACCGTCGACCACGTTGTAGCTGGTCGTCTGGGTGGTCCCGTCGACTGTCACTGCAATCTCGACTGCCGGTCGGTTCTCGAGGGGGAACTGGAGGGTTCCGTTTGCGTCAGTGGAGTCCACATCGCTTCCGTTGACCGCGACCGTCGCGTTCTCGACGGCCGTGCCGTTCGACGTAACCGAGACGGTCACCGTCTCGTTGTCGAGTATCGTATCGAACGCGAAGGCGGTCGTCTCGTCAGTGGATTCGGTCTGCTCGACGAGACTGCTGTCGATAACCTCGTAGGTCGTCGACTGGGTCGTGTTGTCGACCGTCACTCCGATCTCGACCGCAGAGCGGTTGTCAAGACCGAACTTGAGGGTGCCGTTGGCGTCTGTCGTGCCCGCGTCGGTGCCGTTGACTGCGACCGACGCGTTTTCCACGGCCGTGTCGTTGGACGTGGCCGAGACGGTCACCGTCTCGTTGTCGAGGGTCGCGTCGAACGCGAAGGCGGTGTCGTTCGTCGTGTTCGTTTCGTTCGTCGTTCCGTCGTCTACTGTCTGTGCCCCAACGGTCGTTGCCATGACAGGAACTGCCATGAGCAAACAGCCCATCAGGACGAGCAGCATGATCGGACGTCTGTTCATTGCGATCTATCGTACTGGTGGATAGTACATCAATCAGACCAGTAGTGGAGCCGATTTGCGCCGGATTACCCCCTCAAACGTCGGTGGTTTTTAATATTAGAACCAGATTCTGGCAATAGATGCTGGAAACAGCCATGGCTATCCGGGCAAGGCGACCCGGACGCTACCGCTTGACCGGCCGCGGTATCGGGACGCGCAGTCGACGGATTTAGTCACCAACGACTATGGTGATCGAGTTCGTTTGATCGGATACAGGTGATTCGATGAGCACAAGCGAAGACGAGTCCGAGGGCGGCGAGCAGTACGGCACCGCCGAACTGAACGCCCGCGGTCGGCTGACGATTCCGAAAGGGCTTCGAGACGATCTCCAGTTGGACGAGGGCGTTGAGTTCACTGTGCTTCGGGAAGGTGGCGACATTCGACTGGTCCGAAAACTCCCCGATCTCGAAACGCTCACACGGGGCGACGAGTGGGGCGACGAAGCGTTCCGCGATGCTGGGGAGGCGACGTTCGGTGGCCGATAGGCTCCTGCCGGATCTCAACGCGCTGTCGATCCAGCTGGTCGACGACCATCCGGGCCATCCCTACATCGCCGACGAACTGAACCCCGCGTTGCAGGGAGACGACACCCTCTGTCTGTTCGGCTACCTCCCGCTTCGCGTCCAGTGGATTCTCGAAGATCTCGGGTTCGATTCCGTCGTCGCACGGAACGCGATCTCGTCGCTGCTGCAGTACCCCATCGAGTTCGTCGACAGCGACAGCCAGACGGTACTGGATGCCTACGAAATCAGCGCCGCGAAGAACCACGATGTCTACGACTGTTTTTATATTGCACTCGCGCGGCAGGCCACCGTCAACCGGATCGTGACGACCGATCGTGATTTCGAAACGCTCTGCGAGGACGAACCGTTCGACTACACGAATCCGGTTCCCGAGTCAGTTCTAGAGGAGTTCCATACAGTCAGCTAACCCTCGGCAGCCAGTTCCTCAGCCACCACTTCGGCAGCCAACAGCGCGGGGTCGACGGCCAGATCGGCCTGTCCCTTGGCGAACTCCGGCAGCGACTCGCGGCTGTAGACGACCGCGCGCACGTCGGGGTTGCGGTCCTTGGCGACCGAAATGCCGGTCGCTTCGGCCACATCAGTCAACACCAGCAGGTCGACCGCGTCGATTCCGGCGTCGTCGAGCGTTGAGGCCGACACCGTGTCCGTGATCCGCACGACATCGACACCCTCGGTTTCCAGTGCGTCGACGAGCCCTTCAGGGTCGGGTCCGGCGACGATAGCGGTTCGGCTCATTACTCGTACTCGATGGTCGCTGGCGGCTTGTGTGTCACGTCGTAGACGACGCGGGCGACGTTCTCGTTTTCGCCGGTGATCCGGCTCTGGATGCGCTGGAGAGTCTGCCAGTCGATCTCCTGGGCGCGGGCGGTCATCCCGTCGCGGCTCTCCACGGAGCGCACCGCGACGACCCAGCCGTGAACCCGGTTGTCGCCCTTGACGCCGGTAGCCTTGCCGATGACGGCGGCGAAGGCCTGCCAGGGCTCGTACTCTTCGAGTTCCTCTTCGACGACGTGGCAGGATTCACGGGCCACCTCGACCTTCTCAGGGGTGACTTCGCCGATAATGCGGACGGCGAGGCCGGGGCCGGGGAACGGCATTCGCTCGGAGATGATCTCCTCTAATTCGAGTTCGCGGGCGACCTCCCGTACTTCGTCCTTGTAGAGGTCGCGGACGGGTTCGACGATCCCCTCAAAGTCGACGACATCGGGGAGGCCCCCGACGTTGTGGTGGGATTTGATGTTGCCCTCCGACTCGATTCGGTCCGGATAAATGGTCCCTTGGACCAGCTGTTTGGCGTCGGTCTCTTTGGCCTCGCGTTCGAACTCCCGGATGAACTGCTCGCCGATGACCTTGCGCTTCTCTTCGGGATCGGTGACGCCTGCGAGGGCCTCCAGGAAGCGTTCGCGGGCGTCGACGATTTCGAGACTCTCCATGAACGCGAACGTCTCGCTGATCTGGTCGGTCTCGCCTTTGCGCATCAGGCCGGTGTCGACATAGACCGGCGTTAGCTGGTCGCCGACCGCCCGATATGCGAGGGTGGCCGCGACCGAGGAGTCGACGCCGCCCGACAGCGCGATAATCGCGTTGTCGTCGCCGATCTGTTCGCGAATCGATTCGACTGCCTCGTCGATGAACTCTGTTGGATTGACCATTAGATCGTAACCTCGTCTTCGGTAGTGTCGGTGTCCGTTTCCTGTTGCTGTTGGTCGAGGATAGCCTCAAGAAAGCCCACAAACGGCGGGCTGGCGCGGTCGGGCCGCGAGCGGAACTCGGGGTGGAACTGCGTGCCGAAAAAGAAGGGGTGATCGTCGAGTTCCAGGATCTCCATGCGTCGACCCGCCGTGCCGGAGAACGTCATAGTCTCGGATTCCAGCTGCTCGATGTAGTTGGGGTTGACCTCGTAGCGGTGGCGGTGTCGCTCGGTACAGGAGTCGGCCTCGTAGATCGCCTCGGCCAGCGTGCCGGACTCGATCTGGGTTTCGTGTGCGCCGAGCCGCATCGTCCCACCCATGTCGTCGATCTCCTTCTGTTCGGGCAGGATGTCGATGACGGGGTGGGGTGTCTCCTCGTCGATTTCCGCGGAGTGTGCCCCATTCAAATCCAGGACGTTGCGGGCCTGTTCGATGACCGCCATCTGGAAGCCGAGACAGAGCCCGAGGAACGGCACATCGTTCTCGCGGGCATAGCGGACGGCCTCGATCTTGCCGTCGGTGCCGCGGGAGCCGAAGCCGCCGGGGACGATGATCCCGTCGGCGGCTTCGAGCCGGTCGCGGTGTTGGTCGTGCATCTCGTCGGAGTCGACCCACAGCACGTCGACGTCGAGTTCCTGTTCGATCCCGGCGTGTTTCAACGCCTCGTGGATCGACATGTAGGCGTCTTCCAACCCGTATTTACCGACCAGGGCGATCTCGACGGTCCCGCTGCGCTCGCGGGTGACCAGTTCGCGCCAGCGCTGGGAGCGTTCGTCCTTGGGAAGCGCGCCCTCCGCGATGCCGAGTCGGTCCATTACGTACTCGTCGAGGCCTTCGTCTTCGACCATCAACGGGACCTTGTAGATGTCGTCGACATCAGGGTTCGAGAAGACCGCATCAGTCGAGACATCACAGAAGCGGGCGATTTTCGTCTTGGTCCCCTCCTCAAGGCGCTCTTCGTTCCGCCCAACGAGAATATCTGGCTGCAGACCGATAGATCGGAGCTCCTTGACGCTGTGTTGGGTGGGTTTGGTTTTCTGCTCGCCGTTCATCGAGTCGGGGACCAAGGTCACGTGCATAAAGAGCAGATCCTCGTCGGCCTCCTCGCTGGCGAACTGGCGAAGGGATTCGAGGAACGGCATCGACTCGATGTCGCCGACGGTGCCGCCGATCTCGACGATACAGACATCCGTCCCTTCGGCGGCCTCCCGAATCCGCCGCTTGATGTCGTCGGTGACGTGGGGGATGATCTGGACCGTTTTGCCCAGATAGTCACCCGCCCGCTCGGCCTCGATCACGCTCTGGTAGGTCTTGCCCGTCGTGACGTTGTGATCCGAGGTCATATCGATCCCGAGGAACCGCTCGTAGTTCCCCAGATCGAGATCGACCTCGCCGCCGTCCTTGAGGACGTACACTTCGCCGTGCTCGTAGGGGTTCATCGTCCCGGCGTCGACGTTTAAATAGGGGTCGACCTTGACTGCGGTTACGTCGAAGCCAGCGTTGGCCAGCAGTCGGCCCGTACTCGCAGCTGTAATTCCCTTTCCGAGCCCGGACATTACACCTCCCGTTACAAAAATGAACTTCCGCCCCAGTGAGGGGTCGTATCCCGTGTCGGGTTCCGTCGGCATACTGACTGTCCGCAAGGTTTCGTCAAAACGGTTTCGATGGGGTTGCTGGCTGTCTCGTGTTCACACGGGCATGGTAGTCGACGGCTACTGCGGGTTTTCGGCAACCGTAGTCGACGGCTACTGCCAACTCTGGCTCGGCGAGCAGCGGATCAAGTCAGTTCGGCAGGGCTGTTTCGGTAGTCCCGTTCGACCGATCACTCGTGGTCGACGGAACCCTGTACCCCGTAGCTGATTGAGCGAACAACTCTCAGGATACAAAGAACGTTATATATTGGTGTACAAGACGGCAGGCGTGAATCCATCACGGAGCCACTTTCAGTCAGGGACTCTTGGGCCGATCCGAGTCAGCTGTCGTCGGCTTCTACGACTCCGGTGAGTTCGTCGGTTCGAAGACGAACAAGCACGAACGACGCGTCCGATGGTGCCTCGAAGACGTGGTAGTACGGGATCTCGAGTTCGCGGTCGGCATCGCTGGCCGAGCCGTCACGCGGAGTCGCTCGGTCCAAGTTTTCGACGGTGTTGCAGTGTTCGAGCCTGCCGCGTGCGACGACGCTTTTCCACCCCGCGTCCGTCTCGTCTGCGACGGCAAACGTCCCACGCTCGGTAGCCTCGATATACTCGCGTTTACGGCTTCCCGGAGCGTAGCCGAGCCGAAAATAAAAATCGTCCTTCTGTGTTGTATATATAAACGAGACCGGCACGGCGTAGGATTCGTTCTCCTTGGCGAGTGAGAGAGTTCCTGTCGATTGGGTTTCGAGGAACGACTCGATCGCTGTTTGGTCGAGAGCACTGGCAGTCGGTTGGGCCATACCGATATGTGTTCCCTAGACCACATAATTATTCTGCAGGTTGATTGTCGCGCGTATCTGCGAGAGCGACCGGGTTCGGTTGTATTCGGTGAACCGGGTCCGGACCGTCACCGGCTCACCGGTCGCGTTACTGATTCGGCCTTCGAGTTCGTCGGAGGTGGCGGGCGGATCGCCACTGCCAGTGTACGCGAAATGGACAGTCACAGTTTCCGGGTGGGCGAGGAACGTGTCGTCGCTATACTCGGTCCGAACAGCAATCGGTTCGATCGACCGGTAGTCGGGTTGTTGTGCGAGACCGTCGACTTCAGTATTGACCTGTCGATCAAAGCCCACCTGCTGGGCGGTCCCAACGCCAACGGTTCCGATGACCAGAACCAGAGCGACCGCAGTCCCAATGACAGCGACTGTTTCGCGCCGTGAGGCCGACCCGAGGAGCCAGCCGGGTTCGTCGGGTCGGTAGCCCATCGCCAGCAACACCGCAAACGCGCCGAGATTTATCAGTACCATCGTCACCACCAGCAGCAACAGCGAGCCGACCGCGAGCCGTGGTTCGCGCCAGACGATCGCGATCCCGGTGGTTGCGGCCGCCGGAATGAGTGCCGCCGCGATCATGACGCCGATCAGCGAGGTCGGGCCCTTGGTCGTGAGTCCGAACGCGCCCGCAGCCCCCGAAGCGAGTCCGACAGCGACCGAAAGCAGCCCCGGCGAGAGACGGACACCGATCAGTTCGATGGCGGTGATATCGAGATTTTGGGGCATGAAACCCGAAAAATAGATCATTCCCGAAAACAGTGCGGCCCCGGCGATTGCCACAGCGAGGCCAGCAGCCTGAAGCCAGATGCTATCGAGCACCATTCGTCGGTCACCGGTGGCAGCACCGACAGTCGCGGTCAACACCGGGCCGACGATCGGTGCGATCACCATCGAACCGACGACGATCGCTGGCGAATCCATGAGGAGCCCCACGACGGCGATGATCGCACTCAGAAAGATCATCGACAGAAACGACGTCGGGTCGGAGCCCATATCGGTGGCTTTCGAGCGAAGCTCCGGCTGCGTGAGCGGGTCGAAATCGCTGGCGAACCGGGCCTGGAGGGCCTTGTCGTTGGGCGTGATCGCGCTTTCGAGACTCCCGATGAGGGTGTACTGCTCGTCGTCGACACCGACCTCGTCGAGCTGGCCCAACAGGTAGCCGATCGAGTCGCTCGGAACGGGAGCCGAAAACAGCCACTGTCGATGGCCGTCGGTCCATGCCTCCTGTCGGACGTAGTCGACGCCCTCCTCGTCGAAGAGCGCAGCAACGGCCTCACGCCGGTCGTCGTCGACGAGGACCTGCAACTGACGCACACCGTAGCCACCACGCCACTTCTCAAAAGGCTCGTGGCCGTGGGGTCGGTATCGACGACTCCGCGCGCCGAACCCACTCCGCGCGCCGAACCCACTGGCCAGTACAATCATGTGGAGCGAGCCACATCACACACTATCGCCACAAATCGTCGTCAACCCTCCGAAAAGTCGGCGTAATTCGGCGCAAATCGGGGTCAAAACGCCTGTATTCGGGGAGACGGCTGGCCCCGTTTATCCGGCTGTAGGGTCGTGGCTCAGTTGCGATGAACGCAAGACAACTCATCACGATGACGGTTGCAGCGCTGTTCCTGATCGGCGGGGCGACGGCAGTCGGTGCCGCTGCGCCGGCCGAGCAGGCACCCGAGACTGCATCGGACGCAGCCACGAACGCCGAGGATGTCGACTCGGCTGGCGACGGGGCAGCCGAGGATGCTACGGCCGGAGTCGGACCGAGCGAGGGCCTCCCCGCGCAAGTGCCCGACCACGTGCATTCGATCCTCGATACCATCCAGTCGTTCCAGGACGGCGAGGTCGACAATCTCGGCGAGTCGGTGAGCAGTCTGATCGGTGGCGGCCCAGCCGAGAACGCTGGCGCATCCAACGCCTAACGGTCGACCGGAGCAGTCCCACGATCCACACCACACTCCGTTTTCATACCAATGACACACACTCGATTTTTCATACATCCAGCGTCGAGGACTCACCGACAGCAGCCATGGGGGTCGACCCGGCGATGAATCAAAAGCTCCTCGCCAGTGGACTGCTGGTCGCGGTGCTGGTGGTCGGCGGGCTCGGCGCAGCCATGTATACCGGCGTTGGTCCGGCTCCTGGAAGCGGTCCGTCCGCCGAAAGCGACACCGAGACGACGGACGACCAAGCAGCTACGGAAGAATCACCGTTCACGTTCACCGTCGACGAAATCGACGACTGCGGCGAGACCTGTCGAGACGTGACCGCGACCGTCGACAACACGCAGGACGAACCGGCCGAATCGGTAACTGTCTCCACCAGTATCTTCGCTGGCGAAAACAGTACCGAGGAAGTCGTCTGGGAGGGCACCGAGGAGATCGGTACGCTGGCTGCTGGCGACGCCCACACCTCGACCAAGCGCGTCGACCTCTCGTTGAGCGAGGCCTATGCAGTCGACGAGAACGACGGCTGGATCACCATCGTCACCACTATCGACTCCGACGACGAAACGATCACGGTCCGTGAAAGCAGACAGGTAGGATGATCGAGCGACGCCGCCGATTCACCGATCCTGCCGGGTCACACCCGGGAGTTCGAGGATGAGATCGGGGCCGAACGCACCTGCAGGTGTGGCAAATCCCGATGGGGCCTCACCCGCAGTGACACGCTCGGCGCAGGCCAACGCGGCCTCGACAGTCAGCGCGTAGGTATCGGGCGTCCGGAGGATCGACTCGACGGTCTCGCCGGTCTCCTCGCTCCACGCTTCGCCCCAAATGACCGTCTCGTTGTCGGCGCGGGCAGCCTCACTCGGTCCGTCGACGAACCGGTCGACAAGTCTTTTTAAAAGACGCTGGACCGGTTCGGTCGCCATCGCTCCCTCGAACGGCCGGGCGAGCATGAGTGCGTGGCGGACCGCGTCCGGGACCGCCACGTAGACCGCGATATTAGGGATGCCGGTCGTCCGATAGGCCGTCGAGAGATCACCCCACGGGATCGTCATTACCGTCTCGGTACCGGAGCCGAAGTCGACGACGCGCTGTTTGGATGCCGTGGGAATCGCCCGGAGTTGGCCGTCCTCGCGGATCGCACTCCCCGAGCCGAACCCGTTTATTAGCGTCTTGAGCGTTCCGCCCGACAGCGAGCCCGACGCCGACAGCGCCAGCGAGAGGTGGGTTGCCTCCGGCAGTCGCTCCTGGAGATGGGCCGAAAGCGAGTCGGTCGGCACCACGTCGTAGCCGACGCCGGGCATGAGCGTGACGCCCGCGTCGGTGGCCGCCTGATCACGGCGTGCGAGTCGCTCGAAGACCGGGAGTTCGCCCGTAATGTCGAGATAGTCGACGCCCCGGTTCAGACAGGCCGCCACGAACGGCTCGGCGGTCTCCTCGAACGGTCCGGCACAGTTGAGCACCGCATTGACCCCCGAGAGCTGGGCTTCGATGTCGTCAGTCAGACCAAAGGCACGGCTTCGACAGTCGAGTTCGGTTCCAAGGGAGTGGAGGCGGTCGGGGTCGCGTCCGGCCAGTATGGGGTCGAATCCACGCTCGACGGCCGTCCGAGAGATGAGTTCGCCCGTGTATCCGTACGCGCCATAGATCAGCAGGGAGTCCATACGGATCGGTTGGTACGTCGACACAAAAAGCCTGCAGGCGAGTGGGCCATCGTTGCCACCGTCGAAACCCGAATACCGGAAGGGTTCGAACGAGGGGTATGATGAGGGTCGACGTTGGATCGCGGCTGCATTTCGGCTTCGGCAACCTCTCGTTGGCCCACGAACGGCTGTACGGAGCCCTTGGCGTCGCACTCGACCGACCCGGGCTCTCGCTTCGGGCCGAGCCCGCTGACCGAATCGACGCCCCCCAGCGTTGCGAACGGACTGTCGAGACGGTGTGTGCGCTCCTGGAGGTCCCCGGCGCGTCAGTCACCGTCACCGACCCCCTCCCACAGCACGTCGGCCTCGGCAGCGGGACGCAGTTGGCGCTCGCGGTTGCGGTCGCCGTCGGCGGTGCCTACAAGCGAGGGGTCGACGTCCGGGCGTTCGCGCCCAAACTCGGCCGCGGAGGGCGGTCAGGGATCGGCGTCGCCACCTTCGAGGGCGGCGGGTTCGTCCTGGACGGCGGCCACCCCACAGCGCGGTTTACGACCGACCGGCCGGTCGACGGGGCGTGGACGGTCCCCCCAGTCGCGGCCCGCCACCGGATTCCCGACGACTGGCGGTTTCTGGTCGTCCTGCCAGACGCCGAGCCCGGACGGAGCGGCGAGACCGAAGAAGAGAGCATCCGCGGGGTCGTCGAACGGGCCGACCCCGACCCCGCCGACCGGATCGCCGGGCTGATCAACCGTCGTGTGCTGCCCGCAATCGCGACGGGTAACGCCGATCGTTTCGGGTCCGCGGTCGCCGAGATCGGTCGGCTCAATGGGACGTGGTACGCCGACGAGCAGGGTGGCGTCTACCGACCGCCGGTGGGCGAACTCGTCGACGCTCTGGCCACTGAGCCAGCCGTCTACGGGGCCGGACAGTCCTCGTGGGGACCGGCCGTCTACGGCGTCACCGATGCGGAGAACGCTGCCGCCGCCCGGAGCGCCGGGGAGGCTGCGCTCGCCGACGCCGGACTCGACGGTGAGGTCGTGATCGCCGCCGGTCGGAATCGGGGGGCCAGCGTCAACGGGAAGCGTCGACGACCGGAGTAGCAATCGGCTAGCGTCGGCAGTAGTTGTCGACTACCGAAGTAGAATCGTCGTAACGGCTAAGGAGTGGCCCGAATAGTGGTCACTATGCAGGATATTCCGTTCGGTATCTCGCGGCTCGACTCACTGCTGGAGGGGGGTGCGCCGCCCGGGAGCGTCGTGCTGCTGTCGGGTGAGGCGGGGGCGGGAGCCCGGGAGTTCGTCTACACGAGCGCGGCGATGAACGCGCTGGCGCACACGAACGACGACCTCTTCGACCTCCACTACGGGGAGCTTCCCGAGGGGGCGATTTTGCCGCCCGAAGTCCACTACGTCTCGTTTACCTCCTCGAAAGAAACGCTCGAACAGGAGCTCCGGTATACGATGTCCGACGACATCGTCGACGACGCCATCGACCACATCAACTATCAGGACCTCTCGGTCGAGTACTTCCAGTCCAGCCGCATTCCCCAGGACTGGTATCTGGGCCGGACGACCGATCTCTCGGATCTCAGCGGCGGTGGCAACCGCGAGAAGGTACTCAGTGTCCTCGGCGACTACCTCACCGAACACGCCTCAGGGAACCTAGTCGTCTTCGATGCCATCACCGATCTCCTGAGTGCGCTGGGCGACGATTTGGAGTGGCAAGACGTCCCCATGCTGATCCGGGGGCTCAAACGGGCCGCCGCCCAGTGGGGTGGGCTGATCCTCGTGTTGGCCAGCGAGGAGACGCTGACGCCGACCCGACTCGGCCAGCTCTCGGATGCCGCCAGCGGAACGATCAACTTCTCGTGGGAGACCGGCGGCTCCAAACGCGCCCGCGTGATGGTCGTCAAACAGTTCCGTGGGGTCCTCTCGCGGCTCGAACAGGAGGATATCGTCCAGTTCGAAAGCGAGATCCACGAAGGCGGCTACGACCTCAGTAACGTCCGAAAGATCCGATAGCGACAGCCGATTTCGGTATACAGTCGCGACCAGCGCGGAACGTGTTCTCGGGACCGGAAATAGTGTCCAATCATTTATGGTGGATATTTAAGTTTGAGGGCTGATAGGAGGATATCAATGGCGAGTGAGCAGGGAGATCCGGCACCACTTCCGTCGGGGATCGAGGAGTGGATTGCCGATCGGACAGCCGAGACAGGAGACAGCCGAGAGGCGGTGCTTGCTCGTGCGGTTGCATCCTACCGACTGCTCGCAGAAGACGCCGACGAAGACGACGTTCTCGAAACGACGCTCTCGGAGCTCGAAGCCCGTATCGAGGCACTCGAAACCGACCCGGACCCTGAGTCCGACCGGATCGAGGCACTCGAAGCCGAACTCGACGACCACGTCGAAGACCTTCGCTCGCGGATCGTCGATGTGGTCAAGGAGGCCCGCTCTCGCGCGCCAGCCGATCACGGGCATGCAGAACTCGACGACCGACTCTCGGAGCTCGAAGGCGAGATCGACGCGCTCGACGGGGAGTCGACCGAGGAGCTTCGGGCGGCGATCGAGGAGGTAGAAGCGGATCTGGCGTCGCTCGACGAGATGATCGAGGACCGCCTCGGTGCGGCCGAAGGCGACCTCGACTCGGCGACGGCGTCGGTCGAGACGCTCGAAACGAAGGCCGACCGGCTCGCCGGGGCAGTCGTCGACCTGCGACGGCGACTGAAACGGGTCGAGAGCCATATTACCCATCAGACCGCGCTCGCCGAACTCCTTGAAACGGCGTCCCGCGAGGAGATCGAGAAGGCTCGGTGTGACAACTGCAACGAGACGGTCCAGCTAGGGTTGCTCGTCGAGCCCGCCTGCCCCCACTGTCGGAGTGCCTTTGACGGGATCGAACCGGGGTCGATGTTCTTCAAGTCGGCGTGGCTTACCATCGCCGACCGCCCGGCGCTCGAAGCCGGGAAAACGACCGAACAGCCGTTTGACGGCGATAAGAGCGACGCACAGCCAGTCGAAGACGGCCATACCCACCGGAACGACCAATGAGTGGACGCGACGAGGATGAGGAGTCGACCGAGGATCTCTGGGACGAAGTCGAGGAGTTCGCCGAGGACGATCCAAGCGAGGTCGAGGAGTTCGTCGACTCGGATTCGAACGACGCCGAAGCGTTCGTCGAAGCCGATCCGGTCGAGGCCGACCCTGTCGAGTCCGAGGCCGTCACCGACCCCGAGCCGACAGACGACTCGCCCACGGATGCGTTCGGCGAGCGTGAACAGGCGACGGTCGACGATCAGGTGCCGAACACCGAAGATGCGCCCGACGCCGACGAGGTGTTCGACGAGATGGACGTCTCGGCGGTCGACGGGGAAGCGCTCTGGGACGAACTGGCCGGTGCCGAGACCGAGGCCAAATCGTTCGATGGCGACGAGACTGCCTCGGATGTCAGCGAGGCCGCTGCCTCGAATGTCAGCGGGGCCGCCGCTTCTGTCGACGCCGAGGCGGCCGAGGCGGCCGATCCGGTCGATGAGGAGCCGGTCGAATCGCCGCGGGGTGCGGCCGCGACAGCCGACCAGTCGACCGGCAGTGGGGGTGACACCGAGACACTCGTCGACAAGCGGGCCTACTGCCAGCAGTGTCCCTTCTTCAGCGAGCCGCCGACGGTGAGTTGCGGCCACGCTGGCACCGAGATCGTCGAGGTCATCAAGGACGGCCGGTTCCGCGTGCGGAACTGCCCGGTGGTCACCGACACCGGCCCCGACCGAACGATCCTGAACGACGGTCATTAACTGCCGGAGCCCCAACCCCCGGTATGCAATTCTGCGACGACTGCGGTTCGATGATGCGCTCCGAAGACGGCGTGATGGTCTGTTCCAACGACGAGTGCGGAGCGACCGCCGAACAGGATCAAGAGCGCGCCGCCCAGTTCACCTCCACGGAGTCCCAGAGCGGCGACGAACTGATCGAAACCGAGGAGGGCGACCAGTTCGAGGGGAAACCGACCGCCGACGATATCGTCTGCGAGGAGTGCGGCCACGGCGAAGCGTGGTACACGATCAAACAGACCGGCGCGGCCGACGAGCCGCCGACCCGGTTTTTTAAATGTAAAGAGTGTGGGTACCGCTGGCGGGACTACAATTAAACACTGCCTACCCCGACCGAATCGCTCGCAGCCACGGTTCGCCTGGCCAGTGCGTGCCGCCGATTTCGATGACTCGGAGCCGGTCAGCCCCGAGGTAGACGAGAACCGAGACGACGAACAGCGTCGGCGTCAACAGTAGATGCCAGACGAGCAGGTCGCTGATGGCGTATCCCATCGCCTCCAGGACGTCACGCCCGGCGCGGATCAGCGCGAACACCGCCGGATGGACGACGTAGATGCCGACCGCGTAGGTCCCCCACGACGGCAGCGGCGTGTCAGCACCGAGTTTCGGCCGCGATAAGAGGAACAAAAACAGCGAGGCGGTAAACAGCGCCGTCGAGATCCCGTAGCTCGGCGCATAGACGGACGCGCCGAAGGCCTCACCGCGCAGCAGGTAGCCCAACACGTAGTATTCGACCAGTTGCAGGACCGCAAATGCGACGACGAGCCCGCCGAGCAGTCGACTCCGGTCGGCGCTCGGCTGCCAGCCCCGACTGCGGATCGTGAACCCCAGACTCGTATAAAAGAACCCGAAAAACAGTGCGTCCCGGATCTCGAACGGAACGTCGACGAACATCGTGTAGGTCGACCCCAGCAGGCCGACGATGTGGAACGCCAGCGCGACCGGGAGCACGTAGGCTCCCTTATCAAAACGAATGAAGGGATAGACGAAGAGGAACGAAAACAGCAGTGCGGGGAGGAACCAGAGGATCTCCGAGACGGAGGTGCCGTAGTAGAACAGTGCGACGGGGTCGACGTACTCCGCGAGGCTCTCGGTGACGGTCGCCGAAAGCGAGCGACCGTCGACAGCGGCGCGGGCGAGTCGACCGGCGAGGAACGTCGGCGCACAGAGGAGCAGGCCGAAGACGTAGATGGAGGCGATCGACGTCGCCCGGCTCCGGACGTAGGCAGCCGGATCGCGCTGGGTCGCCTTGAGCGCGAAGAGGTAGCCCGATGTCATGAAGAAAAACGGCACCGCGAACCGGGCGGTCGTCTTGATGACGAACGTCGCCATATTCCCAGTGGCGGAGAGCCCGACAAACGGATCGGTGTGAATCATGACGATAAACACCATGGCGACGATCCGCATGGCATCGATGCTGTAGATACGGTCGGCCATGGTCCGACCAACCGCCCTGCTACTAATGGGTATTTTTACGCGTATCCAATCCGGTTCGGGTGATCGGTTCTCGAAGAACTAAGTTCTCGGGTCGGTCGGCGGTGAAAGAGATCGCTATTCGTCGTCGCTGGTGTCGACAGCGTCGTCGTCGCCGTAGGGCGCGTTCGACTTCGCGTTGTCGTCAGTGTCGGACTCGGTGACGACACCATCGCCGCCATACGGCGCGTTCGACTTCGCGTTGTCGTCTGTGTCAGACTCGGTGACGACCCCATCGCCGCCGTAGGGTGCGTTCGACTTCGCGTTGTCGTCAGTGTCGGACTCGGTGACGACACCATCGCCGCCATACGGCGCGTTCGACTTCGCGTTGTCGTCGGTGTCGGGCTCCGAGACGACGTCATGGCCGGAGTGAGCAGTTGCCTTCTGTTCGTTCTCGCTATCGCTTTCCTCGACGAGTTCGTGTTCTTTTGCTTGTGCCATGGGTTAGAGTATTTACTCAGTTATGAGTACTCAATCAATATATAATTTTGTACTGATGTTTTACACCATTTTTTATTGAGTTTACAACGAGGCTGTCGACGTGAATCGATAAGAGTCGGCGCAGAAAGCTATCGCCTGTATGAGGATTTAAGCCCGACCTGTCCCAAAGACGGCTATGGGAATCCTTTCGCGAACCTCCTACGTCATCCGGTCGAAAATCAATGCGATCCTCAATCGGTCGGAGGATCCGAGCGAGACGCTCGACTACTCCTACGAAAAGATGCGCGACGAGCTCCAGGACGTCAAACAGGGAATCGCCGACCTAACGACCCAGAAGAAACGCCTGGAGATCCAGAAACGCCGGCTCGAAGAGAACGTCGAGAAACACAACGGCCAAGCACGGGAGGCCGTCCAGCAGGATCGGGACGATCTGGCCCGGCAGGCCCTCGAAAAGAAGAAATCGAAGATGTCCCAGATCGAGGAACTGGAGACCCAGATCGCCGATCTCGAAAACACCCAAGAGAACCTCGTCGAGAAGAAAAACAAACTCCAGGGCCGCATCGAGGAGTTCAAGACCAAAAAAGAGACGATGAAAGCCCGCTACGAGGCCGCCGAGGCCTCGACCCGAGTTTCAGAAGCGATGACCGGCGTCGGCGACGAGATGGACGACGTCGCCCGCTCGATCGAGCGCGCCGAGGAGCGGACCGACGAGATGGAGGCCCGCTCGGAAGCGATGGACGAACTGGAGGACTCGGGAGCCTTCGAGGATGCCCTCTCGGATAAGGACAGCATCGACCGCGAGCTCGAAGAGCTCTCGTCTGATCGTGAGGTCAATTCCGAACTCGACACGCTGAAAGCCGAGATGGGGAAAGCCCCCGCCGAGGAGGAGACCAACACTGCCGACAGCGAGGCGTCGAGCGATCTCGACGAAGAACTGAACGCCGACGGCGACGTCGACGTCGATGCCGAACTGGAGGACGCCGAAGTCGAAGCCGAGCTGGACGAACTCAAAGACGACGAGTCGTAGGCGATAGCCACGCGCGGACGACAGTCGACAAAGCAGGAGGCTCCGGACTGTTTTGGGTGTCTCGCCCGTCGGACGGGACACTGGATGAGCGACTCAGCCCCGAGCGATCGTCTCGAAGCGCGGACCGCGGGGAGTCGGTACTGGATGCGCCTGTTGATCGAGGTCAACCGATGGCTGCTCGTTGCGGTCATCCTTGCGGTCGTGTTCTGTCTCCTCGTCGTCACGAGCCAGCTCGGATTGGCCCCCCTCCGCGAGATCGCGGCTACCCAAAACGGTGTCAGGTACCTGTTTTCGCCGTTTATCGGGGCGATCATCACCGGCACCTCGATCGTCGTCACCATCAACCAACTCGTGCTCTCACAGGAGCTCGGTGCGGTCGGCGACCAGCGTAGTCGGATGCAGGAGTCAATGGAGTTTCAGACGGATGTCGAATCGAAGCTCGGTGTCGGCATCAGCAACCCGGAGCCCGCAGCGTTCCTGGATCAACTCGTCAGTGGAATCGAAGACCGGGCCACCCGACTGGGCGAGACGATGACCGCCGACCACGACGCCGAGCGGTCCGACCCAATCGACGACTTCGTCGAGGACGTCACCCGGAACGCGGAGACGGTCAGAACCGATCTCGACGGCGCGCAGTTCGGGACGTTCGAAGTGATGATGGCCGCGCTCAATTTCAACTACTCCTGGAAGATCTACGCGGCCCGCCGGATACAGCACCACCACGGCGAGTCGCTGTCGACCGAAGCCGAGGAGGCACTCGACGAGCTCCTCTCGCTTTTGAAGTTTTTTGGCGAGGCACGAGAACATTTCAAGACACTGTACTTTCAGTGGGAGCTGATCAACCTCTCGCGGGCGCTACTTTATATCGCGCTGCCCGCACTGGCCGTGGTCGGCGTGTTCCTCATGTACGTCGACGCGACCACGATATACGGAACGACACTGGGAGTCGACAACCTCGTCTGGCTGGCCAGCGGGGGCTTCGCACTCGGGATCGCGCCGTTCGTCGTCTTTATCGTCTTCATCCTCAGGATCGCAACCGTTGCCAAACACACCCTCGCGATGGGACCGTTCATTCTGCGCGAGACCGAACGGGAGACGGATGTCGAATGAGGGGCGTTTCGTGCATACCACCGAGAGCGAGGGCACGCAGACTGAAACCCGGCAGTCACGGAGGAGACCTATGATGGGTCCCAGACCAAGCCGTCGACAGCTGCTCGGGGGTGTCGGAAGCGTTCTCACGGTCGGCCTCGCCGGCTGTACCAACGGGGGCGGCGGGCCGGACTACGAGCGTGGCAGCGTCAAGCTCCCGGCGAACGTAGAGCCACGAACCACAGCCGAGCTCTCGGTCGCGACCCAACAGGCGACGACCGAACCGAACGATGCGGTGGCACCGACGAGCGCCGTCGACCTCGTCGACCACGGGTTCGTCTTCGAGTCGGGGTATCTCGGCGCGACCGTGCAGGGGACGGTCGTCAACAGGGCCAGTAGCCGGATCGGTAGCTGCGAGGTCCGTGTGCGCGTCTACAACGGCGACGACCAACTGCTCGGCCAGTATCTCGATCGCGTGGGCGGACTCGACGGTGGCCAGTCGTGGCGGTTCACCGTGATCGTTCTCGAAGCGCCCGCCGATATCGGAAGCTACGATATTACTGTCCTCGGGACGCCAGTGTGAGCGGTCCGCGATGAATTCTGTTTGGTACACGAGAAACGCACCACGTTTCTCGGGACATCAGGAGGAGGGAGACACATGACGGAACTCACCAAGACGCTGGAACTGAAACTGGTCGACCCGAACACGAATAAACGGCGGAGAAATCTTCGATATCTGGGGACGTCTTCAGGCGCGGAAGGAGGTCAATTTAGTAGCTGCCATGAGAACACCGGGACAATGCCACGAACACTACTCGTGCCGGTCGATGGCTCGCCACAGTCGAAGGAGGCACTGCGGTACGCGGTCGAGACGTTCCCCGACGCCGAACTCGTCGTCGTTCACGTCCTGAATCCGGCCGCCGGGGCCGGGGATCTCGACGGGATGATCGCCGATACGGCTGGCGTCATCGGCGAACAACAGGAGTTCGCCGAAGAGCTGTTCGACGAGGCCCGCGAGATCGTCGGTGCCGAGCGCATCGTCGACACCGACTTGCTGGTGGGGCGGGCAGCCACCGAGATCACCGACTACGCGGAGGACAACGCGGTCGACGAGATCGTGATGGGGAGCCACGGCCGGGATGGCGCGGCCCGACTCCTGCTCGGCAGCGTCTCCGAGACCGTCGTCCGACGGTCGCCAGTACCGGTCACTGTCGTTCGATAGGCCGTAGTCGACGGCTACCGGCGGTCCAACGGTGGTTAAAGACGGACTAACCGGGTCGTCCAGAAATCCGAAACCGCGTGATCGAGTGCCGCCTCCGGTTTGCCACCGGCATCGGTGCTGGCGGTGTGGTCGGCGAACTCCGCCAGTTCCGGCAGCACCGACTGCTCGCCGGTCAGGATCACTCGGTCGGGATCGGCAGTCTCGATGTGGTCGGTCAGCAGCTCGCGGGCCTCGTCGAGATGTTCGTTGATCTGTTCGTTCCGAATGCGCTCGAAGCGGCCCTGTGAGAAGCCCCCCTTCGAGTGGTCCGATTTGACGTTGCTTTCGAACCCCGCGAACTCGCGCCGCTCGCCGTCCTCGTAGACGCCGACGGCGAACACGTCGGCCCGGACTACCCCAAAAACGAGGCTGCCGGTGGGTCGGAACCACGACTCATCGACCCGGAACCCGTCGGCCCAGTCGGCGAACTCCTCAGGCATGATCGGCGGCCGGAGCGCCACCGAGACGAGCCCCGCATCGTCGGTATAATACATGGCTGGCGCGGTGCGGCGGACGAGCGGCCCACAGTCACCGGCCGCCTCGCTGACCGTCTCTGGGAGGGTAGCCTCCTCGTCGACGACGGCCGCACTCAGCGCACCTTCCGGCCCCGTTTGAAACGAGCGAAGTCGGTCGAGCACCGCGGCAAGTCGACCGCCGCGGAGGGATTCGGTGCCCCGGACGGTGCGGTCGGTGGCCGTCTCGCGGTCGGTCTCGTTGCGGTCGAGGCGATCTTCGAGTTCGGTGATCTTGTCTTCGAGCTGGTTGACCCGCTGTTCGGCCTGCTGGCGGTCAGCGACTGCATCGGATCGCCGCTCGGATTCGGCCTCCAACTGGCGCTCCAGGTGGTGTTTTTCGTCCTCCAGCTCCTGGATGCGCTCTTTGAGTTCGGCCCGGCCGAGCAGTTCGTCAAGCATACCCCAAGGGGGTGTTCAGCGAACTTGAAACGTTGGGTCGGCGGAGAGGATCGGCTGTAGACAGCCTCAGGTTCCGGCCGACGGTTTCCACCCCGAGTACCGGAGCAGTTCCATCGCCCGGTTGGCCTTCGCGAGCAGCACCTCGCGCTGGCTGGGCGACGTCTCGTCGAGCAGTTCGACCGGAACCGCGAGCGTCCCCGATGGGACCCCCTCGCCGCCGTGGACGGGGAAGTGTGTGTTGTCGACTTTCATTACGAGCGGGGCGTCGAGCCGCTCGATGCCCTCGCCGTCGGCATACAGCTGCTCGTTGACCGCTTCGTGGTCGTCTCGATGGATCACTGCCTGTTCGCCGTCGTGCGGCTCGACGTACAGTTTCCCGAGGTAGTAGCCGCCCGAAAATTGCTCGAACATACTATTCATGGTATGGTATAACATGACGACTGATAAGCGTTGTCGGGGTGTTTTATATAGACCCGCAATGAGACTCCTCGGCAGGCAACCGAAGGGACGTCGACAGCGAACCGATAGTAGTCAGCGTCTATTTAAATAACAGCAGCCGAACGATGGGTGAAACGGGGCTTAGTTCCACTCGACGTCGACCGATTCGAGCACCACGTCGTCGTAGGGTTCGTCGCTGCCGTCGGTGCGGACCGAGCCGATCTCCTCGACGACGTCCATGCCGTCTGTGACCTCGCCGAAGACGGAGTGTTTGCCGTCGAGGTGTGGGGTGGCATCGAGGGTGATGAAGAACTGCGAGCCGTTGGTGTTCGGCCCGGAGTTGGCCATCGACAGCGTGCCCGCGCTGTCGTGGGTGAGTTCGTCGTGGAACTCGTCGTCGAACTGGTAGCCGGGGCCGCCGCGGCCGGTGCCGGTCGGATCGCCGCCCTGGATCATGAATCCCTCAATGATGCGGTGGAAGATCACGTCCTCGTACAGTGGTTCGTTTTCGACGGTGTCGCCGGTTTCGGGGTCGGTCCACTCCTTGGAGCCGGTCGCGAGGCCGATGAAGTTGCCGACCGTGTTGGGCGCGCGCTCTTCGAACAGTTCGACGGTGATGTCGCCGTGGTTCGTCTGCAGGGTTGCGGTTGGGTTTGCCATACAGGTCGACTGGCTGGCACGGTGAAAACAGTGCTGCCTCGGTGTCGCTTGCCTCGACCAGGGTGGGGCGGTCGTGGCATCGATCAGGGAGCAGAACACTCGCTGTCGACATGGTGCCACAGTTCAACGAGGTTTATGTAGGTAGCCTGCATAAGACGTTTCCAACCCGATGGAAGAGAGCATCTCTGGCTTCAAAGTACGCGGCGAGTGGAGCGATGTCGTCGAGCACGGCGAGCGCATCACCCAAGCACTCCGGGAGACGGGCACCGCGGAGAGCGAGCCGTTCGCCGACGCCTTCGAGGAGTGGAACGAGTGGCGACCGAAGGCCCACGAACGGCTGGGCAAGGACGTCAACGAAAAGACCGCCGATCAGGCCAGCGTCGACGAGGGCGAAGGCGAGAAGGCGGGCAAAGCCGCCACCGACGACGTCCGCGCGGCCGGTGAGAAACTCTCGGAGTCCTACGAAAAAATGGAAAACGGCGACGACGAGGGGGCAGTCGACCGGTGGCAGGACTCGATCGACTACGTCACCCGCGCGGCGGACTCGGTGAGCCGGAAGGCGATCCGCACGGTCGAGACCACGGTCTACCAGAAGGTGATGACACAGCTCGCGCCCTACTACTTCGACAACGACCTCATCAGCGCCAACATCCAGAAGTCGACCCAGGGCAACGGCGAGGAGGAGTTTATTTTCGAGGTTAACGTCAACGACGACGAGCTGAAAGAGGACGTCTCCCAGCAGCTCGGTGAGTACGAAGACACCATCGACCGGTGGCACGTCACCACCGAGAAGGACACCGCAAACGTCGAAGCCGCCGAGGGCGTCGAGGCGCCCGAACCGCAGGACGAAGACGACACCCGGTCGACAACCAACTGAGTAATTAAGAGCCATCCGTCCCAATCGCATCCAATGACCGAGCCACTCCGCATCGATCCCGGCGACCGAACGGCCGAGGAGATCGTCGACGAACTCACGGCCGGTCGACGAATCCTGGTGACCGTCGAGATGCTCGGCGAGCCGAGGGAGATCAGCCTCCGCTACGACGGCACACACTACTACTGCGATACGCCGACCCGGCTCCACAAACACAGCAACGCGACTGAGATGCGAGAGTGTGTCCGCGAGATGGGGTACGGAAACTAGCTCCCGAGCCGGGTGGTTTTACTGTGCGTCCTTCCTACCAGGGGTATGACCGAGTCGCCAGACATCGAAACCCTCGTGGGCACCACCGAGCCGGAGTTCGCCCACATTCTCTCGTGTGTGTTCGGCATCCGCGACCACGAGAGCCGGACCTATCTCACGCTCCTGGACCACCCCGGTAGTACCGTCGAGGAACTGGCCGAGACCCTCGACCGTGACCGGAGCAATGTCAACCGCTCGCTGTCGACGCTCCGCGAGAAGGGACTGGTCGACCGGGAGCGCCGCCTGCTGGATCCGGGCGGCTACGTCTACCAGTACACCGCGGTCGACCTGCCGACCGCCAAAGAGATGCTCCACAACGCCCTCGACGAGTGGGCCGACGCGGTCCACGACTCGATCGACGGGTTCGGCGACTAACCGCGAAGACTGCCGACAACCGACCGGCTTTTGAGGCCGCCGCGTCAGAATCAAGTAATGAGTCTCGAGCTTTCTGCCCCGGCCCAGTCGGCCCCGGGCTGTGCGAACGACGACGGCGTCTGGCTGGAGTGTATCGAGTGTGGCGAGCAGTTCGCTCCCTTCGACGACATCCGGTATACCTGCGACGACTGCGATGGCCTGCTTGAGGTCCGGTACGCCGACCCGCCGACCTTCGATGAGTTCGAGGGACGGGGCGTCTGGCGGTACAACGCTGCCCTCCCCTTCGAGGTCGGGGTCACCCTCCCCGAGGGCGGCACCCCGCTCCACGAGGCCCCGCGGCTGCGCGAGGATATCGGCGTCGACAAGCTTCGAATCAAACACGAGGGGATGAACCCCACCGGCTCGTTCAAGGACCGCGGGATGACCGTCGGCGTCCGCGTGGCCAAAGAGCTCGGCGTCGGGCGGCTCGCGTGCGCGTCGACTGGCAACACGAGTGCCGCCCTCGCAGCCTACGGGGCCCGCGGCGGGATGGAGACGCTCGTCTTGCTGCCGTCGGGCAAAGTTGCTGCCGGGAAGATCGCCCAGGCAAGCTTGCATAACGCACGCATCCTGGAGGTCGACGGCAACTTCGACTCCTGTCTCGACATCGTCCAGGATCTCGCCGCCCGCGGAGAGGTCTACCTGCTGAATTCTCTCAATCCGTTCCGCCTGGAGGGCCAGAAGACGATCGGCTTCGAGATCCTCGAAGAACACTACGAGGACTACGGCGAGTACCCCGACCGGATCGTCCTCCCAGTGGGCAACGCGGGCAACACCTCGGCGCTCTACAAGGCGTTCCGCGAACTCGTCCAGAGCGGCGAGCTCGACGAGGACCAAGTGCCGAAACTCACCGGCGTCCAGGCCGAGGGAGCCGCACCGATGGTCGAGGCCGTCCGCGAGGGGAACAGCGAGGTCCGCCGCTGGGACGACGTCGAGACCATCGCCACGGCGATCCGCATCGGGAACCCCGTCAACGCACCGAAGGCGCTGCCGGGAATCCGCAATACCGGCGGTACCGCCGTGGCAGTGAGCGACGAGGAAATCACCGACGCACAGCGCTCGCTCGCGGGCGAAGGCATCGGCGTCGAGCCGGCCTCGGCGGCCTCGGTCGCTGGGCTCCGAAAGCTCCGCGAATCGGGCGAGATAGACGCCGACGAGTCGGTGGTCTGTCTCACGACCGGCCACCTACTGAAGGACCCCGATGCGGCCTTCGAGGCTGGCGGCGACCCCGAGCCAGTGCCGAACGATACCGACGCTGTCATGAAACACATCAACACCGAGGCCTCTGGCGCTGTCGGACGTGTCTCGAAGCAGGTGTCGAAGGCTGTCGACTCGCCGCTGTTCACGGCACTCGTGGGGGGCCTCGGAATCGCGTATCTCGGCTACCGGAAGCTTCGTTCGAACTCCGAGTAGACCGTCTCGACGGCCGCCGTCGTCGAGCACCGAACCCCCGTGAGGCGGCCGTCGGCTGTCGTTGTCATGCGGTGGTCTGACACACCCTTTTGTTCGTGAGCGACATGTAACCGTCTATGTGGTCATCAACGCTCCCGACGAGAACAGTACGCAACGAGGGGCGTAGTCGTCGGACGTTCCCCCAGCAGTCAGCCTCCAAACCGGACAGTCGTCCGAGACAGCCGCGGCAATCCGATCCCGTATCCGACCGCTCGCAGGCAGCGCTCCGCGAGGAGGTCGACAAGCTCCGAACCGAAAAGCAGCAGGCCGAAGCCGAGATCCAGCAGCTCCAGTCGGAGGTCGACCGGCTTCAGGGCCAACTGGCCGATCGCCAGCAGTCCCAGCAGGCAATGATCGACCAGTACGAAGCGATAATCGCCGAACTCGAAGCGGCGGCCGCGACCACGCCGACTACAAAACCCGCGGCGGGCAAACAGGGACTGCTGGGTCGACTCAAACGCGAACTGTTCTGAGGGCCTAATCGTCGGTGCGCTGCGGGCTCGACAGTGGCGCGGTCGGCGATGGGGAAGTCAGCGCCGGCGTCGGATGCCAGTCTTCGATCAGCGGGAACTGGGCGGTCCGGGTTGCCCCCACCGCCGCCTGTGCGCGGTCGATGTCGGTGCCGTCGAGCCGGGCGCTGTAGGCGGCCATCGACTCGCTCGGCGAGGCCGTCGACACGTAACGGACCGTCGTCCCGCGGCTGTCGATGTCGACGACGAGGTAGGCCTGCGGGAACGTACAGATCGACGGCGCGGTGACTTCGGTCACGGGGTCGTTCCCGCTCTCGGCACTGTCACGAGTGGCTACACCGGGGAGGTGGATGTGACCAGTGAGTGCCAGCGGGACGCCAGCATCTGCGAGCGTCTCCATGACCGCCTCGCCGTTGCGCATGATCGGGACGGCCGACATGTCGACGCCGGTCGCCGCCCCGGAGGTCGCCGCCTGTCTCGCCGTCGGCGGCAGGGTGTGGTGGGTGAAGACGACCGGACAGTCGGCGGTCTCAGCACGGTCGGCCAGCCATTTCAACTGGCCCTGTGTTACCCGACCGTCGTGGCTGTCCCGCAGGTCACCCTCGGGTGTCCACGCGCTGTCGAGGGCGAAAAGGTCGACGCCGCCGACTTGGACCTGATACGGGAGTATTCCGGGCGTGTAGTGGTCAACAAAGCGGCCGCGGGAGGCCGACCGGTGGCTGTCGAACGTTTTGGGCACGTCGTGGTTGCCGGGGACCGCAAAGAAGGGCGCATCGAGCCCAGCGAGGAGGTCGTCGACGCGGGCGAAGTCCCACGGCGCGCCGTCTTTGGTGAGATCGCCGACCGAGACGACCGCGTCGACATCACGGCTGTTGATGTCGGAAATCGCTGTTTCGAGGAATCCCTCGGTTCGCTCGAACTGTTTCGGCGAGCCCTCGGCCCGCGTCGAAACGTGGGGATCGGCCAGCACCGCGAGCCGAGTGGGGCGCGAGGCGGTGGGTGCGGCGAGTCGCGCCATGACTGTGCTGCCGGCGTTCCGAAGCGGTCGACCACGCATTGGATACAGGTCAGTCCTCGGAGCCTAAAGCCGTATCTAGGAGGCATACCCCCTGGTGTGGAGACCTATATAGCCACTGGGAGGCTGTAACTGCGATCACGGCGGTGTTCAGCAACGGTGTGCAAAAGAGCGGAACGGATACTATCGGCTGTTTATAAGTGCCGCAGCGGGGGCCATCCGTCGACTACGGCTATCTCAATAGCGAACCACGAGGACAGCGATCATGGCAACAGAATCCCCCATCCAGTCGACAACGATGACCACGCCCGGAAGCTGGCGGCCGGTCATCATCGGCGGTATCGCTATCGCGGTCATCGGCCTCGCGGCGACCATCTTCCCATTCCTGACGGGCGTGTCGCTATCGCTCCTCCTCGGTGGGCTGCTCGTCGTCGGTGGGGCTGTCCACCTCGTCGGAGCCTTCAGCGTCCGCGGCTGGGGCGCGTTCATCTGGCAAGTCGTCTTGGCTGGCGTCTACGGCGTTGCCGGAGTCGCCCTGCTCACGAACCCGATCCTCGGCCTCACCACGCTGACGACGCTGGTGATCGCCTTCTTCGTTTTCGAGGGCGTCGTCGAGATCGGCATGGGTCTGCGCTCGCGGGCCCACTCCGGGTGGGGATCGCTGGTCGCCAGCGGTCTGCTGTCGCTGGTGCTGGCTGGACTCCTCATCGCTGGACTGCCGGGCAGCCTACTGTGGGCGGTCGGCCTCCTGTTCGGTATCAACGTCTTCGTGACCGGCGCGACGATGGCCTATGTTGGCTACACAAACCGCCGACGGTTGACTGCGACAGCAGCAGAGTCGGTCGACGAGGGCGTGAAACCGAGCGTGTAGCCCAGTCGGCCTTTTTAAATAATCGGAGAATAACGAAACGGGAAGTTCGGTGGGAGTACCGTCAGGGGTCACCAGCAGAGTCATCCACGGCCGCAGCGTGTGAAAAGACGAACTCCCGAAGGAGCTTTCCAGCCAGCGCGGCGGCCTGACCGTCGTCGCGGTCATTGACCTCAACGACATCGACCCCCTCACAGTGGGGCGCGACCGCCCGTACCACATTACGCATCTGGCGTGGGCTCAGCCCGAACGGTTCCATCGTCCCCGTCCCGGGCGCGAATCCTGGATCGGCGGCATCGATGTCGACACTTAAATACGCCGAGCGGTCGCCGAACGCTGGGGGATCAGCCAGCCAGTCGTCGACGTCTTCGGGCGCAACGACGGTCACGTCGTCGGCATCTGCGCGCTCCCACTCGTCGGCCGATCCCGTTCGTGCGCCGAGGATGATCGCCTCGTCGACCGTATCGAGCACACGCCGGGTGACACAGGCGTGGCTCCACTCGTTGCCGTCGTAGGCCTCGCGGAGATCGAGATGGGCATCGAGACAGACGAACACGTCGGGATCGACTGCGTCGACAGCCGGTGATGTAACTGTATGCTCGCCACCCAATAGGAGGGGCACAGCCCCGTCCCAGACGATATCCCGGAGCTGGCCGCCGAGGTAGTCGCAGTACTCCGGTACGTCGTCCCACGCGCGAACGTCGCCCGCGTCGTGGACATCCAGTTCGGTGAACTGCTGGTCCGTCCGGTGGTCGTAGTTATCGTAACTCTCCGAAAAGCGGCGGATGCGGTCGGGACCGAAGCGGGTCCCGGGTTGAAAGGTGGTCGTGACGTCGAGGGGCGCGCCGACGACCACGTAGGAAGCAGCCTCGCGGTCGACAGTCGCGCCGGGAAACATCACACGACCTTTCGCTGGCCCTCGTACTCGAGGTATTCGATATCCATGTCGCTCTCGAACTCCTCGCCCTCCGGGATACGCATCGTGAACGTCTCGTAGGTATCGAGGTCCATCACTTGGGCGTCGTCACCGGTGACGGAGACGACCTGGCCCTGCTTTCGCTGGATGATCGGCACCCAGACCTTCGCGTCGACGGGCTGGCTGAGACTGCGTTTGCGCTCGTCGAAAACGCCCTTGCCTTCGACACGGGCCTTTGCACTGCCGTGTTTGCCCGGCTTGGCCGTACTGTAGTGGTTGATCGTGCACGGTGCATCGTCCATCATCACGTAGCTTCCCTCTTGGAGTTCGCGAACCTGCTTCTGTTCTCGCGGCATGACCATCACTTCTTGAGGGGTCAGTATAAACCGTTTGGAACGCGCCGACGCGAGGGGAGTTGTCGGATCGTAGCCAGCGGCTACCCACGTCGTAGTCACTCACTAATTGCGTCCAGCACCGAAAGCGTCCCGTCGAAGTACGAATCGTCAGTCACGTGGTCAGCAGCAGCCAGTGCCCGGTCGTCGGCGTTGGCCACTGCGTAGGCCTCCCCGGCGACTTCGAACATCGAGACGTCGTTTTCGCTGTCGCCGACAGCGACGAATGCGCTCGGTTCGAGGCCGAGCAGGTCGGCGACTGCTTCGAGGCCCTCGCCCTTCTCGACGCCCGGCGTTTTGAGGTGGTAGGCGTAGCCCGTGTCGACGACTTCGAGGTCGAACTCGGCGGCCACCTCCCGCAGCAGTTCCTCGTCGGCGTCCATCGAGGCGGCGACCTCGCTTTCCCGCCAGCGGTTGGTGGTGTCGGCGGCCCCCCAGCCGAGGTCGCCGCCCCGTTCGCCGAACAGTTCGATGGCAGCCTCGGCGACCTCGCGGTCGCCCTGAAACGCCAGGTGGTCGTCGGCACAGACGACGCCGCCGTTTTCGGCGATCACGCGCTCGGGGATCCCCAAGAAATGACAAAGTGCGACCGGATAGGGAAAGGATTTGCCCGTGGCGATGACGACCGGCGCGGGCCACTCCGGGAGCCGTTCGAAGACGCGGGGGTCGATCCGGTGGGCCGCGGTCGTCAGCGTGCCGTCGATATCGAGCGCAAGCGGTGGTACCATAGCCTCTCTTGGTGACCAACCGCAAAAACGTCTCGGCGAGAGGTACTGTCAGCGTGGCAGAACTCATCTTTTTCATGATAGATGGTGTAGTACGAGGTGTCGTATGAAGAAACTCATCAACGATTCAGAGGCAGTCGTCGACGAAATGCTCGAAGGAATGCTTGCGGCCTACCCGGAGCAGCTTCGGCGGCTCGATGACACGGAGGTTTTGGTAGGGGCAGACGCTCCCGTCTCGGGCAAAGTCGGGATCGTCTCGGGTGGTGGTAGCGGCCACGAGCCCACACACGCCGGGTTTATCGGCGACGGGATGTTGGACGGCGCGGCGGCGGGTGAGGTGTTCACCTCGCCGACGGCCGACCAGCTCAACGAGATGATCGAAGCCTGTGATTCGGGCGAAGGCGTCCTCTGTGTAGTCAAAAACTACGAGGGCGACGTAATGAACTTCGAAACTGCCGGTGAGATGGCGGCAATGGAGGACATCGAAGTCAGACAGGTCGTTGTCAACGACGACGTGGCCGTTGAGGACTCGCTGTACACGAGCGGTCGACGGGGCGTCGCCGGGACCATTTTCGTCCACAAGGTCGCGGGGGCAAAAGCCGCCGAGGGAGCGGACCTCGACGAGGTCGAGCGTGTCGCCAACAAGATGATCGACAACGTGGCGACGATGGGCGTCGCCCTCACCTCGTGTGTCACCCCCGACAAGGGCGAGCCGACCTTTGATCTCCCCGAAGACGAAATCGAACTCGGCATCGGCATCCACGGCGAGCCGGGCACCGAACGTGTCGACATGATGAGCGCCGACGAGATCACCGACCACCTCACCGAGAAGGTTCTCGATGATCTGGATCTCGACGAGGGCCAAGAGATCCTCACGCTCGTCAACGGGATGGGTGGCACGCCACAGTCCGAGCTGTTCATCCTCAACCGCAGACTCCAGGAGATCGTCGACGACCACGGCCTCGAAACGTGGGACGCGTGGGTCGGCGACTACATGACCTCGCTGGATATGATGGGCGCGTCGATCACCGTCGCGGCAGTCGACGAGGAACTCAAAGAGCTGCTGGCTGCCGACGCCGACACGCCAGCACTCACCGTCTGAGTCGACGAGTACACACCATTTTTTCCGACAACCGCACGACCTGACACCGATACTGACAAGCAGGCCGACAAGTACATGGTTTTTCGACACAAATACTTTGATGTTCGGGCGACTCTCTTAGGGTATGGTAGATGAATCAACGCAACAGGAGGCGATCCGGGCAGCCGCCGAGGCAGTCGCCGACCGACTGGAGGACGAAAAAGAGTACCTCACCGATCTGGATTCGGCGATCGGTGACGCCGACCACGGCTCGAACCTCGCACGCGGCTTCCGGGCAGCCGCGGATGCGGTCGCAGACGACGAGGAGTCGACGCCGGAGGAACTGGTCAAGAAGATCGGTGTCACGCTGATCTCGAAGGTCGGCGGGGCCTCCGGACCCCTCTATGGAGGGTCGATCATGAGCGCCAGCCAGACCCTCGACGAGGGGGTAACTGCCGAGAGTTCGGTCGCGTTCGCCGAAGCCTACCTCGACAAGGTCAAAGACCGCGGCGACGCCCAGCTCGGCGCGAAAACGATGGTCGACGCGCTGACCCCGGCGGTCCACACGTTCAAGAAGTCAATTGAGGTCGACGAGTTGCCGCCGCTGACCGCCTTCGCCAAGGCCACCGCCGCCGCCGAACGCGGTGTCGAGTACACGGTCCCGATCCGGGCACGGAAGGGCCGGGCCTCCTATCTCGGCTGGCGGTCGGTCGGCCACCAGGACCCCGGCGCGACCTCGACGTGGTTCATTATGCAGGAGCTACTCGACGTAGCCGACGACTACCTCGACGGTGAGACCGATGTCGACGCGCGGTCGCCGACGATTCCAGACGAGACACCCGACGAGGTCGACGACGCGTGATCGGACTCGTCGTCGTCTCCCATAGCGCAAAAGCTGCCGAGGGAATCTGCGAACTCGCTGCTGAGATGGGCGGCGACGCGCCCCTCGAAGCAGCGGGCGGTGACGGAGATTCCGGAATCGGTACCGACGCCGAACGGATCGGCAACGCCATTGCGGCCGCCGACGAGGGTGAAGGGGCCGTCGTGTTGGTCGACCTCGGCAGCGCGGTAATGAACGCCGAACTCGCCATCGAGATGACCGACGCCAACGCAGAGATCGCCGACGCGCCGATCCTCGAAGGCGCACTCAACGCCGCGGTCGAGGCAACAAACGAGAAGTCGACCGTCGACTCGGTGGTCGAAAAGGCCGAAGAAGCACAGTCGTACCGGAAGCTCTCGTAGTCAACCGCCAACGGCCGTGTTTCAACGCAATGCGTAATCCACAGTAATGACACCCTCTTGCCGTTGATTGTGGGATCGCCGTTAACAGTCGGTCACTGAATCAGGGTACTCATATCGATATTGTGTGACTGCGACAGGCTACTGCTATTTGTTGTTAGTTTTGTCCTTTGTGACGAATACTCCTTGTTTTGTTTTCCCGCTTCCACATTCGGGGCATTCTGGATAGCTCTGAAATTGCACTATCCAATCATCTGCCCCAGCACCCTCAGCATAATTCCCGCAATCGAGGCATTTGATGCCGCCAGAGCCACGCAAGTACTTTTTCAGTTTTGTGAGAATACCCATGTCCGAAATCAGACTTTTCTGACGTTATTACGTTTACTACATCCATCTGTCCGCAAGCTGTGTTCGACAGCGGCCTCAAACAGTGAGCGGTTCAAATATTAGTGGTCAACCGAACTACAACAACGCCCGAACCTCGGCCAGCGTTTCGGCCGCTAACACCGAGGCGGCCAACTCCTCTGCATCGTCGGCCTTGACTTCCCGGATCGCCGTCTTCACGTCCGGAATCGTGACTGCACTCATGCTGAGTTCGTCGAGCCCCAGCCCGACGAGCAGTTCGGTCAACTCGGGATCGCCAGCCATTTCGCCGCACATCCCGACCCACGCGCCGCCCGCGTGGCCTGCGGTAACGGTGCGGTCGATCGCCCGGACGACTGCCGGAGCCAGTGGGTCCTGATAGTCGTTCATCCGATCGAGGTCCCGCTGGGCACTCTGGATGTACTGGGTGAGGTCGTTGGTGCCGATCGAGAGGAAATCCACCCGCTCGGCGAAGGCGTCGGCCAGATACGTTGAGGCCGGGGTTTCGACCATCACACCGAGTTCGGGAATCGCGTAGTCGACGCCCTCTTCGTCGAGAGCATCGGCGACCTTCTCGACCTGTTCGAGAGCAGCCTCCAGTTCCTCGACCGTCGAGACCAGTGGGAACATGACCGCCAGCCCCGATCCGGCCTCGGTGGCCGCCACTCGCAACAGCGCCCGAAGTTGGCTCTCGAAGATGTCGGTGTGTTCCTCCAGCGAGAGGCGGATGCCACGCGCGCCGAGGAAGCCGTTTTCCTCGGGGTCGAGATCCAGATAGTCGATGGGTTTGTCGCCACCGACATCGAGGGTGCGGACGACGATCCGCGGGTCATCGTCGCCCGCAACACCCTCGATAAAAGTCTCACAGACCTCGTGGTAGGCATTGAACTGCTCGTCCTCGTCGGGAGCCGACGAGCGGTCCTGGAACAGGAACTCGGTCCGAAAGAGGCCGACGCCGTCCGCGCCGCGGTCGACTGCGGGCTCGGCTTCGGCGGGCGTGCCGAGGTTGGCCGCGACCTCAATTTCGGTGCCGTCGGCGGTCGAAACCGACTCTTCGACGACCGGCGTCTGGGTCGACTCCTCGGCCCGCCGTTGGGTCTCTTCGCTCGGCTCGGCGATCACGACGCCGTCCTCGCCGTCGACGACTACCTGCTCGCCGTCGTCGATATCGGCGAGTTCGTCGCCGACGCCGACGACGGCCGGAATCCCCAGCGATCGGGCAATGATCGCCGCGTGGGCGGTCCGACCGCCCTCCATCGTTGCGATGCCCGTAATGGAGTCGGGATCGAGCTGGGCGGTGTCGCTGGGCGTCAGCAGTTCGGCGAGGACAACCGAGCCATCGGACAGCGAGCCGAGATCGGTGCGTTCGGTGCCCGTCAGGAGCCGTAGCAGGCGGTCCCGGATATCCCGGAGGTCGTCGGCGCGCTCGGCCATCATCCCGTCCATCCCCTCGAACTGCTCGATGGGACCCTTAAAAGCCTCCATCACTGCGTGAGGGGCCGGAAGCCCATCGTCGAGCGCCTCCTGGACACCGGACTCGATCTGTGGGTCCTCCAGGAACTTGAGGTGTGCATCGAAGACGGCGGCCTCGTCGTCGCCGACACGCTCGCGGGTCGACTCGCGTTCGGCTTCGAGTTCGGCGCGGGCGTCGGCCTGCGCCTCGTCGAATCGCTCGCGTTCGGCAGCCGCATCAACGTCTTCGGCGGCTGGCGGCTCGTCGAGATCGGTGACATCGGTGGGGCGGTACCACGTTGTGGTGCCGATGCCGACCGTCGGTGTGGCCCCGATCCCTTCGAAACGCCGTTCAGTCACGGCAACTCCATGTCGTCGAGTTCGTCCTCGGGTGTCGAGAGGATCACCTCAAGGGCGTCGAGGGCGGCCTCGGCGTCGGGGCCCTCGGCGACCAGCCGCACGTCGTCGCCGCCACGGACGCCGAGACCCGTGACACCGAGCATACTGTCGGCGGAGACAGCAGGCCGGTTGCCGTCGACGGCCTCGACGGTGACCTCGGCATCGTATCCACCAGCTGTCTCGACGAAGGTGGCTGCTGGGCGTGCGTGGAGTCCATCATCAGGGACGACTGTCAGTGTTCGTTCCATACGTCACTGTTGGAGCCGACGGTCTTTATACTAATGCAGACAGGAGCCACAGACCCGACAATCAACCGAAAGAAGCGGGGCTATCGAGGGAGACTACCGCAGAAAAATACAAATACTGACAAAAAAGCGTAGTCGACGCGCGTCGACTACCGGCCGTTTTGGCTGTAGGATTCGAGCTGGCGTTCGACCCGGTTGGTGAGTCGTTCGAGCTCTTCTTCGACATCGCCGTCGACCATGTCGGGGTAGGCCTCACCGACGAGCGTCCGGACCGTACTGAAGGGACCGATCCGTGCACCGTTGGTTGCGGGGCTGTCCTTGCTCGCCAGCAGTTGATCGATGGCGACCTTGTGGCCGGGGTTCTGTCGGAACCAACCGTCACGGTCGAGTTGGTCGATCCCGCCCTCGTGGACCGGCAGGTAGCCCGTTTCGCGGTGCCAGCGGGCCTGCTGTTCGGGCTGGGTGAGCCACGCGAGGAACTGGCCCGCAGCGTCCCGTTCGTCCTGGGTGGCCGACTCCGAGACCCACAGCGACGCTCCGCCGACGATCAGGCCCTCGCTTTGGCCGGGGGTCGGGAGGCCGCTGATACCGACATCGAAGGAAGCGCTTTCGGTGATACCGCCGACCGACGACGAGGAGGCGATGACCATCGGCGCGGTGCCGTCGTGGAAGGCCTTCTTGGCCTTCCCACGGGCCTCCATGCCGGGGTTGTGGTAGAGCCCCTCGCGATCGAGGTTCGTCCACCAGCCGTAGATCTCCTGGGCGGCCTCGCTGTCGAAGTAGGCCTCGTCCGGCGTTCCGGCCCGGCCGTTCCGCTTGTTGACGATCTCTTGGCCCGCGGTCGCGAACCACTGCTCGACGAACCACGAGTAGTTGGCGAAGGTGATCCCGTACTCTGCGACGCCCTGCTCGACGATCTGCTCGGCGGCCCGAGTAACCTCGGCGAACGTTTTCGGTGGGTTGTTGGGATCGAGTCCGGCCTCCTGGAAGGCCCGTTCGTTGTAACAAAGGACGGGCACCGAGGAGTTGAACGGCATCGAATTGAGCGTCCCGTTCGTTCGGTAGTAGCTCAGCACCGGATCGACGTAGTCGTTCAGCGACACGTTGCGGGGCAACACGCCCTCGACGGGGGTGAACGCCCCGCTGTCCATCGCGCGGGCGGTGCCGATCTCGTAGATCTGCGCCAGCGCCGGGCCAGCCCCTTTCTCGGCGGCCGACATCGTCGATTCGAGGGTGCCGCGGTAGCTGCCCTTCGAGGTGGCGTTGATCTGGATACCGTCGGCCTGCTCTTCGAACTCGCGGATGAGGTCTTCGAGCAATAGCCCCTTCTCGCCACCCATCGCGTGCCAGAACTCGATGGAAGTAACGTTCGATCCGACGGCTGTCCGTGATCGGGTATCGCGCAGCGTGTAGGAGTTGACCAGCGAGTCGAGAGTGTCGACACGCTCGTCGAGGGTCGTCACGCCGGTCGAAACCTCCGCCAGCGCGGTGGTCTGCTGTTCGGCCGCCGCTGCCGCGGTTTCGGATCGCTCAGCGGTCTCGTCGGAGATCTCGCCCACATCGTCGACCATCGCGGCGGCCTCCTGGAGCGAGCTGGCCTGACTGTCGGTCGCCTCGCTGATCTCCTGGACGCCGACGTTGGTCTCCTCGACGTCGTCGGCGATCTGCCGGAAGGTGTCAACCGCGCCCTCGATGGTGTCGACACCGGCGTCGATCCGCTCGCGGGTCTCCTGCATCTCGTCTACAGTGGTGTCGGCCTGCTCGCGGACGTTCGCGATCGAGGTCTCGATGTCGCCGGCTGCCTCCTCGGCGTCTTCGGCGAGGCTCTTGACCTCGTTGGCGACGACCGCGAACCCTTCGCCCGCCTCACCAGCCCGGGCGGCCTCGATCGAGGCGTTGAGCGCGAGGATGTTGGTCTGGCTGGCGACCTCGCCGATGAACTCGGCGATATCCTCGATCTCCTCGATCAGCTCGTCGAGCTCCTCGGTGGCCTCCAGCGTTCGGCTGGTACGGGTGTCGATCTCGTCGAGTTCGGCCAGGGCGTTGGTCGCCAGCTCCCGGCCCTTCTCGCCGCGTTCGGCAGCGGTCTCGGAGGCCTCGGCGACCTCGTTGGCCGAGGAGGCGACCTCCTCGGTGGCCGCTGACAGCGACCGGATCTCGTTGGAGAGGTCGTCGACCATCTCGTGTTGCTTGGCCGTGTCGTCCGAGATCCCCGAAACGGAGTGGCTGACCTCCTTGCTTGCGGATTTGACCTCGTCGACCCGCCCGGTGACGCGCTCGGTGGCCCCCTCGACCTGGTCACCGAACTCGTCTACGGTCTGGATCGTATCCTCGAACTCATCGAGCATATGGTTGAACGCGTGGGCGACCTCGGCGGCGTTCGCGTCGTCGTGGTCGGCGTCGAGCCGGATAGTGAGATCTCCCTCTGCACACTGTTCCATCGCCGTCGAGAGCTGCGAGGAGAACTGCTGCCAGTCGACGTCCGAGCCACCAGCCGACGAGTGAGAGCCACTCTCGTCGGAGAGGTCGGAGTACTCCGAACCGACCGGCTCCCCGCCGTCGGAAGCCGTCGAGACGCCAGCATCGACCGGTTCGGCCTCGACCGTCGGCGACTCGGCCGGGTCGGAGTCAGTGTCGACCGGTTCGGGGTCGGCCGTGACATCGGCTGTGTCAGTATCGGAGTCGACTGCCGAACGGCCGCCCTCGTCGTCGGCCAACGGCTCACTCTCGTCGGAACGGTCGTCAGAATCGCCACCCCACGGTCTCGAAAACAGCCCGAAGAAGCCAAGGGCCGGTCCGACACCGACCGAGAGATCAGTGAGGCTACTCAACCCGAGGAGAACAGCAAGGAGTCCAATAACGGTAACACCACGCTTGATCCGGTGCCAACCGACACCGGACGGGACCGCGTGACTGGCTCTCAGTTGTACACGCATGTTGTGGAAAGTACCCGCATGGTTTAAATAAACTTGTGTTTCAAATTATCGTCTATGAAACTCATCCCATTGGCTGCTGGACAAGTTAGCAGACAGCGGAGAGATAGCGAAACACGAGCGTTGGGAACCGGGGTTCAAGCCGCGAGGGCGGTCGGCCGACCCGCTCGGCGTCATCGACTTTGAGGCGGCGAATGATCCCTGCCTCGGCGAGTTCGTAGAGTACCCGTTCGATCGTCGCCCGCGAGAGGTCCAGCCGGTCGTCGGCGATCCCATCGGCGGCCGCACTGACGGAGTTGCGGTCGGTCTCCGGGAGGTCGACGAGGCGACACAGCACCTGTTGGCGGCTCTCGGGGAGAGATAACACACGACCCAGCGAGACGGAAGGGCGTGGGACCGCGTCCATCCCTGCGGCGAGATCATCCGAACCGATCTGTTCGTGGTCCTGATCGTCGGCAATCAGTCCGGCGCTAAACAGCGCCGCCAGCGCATCGTGGCTGTCGCCGTCGGCCCACGCGGCGATCTCCCGGAGCTGTTCGTGGGTGACCGCAGCTCTGGTGAGACCATCAGTCTGTCGGCTCGTCAGGATCTCGATCAGCGTGTGACGGCGATAGGGACCGAACCGGACCGTTTCGGGGTCGTCTAGGAGTTCTGCCACCGCATCGGGTTCGTCGTGACCGGCGAGGACAGTCGAGACCGACGCGCCGAACCGTTCGAACTGTTCGCAGACGGTTTCGACCGACAACGTCTCGGGCTCGCCGACGTGATCGACCGCAACCACGACCGACTGGCCGTCGACCTCGATCCGATCGGCCAGCCGAGTTCGGATCGCCTCGGCACCGACCCCCTGTTTGGGAACCGGGTCGGTGGTGAGACTGTTGAGGACGGTGTGGACCAGCGCGAAGCCGGTTTGGGCCTGTCGGCCGTCGACGTAGACGAAGGCGATGTCAGTTGTTGGCTCCGCGCGCGTGGTGGTATATATGCGGCCGGTAGAACGACCGATCAGCCGGTCGAGATGGGTAAACAGCGCGCGGATGACGGCGGATTTCCCGGTGCCTTTCGGGCCCCAGACGTAGCAGTCGCTCGGCAGTCGACCGGCGAAGGCCGGGTTGAGGATGTCGAGCAGCTGCTCGATCACGAGCCCGCGACCGGTCGGCTCGGTAGGATGGGCGATCGGGTTCAACGCATCGGATTCACGTACCAGCCGTGGCTCGTGGTCGGTCTGCTGGCGGCGGAGGATGCGCTCTTCGATATTCATGCTGGGTTTTGGGGTTCGGGTGTCGGTTGGTACTGAAATGCGTCTCGTGGGGTGTACTGAAAACCGCAAAAAACGTCAGCCAACACCGTCACCGAACGACGAGTGTCAGCGGCTCCAACTCACCAACGGGGTGAGCAAGGAGTGGTTGGTGTGGTTGTCTTAGCCCAGCAGCGCGCTGATTGGGGCCCAGAACGTTCCACCCAGCACACCGGCGGCCGTCAGGACTGCCGAGAGCAGACCCGACATCAGGATACCGAACGCCGGCGGGTCAACGTGGGTCTTGCCGTGCATGTAGAACACGCGGTTACAGACCTCACCCATCGTTGCACCGAAGATGCCGAATAGCCCACCGATGATGAGCACGAGCGATGGGGAGTAGTTCATTGCGCCCGCACCGAGTGCACCGACCGAGCCGGGCAGCGTGATGTGGTGGGTGACCGGGATGTTATCGGTACCGGCCTGCAGGAAGACCAGGCTGGCCGCACTGATACCGAAGCTCAGCACGACGCTCCCAGTTGCCTGCCAGAGTGCCGCACCGAGGATACCACCGATGAGACCGAGGAACGCGACGTTCCCCCATTTGTACTGCCACGGCAGCCAGATACCGGGAGCGTCGTCCTCGTCGCGCTCCCACGGACCGACATCGAAGAGGCCACTACCGGTGACCTCACCGATGATGCTGTAGCCGAAGGCGACTCGGTGAATGAGCGCCGAGATGAACACCAGCATCGCAATGTTGTCAGTCGGGAATCCGATGAGGTTGAGCGTCGACGTCCCTGCGTGGCCGAGGAGACCGAAGACAGCACCGACCATCAGCACGTCGATATGGTTCGTACCAGCGGCCCACAGGATGTTCTTTCCGTCATCCATGTAACCCTGTTTGGCCGCGTAGGCTGCTGCGGCCGCACCGGCTGCGAACGAAATATGTGGGCCGAAAATCGGACCGAAGCCGACGTAGCCAGTCAGGCCACTCACACCCTCGCCAGCAGGACCGCCAGCGATATTGAGTGCCTCACCGGCGATGACCGCGAAGCCAGTGAAAATGAACGCTGGCAGTGCACCGATGGCTGCCCCGAAGGCACCGCCAGCGAAGGCGGCGATCCAGAGCGTCGGGTCAGTGAGTGCTGCCATCTGAAGGACAGTTGGCGACACCATTATTCGCCACCGTCCCGGGCCCAATCAGTCGAGCGCTCGACGGCGTCCTTCCAGCGGTCGTAGTTGACTTCGATATCGGCGTCCTCGTCGATCTCGAAGGACCGGTCGATCTGCCAGTTGTTACGGAGTTCGTCAACCGTGTCCCAGTAGCCGACTGCGAGACCGGCGGCGTAGGCCGAACCGAGCGCGGTCGTCTCGTCGACGACCGGGCGGACGATCTCCGTGCCGATGATGTTGGCCTGGAGCTGACAGAGGAAGTTGTTCTTGACCGCACCACCGTCGACGCGGAGGCTCGACAGGTCGATGTCTGCGTCTTCGACCATTGCCTCGGCGACGTCTTTGGTCTGGTAGGCGATCGATTCGAGGGTTGCGCGAACAACGTGCTCGCGTCGGGTCCCTCGCGTCATGCCGACGATGGTACCGCGTGCGCGCTGATCCCAGTGGGGGGCACCGAGACCGGCGAACGCTGGCACGACGTAGACGCCGTCCGTCGAGTCGACGCTGCGTGCAAGAGACTCGGATTCGGCGGCGTCCTCGATGAGAGTCATGTCTTCGAGCCACTCGATGGCTGCGCCAGTGATGAAGATTGAGCCCTCAAGGGCGTACTGGACCGGCTCGCCGGACTTCTGGAAGCCGATCGTCGTGAGGAGACCGTGTTCCGAGGGAACGGCCTCGTTGCCGGTGTTCATCAGCATGAACGAACCGGTACCGTAGGTGTTCTTCGCGTCGCCCGCGTCGAAACAGGTCTGACCGAACAGCGCGGCCTGCTGGTCACCGAGCGCACCTGCGACAGGCACTTCGGCACCGAGGAAGCCGTCTGCGTCGGTTGAACCGTAGGTCTCGTCGTCCGACGAGGGTCGGACTTCGGGAACCATGGCCTTGGGTACGTTGAACAGATCGAGGAGTTCGTCGTCCCATTCGAGCTCGCGGATGTTGTACAGCATCGTCCGCGATGCGTTCGAGACATCCGTGATGTGGTTGCCCGTGAGGTTGTAGATGACCCACGTGTCGATCGTCCCCATCAGGAGTTCGCCTTCTTCGGCGCGGTCGCGAACGTCCTGTGGTCGGGATCGCTGCAGTTTGATCGGGTCGGCGTTGTCGAGGATCCACTCGGTCTTCGTTGCCGAGAAGTAGGCATCACATTCGAGACCCGTTTTCTCGCGGATCTCTTCGACTTTGCCGTCCATCTCCTGGACCTCTTCGACTCGATCCGTGGTTCGCCGATCCTGCCAGACCAGTGCGTTGTGAACTGGTTTGCCGGTTTCGGCGTCCCACACGATCGTGGTCTCACGCTGATTCGTGATTCCGATCGCGTCGAGCTGCTCGGCGTCGAGGCCTTCCTCGTCGAGCGCCGTGTTGATTACGGACTTCGTGTTCTCCCAGATCTCCATCGGGTCGTGTTCGACCCAACCGGGTTCCGGATAGATCTGCTCGTGTTTCTCGTATGCGTTTGCAATGACGTTTCCACCATGGTCGAAGACCATGAACCGCGTTCCTGTAGTCCCTTGATCGATGGAACCAACGTATGTTTCTGACATTATGTGTTCACCACACTCCTTGGGGGCGCTCCCCCTGGTCTGGGAACCGTTCTTTACGCGTGGTTCCCTGACCACGGGTAAACACTATGGAATAACATGATAAATGTTACTCTTGTACCCATAATTGTCCTTAATATATATGGACGTATGACACTCTTTAGCACAATTTGGCGGCCTATTTATTATGTTGTTTATTGGACATAAAGAGTTTACGCGAACCGGACGAGTAGGGGTAAAGTAAAGTTACTATAGTGCAAAACCCAATTGAACGGATGAGTAACAAGCCACACGTTGTCGTCATTGGGGGCGGTTCCACCGGGTGCGGAATCGCACGAGACCTCGCAATGCGCGGCCTCGAGGTCACCCTTGTCGAACAGGGGAACCTCACCCATGGGACAACAGGACGAATGCACGGACTCCTGCACAGCGGCGGTCGGTACGCCGTTGCTGATCAGGCCAGTGCGAAAGAATGTATCGAAGAAAACCGCGTGCTGCGCGATATCGCCAGCCACTGTGTCGAGATGACCGGCGGGCTGTTCGTCCAGCGGCCCGAGGACTCCGACGAGTACTTCCAGGAGAAACTGGAGGGCTGTCGGGAGTGCGGCATCCCGGCGGAGGTCCTTTCGGCCGAGGAGGCCCGCGAGATCGAGCCCTACCTCGCCAAGGACATCAAACGCGCGATCAAGGTACCCGACGGCGCGGTCGACCCCTTCCGGCTCTGTGTGGCCAACGCCGCCAGCGCCGAGGAACACGGCGCGCGCATCGAAACCCACGCCCCCGTGGTCGACGTCCTCACTGAGGGCGACGAGGTCGTCGGCGTCGAAGTCGAACACGAATCCGGCCCCGGTAAACGCGTCCACCGCGAGCCCGGCACGCGCGAGGAGATACATGCCGACTACGTCGTCAACGCGACCGGTGCGTGGGCAGGACGAGTCGGCGAGATGGCCGGTCTCGAACAGGAAATCGAGGTCCGACCCGGAAAAGGCGTCATGACGATCATGAACACCCGACAGGTCGACACTGCGATCAACCGCTGTAAACCAAAGGGCGACGCCGATATTATCGTCCCACACGAGACGACGGCGATTCTGGGAACCACGGACGTCGAGGTCGAAGATCCAGAGGACTACCCCGAAGAGCAGTGGGAAGTCGATCTGATGATCGACACCCTCTCGGATCTGGTGCCGATGCTCGAAGAGGCCCGAACGATTCGCTCCTTTTGGGGGGTCCGACCGCTCTACGAGCCGCCGGGAACCGGAACGAGCGATTCGACGGACATCACGCGGGACTTCTTCCTGCTCGACCACTCCGATCGGGACGGCGTCGAGAACTTCACCTCCATCGTCGGCGGGAAGTTCACCACCTACCGCATGATGGGCGAAGATATCTCCGACCACGTCTGCGAGCAGTTCGGCATCGACGTCGAGTGTCGGACCGCCGACGAACCGCTGCCCGGCAGCGAGGACTTCACCGTGCTGCGGGACTACATGGAGCAGTTCGGCATCCGCTCGCCGATCGGTCGACGGAGCGCCCAGCGGCTCGGCTCCCGGACCGACGAGGTCCTGGACTACGACGGGCCGAACCCGACGGTCTGTGAGTGTGAAGCCGTCACGCGCGCCGAGGTCAAAGACGGCATCGAGGGGTCGGGGTCGGACCTCAATGCGACGCGGCTCCGAACCCGTGCCTCGATGGGTAACTGTCAGGGTGCGTTCTGCTGTCACCGGATGTCCGCCGAGCTGTACGACGAATACGACGCCGAAACGGCCTACGACGCGTGGGACGAGCTCTACCAGGAGCGCTGGAAGGGTGAACGCCACGCGCTGTGGGGCACCCAGCTCTCGCAGGCGGCGCTCAAATACTCGCTGCACGCGACGACGATGAACCGCGACAAGGACGCCGCGACCACGGATTCAGTAGTCGACTTCTCGGCGTTCGACAGCGGGACCGCGGCCGGAACCTCCGGCGGCACAACCGGCACGGCCGCCACCGACGGCGGGCGAACGGGGGATGACTAACCGTGGCGATCCGTGAAGACGTGATCGTGATTGGCGGCGGACTCGCCGGCTCGGTCGCGGCTATCGAAGCCGCCGAGACCGGGGCCTCCGTGCGACTCGTTACGTACAAGAAGTCGACGCTCCGCCACGCCAGCGGCCTGATCGACGTGCTGGGCTACAACGGCAGCGACGACCCGATCACCGATCCCTTTGCTGCCCTTGAGAACCTGCCTGCCGACCACCCCTACTCGGTGGCAGGCGAGGCCGCGGTCCACGATGGCCTCGACCGATTCGACGAGATCGTCGGCGACAGCTACCAGGGCGATCATACCGACACCAACGCGTTGATTCCGACCTTCGGCGGTGCGGTCAAGCCGACCGCCCGCTATCCCGCAGCCGCCGCGGCAGGGATCGCCAGCGACGACCGGCCGATGTTGATCATCGGCTTCGAGGAGATGACCGAGTACAACGGCTCGATGCTCGCCGACCACCTCGAAGCGGCGGGTGTCCCCTTCGATGTGGAGGGCGTCGAATGCAGTTTCCCCGGCGAGTACGTCAACGACTCGCGGGTGACCCGGTTCGCCAAACGGCTCGATATCAACGAGAACGTCGAGTACGAGGGCCGAACTACGGGTGCCCGTGAGGCACTCGCCAACGAGATCGAACCCCACGTCGGCGACGCCGAACGAGTTGGGCTTCCAGCCTTCCTCGGCGACGACCACACCGACGAAGTCCGGACCGACCTCGAACGCCACCTCGGCGTCGACGTCTTCGAGATCCCGATGGGGCCGCCGAGCTACCCCGGCATCCGACTCTCGGATCAGCTCAAAGACGCCGTCGACGAGGCTGGCGTTCGCATCTCCGCGGGGAACCCCGTGGTCGGCTTCGAGGCCGAAGACGGCGAGATCCAGTCGGTCACCGTCGACAGCAAGGGCCGTGAGGTGCCGTACCACGCCGACGAGTACGTGCTGGCGACCGGTGGACTGGTCGGCAAAGGAATCGATTCGGGTCGTGAGGAGGGTGTGACCGAGCCGATCTTCGACTGTCATATCCCGCATCCCGAAGACCGGTACGACTGGTTCGACAAGGAGGCCTTCGGCGACCAGCCGTTTGCCCACTTCGGCGTCGTCGTCGACGAGACGATGCGCCCGCTGTCGGCCGACGACGCTCCGGAGTTCGACAACCTCCGGGCGGCGGGCGCGGTGATCGGCGGCGCGGATACGGTTGCCGAAAAGTCACAGAGCGGTGTCTCGCTGGCGACCGCAGTGGTGGCCGGTGAACGGGCTGGCGAGCGGGCAGCAAAACACGAGGTGAGCCAATGAGCGACGCAGAACAAGCAAGCGATTTCGATCCGACGACGCAGGTAGATGAGTTCGAGCCGGTAGACGTCTTCCCTTCCAGCGAGGACATGGACCTCCGGCCCGGAGCCGACAACTGTTACAAATGCACGAGCTGTGATACGTCGTGTCCAGTTGCCGAAGTAGACGAGTCTTTCCCCGGCCCCAAATTCCAGGGCCCCGAGCAGTGGCGGCTCAAACGCGGCGAGGACGTCGACATCGACGATTCGATCCTCTCGTGTTCGAACTGTATGCGGTGTGACGACGCCTGTCCGTCGAGCGTCCCACTGAGCCAGATGCACAACACCGCACGCGGGGAGTACGTCGAAGAGCATATGGACAAGCTCTCTCGGGAGTACCTCCGCAACCGAATGCTCTCGAACTACCGAACGCTGGCCTCCATCGGGAGCAAGGTCCCACGGCTCGCGAACTTCGTGATGGGACTGGGCATCACCAGCGTCCTCGGCGAGAAGATCATGGGTATTCCCAGCGAGCGCGACGTGCCGGAGTTCGCCACCGAGACCTTCCGCCAGTGGTTCAAAAAGCGCGGCGGCTCGAAGGTCAGCAACCCGGACAAACAGGTCGCCTACTTCCACGGCTGTTACTCTAACTACAACACCGTTGAGGTCGGCAAGGCGATGGTCCGGGTCTTCGAGGAGTTCGGGTACGAAGTGCTGGTACCCAAACAGCAGTGTTCCGGCACGCCGATGTTCGCCAACGGCATGCTGAAAGACGCCCGCCGCGAGGCCGAGGTCAACGTCCGCGAACTCGGCAAAGCGATCGACAACGGCGCGGACGTCATCGCTTCCTGTACGTCGTGTTCGATGGCACTCCGCCAGGAGTACCCCGAACTGTTCGACATCGAAGGGATCGACGAGCTCTCGGAGCACACCTACGAGGCCATGGAGTTCCTCCGCATCCACGAGGACCTGGAGGGCGCGATCCACGAGAGCGAGGTCGACCCACAGGCCTTCGCCTACCACGCGCCGTGTCACGCCCGGAACCAGGGCCTCGACCGGCAGGCAGTTGAGCTGTTCCGTGAACTCGATGGCGCACAGATCGAGGACGTTGGCGAATCCTGTTCCGGAATTTCAGGCACCTACGGCTGGAAGTCCGAAAAGTACGAGACCTCGATGAAGATCGGCGCAGAGATGTTCGATCATATGGAACACGCCGAGGGTGACGTGGGGATGACCGAGTGTCCGACCTGTGCGATGCAGATGAACCACGGGACGGGCTACGAGATCCGCCACCCCCTCGAACTGCTCGAAGAAGCCGTCGCCAACTAACCCCTCCACGCTTTTGATCTCCCGCGTTCTCACGTCATCGACCGACATCTACCGCTCTCGGATCTAGTAGCCACAGGCTACCGTCGACCGAACAGAGCAGTAGGCGTCGGCTACACCAGTGTCCAAACCCGACGGCAGCCGTGAAGATTCGATATACTCCCTTACTCACAGTCTGTGTCTGTATATATGACAACAGCCAAACGGAGAGTAACAACGTCCAAACTACCGTTGTTATCGGTATCCCTACCTATGCGGTGAAAATTATTATTTGTATTACAGTCTGCCATCGAGTATGGTTACAGACCAGTCCGGAGACGGTCACGAAGCGTCGACGAGTCGCAGTCGACGATCCTACCTCAGCCTCGTTGGCGGCCTCGTGGCCGCCGGGAGCCTCAGCACGTCGGGCGCAGCCGCCCAGACGCCAGCTGAGACGGTCGACCTCGGCGAGCAAGGACTGACTACCGGCGAGCTAATCGACCCCTACTTAGAGGAGTTCTTCGTCGATGGTGCGACCGTCGAGGTTCCGGCGGGGACCTACGAGTGGGACGGCGAAGGGTTCGAAGGGGCAACCGAGAACGCCGCCGTCATCGGGCAGGGCGACGTTAGCCTCGAACTAACGGGCGACTCGTTCCGGAATAACGTCCGCGCGGAAGCCGGAACCATCGAGTTGCGCAACTTCACCGTCCACGGGACGGTAAGCGAGAAATCCCATTTCCGCTTGGAGACCGCCGAGGGGGCGACGATCATCGCCGATGGGCTCGACTTCCCAGACGGTGCTGTGGACGAAAGCGAGTGTCGACCGTTTTACGTTCCGCGTGAGCACGCGGGGACGGTCGACATCCGCAACTGCTACTTTAGCAGTTTCTCGGATAACGGGATCTACGCCTCCTCACCGGGGTACGACGACGGGGCGGGTGGGCGCGTGCTGATCGAGAACTGTGTCGCCCACAACATCAACATCGCAGCCATACGGGTCGGCTCCAGCAGGAGTGTGGTCCGAAACTGTCTCATCGTCAACGACGGCCCGGCACCGAAAAGCGAAACTGAACAGCGCAATATGCGCGGGATTCGGGTTCGGAATCCGGGCGAGAACATTCGGATCGAGGACTGTGAGATCATCATGCGCCACGAGGATACCGGCGCACCGATCCAGATTCACGAGGAGGCCGAAGGTGGAAGCGGAACGATCAGCAACGTGACGATCAGAAACGACACCGACTCGGAAGCGATCGACGAGGGCGACGACGCCGCAGCCGACTGGACGGTTTCGGATGTCGAAATCGCGGGGTCCGGGGATCTGAGCTATCCCGAGACCTTCGAGTCGGTACGGGTGGGCGAGGCACGAGAGCAACCGACAACCGACGTCGACACACGAACAAAAGAAATTTTGGCTGCGGATATCACCCCGTCGATTAGATAATCACAAAAAATAATCGTACAAAAAACAAGTGCGTTTTTGTCTATTCAGTGTGTAGTTGTACCATACCTCTGGATTTTCACATGGCCGCACGCACAGAGGCGGCTGTGCGGGTGGTCCCCGTGACTCCGAGGTGTGAATACATGACACACCAAACAACTGTACTCGTTATCGGCGGTGGCGGAACCGGCGTCGGAACTGCACGCGATCTGGCTGCCCGCGGCGTCGACGTCACGCTGGTCGAGCGGGATGGACTGGGGGGCGGCACCACGGGGCGCTCTCATGGGCTGCTCCACAGCGGCGCGCGGTATGCCGAGTCCGACCCTGAGGGCGCGGCCGAATGTATCGAGGAGAACCGAACCATTCGCGATATCGCCGGCCACTGTATCGGCGACACCGGCGGGATTTTCGTCCAACTAGCCAAGGACGACCCAGAGTATTTCGAGGCCAAACTGGAAGGCTGTGAGGAACACGGTATCCCGGCCGAAGTCATCGACGGCGACGAGGCACGCGACCGGGTGCCCGAACTCAGCGACGATGTCGTCCGGGCGATGGTCGTCCCCGACGGCGTCATCTACCCCTCTCGGCTGGTGGCGGCCAACGCCGCCAGTGCCGAAGAACACGGTGCGACCGTCCTGACCCACGCGCCCGTCGAGGAGATCACCGTCAGCGACGGCGCGATCACCAGTGTCGAGGTCGGCGGCGAAGCGAACAAGACCATCGAGGCCGACTACGTCGTCAACGCCACCGGCGCGTGGGCCGGCGAGTGTGCGGCGATGGCTGGCCTCGACGTCGACATGCAGCCGACCAAGGGTGTAATGGTCAGCGTCGACTACGAGGGGCTTGGCCCGGTGATCAACCGCTGTCGCGTCCCCGACGACGGCGACATCATCATCCCCCACGAGAGTCAGGTCGTCCTCGGGACGACGAGCGTGGCGGTCGATGACCCCGACGAGTACGAGGAAGAAGACTGGGAGATCGAGAAGATGTTCGACGAGTGTGCGGAGATGATGCCGGATATCGACGGTCGGGAGATCGCCCGCACGTGGTGGGGCGTCCGGCCGCTGTATGCGCCCGACGAGGCGGGTCGCGGCAGCAAGGACTCCGGGAAAGGCGACGAACGCGGCATCTCGCGGGGCTTCTTCCTCCTGGACCACGAGCAAGATGGCGTCGAGAACTTCGCCAGTGTCGTCGGCGGGAAGCTGACGACCTACCGCATGATGGCCGAGGCCGTCGCCGACCACGTCGACGACGTACTGGGCGTCGGTGGCGAGTCGACCACAGCAAGCGAGGCGCTGCCGGGAGCCGACGACCCCGAACAGCTCGACGCGTTCGTGGCGAAGTACAGCGCCCGTCAGCCAACCGACAGCGATGTCGTCGAAGACGTCAGCGGGCAGGTAGCCGACGACTAACCGGCCCGCGCTGTAACCGATCCACGCTACAGCCGACCGCGGAACCCACTATTTTGTAGCCAGCCACGGAACGATCGCTATGATCGACCAGCGCGAGCAACTGGAGCGGTCGACAGCACACGCGGTCGCTCTCGACGCGCTCAGCGCAGGCATCGTAGCGGCCGACCCCGCCCGGCTGACGCGAGAGCGCGTCTCAGTCTCCGGGTCGACGCTCACCGTCGGCGAGTCGACCCTTTCGCTCGACGAGTACGACGAAGTTGTCGTCCTCGGCGGCGGCAAGGCTGCGGGCGTGGTCGCCGCGGAGCTGGAGTCGATCCTCGGCGACCGACTCGACGGCGGGGTCGTTGTCACGAACGGACCGGTCGACACCGAGCGAATCGAGCAACTGCCGGGCGACCACCCGGTTCCGGGCGAAGCCAGCCTAAAAAGTAGTCGGCGGCTACTGTCGGCCGCAGCAGCCGCCAGCGAGGGGACGCTGGTGCTGGCCGTAATTACCGGCGGTGGCAGCGCGCTCATGGCGGCCCCTGCCGATGGCCTGTCGCTGGCTGACCTCCAGTCGACCACCCAGTCGCTGCTCGACAGCGGGGCGACCATCGACGAGATCAATGCTGTTCGAAAACACCTGTCGGCGGTCAAAGGCGGCCAGCTGGCCGCCGCGGCGTCACCTGCGCGCGTCGAGTGTCTCGTCATTAGTGATGTCGTCGGCAACGACCTGAGCACGATCGCCAGCGGACCGTTCGTCGGCGATGAGTCGACCTACAGCGATGCGCTGGCCGTCCTCGACCGCTACGACTGCGAGGTACCGCAGGCAGTCCGGCGGCGGCTCGAAGCGGGTGTGGGCGGCAAAATCGAGGAGACGCCCAGCGTCGACAGCCACGCCTTCGATCGTGTGTCGACCACGATCCTCGGTGATAACATGGTGGCAGTTCGGGCGGCCGCCGAAGCGGTCGGCGAGACGGGATTCGAACCGCTTGTTCTCTCCTCGCGGGTTCGCGGCGAGTCACGCGAAGCCGCCAAAACGCAGGTGGCGATCGCCGAGGAGATGCTGTCGACCGGCGAGCCGCTGGAGCCCCCGGCGGCGGTCGTCTCCGGCGGCGAGACGACCGTCACCGTCCGTGGTGATGGGACCGGCGGGCCGAATCAGGAGTTCGTGCTGTCGGCGGCGCTCGAACTCGATGCACCGGGTGTCGTTGTCGGGGCCGTCGACACCGACGGAATCGATGGCGTCACTGACGCGGCTGGCGGGATCGTCGACAGCGAGACGGTCGACGACGGGGCGGCAGCCGCGGCGTTGGCAGACAACGACGCCCACACACATTTAAATAAAGTCGACGCGCTCATCCGAACTAGACCGACCGGGACGAACGTCAATGATCTGCGGATCGTAGTGGTCGAAGAGCCCGCTACCGGCTCCGAGTAGACACCTTAACATAGCGAGACCGTTCTCTGTGGAGTATGGTCGATCCCACGTCCGAAATTGGCGAGGATGTTACGGAGGAAAACGCCCCGGAATGCGAACAGTGTCGCGACACAATCATCCAGTCGACGAGCCACTGCGTCGTCACGGCGATCGAAGACGGCCAGGCCGTCCACCACCATTTCTGCAGCGACGCGTGCCGCGACCAGTGGCAGGCCGAGTAGGCATCGACTCCAGGAACGAATCGAGACTCAATGGCGAGCGGCCGCGCTTTCGGGGAGAGTTTTTATCATCGGCGGCGCTACGTCCGTGTATGATTTCGCTCGAGGATGCAGTCACCGCGCGGCTCGAATCCCACGGCGCGCGCTTCGAGGTACTCGTCGACCCGGATGCCGCACTGGCGATCAAACGCGAGGAGTTCGACGGCGAGTTGGAGGACGTCATCGCCGCCGAGGACGTCTTCGAGAACGCCTCCCGCGGCGACCGCCCGGCCGAAACCGATCTCGAAGAGGTCTTCGGGACGACCGATCCCATGGAGATCATCCCCGAGGTCATCCAGCGCGGGGAGATCCAGATCACCGCCGACCAGCGCCGTGAGATGCAAGAACAGAAGCACAAACAGCTGGTCACCCGGATCACGCGCAACGCAGTCAATCCGCAGATGGACGACGCGCCCCACCCGCCGGAACGGATCGAGCGCGCCCTCGAAGAGGCCGGCTTCCGCATCGACCCGATGGAGCCCGTCTCCTCGCAGGTCGACGAGGCGCTCGAAGACCTCCGGCCGGTGATTCCCATACGGTTCGACGAGGTGACGATCGCGGCCCAACTGCCCGCCGAGTACGCCGGGAGTGCCCAGGCGAAAGTCCGGCAGTACGGCGAACTCGAACGCGAGGAGTGGCAGGCCGACGGCTCGTGGGTCGGCGTCGTCACGTTCCCCGCCGGGCTTCAAAACGAGTTTTACGAGCTCATCAACGAACAGACCAGCGGCGAGGGCGAAACCCGGATCATCAAGGACGAAGACGACATCAAAACGCGGTAGCGCCGAGAGATTCTTGACTGTGGCGGGCCAACCGACGCCATGGACGTGGTTCACACTGCTCATCAGTAATCCCTGTTCGGTGGCGCGGGCGGCCACTCGCCCGGAGGAGCCATGAGAGCGATCGTCGCCAAACGGGTCGACAGCGGCACGGCCGACCTTGCGGAGCTCCGTGATCTGGCGGCGGCCGCGGGCTACACCGTCGTTGGCGAGCTTACCCAAACGCGCACGGAAGACCCCGCCTACTGTTTCGGCGAGGGCAAGGTCGAGGAGCTGGCCGAACTGGTCGTCAGGACCGACGCCGACACCGTGGTTATCGACAACGAGGTCGGTCCCTTCCAGATGTTCAACATCGGCCAGACGCTCCCCGAGGAAGTCGAGGTATTGGACCGATTTACCCTTATTCTCGATATCTTCGGCCAGCGAGCCCAGACACGAAAGGCCCAACTCCAGGTCGAACTCGCCGAACTCCGGTACGAACTTCCACGGGCCGCAGCCAAGGCCAGCCTCGCCAAACGCGACGAGCGGCCCGGCTTCATGGGGCTCGGTGAGTACGACGAGAGCCGCGAACGGGACATCAAGGCCCAGATCGCCAACATCAACGACGAACTGGACGCGATCGCCGACAAGGAAGCCCAACGGCGGGCCGAACGCCGGGAGTCGGGATTCGATCTCGTCGCACTCGCGGGCTACACCAATGCCGGGAAATCAACGTTGCTCCGCCAACTGGCGGCGGAACTCGACGTCGACGAGAACGCCGACAAACACCCGGATCTCGACTCGGTGGCCGAATCCCAGGACATGCTGTTTACGACCCTCGGCACGACCACCCGCCGGGCGGAGTTGGACCGCCGGGAGGTACTGCTGACCGACACGGTCGGCTTTATTTCTGACCTCCCGCACTGGCTGGTCGAATCCTTCCAGTCGACGCTCGAATCGGTCTATCGGGCCGACCTCGTGTTGTTAGTGGTCGACGCCAGCGAGCCGATCCAGGAGATGCGTGAAAAACTCGTCACCTCCCACGACACCCTTCACGAGCGCAACGAGGCACCCATACTCACGGTGTTCAACAAGGTCGACCTGCTCTCCGAGGCGGAACTCGACGAGAAGCGGGCGGCGCTGTCGGGGATCGCCCCGAACCCGATCGCCGTGTCGGGCCGGACCGGCGAGAACATCGAGACGCTCCGCCGCCGGGTCGAAGCCGAGTTACCCGACTGGAAACACGAACGACTCTTGATGCCGATGGCCGACGAGACGATGAGTCTGGTCTCGTGGGTCCACGACCACGCCCACGTCGAGACCGAATCCTACGAGGCCGATCAGGTGCTGTTGGAGTTCGACGCCCGCCCCGCGATCGTCGAGCAGGCCCGGGCGCGGGCCGCCGACCTCAACCCAGTCGAGTCGACGTAAACTCACGAATCCCGACGGCTCTGTAGCTTTTTGCGGATCGACGGTCGAGAGGTGGTATGACTACCACCGACAAGCGCCCCCCAGTGACGGTGATCAGCGGGGTCCTGGGCGCGGGCAAAACGACACTGCTGAACCGGCTCCTGGAGAACAACCGCGGCTACCAACTCGCAGTCGTCGTCAATGACATGGGTGAGGTCAACGTCGACGCCGATCTGATCGAACGCGAGAATCCCGACACGGGCCTCGTCGAACTCTCTAATGGGTGTATCTGCTGTCGGCTGCAGGGCGATTTGGTCGAGGGGATTGTCGACCTCGTCGAGAACCGGTCGGTCGACGCGCTGGTGATCGAAGCCTCGGGGATCTCCGAGCCGACACCGATCGCCCGGACGCTCACACAGCCGCAGACGGAGGGTCCCGATCCGACCGAGGCGTTCCGGCTCGACACGATGGTGACCGTGCTCGATGCCTACGGCTTCTGGAAGGAGTTCGACGCGGGCGCGTCGCTCCCGTCGGGCGCACCGGACCCCGAGCGCCCGCTCGCCGAGGTGCTCGTCCAGTCGGTCGAGTTTTGCGACGTGTTACTGATAAACAAGTGCGATATGGTCCCCGACGACGTGCGTGCGGAGATCACAGAGATTGTAAGCGAACTCAATCCGCGGGCGACGATCCAGGAGACGGAGTACGCCGACGTCGACCCATCGCTCGTAATCGACACCGGCCGCTTCGACTACGAGGAAGCCAGCCGGTCGGTCGGCTGGAAGACCGCACTCCGGGAGTCGCGAACGGGCGAGGCGGTCGACCACCCAGCAGACGAAGCGGGCCACGACCACGCAGCCGACGACGATGCGGCTGGCTACAGCCACACAGCCCACCCGGTCGACTCCTTCGTCTATCGCCGAGACCGACCATTCGACGCCGAGGCGTTTGCCGATCGCATCGTCGAACAGCCCGAGGGCGTGGTTCGGGCCAAGGGCGTCTGTCACGTCGCCGGAACCAACGAGGTGATCGGGCTGAATCGGGCCGGGGGCGCGGTGCAGGCAGGACCGATCGGCGAATGGGGCGACGACGAGCCACGGACCGAACTCGTCTTTATTGGGGCCGAGATGGATCGCGACGACATCGAGTCGGCGCTCGATGACTGTCTGGTAGAGCCGGGAGCGACAGCCGACGAGTGGGGGCCGACACCGTTTCCCATCGAGTCGACCGGTGACGCCTGAGCATCCGCTTTCGACCGATCAACCGGATCTCACGCCGTGTCTCGCTCGTCTACTGCCATATAAGAGCGAGGTATGAGTGCCAATCGGCAAACACAATGGAGTATTATGTAGATTTATTAGCGTTCGACGGCCAAAAATGGAATATGTCTGACGAGGAGATCCACCGCGGGCTCGAAGATATCGTTGTTGGAGAAACGAACCTGAGCTATATCGACGGCCAACAGGGTGAGCTCGTTATCGGTGGGTATCCACTGTCGGAGCTTGCGACCAACGCGACCTTCGAGGAAACGCTGTTTCTCCTCTACAACGACGCCCTGCCGACGGAAGCCGAACTCGAGGATTTCAGATCGGAGCTGGCGCAGTATCGATCAGTTCCGGATGGAACCATGGACGTCGTGCGTGCAGCCGCCGCTGCCGGATCGAGCCCGATGGACACGCTGCGGATGGCCACGGCCTCGCTGTCGCTCGATATCGAGGGCGAGGAGCCACACCGGGACAAGCTCGTGTTGGTCTCGCGGCTACCAACGATCGTCGCCGCCTACTGGCGGCTCCGCAACGGCGACGAGCCGGTCGCTCCCCGGGATGATCTCTCGCATGCGGCGAACTACCTGTATATGCTGACCGGCGAGGAGCCTGACCCCTCCGAAGTGCGCGGTCTCGAAACCTACCTGAACACGGTCGTCGACCACGGGTTCAACGCCTCGACGTTCACCGGTCGCACGATCGTCTCAACGGACTCCGATCTCTACTCGGCGGTCACCGGCGCGATCGGGGCACTGAAGGGGCCGCTCCACGGCGGCGCGCCCGGGCCGGTCCTGGAGATGCTTCTCGATATCCAGGCAAGCGGCGATGTCGAAGGCGCTATCCGCGAGATCCTAGAGGCTGGCGAGCGCCTGATGGGGTTCGGCCACCGGGTCTACAAAGTGCGTGATCCCCGGGCGGAAGTGCTCTTGACGGCGGCCGAAACGTTCTATGAGGCAGGCGGTGATTCGGCGTTCTTCGAGTTGGCGATGGAGGTCGAAGACGTCTCGGTCGACCTGCTTGCGGAGCACAAACCCGGCCGAAGTCTTGAGACGAACGTCGAGTTCTACACGGCCGTGTTGCTCCACGGGGTCGGGATTCCCAAAGAGCTGTTCACGCCGACGTTCGCCATCGCAAGGGCTGGCGGCTGGACGGCCCACTGCCTCCAGCAGCTCGACGACAACCGACTCATCCGCCCGCGAGCGAAGTACGTCGGCGAGAAAGACCGAACGTGGACGCCGCTCGAAGACCGGCAGTAAGGGACGATCAGACGATTTGGTGTGTGAAGTTACCGCCTCGCCCGCCCGACTGCACGGCGGTCGAGCGGTAACCGTCTCCAACAGACAGTATCAGCCTTCGAGTTCGCCGCGAAGCTCATCCCACGACTCGTGGAAGCCGTGGGTCGAGGCCGATTCGGCTCGGATCGCCGTCTGGTAGACGTCGTCGTATTCGAGAAGGGCGGTCCACCCCTCGCTGAAACTGTAGGCACAGTACTGACACATACACGGCTATACGTCGGAGCCACTGGTATCGGTTGTGCCGCCGACCGAACCAGTCCGATTCGCTGATTCTCACGGTTACTGGTTCTATGATCCACACAGTCACCGACACAATAATATACACCCTCCCGAAGTTGCAGACGACTGCCGGTCGTCGTAACCGGCACTCGGGCACAATGATAGACCACACTCATACAACGGATTCACTCTCGGGGCACACAACAGATTCACTCTCTGGGGAATGTCGACACTGCGAGTGGACCGCCATCGAAACCTCCTACGCCAGACTCGTTACCGCCTACCAAGATCACCTTCGGAGCGAGCACCCGACCGCGTGGCTCCGAAGCTAGTTTATAAATAAATCGTCGCCGGGGGGTCGACGGCCTACGGTTCGAGCAGTACCTTCGTCACGCCCTCTTCGCGGTTGTCGAAGGCTTCGTACATCTCGGGAGCCTCCTCGAGGTCGACGCGGTGGGAGACGACCCAACTCGGGTCGGCCTTGCCGGAGATGATCATATCTCGGAGCTTACGGTTGTACGACTTGACGTTACACTGGCCCGTCCCCAGTTTGATTCCTTTTTCGAAGAGTTTCCCGAAGTCGATGCCGAGTCGACCCTGGGCGGCCATCTCGTCGGGCGCGCCGGGATCGCTCGGCACATACAGCCCCGGAATGCCGAGCTGGCCAGTCGGTCGAACCACCTGAATCAGCTGATTCAGGACGACCGCCGGGTTCTCGCGGGCCGGGTCGTAGGCATCGTCCGAAGGATCGGTCTCAGGATCGATCGCCTGGTAGCCGACCGCGTCGACACCTTTGTCGACCATACCGCCGTGTTCGTTTGTGATCTGTTCGACGGGGTCGCCCTCCTCGAAGTTGATCGCCGTCGCATTACAGTGGTCCTCGGCGAGTTCGAGCCGCGAAGGGACACGGTCGACGACGTAGATTTCACTTGCTCCCTGCAGGTCGGCGCTGTAGGCAGCCATGAGGCCGACCGGTCCGCCCCCGAAGACGGCCACCGAGTCGCCGGGTTCGAGGTTCGCAAGCCGGGTGCCGTGCCAACCCGTCGGGAAGATATCCGCCAGCAGCGAAAACGAATCCTCGTGTTCGTCGCCCTTCGGCAGTTTGAGCGCATTGAAGTCGGCGTATGGGACGCGGAGTTTCTCGGCTTGGCCGCCCTTATATGGTCCCATGGCGACATAGCCATACGCACCCCCCGCAAAGCCGGGGTTGACGTTGGTACAGAACCCCGTCGTGCCGTTTTCACAGTTCTGACAGAACCCACAGGCGACGTTGAACGGGGCAACGATCCGGTCGCCCTCTTCGAGTGTGCTGACCGCATCGCCGACCTCGGTGACCGTGCCCATGTTCTCGTGACCAAAGACGATTCCTTCCTCAGCCGAGGTTCGGCCCTCGTACATATGGAGGTCCGAGCCACAGATCGCGGTCGTCGTGATGTCGATGACCACGTCGTTTTCGTGTTCGATTGTCGGTTCGTCGACCTCTTCGACGGCTACGTCGTGAGGTCCCTGATAGACGACTGCTTCCATTGACATTTGATAACACCTTCTCCGCAGTCCGTACTGTGGCTCGCCTGTTGTGAATAGTTTTCTTCAGTGTTCGAGATTGTAAAATAAGACTGTGGTAACAGCCGCGGGCAAAAATGTAATGATTATTAGTTGCCTGCTGCAGTTAACAGCACACGGGCGAAGAGTCAGCGTCGACCGGTTCGATCACCCAACTGGAGACGGACAAGCGAACTCAGAGCGTCCGTTTCTGCTTCTCGACCACGTGGACATTCTCGATTGCAGTGTCGGGATACTGCCCATCGCTGTCTTTCTCGACGGCTTTGCACATATCCCAGACGACGTTGAGACCGGTCGTCACACCCTCTAGAGCTTCCATCTCGCAGCCGGTCTTGCCGGTGGTTTCGACCGCGACGGTGAGTTCGATCCAGTCGTCCTCAACCGAAAAGTCGGTCTCGACGTTCGTGATCGGGATCTGGTGACACATCGGGATCGTCTCCCAGGTGTGTTTGACGGCCTGAATCGCGCCGATCCGCGCGGTCGCCAGCACGTCGCCTTTGCCGACTTGATCGGCTGCGATCGCCTTGATCGTCGACTCTTGCAGTCGGATTGCGCCCGCTGCGACCGCTCGGCGGCTCGTGTCGGGTTTGTCGCCGACGTCGACCATCTGTACCGATCCGTCGTCGTCAGTGTGCGTTAGCTTCTCGGGGTCCTCACTCATTATCGAACGCCTCCGGAAGCCACTCGATTAGATCCGTCGCTACGAGACCGTAGCCCGCCTCGTCGAAGGCGAGATCACCGGCCCGGCCGTTTATATACGCGCCGACAGCCGCAGCGTCCCGTGGCTCGCGGCCGGTGAATAGCGCGCCGACGACGCCCGCGAGCACGTCGCCGGTGCCGCCGACGGTCATCCCGGGGTTGCCGGTCCGGCCGACCCGTGTTTCGTCACCGTCGGCAATCACGTCGTATGCGCCCTTCACGAGCAGCGTCTGTCCGATCTCGGCTGCGAACTCGGCGACCAACTCGGCTCGGTGTTCCCAGTCGGCGGCGGTCTCGCCGCCCATCCCGACGAGTTCGCCCTGATGGGGCGTACAGATCAGTGTCGCCTCGGTGTCGACCCGGGGTACGACCGACAGCGCGTCGGCGTCGACGACCGCGCGGCCCCCATACGATTCGAGGAACGATTCGACAGCGGTGAGCGTCTCCTCGTGGCTGCCGAGACCGGGGCCACAGATCACCACGTCCTGCTCGACAGCGAGATCGCCGACATCGTCGACGGCTGCAGGGGAGAATCGGTCGCCCTCGAAGGGGTGGACGATCAAGTTCTCACTGTAGCCCTGGATCTGCGGGGCGACCGACGCTGGACAGGCGACGTGGACGAGATCGGCACCCGCCCGGAGTGCCGCCTGCGCGGCAAGCGCTGGCGCACCGGTGTAGGGCCCGCCGCCGATCACCAGCAGTTCGCCGTGGTCGCCCTTGTGGCTCTCGGCGGCCCGACCGCGGCCCCGGAGGTCGCCCGGTCCGACAAACAGTTCGGCCGCCTCTGGAATCCCGATATCGGCGACCGTCACGGTGGTGTCGAGCGATTCGAGGCCCGGTTTGCTGTCGTGAAAGGTGACGACGTGGTCGGCGTCGACGGCCACACCCCCGGCGCCACCAGTATCGGCATCGACCCCCGAGGGCACGTCGACCGAGACGACCGGGGTATCGGTGGCGTTGATCGCTCGGGCGGCGCTGGCTTCGGGTTCGCGGAGCGCGCCAGTGACGCCGGTGCCGAGCATGGCGTCGACGATGCAGTCGGCGTCCTCTAAAGCCAGTCCGTCAAGTTGGGTAGTGTCGGTGACGGCCGTCGTCGGCAGGTCGGCGGCCTGCAGGGCAGCCCAGTTCTCGCGGGCAATGTCGGTGCCGATGGCCTCCGGTCGACCCAAGAGGGCGGTCTCGACATCGTAGTCGCTGAGGAATCGCGCGGTGACGAAGGCGTCGCCGCCGTTGTTGCCGCGGCCGCAGACCAGTACGACCCGGCTACCGGGCACTACTTCGGTGCGAACCACACGGGCAACAGCGTTGCCGCTCGATTCCATCAACTGCTTGCGTGGAATTCCGAGGGCGGCGGTATTGGCGTCGACGGCCGCCATGCGATCGGCTGTGATCATACGACCGCTTTGGCGGCCGCGAACGTAACTGTGGGGGCACGAGACAGGCCGTCAGTGCCGAAAACGAGGTCGACCTACTGGCCGTCGCGCAGCGTCCGGACGCGGGACTCCAGTTCGGCGATAGCGTCGGTCTGGTCGTCGGTCGCCGCCACGATGTTGTCCGCGGCGTCCTCCGTCTCCGAGGCGTGTTCGCGCGCCTCTTCGAGCGTCGTCGTTACCTCTTCGACGGTCGCCGCCTGATCGTCGGTCGCCCGCGAGACCTCCGCGATCCCGTCGGCGGTCTGGTCGATGGCCGTCGCGATCTCCTCCAGCGAGGTCAACACGTCGGAAATCTGATCGCTCGCGGTCTCGATCTGCTGGTGGGACTGCTCGGCAGCGTCGACGGTCGAATCGGTCTGGCTCTGGAGTTCGTCGATGTTTTCGGTGATCTGTTCGGTGTACTGGCGGGTCTCGTCGGCGAGGTTTTTCACCTCGTCGGCGACGACCGCGAAGCCGTCGCCGTCCTCGCCCGCGCGGGCGGCCTCGATGTTGGCGTTCAGCGCAAGCAGATTGGTCTGTTCGGCCACGTCGGAGATGATCTCGACCACGTTCTCGATGTCGTCCATCCGGTCGCCGAGTTGGGTGACGCTCTCGACGAGGTCCTCGCCGAGATGAGTGACCTCGTCGGTGGCGGTGCGGACGTCCTCGGAGGCATCGAGGCCGTCGTTTGCAGCCTCGCGGGCGGTCTCGGCGGCCGTCCCGACCTCTTCGGCGCTGGCAGCGACCTCTTCCATGCTCGCCGAGAAGGTCTGCATCTCGCCGACGCTCTCGCTCAACAGCTCGTTTTGCTCGTCGACGTTGTGAGCGATCTCGTCGGCGGCACCGACCGCCCGCTTGACCGAGTCGCCGAGGGCCGCGGCCTGCTCGTCGACGCGAACGACGACGTCCTGGAGGTTGTCGGCCATCTCGTTTACCTCGTCGACGACGCCGACCAGTTGGGCGTCGATGGCGTCGGTCTCGTTAAACGAGGCCCGGGCATCGAGATTGCCGGTCCGCAGTGCCCGGAGCGTCTCCGAGACCTCGTCGACCAGTGCCTCGGTGGCCTCCTGTCGCTGGCGTTCGTCGGTCAGGTCCTGGACCATCTCCATCGCGCCGACCAGTTCGCCGTCCTCGTAGAGCGGCATCACTGTGACTCGGGCGTAGTGTGAAACGTCGCCGCCGTGGTCGGTGAGGCGGTCTTCCTTGGCGTAGAGATACCGCGAGCGGTCTTCGAGGGTCAGCCCGTAGACCTCGTCGGCCGTCTGCGGCGCATCAAGTACCTGCTCGATCATCGTTTTGTCCGTCTGGTCGTACAACAACATGCCGACATCCGACCGGCCGAGTGCCTCCTCGGCAGGAACGCCGGAGAGTTCGGCCATATCCTGGTTCCACGCGCTGATCGCCCCCTCGGTATCGATCACGAAGACGGCCTGTGGGATGCCGCCGAGCAACACGTCGGTGTCGACAGCGAAGCCCTGATCGTCGGTGTCATCCGGCCCGGCGTCGGCCGCTGTCGACGGGTCGTCGGTGACGGTGACCCCCTCGGTGCTCGATTCCGCACCGACTTGTCCCCCGTCGGGACGGACGGCGTGAGTCCCAGTGTCTTCCCCAGACAGCCACGAACGTACCCGCTGCAGCAGATTCAGACGCATTCTGCTCTACATTGCAGGCTTCACCACACTATAGTTTCCCCGCCAAGAATCAGGATTGATAGCCAACGAGGAAATAGAGGCGGCCGAACAGGGTCGTGGACGTGGGTGTTGTGGCATCAACTGATGCGGGCTAGTCCACTGGAGAGACGGGTGGAGACGCTGTCGACGCACGGAGATCGATGCAATCGACTACGACTGGACCCCTTCCCACTCGAAATAGCGGCGCAATCCGTCCGTTAGTGGTCGGTGGTCGATGCCGAACACTCCTGTCGCTCCAGTGATGAAGTAGTGCATGTTTCTGTGAAACAGACAGTCGACTATGGAGACTCGTGCAACATCTTGATGGCCGTCGCTACGGGAGTCGACCAGCCATGGCTGAGGGGCGTAAGTACATTTTAGAAAGCCTAGGCCGGAATTTGAATCCGGGCTCTCGTCCTTACCAAGGACGCGCTTTACCGCTAAGCTACCCAGGCACGCAATCAATCGTTGGCCGGATATGCTTTTACGCGTTTCGATTCGACGCCGCTGCCGGGCGATTTTTGCCTACGGATCGCTGGCCGAGGAGGGAACCCTCCCATCGACACCCGACAACTCAGTGAGCCGACTCACCGTCGACTCCGAGAGCACGGTTCCGGCGGCCGATAGCTCCTCGCCATCAGCGCGGGCGAGGTCGGTCGCAAACGAGAGGACCTCCGCCGAGGGGTCCGTGTCGACCGCGGTCAGTCCCGCCCGAACCGCCAAAGCAAAGATGTCGGCCTCCAAGTTCCGGTCGAGCGTCTCGGTGTCGGCGTCGGGTCGGCCCCGGAGCGTCTGATCGCGGCCGAAGTCCTGGACGGTCTCGACGGCCGCCGCGGAGGCCTCGGTTCGCGCCAGCAAGTAGAACCCGCGGGAGACGAAGACATCGGCGGCCAGAATATCGATATCGGCGTCGATCTCGTCGGTCGTCGTCTCGGTCCACGGCTCGGCGTGGGCGATCGACCGAGTGAGCCGGAGTCCCTCATAAATGAGTTGGACGCCAGCACTCCGGTCGGCCAGCGACTCGAGGTCGACCGTCGCGTTGCCCGCTTGGGCACTCAGAAAGACCAGTACACCCGGTGCCATCGACCCCTCAGCCAGCCGGTCGAACAGCACCTCCTGGAGGTGCTGGGGCTCGATATCCGCCACCACCTCCCGTGCTGCGGCCCGAGCCCGCGCGGCAGTATCCATCTATTACTACTAGAATTGCGACGGTCAAAGACCTTTGGAAACACCCTACAGGTCCAGCGGTTCGGGGGCTGGCGGCATCGACCGCTTGTGTTCGCTTCCGGCGACGAGTTTCTCAACTCGCTCGATAGCCTCGCGGTCGACGCCGTCCAGTGCTCGAACGGTCGCGGCCGTCGAAAGCGGACCGTCAATGTGGAGCGCGAGAATCGCATCGACCGTATCGTAGCCTACGCCCATCTCCTCTTCGTCGGTTTGGCCGGTCCACATCCCCGCCGTCGGCGTCTGCATCACCAAGTCGTGGGGGACGTCGATGTGGGCGGCCAGCTGGCGGACTTGTTGTTTATAAAGACCGCCGATGGGGTTGCAGTCGACGGCCTGATCGCCGTACTTGGTGAAGTAACCGGTCATCGCCTCCGCTCGGTTGCCGGTGCCGAGGACGACCCGGTTTTCGGCGTTCGCCACGAAGTAGTTCAGGACCGCCCGCGTCCGGACGTAAACGTTGCCGGTCGCCATCTGGTCATCAGCGGCCTCCGGCACAGCGTCAAAAAACTGCTCGGCGATCGGCTGGATCTCGATCACGTCGTACTCGATGCCGAGATCCTCCGCGACGCGCTCGGCGTCACCCATATTGTCGGCGTCATTGACCTCGCTGGGCATGACGAGGCCATGGAGCCCGTCAGTGCCGAGTGCGTCGACAGTGAGATAGGCGGTCGTTGTCGAATCGATCCCGCCCGAGAGGCCGAGAGTGGCTCCCTCCGCACCGGCGTCTTCGACCGTCTCACGAATGAACGAGACGAGGTGGTCGTGGGTGCGATCCAGTTCGGCCTCCGAGAGTCGGAGGTCCAGCGGGGCATCTGTCGACAGAATATCGGCGTGACTGCTCATACTATCTGTTGGGTCGGGATCGACTAATAGGCTCGTATCTGGGCGTCGTGGTCGACGTACGTCCAGTTCGAGTCATCAAGAATTGAACCTGCTGTCGATGAGAGGGATTCTGCTGCGTAGAACGACCGAAACACAAACCGACTCCGGCGGCTACTCCGGCATCCCCGAGAGCGTGTCGAACCGTTCGTAGGTGAGTTCGATCGACTCGATGGCCATCCCGTTTGCACCGCCGGTGAGATCCGGGCCGCTCCACTTGATCGGGTAGGCGTTGGTGAACTCCCAGCCCCACGCGCTTTCGCCCTTGAAGCCGGATTTGAGTTTGAGGACGACATCACGCTTCGTAATCGTCCCGCTCATCACCTCCTGGAGCCAGCTCCAGAAAGTCGTGTCCTTGGTCAGGCCCCGCTGTAAGACGAGATTTGCGTGGGCGAACCCACCGGGGAGTTGGTGGACGTGATCGTTGACGCCGCCCTCGCGGTAGGTGACCGTCTCAAGTTCCATCGTGAGCCCCGAGACCTCAGAGAAGCCAGCGACCGGCTGGCCGTCGACTTCGAGTTCGAAGTTGTACTGCGAGTAGGGGTTCTCCATCGCCATCACTGATCACCCCTCGAACTCCGGATTGACCAGCTCGATGCCGCCGCTGTCGGTGCGGCCAGTAGGACCGCCGCGACCGCCCGAGCCGGTCTCTCGGTTGAGTTTCTCGTTGATCGTGCTGATCTCATCGCACCACCGCTGTCGTTCCCAGTGGGGCATCCGCAGGACCTCGTCGTGGCTCCAGTTGAAATGGTAGGCGACGAAGGCAATCTCCTCGTACAGTTCATCGGGATCGTACAGCCTCAGCCCGTTGGGTTTCCCAGTTCGGCCTCACTGTCGCCCCGATCCATTTCGCCGCCGACTGCGTCCATCCCGGTTGGCTCCAGGCTGCCGCCCTCGCCGGGAACCGCGGCCTGAGCGTCGTCAGGACTGTTGATCCGCTCGTAGAGCCCCTGGAGGAACTCTAGGTCGGTGACGAACAGCGACTCGATCACCTCGGGGTCGACCGTCTCCAGGTCGCCGAGTTCGGTGACGACCCGCGACAACAGGACGACGGTGAGATACGAGGAGTTCGACTGGACGCGAGGATCTTTCAGGGGTTTGATCTCGTCGGCGGCCGTCGCCAGTCGCATGCGCCCCTCCTTGTGGAGGGTGCCCTCGTCGTCGACGTACCCCTGCGGAAGCGTGAACTCGTGTTCGGTCTGGAGTGTCGACTCAGTCATCGTCGACCCTCCGTTCGGCCGCAAGCGACGACGATGCGGTCGGGCTGGCGCTGGGCGCGACCCGTATGAAGGTAGCCCTCGTCGTCGACACGGGCATCAGCGCCGAGCCGGTGGGTCGACAGCGTGTATCGGTCGTCGTGGGTGGTCCCGGTCATACGTCCTTCCGCTCCATTTCGTCGAAGGTGACGACGTAGGTCTCGACAGCGACGTTGTCGCCGCCACCCGCCCCCGAGTTGAGCGATGGTGGCTGGTACTCCTTGGGCCAAGCCTTGGTGAAGTTCCAGCGGAGATGTGACTCTCCCTGTTCGTCCTGGAGGATGACCGCGATCTCCTTGCGGGCATCGTCGAGATTGCCCTCGACGACGGTCTGTCGCCAGTCGAACATCTCGCTGTTTTCCTGCTTCGAGCCGCGTTCGAGGATGAGGTCGTCGTAGATGGTCTTGCCCCCGAGGGCGCGGTCATGAGTCGGGTCGTTTCCTTCGCGGTACTCGACCTGTTCGGTTCGTTGGGTCGGAATCTCGACGCGGCGGAAGCCGCCGATCTGGATGCCGTCGAGTTCGATGCGAAACCGGTTGGCTCGTAGTGGACCATGTCTGTCTGGCATTGGTGAGTGTAGTGTGAATCGTTGTGTTGGTGGTTAGGCGTCGGCCGTCCACTGACCGATTCTGAAGACGACGAACTCGGCGGGTTTTACTGGGGAAATGCCGATTTCGACGATCAGTCGACCGTTGTCGATGTCGTCCTGCGTCATCGTTTCCTCGCCGCATTTGACGTAGAACGCCTCGTCGGCGGTCGAACCCTGCAGGCCGCCGTCGCGCCAGACAGTCGTCAGGAAGTTCTCGACCGACTGGCGGACGCGGGCCCACAGGTCCTTGTCGTTGGACTCGAAGACCGCCCACTCGGTGCCCTCCTCGATGGACTGCTCGACATAGAGGAAGAGTCGGCGGACGTTGATGTACTTCCAGGAGGGGTCACTCGATGTCGTACGGGCACCCCAGAGCTGAATCCCACGACCCTGGAAGCTCCGCAGGCAGTTGATCCCCTTCGGATTGAGGAGGTCCTGTTCGTCCTTGGTAATCTCGTGTTGGAGCGAGACCGCGCCGCGAACCGGCTCGTTGGCGGGGGCGGCGTGGACACCGTGGGTCGCGTCGCTCCGGGCGATGATCCCGGCGACGTGGCCGCCCGGCGGGACGAGTTTCTGGCGGTTGGTGTGGGGGTCCGAAACCTCGATCCACGGGTAGTAGTAGCCCGCATACGAGGAGTCGACCGGCGTCTCCATATCCGAGACCGCACCGGCGACCTGCGGGGTCTGGAGGATCGCAAACCGATCGCCCTTGTTCTCACAGTGGGCGACCAAGGCGTCGGTGAGGCCGGTGATATCGTTCTCGTCGGGGACACAGACCAGCGAGATGTCGTCGTGCTGTTTGAATCCAGCCAGCCCGGTCCGCATCCCGGGCTGGTCGACGCCCTCGTAATCCGACAGCGTTATATCGTCGCTTTCGGGCTTCGAGGAGAGATCCGAGGCGACCGCAACGTCGACTTCTTTGTCGCCGTCACGAACGGCTTCGAGATCGGCTTTCAGGTCGGCCTTCTTCTGGCCCGTGTCGAGATCGAGGGGCTCGCCGATCTCTTTGAGCTCGGCTTTCTTTTTGTCGTCGAGGTTCTCAGGGATCTGGACGGTCTGCTGGCCGCCGTCGGTCGCCGCCGCAGCGGTCCCGTTGGCCGTCGAGAGCCACGTCAGGCCCGTAACCGGGCGTCCGTCAGCGAGATACTCGGCATCGACGAGCACCGACCCGGCCAGCTGTTTCTCGTAGAACTGGCCGGATTCGGGGTCGGTCGAGAGATCCTCGTAGGTCGTCTCGACATCCGGGGCGGGCGTCGGCTCCGCGGCGGCAGGCTCCTCGACGGTCTCGATATCGGTCGACCAGTAGCGAACGGTGAGGTCGAAGTACTCGCCCTGTCCTTCGGAGACGACGACCGCCACACTGTTGCCCCACTCGCCGGGGCCGTTGGCCGACAGTTCGAGGACCGAGCTGCCGCTTTTATCAGCCAGCTCGGCGGTTGCGTGATCGTCGTGATCGGCTGCGGTCACGCGACCGACGTAACACCGACTGCCGCCGTTTTTGAAGTAGCCGTCGACGGCGGCATCGAGATCCGAGGAGGAGGGACTCTTGCCGTAAGTGCGTTTGAACTGTCCGAAACTCGTGATCAGCGTTGGTTCAACCGGACCGCGCTCCGTCTCGCCGAGGAAGCCAGCCGTGCTCGTGCTGGCCCCCTCCACGGATTTGGTCCCGGTGTCTACTTCCTCTACGTATACGCCTGGGGATTGGTATTCTGGCATTGATATTCCGTTGTGGAATTCTGTTGGACCGTACTGTCTGTCTGAACCGGTACATAGTATACGGTTGTCGCTTTGACATATATAGTTACGTAAATTACGCGTTCTGAGTCGCCGTATAAACAATTTCGAGGTCGACAGCGGCTTCGGCAACGTCGTCGAGAGCGATCGCGACCTCGACGGCAGGCTGGTCGTCGGCAAGCGTCGATTGGAGTTCGGCGACCGCTTCGAGATACCGGTCGGCGGTCGCCTCGCGGGCCGTACCGACGAGTTGGTCGCCGATATCGACGAGCAGCGAAGAGAGGTCGGCGATCGTCGCGAAGTATCGATCGGGATCGCCGTGGACTTCGTTGTGGCTGGCCGCCTCGACTCTTTGGGCGATTTCGCGGGCCGTCTTGCTGACCGAGCCGTCGTGGTCGGCGAACCGCTCGGCGGCCGACCGGAACTGTCGGGCAGTCGTATCGAGCGTTTTCCGCAGCAGGTGTGTGGTCGTCGTCTGCTGGCGGGCCTTGAGGTCTGCGAGTTCCGACTGGAGGTAGTCGACACGCTCGTGAATCCCCTCCAACTCGGCGGGATCGAGCTCCGGCTCCGGGGGTTCGGCCTCGACGTCGGTTTGGTGTGGGTTCTCCGTGTCGGCGAGATGGTCGACGAGCAGGCCATACAGCAGGTCGTGGTCGAGGCCGTACTCCGGCTGAGGGGCCGTCTCCGAGCGAACCCAGTCACCCTCCGATCTCCGTTCGAACCCACCGAGATACATCGCCGTCTCGTCGCGGCTGAGCTCGTCAGTCCGGTGGGCGTGGTGGTACGCCGCCGCGATCCGCCCGGCGAGCGCCGACGGGTCGTCGTCGGGCGAGGGATCGACATCGAGTCCTGGAATCGGATCGCGGTCCGGCGGGCTCTCCCGATAGGTCAGTTCGAACCCCTCACGGAGCCGATTGGACTCCGTCTCGGAGACGGGACCATCGGCGTCGGGAACAGGGACGGATTCGAGCGCCGTTTCGTCGAACCGAACGAACAGATAGCACTCGTTGCCCTCGGGGTCCGGGAGTATCTTCGTCGTCGCCGTCTCGACGACGATCGGTCGACCTGAACCGTCGATGGCAACTCCGGCGTCGACCGAGACGGTGAGTTCGCCATCGCTGCTCTCGATGGATCGAACGTCGAGACCCCGGAGGATACCGCAGGTGGTCGTTTCGCGGGTCACCAACTCCAACCGCCCGGCGTGGTACTGCTGTTCGGCCTCCATATCCCCCGCCGTCATGAGCTTCCCATCGAAAAACCGGTTCTTTTCGAACTGACTCGCCGCCTGCGTCTCCGGCTGTTCGCTATCGTTGACCATTCGAAATGACAACCAGCGGTCCTGTGCCGAGTACTAGTATTTAGACCTACGTATCGTTCAACAGGGAGACGACGAAATTAGTCGAGGACAGCGGTGTCTCCGAGCGCCGCCGTGCCGAGTTCGAACTGTCGTTCGGAGAGCCGCGTCGTGCTGCCGAGGAAACTGTCGACGCCGAGCCTGAAGGCTGGCTCCAGTTCGACGAGCGAGCCGCGGACGTGGGCCGGGGTTTCGGTGTCGATGATCGTTTCGACCGCCTCCCGGTGGTCGGAGTCGTCGAACGGCCCGGCGTAGACGGCCACCGACTGCTCGCCCGGAAGTGCCGTTTCGTACGCCTCGCTGACCGCCGTCGACTCGACCGCGTCGATATCCTGTGGTTCGAGGATACAGAGGCCGTGGTCGACGCTTTCTAAATCGTCCGTACGATCCGACGGCGCTGCCGGAACGAACCGGTCGCCCGGTGGCGTTCCGGGTGGCGAGATGTGGCGAAGATAGAGGGCCAGTCGCTCCCGAAGCCCGTCTCTCGTCCCTCGCTTGCGGTAGTGCTGGGGTGCCGAGGCCACGAGCTCACGGGTCGCCGCCGTTGGCCAGTCGACCGGTGCGTCGGCCCCGATCCAGGAGGCGAGCCACGGCAGCGTCTCGCTCGGCGCGGCCGCTGGGTCCAAATACTGAGTCACCGTCTCGATCTCGCGTTCGATTCCGGTGAAGGCAGTGCCAAACACCGACAGGAATTGTTCGAGGAAGGCCGCCGAGCCGGCATCATCCTGATACAGTTCGGGCAGATACTGGAGATACGACTGGCGTGGCCAGAACGCACTGAGGGAACTGACGCGTGGCGAGACCGTCGGACTCCCCACAAGTTTGAGTCGGACCGTGAGATAGCGGCCGGTGGCCGCCGACAACAGCACGTCGGTCGACTGCGGCTCAACGGTCTGCCAGCGATCCGAGAGGGCGATCTCGACGGCAGCCATCGCGGCATCGAGACAGTCGCCCGCTTCGTCGACAGAGAGGCCGTCATCGAGAGCCGCCAGTTCGGCTGGATCGGACGACAGCAGTTCCCAGACGGTGTCGATCCCCGCCGACGCTAACAGCGACTCGTCGAGGCCGGTCACCGCCGAGAGGGGTTCGTCCAGCGGTGACGGATCGTCGGTGGCGAGATACGACAGCCGGAGTTGGCTGCTTGCAGTTGGCCGGTCGCAGCCGACGGTCAGCCGGTGCCACTGGATCGACGCCCCGGCGTCGAACTGCCGGTAGGCCCGACCACGGTAGCGGTCATTCGAGCCCCGAGTGTGGGTGGCGGTCGAATCGAGCCGCAGACAGTCGTTGTCGCCGGTCACGGCATACGAAACGCCAGCAGTGCTCGCGGCCGGTGTTCTGAACACGCGACAGCGACCATCGAGCCGGTGTCGCTCCTGGATGGCCGACGTCTCGGGATCGACAGCACCGACGAGGGTCCCGTCACCGGCTGCGGTCGACCCCATCACGAGCACCGGCGACGACGCCCCCGTTGCGATCCGCGTCGGCGTCACCGACGTCCCGTCCCCATCGGTCGTCTCGAACGCCGACAGCGGGAACGGTCCGGGATCGACCTCGCTATCGACGGTACGTTTCCTAATCCGGTGGTTCCGGCCGGCCAGAACCCGGCCATCGAGGAGTTCGCCCGTCGACGCCTGTTTTTGAACCGCTCTGTGGTCGGTGTGGGCTTCGAGGACGTAGATATCGCCGGTCTCGTCGACGGTCATGTCGATGGGACGGGACAACGAATCGAAAATCGTCTCGACGCCCCCATCGGGCTGCACTGTGAGCACAGCCCCGGATGCGGCATCGAGGAGATACAGTCGGCCATCGGCAGCAGTGATTGTCACTGGCTCGCCAACGCCGGTCTCGATGGTACCGATCGACTGCCGGAGGCGCGTAGAGACGACAGCCAGCGTCCCTATCTCGTCGACCACATACAGACGTTCGCCGACGACACAGAGGGCTCGCGGCTCGGCTCCGCCATCGGCCGTCCAGAGGCGGCCTTCGACCGACCGCCGTTCGTCGTGGCGGTAGACGGTTCCTGATTCCTGGAGCATGTACAGCGTCCCGTCGGCATCGACCGTGATATCACGCGCCGCGGGAGAGAGTTGGTCGACGGTCAGCGAGGGCTCCGAAGCGAGTTCGATCCCGCCGTCACGGACGGCGATGTTCCGACCGGCCCACTGCTGCCAGTCATCGTGTGTGCGTTCGGTGGCTGCTGAAAACTCCATCAGTTTCCTCCCCCGTCACGAACGGTCGACTCGGCAGCGATTCTCTCGATATAAAACAGCGAGCCGTCGTCGATCCGAACGGTTCCTTCGGGGGTGACCGAGGCGTCGCCTACTGTCCGAACCGAGAGTGCTTCGACGTGGTCGACTGCCGGAAGCTCCAGGAGGTGGTCGCGGAGTTCAGCGGTCGTCAGCGAGCGGCCGAACGGCCAGCCAGTCCCGTCGAAGCCACGAATCGGGTCGAGATAGCCTTTGAGCCGCGTTTCGATCGCTGACCGGTCGCCGCCACCGGCGTATCGGTCGGTGACAGTCACCGAGACGGAGATATCCAGCCCGACATAGGTCGGCGGGACCACAGTGACGCAGTCGGTCAACAGGCGGTAGCTGTCGAGCTGTCGCTGGACGGCTGCGAGGAACCCCTCGCTCGGCGTGGGCCGTGTCACGTCCGGCGGCGCGTACGGAACGACGACGACCGAGACCGCCGAGGCCGCGTCGGGCGGCACGTCGACGGTGGTCCGGGCGATCCGCAGCCCGGGTGTTCGCTCGGCGAGCTCGGCGTACTCCGACTCGGTCACCGCGCGGTAGGGGGTGTCGAGGTCGCGCTTGCAGCGGTCGATGGCCTCGTCGATCGATTCGCCCCCTCGACCGCCGGTCGCAGCCCCTTTCGAACGCACGTCGACCTGCTCCAGCGTCCCATCGGCGAGCGGTTGGTCTCCGTTGCTAAACCACCAGCTGGCCGTCTCGGGGACGTTGCCACCGGCTCCGCCGCCCGCGACGTACGACGCGGTCACCGTGGCGTCGACTGGCGGCCGCCGACCGGTTCGGTTATCACCGAATTCGAGAATCCCCTGCTGGCGGTCGAGCACGTAGTGGTAGTCAGCGGGGCCGGAGGCGTCGAAATCCTCGACTTCGGTCCACTGTTCGCCGTCGACCGAGACGGTCGCCGACAATACGGGCGCGTGATCGAACCGATACGTTCGGGGGGCGGTATCGGTCGCATTCTCGTTGCAGGGGTCCAGTGTCGCTTCATCGTGTCGGCGATGGCTGGCTTCGACGACGTTCAACTCGATGGTTTCGAGTTGTGGCGGGATCTCGTAGCCGCCGGTCGCAACACGACACCGGAGCCAGATCAGTCCCGGCTGGTGGCCGAACAGACCACATTCCCCGCTACCCCACGCTGTCGGCTCCCACGTCGCAGGCCGTTCGAGAGTCACGAAGCCGGTCTCGTAGAGACTGTTAGTGGTATCGCGGTCGACTGCCAACGGCTTCCACTGGGCCTGGCAGTCAGCAGGGCGGTAGCCCCGACAGTACTCCCAGACGAGTTCGACCGACGGCTCAAAAGTAGCCGGATCGGACATCGGGAGGGTCGGGCTACCAGCCGACGGTTCGGGGAGATCGTCATCGTGGAAGTCGACAAAAAGCGAAAGCTCCCCGGCCGATTCAAAGGGGTCGCCATCAAAGCCGAGGGCAAGCACCGATCCAGGAGCAGGATCGTCACCGAACGCGCGGTAGTGGATGCCGTCAGTCTCGTTGGCGTCCGTCTTCGGTTCGTGGCCCTGGTCGTGGTCGGCAACGACTGCAGCGAGAGAGCAGTCGGTCAGTGTCGTCCCGTGAGTCGTCTCGAACGTTTTGAGCGTGCCCGAGCCGTCGTCGACGCGGAGTGGGGTGTTCGCCGGGAGCCGACCGGCCAGTCCCTCAGCGGGCGAGAGATCAAGAAACACCGACGCTGGCTGGGGGGGAGTCGGCCGCACGCCGAGTAGCTGGAGGTATTTGTTCCGGTGGGAATCGGTGATCTGATCCAGTTCGTAGCTGTGGGTCTCGGTCAGCCACGCCAGGAGTTCGAGGATCGTGATCCCGGGATCGTGGGGGTTGAAATCGGTCCACGCCACGTCCGACGAGGAAATGAGTGTCCGACCGCGATCTACCAGCTCCTCGTAGTCCAGTTCGTCGAGCTGTGGCACGTCGATACTCATTGTCGGCCCCCCACCTGCACGGAGATCATGTGCTCGCCACTACAGACCAGCCCGTCGACCGGAAGCTCCGGGACGGGCGATCCCTGAGTCAGTCGCAGTCGGTCCTCACCCTGCTGAATGGTCGCCGACAGCTCGGTCACAGTCTCAACGCCCGCCACCGAGTTGAGATGGGACTGTAGCGAGACCGTTGTCGGCAGGTCGCCGAACGCCCAGCCGGTTCCGTCGTCGCCGTCGAGCGGATGGAGATACCGATCCAGCGTCGATTCGAGCTCGGATTTCAGCACCGAGAGGCTCCTACCTCTGGTCGCCTCGTCGGCCGTCTGCACCGTCGCATCGACCGAAACGGGAGCGTAGCTCGGCCCACGGATGGTGATTCCGGACCCCTCACCGGCGGTGATCCGCGCCGGGGCTGCCTCGCTGGCTGCCCGCTCGACCCGCTGTTCAAGCGCCATCGAGGGCATGGGCCGCTCGCCGTTCGAATCGGGGACAATCAGGAGTGTGATCCACCCCGGCTGCTGGGTTCCGTCCGGACCGAGATGCGGGTGGCACTCGACAGTTGCGAGTTTGCGGACCGCCGTGGCTGCGACCCGTTCGAAATCCGACGCCGTAACCGCTCGCCCACGGGTTTTGATTTCGCTGGCCGCGCGTGTGGCGACCTGCTCGGTCGGCTCGACACTGATCCCACCATCGGCTGGCGCGGGATTGTCGGCCGATTCGACCAGCGAGATCGGCGTTTTAAGGTCCATGACTGCGCCCGATTCGACGTTTCCAGCCGGACCACCGCCGGTGGTGTATGTCGACCGAATCGCGTCGCCGTGCGGCGGGATCGCCCCGGCATCGCCGTCGCCGAACGTGATGGTTCCCGCCGAGCGATCAGGGCGATAGACGCGACTGTCGCTGTCGACACCAACGAAGTTCTCGACGGGCGTCCATCTAACCCAAAACGCCGTGAGTTCGCCCTGATCGTCGGAGACTGCGGCAACGCGGTCAGGCTGTGTCTCACGGAGGTCGGCCCGCTCGGCCGCCGACAAAGAGTCGGCCTCGTCGACCCAGACCTCGCAGTCAATGAGCGGGCCATAGGCACAGTCGAACTGCTGGTCGGCCGAGCCGTCGCTCGTTCCGAGGGTCTCGTCTTCGATCGTTCGGGCATTGTCAGCCCACTGCGTGTTCGGATGGAGTCCTGAAACGACGGGTGGCCGGGTGGCCGACCGCGGCGACCGGCTGCCATCGGTCCGTGTCGACTGACGGCCGTCGCTTGGGGTAGTCGAAAACGCGTCTTCGGTCACGACGGCCCGAATCCAGTGACACCGTGTTCCGAACCGCTCGTGTTCGGTGGTTGGCTCGGGGAATCGGAGCGAGACGATCCCGTCTTCAGTGAACCCACACGTTCCGTCCTCTACGGGAAGCCGTGACCAACTGTCGGTCTCCGGGTCCGTACAGTACTCCCACCGAACACCGGGGTCAAACCCTTGCGGATAGCCAGGATCGTCCAGGGGAACGAAGACTGGAATCGGACCATCTCGTAGCACGTCATCGAATCCCAAATAAATCGTCTGGTTCGCCTCGGAGAGGCGTCTGAACGGCTGAAACCGGTCGACCGTCTCCGAAACCGCCGACCGGACACCGTTGTTTTCGGAGACCATGTGGGCAAACGAGCTGTCAGCGTGTTCGTACCGAACCGAGATACTGCCGTACTGCGGCGAATCCGCCGGATCGAACCCGCCGCCGCTGTCGGGATCGGTTACGTCGACCGACGGCTGACCGTAGCTCCCACTGACAAGCCGGGCTCGGATCCATCGCGCTTCGTGGCCCGAGACAGCCGTTGCAGCGAGGTCGTCAGGGACGACGAACTGGAGCTCACCAGCCGCACGAAGGCTGTCGGTGTCGTCCGACTCGACGGCCAACCCAGTCCAACTGGTGCCGTTCCAGTACTCCCATGAGATCTCAGGTGGCCCACCGAGCACCCCGAAGTCGACGCCCGTCGAGGAGTCGCCGCCAGCGGGATCGGTCGGATCGTCGGCAGCCGACGCCGAGTCCGTCGACGAATCGCCCACCGGTGACTCGAACGAGAGGGTAACGAGGGCTGCAGGTTTACTGAGCGGCTCACGTGCGGTGAGATAGAGCGTCGACGACGGCTGTGGCAGCCGACCAAGCGGCCGAATGTCGGAATTATCCTCGAAGGAGAGCGGCACGTCGTCGGTGAATCCGGCGTCGGGCGTGAGTTGGTCAGCCTCGGGCGACTGGCTGACCTGTACACGAACGGACTCGATCTGTGTGGCGAACGGGGCCGACGAAGGAGCATCTACCCGACACCGGATCCACCGTGATTCGATCCCATCAACAGCCGTCGAGACGAGTTCGTTCGGGAGCCGAAGGCTGACCGAATACGCCCCGTCGGTCGACTGCGTCCGACTCGTCGAGAGCCGGTCGAGCCGCTGGCGCAGCGACTCCTCAGCGTTACTGCCCGCGGCCCCCTGTGTATCGGCTGTCGGTGTTGTGTCGACCGCGAGGCTGTGCCAGCCCGCCGTCCCGCCTTCGCCAACCCCATAATACTCCCAACACAGGCTCTCTTCGAGCGCCTGCGAGTCGACCGAACCACGAAGCTCGACCTCGATTATCGAACCGGGGTCGAGTTCGAGAACCGAGTCGTCACCGAAATACAGCGCGTGCTGCTGGTGGTTTGGCCCTACAAACAGTCGCTGAGAGTCGCTGTCGATCGCTGCCTCGTGGCTGACGAGTCGGTCGGTTTTAGGGTCGACGGCATACCACGCCGTCAGTGAGGCGGGTGTCGCCTCGAAGCCCCGATCTTGTGGAATCTCGAACACCGCTGTCTCGTCGTCGGTCGTCGTGGCGATGGCCTGTGTCCCACCCGGAACAGGTACGTTCCGGTCGAGATCGGCCGAGACGTCGACCGACAGCGGGAGGCGAGCGGCCTGCGGTGGGTGACGCTGAAAGCCGAGCGTGTCGAGAAACGCGGCGCGGTGTTTCTGTGGCAATCGGTTGAGCTGCTGGATCGTCTCCGCGCCAAACTCCGCGGCGATCCGAAGCAGCACCGTAGCAGTATCCACGGAACTCGGTTCCCAGCCGTCGACGTACTGGTCGGCCAGTTCGGTGAGTTCGTCCAACAGCTCTTCTCGGCCCCGGCCGTCGAGCGTCGGTGAGTCGGTCATCCGTCACCCTCCGTCAAGTAAAACGGATACACCATATTCGAGAGACTGTTGGTGGTTCTGACGTAGTATGTGATCTCGATCAGCACCTTGTTCGGCTCCTCGTCGTCAGTGTGGGCGTCGACTGATTCGATATCGATCCGTGGCTCCCACCGGACCAGCGCCTCCCGCACGCTGCTTTCGATGAGGTTCAGCGTCGACGGCGTCGCGGCCGAAAACAGGTGTTTGTGGATATCACAGCCGAACTCCGGCCGCATGAGCCGTTCGCCTTTCGCAGTGCCCAGAATAATCCGGATCGACTCCTGGATATCCTCGTCGGCCGACGAAACCGCGACATCGCCCCGATGGTCGGTGCCGACCGGGAAGCGCCAGCCGGTTCCTAAAAACTCCTCGGCCATCCGAGATCACCCGATGTGGACCGACGGACAGCCCGAAACGATCGTGTTCGGTGGGCCGTTTTCGATCACCTTGTCACCGAGCCGTGTGGCGGGCATCTTGTTGATAAACACCGAGCTACTTCCCTTGAGGACGGAGCCGCCGACGTGCGGGACGACCCCGCTGGTCAGCGGACAGGTGTGGTGATCCAACACTCGCCACGCCGGTTTTTTGCCGATCATCACGTTCGTACTGCAGTTTCCGACGAGTGGCGTCCCGTGTGCAGTCGCGTCGCCGAGTCGTGCTGCCGGATTCATGTTAGTTAAGGAATATCATCTTCCCTTTGATATTTAAAATCGCGCCTGCTTCGATCGCCATCGCCATCGTACTATGTATATCGAGTTTGCCTTTGCTAGTCAGGCTCGCCTTCGATTTGCTTGAGAGATCCAGCGACTGCTTTGCGCTGATATCGACGGTCTTGTCGCCGCGGAGTTTGATCGTCTTCGCCCCCAATTCGAGCGTGTCAGCGGCCTCAATCGAGACCGTACCGGACGACGAATCGAGCCGAATACGGTTCTTGTCGGATTTATCGGCGATGTCGACTTTTTCTTTCCCGTCCGCATCGTCGAGTGTGATCGTGTGGCCAGCCTTCGTTTCGATTGTGAGTTGGCCACCGTCGTCGCCGTCGTCGAACTGGACCCGGTGGCCCTGCCGGGAGACGATCTCACGGATGTCGTTGTTCCCGTCGCTGTTCTTTTGTGGGGGTTTTCGGTTGCCGTTCCACAGCGACCCGATGACGAACGGCTTGTGGACGTCGCCGCCCGCGAAGGCCACGAGGACTTCGTCGTCGATCTCCGGCAGGAAGTACGAGCCGTACTGCTTGCCGCTCATTTGTGTCGCGATCCGGGCCCAGTAGCTCTCGTCGTCGGCCTCACGCCACGGGAACCGAAGCTTCACGCGACCCAGATCCTTCGGGTCCTCGTTGTCAGTGACGATCCCGATCCGGACCCCGCTGATCCCGTCGCGGTTCTTGGTTGACCGATCGAATATGTCGGCGTGGTCCATCAGGCCACCTCCGTCGCCTCGAAGCTCGTCCGATACCCCGAGGCCCCCATCCGGTGAGTGGCGTTGGTAACGTAGTAGTCGCCGGAGAACCGGCCACCCAGCTCTTCGAGTGTGACGACTTCTCCGGCTCGAATCGCGGGGTTGCCATCGGTCTCGCCGTGGCCCTCGATGCGGCCGTCGGCGTGTCGACTGTGCTTCTTTTGTGCGATCTGTTTGGCTTCGTTTCGTGACATAACTGGCACTCTGAACACTTCGGTGTGGTCGGCGGTCTTGCTGCCTGCGGTGGCGACGATCTCCTCGGCGGCTTCGGCATCCCACGACCGAACCTCGACACGGTGGTCGGATTTCGTGTCGGTGATCTCGGCATAGAAATCGTGGAGCGCCTCGCCATACCAGAGTTCGGCCACCGGCTTGCGGTCGCTGCCGCGGCCGGTCTGGGGCCGAAACCGGACCGTGTCGCGCTCGGCAAAAAAGGCAAACCCGTAATGGTCGGCCAGTGCCTCCAGGAACCGGTAGTCGCTCTGATTATCTTGAATCAGTTTGACGCGTTTGATATCGGCGTCCTGGACGTCGACCGTGCCGAAGGGGTACGATGAGAGCACGTCCTCAACGGCGTCGCCGACAGTCACGTCCTCCCACGATCGGGAGTTCGTCCCGTTCATCAGCCCCTTGAGAAGGCCGTAGCCGCTGATCGTGACGATTGGGCCCTTGTCGACGGTGAACTCCGAATGAATCGACCGAATGGAGCCGGTCAAAAGCGACGTTAGTGTCCCGTCGCCGCCGTACCCCATGGCGATCTGGATATCGGTGCCGATCTCGAAGGTGCTCCAGTCGAGGCCGCTGAACTCGCCCAGCTCCTCGTCGAAGGGGTAGTTGAGCGTGAACGAAAAGCGATCGGCCCCCGACAGCGTGGTTTCGACGACGAGATCGGCGATCCGACCGCCGGGCTCCTGGAACGTCGTCGACCCGATGTCGACTGTAAACCGCGGCGAGTAACGAGGTTGAAGATTGGCACACATGGTTACAGTGGCGGCAGTTCGAGCGTCTCACCGGCGCTGATGCTCCGGGGGTTTTTGATGTCGTTTTGGTCAGCGATAGTTCGCCAGTGACTCGAATCGCCATACTCCTCGGCGGCGATCAGCCAGAGTGTATCGCCCTCGGCGACCGTCCACCGCTTGGTTTTGTCCGTCGACTCTGGCGAAACCTCGGATTTGTGGTAGTCGGCGGTTTTGTACTCCGTAAACTGGAGTTGGACGCGCGCGCGGATCGGCACGCCGCTGGGCAGGAACTTGGTAAACCGCTTTTCGGCGTGTTCGACCAGGGCCGTAAAATCGATCCCGTCGCCCCAGACGAACCGACAGACCGGCGGGGCGTGGAGTTCGCCGTCGACCGCCAGCAGCGTGTCGATCATGTCGGTGTACTGTGTGCGGACGTCGACGGCCTGCTGGTTGGGATCGGAGCCGTCAAGTTTGTCCGTCGTGTCGAAAAACAGCTCCATCGACAGCGTCTCGGCGTTGCCGTCGACGAACTGCATGATCGATGCGCCCGACCCAGTCGCCTTCAGGTCGCCGTAGTTGACGCTCTTGCCGACGGTGTACTCGGTGGGGTTGAACTTGCAGTCGATGCTGTCGCCCTCGTGTTTGCCGTTGAGGACGAGGATCTGTGCCGTTTCGAGTTTGCCGCTGTGTGTGCCTGCCATTTAGAATCCCGTCCGTTCGCGTTCGATCCGCAGTTTCCGTTCGAGTCGCCGGTACAACGTCTCGACGACGCGGTCGACATCGGCGTCGTACGCCAACGACGCTCCGCTAATCGAGTCACCCAACCCATCGTGTGACCGACGACCGGTGTCCTGTCGAGTATCGGCCGACTGGCCGACCGATTCCTGGTCGGTCGTCGGGGTGGGCTGCCGGTCGGGTCGGTCGACCGGTTCAAATGGGTCCGACCGTCTCGTGGTCCGGCCCTGGCGATCCGATTGTGGTTGTGTCATCTCTTGACTGCCTGCACGGGCATCAGTCGCCGCCGACCGCTCACGCCGGTGGTGGCGGTCAGTAGTGCCACGACCTCCAGCGGTGTCGTGAGCCGCGTCGGACCCCCGCTGGCTCGGTGGGTTTTTAAATGTCAGCCGCGGTCGGCTGGTTTCACCATCGGATTCGTCCGTCGGTGGTTGTTTCCGGCCGGTGTTCGGGCTCTCAGATTCGGTCGCTGTCGACGACTCCGCCCCGGTGGCATGAGTCAGCGACGAGGAACGAACCGACCGTGGCCGCCGCCGAACATCGACGCGACTGCGATCTCCAGTTGTGTCGTCGGGGCGTCGGCCGTGGTCGCTCGACTCGGCGTCCGTCCGTGGAGCGGCTGCCACCGACAGCACGGACGCGTCATAGCCTATGTCACTGGGTTCGCGGTCGACCACCGTAGGGGTCGAACCAGCAGCTATGAGCGATGAGCTGCCCGAATCGAGTCGGGACGGAGCATGGGTTCGTGGAGTCATTCCTGGATTGCTATCGTCACGAGGAGCCACAGCCCTCGAAACGCTGTTCGCCGATTGAGACATCCATGAACGACCCGTACTTAGTGAAGAAAAGTCGGAGGCGATGTCCCTCGACTTTTTAAAGGGGTGATCGAGTGCCGGGAACACACCGTCCGCAATGCCCACGTCACTTCGAAGTAGCCCGGAATGCTGTGAAACGGACGCTAACCTCGACGACTGAGCAGGGTGTGGACCGTCGACCGAGCGGTTCCGATGGCGTGGGCGAGACGACGGATCGAAAGCAGTAGTCTGCCACACCCCACCGGCAGATCGTCGCGGTCGGAATCCAGCCGACTCCGAAAGACGAGAGGTTGGTTCGGACTCGCCACGCGCGGCGGTCGACTGTCGTGATCGGCGGATCGGTCGATCAATCGGCTGCGATAGCCACGACAGAGTGGTGGGTGGCGAATCGGGAGCAGCCGAACGGCCAGCCACGTCTTGTCGCGTCGGCAGTCGAGACCGGTCGACGTCCGTCTCAGTAGTCGGCGGGGATCGGCGGACAGTGGCCAGAGCAGTTGGAATAGTGTCTGAGACATCCAGACTGATCGCGGTATGGTCGATACCGGTCGTCTGCGGGGTCGAGACGAACAGTTCGGTGTCGGAGCGTAGCGGCCGTCGACTGGGCGACGACAGTAACTGGTGGCGGTCGAGACGGTCGGCACTCCGGCTCCCCTCCTGGACCAACCGCTGTCGAGGGGCAACCGATCGACTGGTAGTCGAACCACTGGCACCGGCTGTCGGCCCAGTGTCGTTTTTAACGGTCGTCAGGGGATGGCGAGAGACGACGGCTGACTGTCGGAGCGAATGCCTCGGTGATATCGGCGGCGCAGAACCGGCCACAGGACCGTCTGTCTCGGTCGGTGGCTCTGTCGCTGGTGAATCGATGTGCCCCGGCGGAGCGAGACGGCCAGCTACTCTCGAAGACGGAACGCTATGGGAACCGGCAACGAGACGAGACCGAGCCGTCGTCGCAGCAGTTGTCTCGGGCGTGACAGTCAGTCCGGTTTGTGAGCCAGTCGGAATCCGACTCCGAGCAGTCCAGTCCACCGACACAGAGGGTCCCAGTTGGGACCGAACTGTCGGCGAGTCCTGGTGCGACTGTGGTGGACTCGGTCGTGTGGAGCGACGACTGAGAGTCGGTCGACGGCTGTCTGTCGGAATCCCATCGGTGAGCGTGGGAGCCACTGCTGCCGGTGAGTCACCAGTGTACACCATGTCGTGAGTAGGCCACGACAGATCACCGGCACCAGCTGTCGGCTGTGCGGCAGTCAGCGTCGACTGAGAACGGGTGGCAGCGCGTTGGCGAGGTGGCTTTTTAAATCGAGATTGGGTGGCTGTCAGCGGCCATCGGGAGATGCGCACGGAGTCGACGCCGCGTGGTTCAGCCGATAGGTCGCTCGCCACGAACGGAGCGAGCGAGAAGGGGGACTCTCGGCGTGGTCGACGGTCGGGTTCGAGGCCGGACCGCATCGATTCTGGTTGTCGCTGGAGGTCCGTCGCCGCTGAGCGAGAGTCGGTGCCGGTCCACGAGCGAGCCGACGGCTGCAAGCGGTGTCGCTGTCGAGACTGCTGTGAGAGGGGAACTGGCGAGTCGAGCAGGCGATCCGCGCGATTGGCGGCGGCAGAGCCAGCGAGGCCACGACGCGGGCTTCGGGGATGAGTCGTACGAGGCAAGCGACTCGAAAACGGACGAAGCCGAGAGGCTGCGTCGGTGCCGGTGGGTGCTCCAGCAGAACCACGCGGGACCCGAGTGTGAAGCGTCGGCGAGAACACAGCACCCCGAGTGTGTTTTCGGGATCGACGCCGCTGGCTGTTCGTCGGACGCCGACCGGAGACAGCCGGTCGCTCCGGCTGCGGTGGAACTGTGTTCGCGGGCTGGCGGCGGTCGTGAGGATCTGTTGCGGTGGCAATCGCCGATTTTTGATCCGACGGTGCCGCTCTGTCGGCGGTCGCAAACACCCGGTCGGAATCGAACCGTCGAATACCTGAGGAGGCGACCCGACTCCTTGAACCCCCGCTCGCCACAGGGACTGAAGGATCGACCACACGCGTGGGCATGGTAGAAGATGACGAGTGGTGCCAACGAGCAGATGGCTGATGCCACCGGGACCGATCATCCACACGGTAATGGGAGAGTGATTCCGACGACTCAGCAACGGGTAGTCGGAGGGTGCTCACTGTCGACGGTGTCTGTGTGTAGGGTGTACTGGTGCCGGACCGAGAACCAACTCCACCCGCCGTGAGGGGGCCGAGCGTGTTTGTTGGGGACTGGTCGACCGTTCTCGCCGTGAAGGGACCGGGAGTAGTCCTCGAAGATTGGCCGACTACCCTCATCGTGGAGAGATCTGACACCTGCTGCTGTGCGGAGGTAGTTGCAGCCAATCTCGGCGAGTAATCACGCTCAGGACGGCCATGATCGAGATTCGGGCGTGCAGCGTTGGAGGTGATCGCTGGGGATCGACCCGAGACGAGTGTCGAGCGGATTGAACGGAACGAATCCGACGCCCGTCGAGGCTGTCGTGTTTGCGCTTGGCGAGATTGTTCGGGAACTGGGTACCGTCTCCTGGTTGTCGACAGCCCCGAGGCATGGGCCGATACCGGTGTCGAGCCGACAGCTTGAAGGGGTGGCCCACTGTCGACAGTGCCTGCTGTGATTCTTTCTGCCGGCTGTGTCGTCGGCTCACGTGTCGCGCTGCTCAGCGAGGAGAAGGCCCCTGGCTGCCACTGTGAACCTGTCGAGTGTTGGTCGGCAGTCGACGGCCATCCTGTCGACGTTCTAACAGAGATGGCTGACTGGGAGTTGTGTAACGGCTGTACAGTATCGACGGGGGGCTGTCCGTGATCGACCGCCGCTACGGTGCGGCGCGGCGGTCGGTCATAGGAGCCGTGCGTACGTGATTCAAATTCTACACCGATGTCGACAAAGCCGTCAGCCGTGGTGACCGGCCCGGATAGCCCACCAAAATGAGAAGGCCTGTCTTGCTCAATGGATCGATAGCGGAGGTCACTCTGGAGTCGACGGGGGCGGCCTGCTCGTTGCGAATCCACCGAGTTTCTTGCTGTCGCAGAGCCAACCGGGTGAGTATTGGGGACAGACTGCGCCGAGTCAGTGAGTGTCACCGATGGCTGCGAGTGAATTCCAACAGACAGCCGATGCACGGTCGACTGTCCAGGAGTGGTTCGTCTCGGTCGCTGAGAACCGGCTCGGTGTGTTGGATTAAACTGGGCGGACGGCCGAGCGGTCGGCAAGGCGTCTGTCGACCGTTTTGTTAGTGGTTCTGATTGTTGTATCTGGGCTATTTGATGGTACGACCCCTTTGTCGACGGGCTGTGGGGAGGCAACCGATGGAGTGTTTGCATCGTGGTGTCGGCGACACGTGGCGGACGGTCCTGGTCGGCGGCGACAGCGGATCGATCCTGGAGTGCTGACGACACGGCTGCGTCCGGTGAACCATCCGACGGGCTGTCGAACGGTGTATCGGTCGGGGCGTCGGCATGTGGGTGACGAAACGTGAGCGTCACCGGACTGCTGTGGCGCGCGAGGCCGAACCCGAGCAGGCCAGTGAACGACCCGCGATCAGTGGGTAGTCCAGCAATCACACGGCTGTCGGCGCTCGATACCGTGTCGAACGATGTCGAGACAGTGTCGATACCACCGCTTCGGCGACCGGCGGCAGTCTCGTGAGAGGGGTCGGTGACACGGATCGACTGCAGCCGTCTGTCGAGCGGTGAGTCCGCACCCGACCGATGACTGCCGGTCACGGCCACTCGACCCCCGGAGTGACCCCGGCAGTCCGGAGCAAGCCGCCGATCGGTCGTATGAAATCAGGGCGATGCATACAGAGCTGTTAGGGCACGTTGGCCAGCATCCCACATTTAAAATTTCGTGTCGGTGGGCGATCCGGCCGAGGGTAGTTAGCGATCCGGCGTGCGGTCGACTGTCGCCTCACGATCGGTAACCGGAACGACCTCCTCACGCTGCCGTGAGTCGATCAGCACTGGCCCGACGTGGTAGACAGCCGACGGCTGGAAGGCGGCCTCGGGAACCGTAGACCAGAGGCCCGAGAGCTCGTCAACCGAGGCGTTCACTAGCGACACCTGCAGTTCGAGCTCCGGATCCAGCGAGCCAGCGAGCTGGTCGCCGCTCAAAACGGCGTTGTCGTGGAACGTCTGCATCGCCAACCCCAGAATCCGTTGTTGTTCGACCGTCGCCGCAGTCCTATCGTCGGTGCCGCCCGGATAAGCGGACACGAGATAGTAGAGATCCAACGCGAGTGGCGGCTCCTGAGAGACGGTTGGATCACCATGGCGAGCCGTCTCGGTGTTTTTCATCGCGGCGTTCTCCTCGACCCGATACAACGACAGCGACAGCCGGGTCTCGGAGTCCGCACCCACCTCGTCGGGGGAGACCAGCGAAACCGCCTCGCCGTCCATCGAAAATACGTCGTCACGGGCGGCAAACTGATCCTGAAGCAACCCACGCAGCGTCTCGCTCACATCCGCTATTGCGGTGTACGAAGCCATATACGGCGGTTAGCGTGTGCGCTTTCGGGCAATCAAGACAGTTATCGAACAGATCATGGTGGCGAATGTGTGCCCGATACTAATATACTTTTCACCAGTACAGTATTTTAAATATGATAACCAATCCAAAGCGGCACAAATGCTCCTCACGCGTCTCAAAAAGAGCGGACGAAAATACGCCGCAAAGTATCTCCGGCTGACGCTCCTGTCGCTGGTTGTCGCCGCCGTTGTGACAGCCATTATCAGCGCTGTCGGGAATCCACGCCAAGTTTCAGTGCTCCCCGAACGGCTCGGCCCGCCGCTCGTGGGCGTCTTCATACAGGTGTTCGTCGTGTGTTTCGTGGGTGGGTTAGTCATCCGTCTGGTCAGCGCCCACAGTGATGATCTTAAACAGGCCTACGACGAGCGGATCGGTGGCCCACTCATCGACCGGTGGACCGGGCTGGCGCGACGAACCAGGGCCATCATCACGGGGGTGGCGACAGCAGTCGTCGCCGGGACCGCTGCCGCAGTCGCAGGGGTCGTCTACGCAGTCCCGCTGTCGCTGATCGCGACCGTCGCTCTGTTCGCATGGCCAGTGGGAACCTACTGGTCTCTTAGACGGCAATCGACCGCTGACTCCGCGAACATCGGCGAGTCGGTGGCCGTCCGAAGTCGGTATGCAGACCTTCGACAGCAGGAAACGCGGACGGTTGCCCTGTTGGGTGGCTTCCTGATCGCGGCAGCCACCGGTACCGGGCTCTGGGTTGTGGGTGTCGACACCGCAGCGACCGCTGGGATCGCCGGACTCGTCTGGCTGGTGGCCACAGTGATTGTCTACAACCGATACGAGTCGACACTCACCGAGCGAACGGCGCTCGCTATCGTTTCCACAACGACCACGACCGAGAGCGACGGGCTCGAACTCACAATCAAAAACCGGGGCGAGGAGACGGTCGACCTCACGAACCCGACACTCGAAGATACGACGCACGAACGCTACCGGATCGGGCGACAGCTCACGCTCCAACCAGGAGGGTGTGCCACGATTCAACTCCCGTCGTCGTTCACGTGGTCGTCGACGACTGCGGAACGGACGCTACCGCTCGGCTATACGCTCGATCGGAGTCAAGCGACCCCAATCGTCTACACCCAACAGGGCACAGCCTTCGAACTCCAGCACGACGGCCAAACCGAGCAGAACACAGCATGGGCCGGAGGCGACGAGATGCACACACCGGAACCGACGGCCGTCTCGAACGGAGCCCACAGCCAGGATTAGAAACCAGATCGGGAGCGAATTGGGGCTGTTTCGGAGCAGAGCTTAGTAATCGTTATACGGCGGCTGTCCATTGGCTGAATTATGCAACGACGCGCTGTGGCAGTGTATGTTGCGTTCTTCGTCCTCATCGCGGCAGCGTCATACACGCTTCTCGCGACGGCCGAAGAGCCAACAATCACGCTCGACGACCCCGAGTACGAACTCTCACAGAACGACACGTTCAGTGTGGGTGGCCAACAGTACACTGTTTCCGCCATCGAAGAGACGACCGAGGAACAGGGTGGAGGCCACGGGAGCTCGCCGACGGAGGTGACTGTCGTCACCGGGACCATCGAGTCGACCCAAACGGACGTCGATATGAGCGAGACGTGGGCCAACGAGTCGACGGTCGAAATCGGCGGCACCGAGTGGACGGTGCTGATCGAGGGCGAGGCGGCAAACGCCACCTCGTTCACGTTCGAGGAGGTCGTCGACCGACAGGCGATCCTCGAAAACGATCCGGATGTGCTCAATGAAACTCAAGAGGTCGACGGCGAGGAGTACGTCGTCGACCAGTCCAGTGGAGAAAACGATCTCATCCCAACCGAGGAGTACTTCCCCGCACCGGAGACACAGACCGCCAGCGTTGGGGATAGCTTCACGTACAATGATCAAACGGTGACCGTCGACAGTATCGGCGCCGATGGCGTCACAGTGACGTGGACCGAAGACCAGACCAACACGCAGGAACTCTCCAACGAGGGGACTGTTGAACTCGCCGACGGCAACGAGTATCTCGTCTTCTTCCCCGACAGCAGCACCGTAGAGATGACGTCGGATATGACGAGCTACAACGCGCAGGTCGAGGCGCAAAACCAGTTCCACGAGCGGACGACAGGATTCCGGTGGACGACATTCACCTCGATGCTGTTCGCGCTGTCGCTGATCGCCTTCGCCTTCCTGCCGTCACGGTACTAGACGGCTGGGTGGCTCAGACGGCTTACTTTTCGGGCGACCGCTCGGCGAAGTCGTCCCGCCAGTCGACATCCACCGGTTCGTGTGTGACTGTATATCCCTGTCCAGTGCGTTCGATATCCGAGATACTGACCAGTTGGAGTGGTATCTCCTGTTTCGTCATCACCGGGAACTCGTAGTGGTCAGCCTCGTATGCGAAGGTCTCGCCGTCAGCATGGCGGTCCGCAACGAACTGCTCGTGTGAACGGAGCCGGTCAGCAACGATGCGGTCTGTCACCGCCGAAATGCTGTCGACGCGCTCGGCGAACGCGGATTCGAACCCTGAGTCGAGTTCTTGGCCGACCGAGTTCCGTCCGGCAGCCATCGCAGCAAGCGCCGTGGTTCCGGTCCCCCAAAACGGGTCAAAAACTGTGTCGCCGTACACCGAGTACATACTGATAAGTCGGTACGGAATGGTGATCGGGTAGGCCGCAGATCGGTCCCGATCCTCAGTCCCGGTGAGCTGCTGATGTCGACCGGTGATCCCCGTCCACAGATCGCTGAACCACTCGTTTCGCTCCTCCCAAAAGTAGGCCGCCGTATACCGCCGGTCAGCGTTCGGCTCGAAAGTGCGAGACTCGGTACCGTTTCTGAACACCAGAAGGTGTTCGTGTTCGAGTGTGGCGTAGGCGTTCGGCGGCAGCATTCCCGATCCCATGAACTTTGCGGCACTGTTGGTTGGCTTGCGCCAGAGGATCGACGGCAGCGGCTCGAAACCCAGATCGTCGAACGCTGAGGCGATACGGGCATGGTTCTGATACCGGCGAAACGAGCCATCGAGGCTGCGTGTCGCATCGCCGATATTGATACAGGCGATGCCGCCGTCGACGAGGACATCCCGAAGCGCCTCCCAGACTGAATCAAGTGCCGTGTGCATCGCCTCGAAGGCCGCACGGCCGCGGCCAGCCTCGAGATGGCGTTCGACCGTCGGATCGAGCGAGCCGAACAGTTCGTCCCACATTTCGATCATGGGATACGGCGGCGAGGTGACCACGAGGTCGACCGAGTTCGAGTCGAGTCGATCAAGCGACCGAGAGTCACCGATATGGACGCGGTGATCCGTTTCCATTGGGCATACCTCTCCCGTGCCGAGTAAAACCCCTTGGCACTGGCTCTCAGTGAGTGATAATTACCGAGCGCCTACCGATGGAAGAGAGTGGCTACTGACGTCGTTAGGCGTCGAAACCGCTGGTGTCGTCCTCGTCGACGACACGGATCGTCCGATTCAGTCCCATCTCCGTGAGACAGATACGAATCCAGGCCGCGACGCAATAAAACAGCTGAACGGGCACGATGGGATTCGAACCCACGACCGTCGGATTAGAAGTCCGACGCTCTCTCCGGACTGAGCTACGTGCCCTCATCGGTAGGTCGACCGATGGCGTACAAAGCCGTTTGGGTTCGGAGCCGGGGAGACGAACAGCACACCTAAGTCCGTCACCCGACTATCGCCGACAGAATGAGAGTAGTTGGAACGGTCGGACTACCCGGAAGCGGAAAGGGCGAGCTGGCAGCAGTCGCCCGCGAAGCGGGGATTCCGGTCGTGACGATGGGCGATGTCATCCGAGAGGCCTGCCGCGACCGCGACCGCGATCCCTCGACCGACCACGGCGAGGTCGCCAAAGCACTCCGCGAAGAAAACGGTCCGGCGGCGATCGCCGAGCGGTCGCTGCCGCTGGTTCGAGACGCAGTCAGAGAGACCGATACCGACACGGTAGTCGTCGACGGCCTCCGTTCGATGGTCGAAGTAGAATCTTTCCGCGAAGCCTTCAGCGAGGAGTTTCTGATCGTGAGCATCGAAGCCCCGTTCGATCTGCGTGCCGAGCGACTCGCCGACCGCGGCCGGGATTCCTCCGACAGTAACCTCGAAGCCCTTCGGGCCCGCGACGAGCGGGAACTGGGCTTCGGGATGGGCGAGGTCATGGAAGCCGCCGACGTTCGCATCGACAACACCGACTCGCTCGAAGGATTCCGGAGCCGTGTGCACGAACTACTTTTGGAGTCGGCTGCTGATTCGGCGTCGACGGCCGAGTCGCCTGCCGAGACGGACACAACACAATGATATACAGTATCGACGTTCGGATCGAGGTCCCAGTACAGCCAACCGAAGTAACCGATCGTGTCGCTGACGCTGTCAGTACCGTCTTTCCGAACGCCGAGTTCACACACGAGCCGGGCAAGCTCGTCGCCGAAACACACACCCTCGATCCGTTTTCCGACGTGCTCCACGAACAGGAGATCCTGGATACGGCCCGTCGGGAGTTCTTCAACCACGCCGACGAGGAGGGGTTTTCCTTTGCACTCAAAAAGCAGGCGGCCTTCCAGGGCGTCGTCAACTTTGCCGTCGGCAACCCCGACGAACTCGGCGATATTAACGTCGACGTGCGGGTCAGTGAGCCGGATGTCGAATCGATCATCGACGCCATCGCCCCGCCGACCGAAGACGGAACACCCGTCGACCCCGAGTCGCGTTGAGGTCGCGCCGAAGGTAGCGAAAGCCAGTCGACCAACACAGCAGACGGGTCGCAGACGAAATACCCCGTTAATAAAAATTTTTAAACACATATAACGAAACAAGTTTAGGTTGGACTATAAAATGTCTAAGCGTTTCTAACCGAGTTATAAACTATTGTAAAGACACTCAGTTTACGTCTGAAGAGTGTAAATCTACAGCAATACTCGTCGTATTATATGGGTATCAGGCTCCGTGGTGTATTCAGACGGTGACCAACAGATGAAAAATCTCACACCAAACCATGGACAGAACACGAGTGTCGAGACGGACTCGGCTACAAACCTCGCGCGGCAGGGAGTCGAAGGGCTCCGAGCCACGGTTCAAGGAGTGAGTTTCTGGGCGGCAATCCTGTTGCCGCTGGTCTACCTGCCACTCCTCTCGGGTGGCTTGGGACCACAGACCGGTTACATCGTCATTGGCCTGCTCGCATTGAACCTGATCGCACTGTTCGTCGGACACAGCCACCCCCAGACCAACCAATGAGTGCCACACCACAATCCGTTAGGACTGACGCCTCGACCAGCGACTCCAAACCGAAAGACGAGCGACTCGCCGATTACCTTCGCGCACGCGTCGACGACGGAGAGATGTACTTCAAAAGCAAGTTCATCGCCGACGACGTTGGCCTCTCGTCGAAAGAAATCGGCGCGCTGATCGTCAAGCTCCAGGAGTCGGTCGACGACCTGTCGATCGAACGCTGGTCGTACACGGGTGCGACCACCTGGCGTGTCGAGCAGACCAACTAAGACGTCGTCACCGTCGACCCACCACCACTCCTTCGAGACCAGCCTCAGAGCGCCAGCAGTGTGACAACCGTCAGCGAAATAAAGACAATTTTGAGTGCCGTGTTGACGACGATTACTTTCGTGCCGAACTCTGCGCCCCAGATACCGTACTGAAACGGGATCGACCGCTTGAACGTCGAGACCGCAAACGAGATGATCCCACCGAGCAGCAGCGTCGCCACCGCCTGCCGCGGCGCAAATACGTCTCCAAGCAAGGGTGCGATCGTCGCAGCACCGGCGGTGGTATCGAACGTATAGACGGCAATGACGGGAACGGCGGCCGCAGGCAGGCCGACGAGTGCTGCCAACGGGTCGGCCGAGCCAGTAATCGCGTCCAGATCGTACTGGGTGACCAGTAGCGTCACGATCGTATACACGACCGCCAGTCGAGGAACGAGCCGACGGAGCGTCGGCCGCGTGCGATCCCACGCCGCGACGAATCGCTGCCGAACCGTCTGTTCGTCCTCATTGAGTTCGTCGGGATCGAGCTGCGCGGAGCTGTCGACGTTCTCCTCGGAGAGCAACATGGCTCCAGCGAGAATCCCAACAATAGTGATCGCCAGCGCGATCAGGGCCCGCGAGGCGACATAGAACACGCCGACGTACAGCCCCAAAATCGGAATTAGGACCGGAATGTAGTAGGTAAAGACGTGCTGGGCGAAGCCGAAGAACGTGTTCATCACGACCGCGATCAGCGTCGACCGGTCGTCGAGAAACCCCGACTCCCGGAGGTCGGCCAACATCGCATACCCTGCGGTGGTCGAGACCGTCGTCGTCAGAATCGCGGTCCCGACCTCGTCGGGGAGGTTCGCCGGACCGGTCAGAAACCGCGAGAGCCCGGCGATCTTTTGGACGAGCCCGAAAGCCACAGCCACGTTGGCGATGTAGACCGCAGCCGAGACCAACACGGCGATCCGCCCGACCCGTGGCACCACATCGACGAGCGCCTCACCGACTGATTGGAGGAGATACACCGACTGCACAGGTTGAGTCGGAACGCGATAATAAAAGGGCCGTCGGTCCGCCAGCACCCACCTTTTCGACTTTCGGAGCCAGTGGTCGACGTATGCCCGAGTTCACCGTCGAAACTGCGGCAAAAACGACCGTCGTCGACATCACCGACCGCGTGGCCGAGGCCCTGCCAGCCGACGCCGATGGCGTCTGTACCGTCTTCGTCAGGCACACGACCGCAGGCGTGGTGGTCAACGAAAACGAACGTCGGCTCCGCGAGGATCTAACCGACGCACTCGAAACGCTGGTCCCCGACGAAGGCTGGGCTCACGACGCCCTCGACGGGAACGCCGACAGCCACGTGCGGGCCATGCTACTCGGCGAGAGTGTCACCGTTCCGGTTCGGAACGGCAGCCTCGGACTGGGTCGGTGGCAGTCCGTACTATTCATGGAGTGTGACGGCCCACGAACCCGGACGGTCGACGTGCTGGTTCACTAACCGAACAGTTTGCGATAGTTTTTGCTGATGGAACGCCGACCGTCGGCCAATGCACTTGCTGTTGACGAACGACGACGGCATCGGGAGTCCGGGGCTAGCGGCGCTCTACGAGGCGCTGTCAGCGATTGCGACGGTCACCGTCGTCGCGCCCGCCGCGGATCAAAGCGGCGTCGGCCGCACGCGGTCGGATCTCTCCTTCGAACTCGACAACGAAATCACCATCAACGATCACGAGTGGGGGTACGTCGTTGACGGCACGCCCGCCGACTGTGTCGCTGTCGGCCTGCGCCATATCCCCGAGGCCGACGAGATCGACCTCGTCGTCTCGGGGGCCAACGACGGGCCGAACGTCGGCAGCTACATTCTCGGCCACTCCGGGACGGTCGGAGCAGCCGTCGAAGCAGCGTTCCTCGGCACGCCAGCGGTCGCGGTCTCGGGGTACGACCGCGAGACGTATTTTCCCGAGGACAGCGACGAGCGCTCCTTCGGGCCGATCGCAGCTGCCACGCGGGAGCTCATCGAGCCGCTCGACGGAAGGTCGCTGTTCGACGGAGAGATCGACTATCTCAACATTAACGTCCCCACGGAACCGGCCGAGCAGGTCGTGGTAACCCAGCCACTGGCGGATTACGACACCGCAGTCGTCGCGGCCGACGATGGGGAGGGCGAGGCCTTCGAGAGCAACTACTGGGCGACCCACTCGGTCGATGGCGACGGGTTCCCGATCGGGCTTGAACGCTACGCCGACGACTACCCGGCCTGGAGCGACCGTGCGGCCATCGTCGACGGAGCGATCAGCCTGACACCGCTCGGAACTCCACAGTCAGTCGTCGACACGCCGCCAGCGCTCGCCGAACTGGTCGACCGGTACAACGAGACGGAGGCCGACACAGAAGCATAGACGTCTGTTACTGGACCGTAGGCGTCGACTACTGCGCAATAAATAGAGGCTACCGGCCTACAGCTGGCCGCCGGGACCGCCGAGACCACCGAGGCCGCCGCCACCGCCGCCGTCGCCCTGCTGCATCCGTTTCATCATCCGCTGCATATCGCCGTCGCCCATCCCCTGGAACTGCTTGATCGTCTGGTGCATCATCTTGTGTTGTTCGAGCAGCTCCTGGACCGTCTCCTCGTCGGTCCCCGAGCCGCGGGCGATCCGGTCGACCTGTGAGGCGCCGATCGAACGGGGTTCTTCGAGTTCGGCGTCGGTCATCGAGCCCATGATGATGTCGAACCGCTGCATCCGGTTTTGGGTCACGTCCATCGCGTCGTCGGGCAGCTGGTCCATCATCCCGCCGCCCATCCCCGGAATCATGTCCATCACCTGGTCGAGCGGGCCCATATTGTTCATCGCCTCCATCTGCTTTTGCATATCCTTCAGGGTGAACTCCCCTTCCAGCATCTGCTCGGGGTCCCAGTCGTCGTCCTCGGCCTGGGTTTCTTCCATCGCCCGCTCGACGCGCTCGGCGAGCTGTTTGAGATCGCCCATCCCCAGCAAGCGGGAGATGAAGCTATTGGGCTCGAAGCGTTCGATGTCCTGGACCGTCTCGCCGGTCCCGAGGAACGCAATAGAGGAATCAGTCTCGTTGACCGCCGTCAGCGCACCGCCACCTTTGGCCGTCCCGTCGAGTTTGGTGATGGCGACGCCGCCGATGCCGACAGCCTCCTCGAAGCGCTGGGCCTGTTCTTTCGCGCCTTGGCCGATTGCGGCATCGAGCACCAGCAGGCTCCGGTCGGGATCGGCGGCCGACTCGATCTCCTCGATCTCAGCGATCAGATCGTCTTCGAGGGCGTGTCGACCGGCTGTGTCGACGATGTGAACCTCGGCTTCTTCGGTAGCTTCGAGGCCGTCGCGGGCGATTTTGACGGGGTCGGATTCGTCAGGGTCGCCGTAGAACTCCACTTCGGCCCGCTCACACATCTGTTTGGCCTGGTCGTACGCACCCGGTCGGAAGGTGTCAGTCTGGATGACGGCGGGGCGGAGTCCTTTCTTCGAGAACCACCACGCCATCTTGGCGGCGGTGGTCGTCTTCCCCGACCCCTGGAGCCCGGCGAGCATGATCGTCTGGGATTCGAGCGGGAGTTCGGTCGAGTCACCGACGAGTTCGACGAGTTCCTCGTAGACGATCTTGAGGACGTGGTCCCGAGCAGAGGTGCCGCCCGGCGGCTCCTCTTCGAGGGCCCGCGTTTTGATGCTGTCCGACAGACTCATTACGAGGTCGACATCGACGTCGGCCTGCAGCAGCGAACGTTGGATCTGCTTGACGACCGCCTGGACGTCCTCCTCGTCGAGACGGGACTTCCCGCGGAGGTCATCGAGCGTCCCCCGGAGGGAGCTCCCGAGATCATCGAGTACCATTTGGCAGGTCTAGGAGTCCCAACTGCTAAAGCATTGTTCGTCCACGCTGCCCGCGCCGATCGAGACGAGCAAGCCGACGACTTTCGGCACCGGAGGAATTATTACAGTAGAAACACCCACTAATTATAATGGGAAGTCGAGATCTGTCTCTTTATATTGGCCCGAAAGGGATGGGTTCCCAAATCGAGGCTGCCAGCGAGACCACTCAGATCGTTATAAAAGAAACGACGACGGCGGGAGTGGGCTACCTTGACGACGCCGAAACGAGACCGGACTGTATCGTAACGGACCACGATCCGCCGGAATGGGACTGCTTCGAGCTGTTGGAGACGGTGCCGCCTGAGCTGCCGGTCGTCCTCGCGCCAGGGAGGGGGAGTAGTAGCCTCGCTACCCGCGGGCTCAGGGCCGGGGCCGAAACCTATCTCGACCCATCGACGCTCGACGACGGCCCGGCGGCAATCGTAACCGAGATCGACCGAATCATCGCAGAGCGACAGCACAGCGACGACCGGATCGAACGGTTCTCCAGTATCGTCTCCCACGAGCTGCGAAGCCCCATCCAGACGGCCAAATCGGGGCTCGACCTCGCGAAAACGGAGTGTGACAGCCACTATCTCGATAGCGTCGCGGAGACGATTGACCAACTGGAGGAGCTGACGGACAACCTCGTCGACGAACTGAAACACGACGAAATCGCCGTCGAGACCGAGTCCGTCGACCTCGAAGCGGTGATCCAGGAGGCATGGCCCGACCAAACAACGGCCACGCTATCGATCGGGTCCGAACTGCCAACTATCGAAGCCGAACGGAGCCGACTGCGACAGCTGCTCGACAACCTGTTTCGAAATAGTATCAGACATGGCGGCGACGGAATCACTGTTCGAATCGGTGTGATCGAATCACCGAACAGTTCGGGCCCCAACGACCACATCGGTCTCTATATCGCCGACGATGGCCCGGGAATCGAACCCGATCGACGTGAGGAAATCTTCGAGTACGGCTACACCGGGTCAACAGGCGGCACCGGGTTCGGCCTCGCTATCGTCTCCGAAATCGTCGAGGCGTTCGACTGGGAGATCACTGTTACCGAAAGCGACAACGGTGGCGCGCGGTTCGAACTCCATGAAGTGAAAGAATTCTAATTAAAACACAACGGTTTTTTCAACTATCGGTGAGAGATCCAGTTATGACCGAGGAAGACCGCAAAACGATACTTATTGTCGATGACGAGGAAATGGTCGCCGAGTCCTACGAGCTGTATCTCCAGGACGACTACGAGACGATCGTTGAGCTGAGCGGCGGCGCGGCACTGATGGAGCTCGACCAACGCGAGGTCGACCTCGTGTTGATCGACCGTCGAATGCCGGGGATGTCGGGTGACGTGGTGGTCGACCACATCGAGAAGTGGGACATGGACTTCCAGGTCATTATGGTAACGGCGGTCGACCCGGATATCGACATCATCGATATGCCATGTGACGGCTATCTCACCAAACCGGTCTCCGAAGACGAGCTGGTCGACGCCGTCAAGAGGGCGTTCCTGATCGACCACTACGAGGATCTCATCGCGGAGTACAACCAGCTCTCCGAGAAGTATGAAGTGCTCACGTCGCAGTTCTCATCGAGAGAGCTGGCCAACAAGGATCAATTCACCGATCTCGAAGCACAGATGGAAGAGATGGAAGCCGAAATCGCTAACACGGCCGACCAGTTTTCCGACAGTAAGCTCAGCGACGCGTTCAGTCGGCTTCACTGACCGAGATCGATTCGGAACGAACTGCAGCACAGGGACAGTTTAAATACCGAGTTACAGCAGGAAAACGACTCAGTCCTCGCCGAGCAGTTGGTCGACCAGTTCCTCGGGGACGAAAGGTTCGATGTCGTCGTATCCCTGGCCGGTCCCCAGAAAGAGGATCGGCTTGCCCGTCACATACGAGATCGAGATCGCAGCGCCACCCGAGGAGTCAGCGTCGGCCTTCGTCAGCACGGTGCCGTCGATCTCGGCGGCGTCGTTGAACTCTTGGGCGCGCATGACGGCGTCCTGTCCGGCAACGGCCTCGTCGACGAACATCGTCAGATCGGGGTCGACGACGCGGTGAATCTTTTCGAGTTGGGACATCAGGTCGTTGCTGGTATGCAGCCGTCCCGCCGTATCGCCGAGGACGACATCGACGTCGTTGGCCTCGGCGTACTCGACACCGTCGTAGATCACCGCGGCGGGGTCGCCGCCCTGCTCGTGGGAGATGAGCTTGCGGTCGACGTTGTCGGCGTGTTTCTGGAGCTGTTCGTTTGCCCCAGCACGGTAGGTGTCACCGTTGGCCAGCACTGAGGAGTAGCCCCGGTCGCCGAGGTACTCCGAGAGCTTGGCGATCGAGGTCGTCTTGCCGACGCCGTTGACGCCGGTGAAGACGATAGTGACGGGTTTGTCGGCCTCGGCGAGCCGCTGCTCGAAGTCGAACTGGCCGACGCTGATGACGTCCACGAGAGCGTCGTGGAGCGCGAGTTCGACGAGTTCGCCCGTGGTGTCGACCTGTTTGCGCGTCTCGCCGATCATCTTCTCGCGCACCGTCTCGAGGATCTCTTCGGCGACACTCATCTCGACGTCGCTTTCGAGCAGCGCCATCTCCAGCTCCCAGAGGGGGTCTTCGAGGTCCTCCTCCTCGATGATGATCTTCCCCGTCGCGAACGCCGCGACTCGCTTGAGGGTGCCGGGACCGTCCGATTCGTCGTCCTCATCTGCCGGTTCTTCGGCAGTTTCAGTCGACGCTTCGGCCTCTGTGTCGGCGGTCTCCGTGTCAGCCGCAGCAGCGTCGACCTCCTCGCCGGTCGGCTCGTCAGGAGTATCAGCGGCTGCCGTCTCAGCAGTGGCTGTCTCGGTATCTGTGGGCGATTCTGGCTCCGGTGTCGACTGAGTAGCCTCGGTCTCGTCGGCGGGCGAGTCAGCTGACTCGCTGTCCGAGGCGGTAGCCTCGCTGTCGGCGTCTTCGGCCTCCGCCTTCTCCTCGGCGGTCTCCTCGACGTCGGACCGGAACTTGCTCAGTTTGTCTTTGAGTCCATCGAACACGGCTGGAAAGTAGGTGGGTCGGTCGGGTCGCTATTCGCCGTCTTCTTCGCCCTGCATCGCCTGCATCTGCTGCATCTGCTGTTGCTGCATGCGCTGCTGGATGGCCTGGGCCTGCTCTTCGAGCGTGTCGGCCTCCTCTTCGAGCTCATCGATCTCGCTTTCGAGCTCGTCAATCTCCTCGTCGATGGCGTCCTGCTTGAGTCGGAGCGAGTCGATGGCGGTGTTCTGGTCCTGCTCGGCCGCGTAGCCGCCGCCGAGACTCACGATGACCTCGTCGATGTCCTGGACTTCCGCGCGGAGGTAGGCGTCGCCGCCGAGGGGAACCTGGACCGTCGAGCCGCTGTCGAGGGTTTCGAGGGCTTCGATTGCCTCGTCGATCTCGGAGCTTTCGGTCGTGAGTTCGGCGATCTCCTCGTTGAGCTCGGCGATCTCGCCGTCGAGGGCTTCGAGCTGCTGTTGGAGCTGCTGGAGCTGCTGGCCGCCGCCACCGCTTGCGCCACCGCCGCCCATCATGCTGCGGACACCTCCTCGATCGTGACCTGGGTGCGTTTGAGGCCGTGTTCGCTGCCGAACTGCGAGAGGATGTGCTCGCGTGCGACGTTCTCGTTGACCGCTTCGATTTCCTTTGAGAAAGATCTCGGGCCATCTCGGCCGTCGAACTGACCACTAATAGTGAACTGACTCATACCCACACGGTCGGGTAGCAACGGGGAAGTATCTTCCTACTCAGGGATGGTGTGGGAGCCAACCGCGCGAAGGGTGACAGTGCCAACAGAAACGGCCTCAGCGGCCGAGACGACCGACTCTGCGGGTAGTCGACAGTAAGGGAAAGACGGAAAAGCGGTTCAGTCGAGGAAGCCGAGGGTGTCCTCGATCCGACCCAGCTCCGGACCGGTGGTGTCCTCGCCGACGAGATAGCTCTCGTCGTTCGCGACGAGCCCCGAGCCGAGCAGGGGAGTCCCGTAGTTGATCGTCCCGAGATCCGCATACACGTCGAGATGGTCCTCCAGGGTTTCGAGTTCGGACTCACTAGCCTGCGGGTGACAGAGCACGCCGGTGTTGTTGGCGACCGCCGCGGTGCCGACCGTGTTGACGCCGCCGAGGTCGCCACGGAGGACGGGCACGTCGAGAGCGTCCTTGACGGCCTCAACGGCCTCCCGCGTGAGATCCGGGTGGACGTACGCGCCGTAGTCGTTCGCAAGGACGACGTTGCCCGCGGCGTTGATCTTGCCGGGGAGTTCGACGACCGGGCCGTCGACTGCTGCCCCGATACGCTCGGTCTCGCGGTCGGTTACGCGGTTGGAGACGAGCACGCCGTTTTCGTTGCCCACAGCGAGCGAGCCGACCGTGCCGGAGCCGCCGACCGTCGTCGCCACTGGCTCGACGCCGAGTTCGTCGGCCATCGAGTCGATCTCTTCGTCGTCGACGTCGTGGCGGACCAAGAGACACTCGGGCGTCGCGCGAGCGAACACACCGACGTACGAGGAGCCAGCGACTGAAAGGCGAAGCACGTGTTAGGCGACTTCGGCTTCGACGATCGCTTCGTCGTCCTCAACGAAGCGGGCCGCGCGAACACGGATCTTCGACGGCGGGTTCTGTCGGCCGCGCTCCCAGACCTTCTCGTTGATCGAGGGGTCGAGACGGACCTCCTCGCCCTCAACGTTGAAGTGCTGGGAGAGGTGGTCGCGGATGATCGTCATCGCGCGGTCGGCACGCTCCTGGGTGGCGACCTTGCGGACGTCTCGGAGCGGGATCGTTACGACGCGTTCTTCGAAATCACTCGTACTCATTGTTATTCGTCAGTACTGCTGCGCCGCCAGTTCCGGCGTTTGGGGTTTCGGGACACCTGCATATCCGTCTTCATCATGACCCACATCGGGACACGCGTGTTCTGCCGTTCGTGTTTCGCAAGCCGCTTTTTCTGCGCCTTCGTCTTCTTACCCATAGTAGCATACCCTCTTGCCCCGCCGCTTAAAATCCTGTCCATCCCGTACGGGGGTTATACCCGGCCTGTGAGGGTCAGAACTTCTCTAATAGCGATTCGTAGAAACTCGCGTCGGTCGCCTCTCTGGCGAGCTTTTCGACGATCAACTCCGGCGTCGACCGGGCCAGATGATCCTTCACAGGAGAGCGGTCGACCTCCAACTCGCCGTCGACGAGCCCGACCGCCTGAATCCCGTCGACGGCAACCGGCACGTCGGCAGCCGCCCGAATCTGGTCGGCAAGATGCGAGACGAAGACCGCAGTTGCGCCCTGCGTGTCGAGTGCCTCCAGGATACCCGCAATGATTTTCGCGCTCGCGCCGGGTTCGGTGATCGACTCCAACTCGTCCACCAAAACGAGCCGCCCATCGGCCCCCGAAATCAGGTCACCGAACTCCTGGAGCGTACTCTCGAAGGCCCCCGCATCCAGCGTCCCCTGTGATTTGGCGTAGTAGTGCAGTTCGGTGAACCGCTGGAGACGCACCGACTCGGCGGGCACCGGCAGGCCCATCTGCGCCAAGATCACGATCAGCCCCACAAGATCCAGAAGGGAGGTCTTCCCGCCAGAGTTGACCCCCGACAGCAGGGTCACGCCCTCAACGCCGTAATCGACTGGATCGACGTTCTCGAAATCGACATCAAGCAGCGGCGACCGCCCGGCACTGATCTCGAAGCCCTGTTCACTGAACTCCGGCATCACGCAGTCGAAATCCTGCGCAAAGCGGGCAATTGCTAGCTCCACATCGAGTTCAAGACCATTGCGAACGAGCTGGTCGACCGGCTCCCGCAGCTCGGCGAGGTCGGCGGCCAGCTCGCTTTTTAGGGTCGAGGCTCGCCGGTCGCGGGCCGCGGTGAGTTCGGTCTGCAAGCGTGAGACGGCGTCCTCGCGCCGACTGATCGGAAAGGTGGGGTCGCCGTCGAAGATCCGGTCGGCGAGTTCGCCCTCCTCGGGAGCCAGCGAGAGGCTCTCGCGGAGATGCGAACGCGCTTTTTTAAGGGCTGTCTCGAAATCCTCGTCGAGTTCGCGAGCGAGCAGCGAGTCGACGCGGGCTCCCTGCTCGACCAACGAGAGGAAGTCCTGGCCCTCGATGGTGACGTTGCGCTCCTTGATCGCATCCCGGAGGTGGTCGTTGGCGACCGATTCGGCGGTGCCGACCGCCGCATCCAGATCGTCGACCGCGACCTCCAGCCGCCGGAGTTCGTCGTCGCCGACGATCGTGCCGTCGTCGTCGACGCGTTCGAGTCCGTTTGTAAGCGCATCCAGCTCACAGGGCGGCTCCAATCCGGCCAGTCGGTGGACCTCGGCGGCCGCCAGGATCGGCTCGCGGTTGGTCGCAAAAAACGACAGCAGCCGCTCGGGGACGACGGTTTCGGGCTCGTCGAGGGCGTCGGGGAGGATTCGCACGTCGCCGTCGATGTCGATCCCGGCGAACGATTCATCCAGGACGAAGACAGTCGCATACGAGCGGGCCAACTCGTCGATATCGCGGGCGTCGTCGACGACCTCCGCCGACAGCTCCGGCATTCGGCTTTTGGCTCTGGCGTACTGCTCAGCGTCGGCAGTCGCCAGACACCGGTCCCGAACCCGGAGCCCAGAGGGCTCGGCCAGCGGGTCGACGCCACCGAGGGCGTCGAGTACGTCGGGGTCGGGGTCGCGGGACAGGGCGCGGTCGACCAATGCGCGGACCTCCTGGATGCGGGACTCACACGGACTGGGATACAGCGTTTCGAGCCGCTTTTCGGCGTACTGCGTGACAGCCCGCCCTTGGAGCAGCGACAGCGCGTCGTCGTACAGCGATTTGGCGCGGTCGGTGGCGAGAAAGCCCCCGGGGTCGTCGTGGCGGCGCTGGATCGCCCCACGGGCGATGGCGGCGGCCCGGCCCTCGGTGATACCAGGGGCCGACGCGATCGTCAACACGTCGCCGGATTCGAGGGCGGCTTCGGGGGCCTCGAGCTCGGCGAGCGACGCGGCCGTCTTCCCGCCGACGCCGGGAATCGATTCGAACTCCATTCGCCTGCCGGTCTCTCGGGGAGTGACTAAAGGATACGGGTCAGACGGTTTGTTGTAGGAAGTTACCGTCTCGACCGCCGCTCTAGAGACGGTCGAGTGGGAACCGTCTCCAACAAACTGCAGCAGGTCAAAAGGGGGAATGACGCCCGCCCCACGGGCGTCCTGCACCGCGCCAGGGTGGGCAGCGACAACACCGTGGTGTCAGCAGGGGGTCGACACACGGTCGACGACACAACACGGAACGTGGTGGTCCACAGTTTGCAGATAGTGCTACGTTACTGTCACTACCCAGATATAAATACGTAGTTGTATACTATGAGGGTTATGGCCACGCGGCTGCCGGATATTTATCTGTTGGCCACTGACGGCGACCGAAACACACACCACCTGGTGAACAACGGCCTTTTGGCTCGGCAGGCTAATCGAAGGCTATGACTCCCAGCGAAAAAGCCGCAGCTCTACGGGATGATCTCGCCGACTGCGACGGCGTCCTCGTCGCCTTTTCGGGCGGCGTCGACTCGGCGGTCGTCGCGGCGCTGGCCCACGAATCCCTCGGCGACCAGGCGGTTGCCTGTACGGCCAAAAGCGAGACGCTTCCGGCAGCCGAACTCGACGAGGCGACCCGTGTGGCCGAGGAGATCGGCATCCACCACGAACTGGTCGAATTCTCCGAGCTCAACAACCCCGACTTCGTCGAAAACAGCGGCGACCGCTGTTATCACTGCCGGACGATGCGGCTCGGGAAAATGTACGAAACGGCGCGGGAACTCGGCATCGAGACCGTCTGCGACGGCACCAACGCCTCCGATCCAGGAGAGGGCCATCGTCCCGGCCTCCAGGCCGTCGAGGAGCTGTCGGTGCGCTCGCCGCTGCTCGAACACGACATCACAAAGGAAGAAGTTCGGGCAATCGCCGACGACCGCGAGCTGTCGGTCGCCGACAAACCCTCGATGGCATGTCTCTCCTCGCGGATTCCGACCGGGCTCGAAGTCACCGAGGCCAAACTCACCAGAGTCGAAAAGGCCGAACAGGTGCTCCGAACGTGGGGCTTCGAGCAGTTCCGGGTCCGGGACCACGACGGCCTCGCCCGGATCGAGGTCGCCCCCGAGGAACTGGATGCGGCCCTCGACGCCGAGTTCGTCCGGGCGGCCCGCGACCATCTCTCGGATCTCGGCTTCGACCACGTCACCCTCGATCTGCACGGCTACCGGACCGGCAGTGTGAGCCCCGCCAGCGACGACGACGCAGTCGACGACGATCTGTTAACGCAGCAGTATCCCTCGACGTAGGGACGCCACGTCGAGAGTCGGTGTCGCTCCCGGCAGCAGGTCGTAACGCTTGCCTTCCCACCGCACCGAAAAGCAATATGGCGATTCCAGTCGAAGTGAAGATCTACTCCCGGGCTGACTGCCACCTCTGCGAGGAAGCGAAGTCGACGATCGAAGTGGTCGCAGAAGAAGTTGACACCCCCGTTACGATCAAAGAGGTCGATGTCGACACCGACGAGACGCTCCGGTCGGAGTACGGCGAGCGCGTGCCCTACGTCTTCGTCGACGGCTGGCCCACTTTTAAATACGAAGTCGACGCCGAGGAGCTGCGTCAACAGCTCCAGGACGCGGCGTAGGATCGACAGCTACCGGGCACATCATTGGTCGACCGGCTCAGTTGCCCGTCCACCGGAGCAGCGCGAGGGTTCCCTCGAACAGCCCAACCATCGTCAGCGTCACCATGATCGGTGCCATTCCAGTGGGGTCGGGGCTGAAGATGAACGCGATTCCGAGGAACGACCCCCAAAAGATGAGGCGCTTGGCTTCGAGCCATTGCCGGGTGACCAGCCCCATCATGATCGCCAACATAATGAACAGCGGGATCTGGAAGATCAACGCCATCCACCCCATCATGATTAAGATGAGGTTGAACGTCTCCTGGAGCCCGTAGGCGACGACCGCGGCATCGGCCGTGTAGGTGGTGAAGTAGGCGAAAATGAACGGCAGGATGAGGAAGTGCGAAAACAGGACGCCGAAGATACCGAGCACGAGACTCGTCGGCACCGACGCGAGATAGTAGCGCCGCTCTGTCGGGTAGAGGCCGGGGCGCATGAATCGATAGGTCTGGTAGACGAACACCGGCAGCCCGAGCAGCAGCCCCGCCAACCCGGCGACTTTCAGTTTCGTCAGGATGAATTCGAGGGGACCGTACAGCCGGGGGCGGTTGGCCGTCGCCTCGGGGATGTGGGACGACCACAGGAAGTTGATCGTCTCGCCGGCGAACGGATAGACGACGACAGTAACGATTCCGGCGACCAGAAAGACGATCCCGAGTCGCCGCATCATCTCCTCGATGTGGTCCGCCAGCGGCATCTCCTCGTCGGACTCGGGGCCATCGCCCACGAACTCGTCGTCGACTGTCGAGGGCGACGGCTGCTCGCCCTCGTCGGCCGGGAGTCCGGTTTGGGTCGTCCCGCCGTCGGTGGTCGTGGCGTCGCTTGCCGTGTCGGCCGAGCCCGAGTCGGAGCCAGCGCTGTCGACTGCCGTCGGATCAGGCGTGTCCTCGGGCGCGTCGCTGTCTCCGGACTCCGGCTGGTCGGCCATTCAGTTACATTAGATCACCGGGTCGTTATAGGCCTTTTCTGATTTACCGCGCTTCGACGACGGTCGACATCGATAATCGTCGTCGACTCCCGTGGGCGAGAGAAAAAGTTGATAACGGCGAGTCGGCTTGCTACAGCTATGTCTAGCGCGCTCGATGCGGACACCAGGCAAACGCTTGGTGAGACGGCAGCCACCGGTCGTGCGATGCTCCGAGCTGCGCAAAAGGACCTCCAAAAGGTCTTTATCGTCTTTCTGATCGGCTTTCTCGGCACGTTCTATGCCCTCCGGCTCTACGTCTGGGAGTTCCTCCGCGATGTGACCGCATCCAGGATGCGGGCCGATGTCGGCGAGAGCTTCGAGATCATCGCCCAGACACCGTTCGACGTGATCCTCTTGCAGGCGAAAATCGGCCTCATAATCGGGATTATTTTTGCGGTTCCCGCGTTCCTCTACTTCGCCCGTGATGCCCTCCGCGCTCGTGGCTGGTGGCCCCAAACTCCCGTCGCCCGGTGGAAGCTCGTCCTGATCGGGCTGTTCGCCGTAGCGCTGTTCACCGGTGGGGCGGCCTACGGTTACGCCGTCTTCTTCCCCGTGATGTTTGGCTTTCTGGCTGGCTTCGGCTTCGATGCTGGACTGAACCCGAGCTACTCGATCGTCCTGTGGACGGAGTTCATCGTCCTGCTGACGATCTCGTTCGGCCTCGCCGCCCAGATGCCGCTTGCGATCACCGGCCTATCGTACGCCGAGATCGTCCCCTACGAGACGTTCCGCGACAAGTGGCGATACGCCGTCCTCGGAATGTTCGTGTTTGGTGCCTTTTTCTCGCCGCCAGACCCCTTCACCCAGATCATGTGGGCCGCCCCGCTCATCGTCCTCTACGGGCTGAGTCTCTATCTGGCCAAGGTCGTCGTCACCGCCAAACGCGGCAGCGAGCAGATCGACATCCGTGGGGCGGCCGGTCGACACTGGAACGTCCTCGCCGGACTCGTCCTCGGCGGCTTCGGTCTCCTGTACGCCTTCTACGAGTATGGCGGCGTCGAGGCGGTCAACGGGCTGTTGGGACTGGAATTCTCTATCTTGTCACTGACGATCGACACGAGCTACCGACTGCTGCCAGCCGGGGAGGGCCTCGGCGTCGCCCCGGACGTGGCAATCGGTCTTTACGGGGCCATCGTAAGCCTCGTGTTGACACTGGGAGGGCTGGCGTACTTCGTGTACGCCGAACTCGACGCCGACGTGATCGAGACCAATCTCGGCGATCCGACCGAAATCGATCTCTCGGAACTGGACGCCGCAGGGGTTCGCGCCGCACCGCCCGAGGCGTTCGTCGACCTCGAGGAAGACGAGGCGATGGCGATGGCCAGCCAGGCCCTCGACGCCGACAACCCCGAGAAGGCCCGCGCGATCGTCGACCGCTTCGACGACACCGAGGCCGAACGCGAGGCCGCCGCGGAAGCCGAAGAGGCACAAGAAGGCGACCTCGGGGACCGCGCCGAGCGGGCCGGCGACTCCTTCCTGGATGAGTTCACCGACGGCGAACAGGATACCGACGATATCGGCGGCTACTACACCGATATCATGTTCGTCCTCGACAGCCTCCGTTCGCGATCCTTCGGACTTGTATTGACGTTCCTGATCGCCATGGTCGGGACGTTCATGGCGTTCTACGTCGGCGGCCTGGGCGTTATCCGGGAGAACTTCCTGAGTCGAATGCCGCCGCAGTTGGTCGACGAGGCCTCCCTCGAGATCATCACGCTCCATCCAGTCGAGGCCGTGCTGTTCATTGTCAAAGTCTCGGTGCTGGTCGGCGTGTTAGCAGTGCTGCCGATGGTGGGCTACTACACATGGCCCGCGCTCAAGCAGCTCGGTGCGGTCAGAGGCAACCAGTGGGTCGTCTTCCTGTGGACCGGCTCGCTGGCCGCCGGGCTGTTCGGCGGCCTCACGCTGGGGTACTTCTATATCGCCCCCGCGGTGATCTCCTATCTCGTCGCCGACGCGACCGGCGCGGCGATGCTGATCACCTACCGAGTCAACGACTTCTTTTGGCTCATTATCTTTACGACCGCCGGGATCGGACTGCTCGCCGATATTCCGATCCTGATGGTCCTGCTCAACAAGGCGGGCGTCCCATACGGGGCGATGCGGAGCCGGTGGCGCGAGGTGACCGTCGCACTGCTGACGGTCGGCGCACTGCTCACACCGGCCGACATCATGACGATGTTCCTCGTCACAGTGCCGCTGATGGTCGCCTACGGCGTCGGGCTGGCCCTACTGTTCGTGATCACGGTGGGCGGTCGACGGGACCTCGCACCCCCCGCCGAGATCGTCTCGTAGGGGGAACCCCTCTTGACAGAGACAGTCTCCGAACACTTCATGTAGCGTCCCTGTGAGGGAGACACATGGCCACTGCGGGAACGCTCTCGGAGCCAGCGGTACTTGCCCACACCAAACGGCAGCTCTTCCCGGCCGACGACAGCGCGGCGAGCTATGCCGTCGTCGACACCCAATTCGCCACCGAGGAGTGGCTCCCCAACCAGCCGATCCCCGCTGAGATACACGACCAGCTCGCGCCGTTCAATCACGTGCGGGTCGGAACGGGGTACCCCGATTTGATCGGCGTCCGCCTACTGGACTCGAAATTTCTCGCCGTCGAGCGGTTCGGTGACGAGCCGCCGCTGGTCGCAATCGAGGCCAAAGGGTACAGAGATGGGGGCACGGTCGACGTCGAACGCGGCGTCGTCCAGGCCTACGACCGGCTCCACGAGGCGAATGCAGCCTACGTTGCCGCACCGCAGGCGGCGATCTCCCAGTCGGCCCGCACGCTGGCCCGCGAACTCAACGTCGGCGTGCTCGCCGTCGACGCCGAGGGAGGGGTCACGCCATGTGAAGTCCCGCGGATCGTCGGCAACCGCACGGCCGACGAGGCGACCGCGATCCGGTTCCAAGCTACCGCACAGGGTGTCGCCGACAAATCCTTCGGCCTGAACCACCCGAAGAACTACCTCGCCTACCCGCTGGCGGTCTACCACCCCGAAGAGACCGATACCGTCCTCGCCGAGCGCGTCGTGGGAGCGGTCGACAGCGCCCGGACGGGGGCGGCGTTCCTCGGCCTGATCGCCGAACAGCCGAATCATCTCGTGCTGACACCCCTCGGCGAGGAGGTGGTTCGGTTCGCAATCGACTGGCATGGATCGGTCGACGCAGCCCTCCACGAGTTCACAGCGTGGAAGCGCTCCCGGAAACGGTTCTCCGAGCTGGCTCCCGAATGGGGCCTGCTGACACGGCGTGTCGTCTGGGCGTACCCGGCGACACAGCTGCTCGTCGAAGAGCTCCAGACGATGTGTGACGACGGCTTTCCCGAACCGACGCTCGTCGACCTCGTCGAGTGGCTCCACGTCCACCATCCCACCTTCACTATCGAGTTGTTCATTCGAGGGACCGAGACCGCCCGGCGCCGCGTGCTCGACGCCGACGGCGAGCTGCGGGTTGACGCGCTACGGGATGGGTCAATCTACCACTCGCCGACGGTGTTTCAGCTAAAAACGATGCTCTACCATGCCGGGGTGCTGTCCGAGCGGGGAACTGAACCACACCGGCTCGATCCGTCGACTGATTCGTGGCGACTTCGCGAATCACTGGAAAAAACACGGTGACAACAGCCGCCGTCGGACCTCTATCGCTACGCGAAAAACATATATAGAAGCCAAGAGCCGGATTCGAACCGGAGAGAGACTCACTGCGCTCGTCCCTCAGGATTCAAATCGCTGCCGGATGGCTCTCAGACCTCGTTACACTCGGTCAGAAGAGCCAAGGGCCGGATTCGAACCGGCGGGGGTTCCGCTCTGCAGGCGGATGCGTTCGGCCAGACTCTGCCACCTTGGCGCGTCCGAATTTACTTCCGAGACGTGCTTAAGGCTAGCGGTCTCGGGTCATTCAGCGACCAGTAGCATTCAAGCAATACCGATCCGAATCGCCAGTACTCCGTGACCGATCAGCTATTCGAGCCGACAGTCCGATCGAACGTCTTGCAGCTGCGATCGCCGTCGACCGAGTGGCTGTCGACGGGATTCAACGGCGGGACCCACCGAACCGACGCCGTCTACAACATCACCGTCCCCGAGGGCTGGTCCGAGACTGATCTCAAGGAATACGTCGACACACGACTCGCGGGGGCGGGCTTCGATGCCGCCGGTCCGGCACTACTGACGGGCGTCGACCAGCGACACGCCCGGCGGGCTGTCCTCGATCCCGTAGAGGTGGTCGTCACCGCTGGTATCTCCAATCCGTCGACGCTTCCATCGGGCGATCCCGACGAACCACAGCGGGCGAATTCCGAGTTCCGGCCAGGGACGATCAACATTATCGCGGGGACAACAAGAGCCCTCTCACCCGGTGCGCTGGCCAATCTCGTCGCGGTCGTCACCGAGGCCAAAACCGCAACGTTGCTCCGACAGACCGGGTTTTCGGGCACAACAAGTGATGCGGTGATCGTCGGTAGCGATCCCACAGGGGAGGAAGCACAGTTTTCGGGCTCGTCGACGCCCGTGGGCCGGGCCGCCCGCGCTTGCGTTCGAGACGCGCTGACGGCAGCTCTCGAAAGTCGGTACGAGACGGAGGCGATCCCCGAGTCGGTCGACGACGCCGCATACGGGTGTGCGACGACCGTGGAAGCGACAGTGTCGGAACTGGACGTGGTCGACTAATCGATTTAGCACAGCGCAGCCGCTCGACAATCAGTACCAAAAGACACACCAGCACGAGCTGCCGCTGTTCTATAACTGCACAAAGCCCACGAGCAACAGCGCTGTTGCTCGCGGGCTAATGAATGATGAGTGATCCAAGAGGATCACCGTATGAATAGGGGCGGCGAACTGTGACTCCCAGAGGATCTCTCACTCCAGTACTGCACAGAACGCAGACGAGCTTAACTTCCGTGTTCGGGATGGGTACGGGTGGAACCTCGTCGCTATGGCCGCCGTAACGCCGATCAGTGGAATCGAACCACTGCTAAGTCCAAATCGGTAGTACGACTATGTACTTCTCGTGTAATTACGTGCAATCCAGTAAGCGCCTGGACCCAATACGATGGGTCAGTGCAGTATGATTATGGCTTGGTCTGTTAGTTCTCGTGGGCTCAACACCTCGTTGCC